>Ga0209311_1000073_pt1 | contig 125409 bp, 143 predicted proteins | sample AD_UKC045_MetaG_FD_184417 | JGI IMG/M metagenome (GOLD analysis project Ga0209311, IMG submission 184417) | Active sludge microbial communities of municipal wastewater-treating anaerobic digesters from USA - AD_UKC045_MetaG (SPAdes) (version 2) | ecosystem: Engineered > Bioreactor > Anaerobic...
AATCTTTGATTCCTTGTTCATATAACGGAATTGCTTTTTCTGGAGCAATTTTGGCCAACTCTCCTAATGATTGGGCCGTGCCATATCTGACACCCCAATCAGAATCTTTGATTCCTTGTTCATATAAAATTATCGTTTCTAATTCTTGTGTTATTTCTTGTTTTTCTTTTTTGAATAACTCTTCGATTTGTTTAAATTCTTTTGTGTCTATTTTGCTTATTAATTTTACTGCTTCGATGAATAACTTGTCTTGTTGTTCTTGTGATTGCCTTAATTTCATTAATTTGCCGTCCATTTCCCATTTATCTTTCTCTGGCCTGTTGTGCACAAATTCTAATTGCAAATCAGCAGGAAGCAATTTCCTTAACTTTTTTCTTTTTTCTTGTCGTTCTTGTTTTTGCTCAGGAGTTCTTAATGTTGGTTTTTCTATGGACATGATTATTTTTTATTGTTTAAAAATTTAAACACTTCCAATGTCGCAATTGCACCTTCAGAAACGGCGGTTACAACTTGTCGGAAATTATTTGAACCCGTGGTTATGTCGCCGGCGGCAAAAATTCCTTTAATATTTGTTTTTTGCGCTTCATCTACTTTAATGAAACCAAACTCATTAATTTCAACCCCCAATTCTTCTAACAAAACGGTGTTTGGCACCGAACCCGCTTCGATAATTAGTCCACTTGCCTGTAATTTATTTCCATTATCTAAAATAATTTCTTCCAACCAATTTTTTCCATTTACTTCGACAACATTGACATTAAAAATTATTTCTATGTTTTTGAGTTTTTCTGCTCTTTTTATCCAAATATCGTCTGCTCTCAATTTATCTTTTCTATAGACCAAATAAATTTTTTCCGCTTCTTCGGCAAGCATTACTGCGCCCATCACCGCAGCATTTGCGCCACCAACAATTACAATGTTTTTTTGCTTGAATAATGAAACGCAATTTTTTGAACAATAGCTCACGCCTTTTTGTTCAAATTTATTTATATTTTTAATTTCAAGCTTCTTGGTTTCCGTTCCCAGCGCCAAAATAATTGTTTTTGCAGAATATTTTTCATTTTCGGAAATAACTTTAAATTGATCTCCATCTTGCAAAATTTTATTCACTCTTTCTTTAATGATTGGTGCTTGCAAATGATTAAGATGTTCTTTAAATTTTTCTCCCAATTCTTTGCCGGTTACATTAAAAATTCCTGGATAATTTTCTACTTTATAAGCAGTGTTAATTGTTCCGCCCGAAGTTTCGCCGATAATCAAAAATTTTATGCCAAAATTTTTGGCATAAATGCCAGCCGAAACCCCTGCTGGTCCAGCGCCAATAATAATCAAATCATAATTTTTCATAAATAAATTATAACATAAAAAGCGGTCTTTTCCAACCGCTTCTTTGCATAATCCCAACGCTCTGGTCGGGACCCCGACTCGCACGTCGGGGTTAATCTTTCACCTCTATCCCCATATTTTTAGCAGTGCCTTCGATGATTTTCATTGCCGCTTCAATGCTGTCAGCATTCAAGTCCGGCATTTTAATTTCCGCGATTTCTCTAATTTGTTGTTTGGTTACTTTTCCAACTTTATCTTTCTGCGGAACGCCAGAACCTTTTTCAATACCTGCTGCTTTTTTCAATAAATCGGTTGCCGGAGGAGTTTTTAAAATAAAAGTAAATGTCCTGTCAGTATAAATCGTAATTTCAGCAGGAATAACATTTCCCATTTTATCTTTTGTCGCTTCGTTAAATTTTGAACAAAAATCCTGAAGATTCAATCCATGCGGACCCAATACAGTACCCACTGGCGGAGCTGGTGTAGCGCCACCCGCAGGAAGTTGAATTTTAATTGTTGTTTTTATTTCTTTTGCCATATTTTTTAGAAATTAGAATAATTAGGTTAATTAGAAATTTAGAATTAGATTTTCTTAACCTGCAGATAATCTAATTCGACTGGTGTTTCTCTTCCAAACATATTTACTAAAACCTTAATTTTTCCTTTACCTCGATCTACTTCATTAATTTTCCCCTCCATATCTTTAAACGGCCCATCGGAAATTTTAACAATATCTCCTACCTCAACATCAATTTTATATATTGTTTCTTCCTGGGTTTGAGCTTTTAAAACTTTGGTAATTTCTTCGTCTGAAACCGGAACCGGAGTAATGCCCGATCCGATAAAACCTGTAACTCTTGGAGTATTTCTTACGACATACCACGAATCATCAGTCACTATCATTTCCACAAAAACATAATTTGGAAAAAGTTTTTCCTCTATAGTCTGTCTTTTTCCACCTTTTATTTTTATCTTTTTTTCTTTTGGAATAACAATATTAAAAATTTTATCGCCCATTTTCAAAGATTCAATTCTCTGCTTCAAATTAAAAGCAACCGTGTCTTCGGACGCAGGATAAGTATGGATTGCATACCAATGTTTTTCACCTGTTGTTTCTTGTTTCGGCATAAATATATATCATACGAATCTACAAATTATTATGCGAATCTACGAATTCGTTGATTCGGATACAGATTCGTATCATTCAGACAATATTATAACAAAAATTTACTGATTAAAAAGGTAAAAAGAAAATCCAAACCGCCCAAAAATAAAGCCACAACCAAACTTAAACCAATAACAATTAAAGTATATTTAATGGTTTCCTTTTTGGTCGGAATATTAACCTTCTTTAATTCCACTCTAACTTCTTTCAAATAATTTGTGAGTTTGTTTATAATGCTCATATTTTTATCTGGTTTTTAAAATGGCCGTTTGGCCACCTTAAATATAAGATTATTATAAAATAATATCCGTGTCAACGAGTCAAAATAATTATTGCTCAATTTTGATGTTTTCTATTAATATTTTTAATAAATTTCCCGTTTCTGCCTGCGCTTCTTCTGATGTTTTGCTGTTTACAAATTTATTCCATTGAATTAAAATTTCCTGATTTTTCAAATCGCGCACCATATTTTCCAATTTAAGACGAGTTTCAAAGCCAATCTCTTCCTGCGCTTGTAAAACATTTTTTATAAAAAAATTCGTGAAATCAATAGTTTTAACATTCAATTCCTGATTAACCGAATTTTCTTTAATTAGCCTTAATTCTTTCATCGCCGAACGATATTTAAATACGAAAAAAACACTGATAAAAACCAAAATTAAAATGATTAATACGAAAATTTTATAATTTTTCATAATATCTACTTATTTTTTAATAATTTATCTCGTTTTTTGTCTTTATAAAAATTAACACCGATCAAAACCAACAATACAACCACTGCCAATAGTTTCAAATCTAAAATTTTAATAATCCAATTTTTGTTTTTCATTTCAAAATTAAAATGAATTCCACGTCCTTCTTTAACTGTAAATTCACTGTTTTGATAATCATAGTATCCTTTTGCTTCAACCTTAAGATAATAATTCCCTTCCGGAACCAAAAACGAATATTTGCCAGTATTATCTGTTATTTGCGGATTGTCTTGCTGATATTTGCTTGCCGGCCATAATTCGTATTCGCCGTTAGATGGATTCTGCCAAAATAATGACACTTTGGCATCAGGAATACGCATTTCTTTGCCTTTAATATTTTCGAAAATATAGCCCTCGGGATCAATAACCGCGATTAAACGAATTTCTTTTGTGCCGATTTCTTCGCTTTCATAATCCATCACGGTAATTATTTCATATTCGCCATCAACAATCGGAGCTTGAATATTCGCGGTATAAATTCCATCACCGTCTTCATCAATATATTCAAACTCCATCAATACAAATTCTTCTTCGATTTTTATCGGTTTTTGCTGTTGTTGCGCTAATACCGGACCCGTAAAAAATATTGACGCAAACCATGATTGTTCGGAAAATTCAATCGTGTTTATCTTCGGCGTTTTTGATTTAAATACAACATAACCTTTGATTTTTTTAACCGTTCCTTCGGGTTTCACGGACAATTGCAATGATTTGCCGGCAACAGTTTGAATTTTTTGTTTTATCGCTCCGGTATCCGCGACTATCAATGCCATATTAAAATTTATAAGCTCTTTTCCTGATTTGGCAAAAACAATTTCTGTCGGCAAGTCGTTTTTTGACATATCGGCTATTGTTGGCAGAGATAACTTTATATTTCTTAATTTTTCAATATCAGTAATTTTATTAATTCCGATTTCGCTTAATGTATTTTCAAATTCCGGAAATTTTTCGGTCAATAATTTTATTTCTTTCGGCAGTGGCGATAAAACAAATTTATCGATCGATTTTTGCGGTAAAAGATTCCATTCATTCGCGAGCGCCGGAGGCGCAACCTCCGACACTAATGGTATTTCTTCAACCGGCTGTTCCGCTTTATTTTCCTTGGGTTTTATAATTTTAGGAATTAATGGCTGAATTGTTTCTTTTATTTTTTCAATAATCGTTCCCGATTGTTGTTCTGCGCTTTGTTCGACATTTTCTTCTTGTTCTTGTTCTGTCTTTGATTTTGGTTCTGGTTCAACAATAATTATCTCGATTTTCAAAATCGCGCTTTTATTTCCCGCCAAATCATTGGCAAATAATTCTAATTCATATCTACCTGCCAATATTTTTTCTAAATTTAGAATAAATTTTCCATTATCATCGGCTTTAATCAATCCATAAGCGCTGTTCCAATGAAAAATAACTTCTGAATTTGGTTCTGCTTTGCCATTTAAAATTATATTCTCGCCTAAATTATATTCCGTTTTTACATCCAATAATTCAATGTCTTGCGACTTGGTATCTAAAATTATCGTATCCGATATTACTGAAGACGGCTGATCATAGCGCGTATAAAATTTAACATATACTGTTTTTTCACCATCGCCATCCAACAATGTCCAGTTTTGCTTGCTTCGATACAATTCCAATTCTGCATTTCTAAAGTCGGAAAAATTAGAAATACTCACCTGCGCCGTGTCCGATCCGGCCGTAAAACTAAGTTCCACGGATAAGCCGGTTGCATATTTGGCATCGTTATTAATTGAAACTTTAAATCCTTGACTTGGCGCAGTAGGTGGATTATGAGTCGTTATCGCGATTGCTCCTCCTTGATGCCGTGAACTTTTCGGCCTCCAGTCGGTATTAATCTTATAATTCACTGTTGCGCAAGAATTTATCGTAGAACAATTAAATACAATCCAACCGATATTTTCTCCCCAAGCGTATCCAGAAAAATCTCCATTGGCATCTATGCTTACGCCGCCATTTTCCGGTTTAAAATTTATCCATCCCGCATTTTCTGACCAAGCATAGCCAGATAATAATCCTTCCTCGTTGTTAGCCACGCCATAAGAAACGGTTGAACAAGAATTGGTATTAGAGCAATTCAAAGAAATCCAACCGATATTTTCTCCCCAAGCGTATCCGGTCAAATTCGTATCTGTAATATGCACCGATCCTTCGGCTGTTCCAAAATCTATCCATCCCGCGTTTTCTGACCAAGCATATCTATAAGTAGAATTAATTCCACCGTCCGTATCCGATGCTAAAACAAAACACTTTGGTAATATTAAAATACCAATCGCAAAAATAAATATTAAATTTTTAATTATTTTTTTATTCGCAATAAATATCATAAACTAAAATTAATCAAAGATTATTTTATTGTTTAAAATACAAATTAAAATAATTTTTGATTTCGGGACGATAATTACATCTTTAATTGTCATATACAAATTTTTGCAGAGATTCGGCAGAAGTTAAGTTCCCGCCAGACCTTTTTAAATGAATTCGGTTTTGTTTTATCGCCCAATCCAACCAACCGCCAATCATTTTACCTATTTCTTCGATATTTTTTTGAACAATGGCGAATTTTTTATCACTAATTAAATCAATCTCGAAAGCAAAACGAAAACGAATCTTAAATCTATCAAAAAGAGCGCTAATTGTTTTTATTCCGTCTTTTTTCAAATAATCCGACAAATAATTGGTTTTAATTATTTCATCCAACATCTGCCAAGCAATTTGTTCTAATTCCACGCCCAAGCTGTATTTATACTCTCGTTTAAATTGCCTTGTAATTTGATAAACTAATTTTATAAAATCATATGTTTTGGTATAAATCGGCAAATGAGCGCGTTGATTCATGAAATTTTTTATACTTAGACAAAATCCATTCCCTAACGAACGCAACGCACCCGATACGACGCAGAATTAGTCTTAGCATTGTTGTTCGTGTTGCCGTTGTTCAAGTTCACGATCCATGCATTCTGGGTATTGTTAGAGTTAGTAGTAGCAGACCAATAATTGTTGCCAGCAGCAGAAAGATTGTCTTGTCTCTTTAAGTGTTCTTAATTTAACTTTTGCCTTGGCAAAATATAAATTTTGTCATCTATGGTCGCTATCGCCAACAACCGGACAAGACCGCAATAGATTTTTATCACACTCCTCGCAAACAATTTTTGAAATTAAATCTGCGAGCTCTGGTGTCATTGTTTTATTTTGAAATAACTGAAATTACTATCTACGGGTATGAATATGTTATTTAATTCGTTAAAATTTTTATGCCACAATTTTTTCCGTAAATGAAAAGTGTTGCAATTTTTAAATTGTCCATAATAAGAATTAATTGTCGATAACATTTCGCGCGTTGTAATCGGGCATTGATTAAAATTTAAAAGTCGTTGTCTTAAATTATTTATCACTCTCTTTCGCATCAATACATAATCCATTCTGATTATGCCTCCTACAAAATTTATTCCTTTGTTCACTTCTTGCAATATCTGTTTTTGCGGATGCAGTTTTAATTTCAATTTTTCTTGTAAAAATTTGTCTATCCTGTCCCGCCAAATTTTCAACTCTTCTTTATTTTCGGACAAAATTACTAAATCGTCAACATAACGCAAATAATATTTAATTTTCAATTGATGTTTCACAAATTGATCCATTTCATTCAAATAAACATTGGCAAAAAATTGACTGGTCAAATTGCCGATCGGCAATCCTTGCGATTTTGCTACTCCAAATAATGATTTGTGGCTAGGAATCAATTTTAACAAAGACATTTTTGACTTGCAATAATAATTCGTCGTCGGATCATGAAAAATAATTTTTTTGGCAAGCCATAAAACTTTTGAATTTTTAACACGCTTATTGATAAGCGCAAATAAAATATCTTTGTCTAAACTCATAAAAAAACTTCTGATATCAAGTTGCAAATAATATGCCGGTCTGCGATGATTATTGGTTATAATCCGTAAATATTTTTTTAAATCCTCAATCGCTTTGTGCGCCCCTCTTTTTTTTCTGCACGAATATGATTGATCAATAAATTTCGGTTCCCAAATCGGCTCTAAATAATCAACCAAAACATGATGCACGACCCGATCTCTAAATCCAGCGGCAAAAATTTCTCTCGGTTTAGGTTTGGTCACAACAAAATAAATTGATCTGCCGGGATTATATATTTGCGTTTCTAATTCTTTTTGTAATTTTAAAAGTTCATTTTCCAAATTCATCTCAAATTTAATTGCATTAATCGTGTTTCGTTTTCTTTTTCGACATTGATAATATTGTTTTAATAAATTTTCGTAGGAAAAAATTTTTTCTGCAGCAATAATTTTTTCCCTATTTTGCGAATGTCTATTGTTTTGATTCATCTCTTCACTTGTTGCGAATTTTTCCAAATTACCAAATTAACCAAATTACCAAATTAACCGAACGACTTTTGCCTAACGAACGCAACGCACCCGATACGACGCAGAATTAGTCTTAGCACCGATGTTCGTGTCGCCGCTGTTCAAGTACACGACCCATGCAAACTGGGTAAGGTTAGAGCGAGTAGTAGCAGACCAATAATTGTAGCCAGCAGCAGAAAGATTATACCACGAACCATCAATATATGCCTGCATTAATTCTTTTTGATATGGCAATCGCCAATTACCATCTCCCAATGCCTCGCATCCTGTTTTAGCGCTTGTTTTTTTAACACATTGGCAAGCATCGTCTCCATTGTTCACGCAGGTTCCGGGATTTTGTTCTGTCTCAGGTTCATAACAATTATTCGCCCAAAACCAAGTATGGGTTGTTCCGCTGTCTAACCATGTTGACCAAACCAAGCCGGTTGAATTATCTTTTTTATTAGCATTGGAATCACTCGTACCGCAATAATCCGCGGCACTGCAAGTTGTCCATGTCCCAACATAAGTGCCATTCGCCGCTGTACTATCCTTATTATAATCATCCACCCCGCCTTTAGCTTGAGTATAAAACGCATAATCTTGAACAGTTGAGTTAGCGTTGCCGTTATAAAGATTTTTTAATAATGTTCCGGTAATGCCAAAAATGTTTGTATCAGCCATAATTTTATTTGCCGTTAAATCCGAATCAATCGCCGACAATGTGGTTGCGCTATAATATCCCGCATTTAATGTTTCACTGGCCGCTGACAATGTTTGTGTCGGCATCGTGCCAATAATTTCAACGCCATCAATCCATATTTTTTTGCCCGATAAAACATCTCCGGCAACCGCATCTCCGGTATCGGTTATGCACCACCTATTCGTTCCGTTTCCATCTCCGTCTAACGCATCCGTAATCAAATTATCCATACCGTCAAAAGAACTGGTTGCGCAAGCAAGAACCAATGTTCCTGTTTCACCCAAATAAGATACTCCTGAAAAAAGTTTTGTCGCGTCAATCGCGGGAATTGCTTCATAAATTTGCTTTAAAGTGTAAAAACTTCCGGCTGGCGAACCGCTTGGAGCAAATAAATGATTTGCCTCAACGCTTGTTGTGCCGGAAACAATTCTATTGTAAATATCTTGAAAAGTATAATTTGTTGCTGCCGGACTTGCGCCGGGGGTCAAACTTCCCGCTTTAACCGCCGCGAAAATTACAAAAATTGCAATTGCCGTAGAAAACACCACTTGCATTATTGTATAATTATTTTTTTGTCTCATAATATTTTGTTTAAAAAATAAAAAATGATTAATATCGCCTTATAACAATTATAACATTATATAATAATGATGCAAATATTATTATTGATGCAAATATCATTGACGCAAAAGTTAATTTTTGGTTGCGCCTGAAATATAAAAACAGCGGAGAAAAATTTCCGCCATTATTTTTGTATACATTATATTAATTTATCCCCCATTTTATGCTATCGCACAAAAAGAGATATAAATTAGTACTCTAGTTTTAAACCAAGCTTTTCCGCTATTTAAAAAAACCATTTTTTGTGCCTATCAACCTTCGCAGTCAACGCGACATATTCTTCGTGATAATCAACAATTGATTTAGTAAGTTTCTCAATAGAGCTCGGTAAGCTTTGTACGTCTTTTTTGTCTGATTTTTCATCTAACTTTGCATCTATCTTTGCAAATTTTCCATCTAAACATTCGATTAATTCGCTAAAATCTTTATTCATGTAATCCACATTATAATTTTTATAAATTACGATGTCAATAATAAAAATTAATGAGAACCAAACTTCTGCCAATTTATCTTAAATATCCAAATTGGTCACATTTTTGGCGCGAGTTTGGATAAATTTTTTGCGTGGCAAAACTTCCGCGCCCATTAAAATATCGAAAACCCTATCTGCTGCTTCGGCATCGGCAATGTTTACTTTCAGCATTGTTCTTCTTTCCGGATCCATTGTTGTTTCCCATAATTCACTTGGATTCATTTCTCCGAGACCTTTATATCTTTGAACTGTAATTCCCTTTTCTTCTCCGCCTTTATCTTTAGCAATTTTTTGTACTGCTTTTTCTTTATCTTCCTCATTATAGACATAAACCATTTCTTTCCCTTTTTGAACCTTAAATAACGGCGGCTGAGCAATATATAAATATCCATTTTCAATAATCTGCGGAAAATATCTGTAAAATAAAGTCAAAAGCAATGTTCTAATATGCGCCCCATCAACATCAGCATCGGTCATAATCACGATTTTGTGATATCTTAATTTAGACAAATCAAATTCTTCAGCAATTGCCGTACCCAATGCGACAATTAATGCCTTGATTTCTCTTGATTCTAACATTTTATCCAATCTGGCCCGTTCAACATTTAAAATTTTTCCGCGCAAAGGCAAAATTGCCTGACACCTTCTGTCTCTTCCCTGTTTTGCCGAACCGCCTGCCGAATCCCCTTCAACAATAAATAATTCCGAGTCCTCCGGTTCTTTTGAAGAACAATCCGCAAGTTTTCCGGGCAAAGTCATGCCATCTAAAATTCCTTTTCTGATAACCGTATCGCGCGCGGCTCTTGCTGCTTTTCTGGCTTTTTGCGCTAAAATACATTTTTCTAAAATTGCTTTTGCGTCATTTGGGTTTTTTTCCAGCCATTCTCCAAAAGCATCCATAAATACTGCTTCTACCGCTGTTCTTGCATCAGGATTCCCTAATTTTGCTTTTGTCTGCCCCTCAAATTGCGGTTCTGATAATTTTACGCTTACGATTGCAGTCAAACCATCACGCACATCATCTCCGCTTAAATTCGCCTCATCGCCTTTTAAAAATCCATTCTTTCTTGAATAATCATTCAATGCTCTGGTTAATGCGGCTCTAAATCCAGTTAAATGCATCCCCCCCTCTCCTGTATGAATATTGTTCGCGAAACTTACTTCCAGCGGTTGTATATCGTCCGTGTATTGAAGCGCGACTTCAACCATCATATTTCCTTTTTCGCGTTCAACATAAAAAACATTATTGTGAATTGTTTTTTGATTTCTGTTCAAATGTTTAATATAAGAATTAAGCCCTCCTTCAAAATAAAATGTATGCGTTTTAAATCCGTTTTTTGTTTTTTCTTCACTTTCCTCTCGTTTATCAATAATTGTTATTCTGACTTTTTTGGTCAAATATGCCTGTTGCCTTAAATGATCTAAAATTGTATTCCAATTAAATTTTGTAACTGAAAAAATGTCGGGGTCCGGCTCAAAAATAATATTTGTTCCCGAACCCTGACATTTTTCCGATTTAATAACTTTTGTTTTTGGCACGCCTTTGGCGTATTCTTGCGTATAAATATATCCTCCTCGACAAATCTCTGCGCGCATAAAGCGCGATAAAGCGCAAACAACAGAAACCCCGACTCCATGAAGACCTCCAGCAATTTTATATGATTGTCCGCCGAATTTTCCTCCGGCATGAAGGGTGGTTAAAACTGTTTCTAATGCTGATTTTTTGGTTTGTGGATGAATATCTACCGGAATACCGCGTCCGTTATCAGCAACCGAAATTCTGTCATTGGGCAACAATGTAATTCCAATATCTGTACAATATCCGGCCATTGCTTCATCCAGGGAATTATCAGCAACCTCCCAAATTAAATGATGAAGACCCTCTACGCCCGTTGAACCAATATACATTCCCGGTCTTTTTCTCACAGGATCTAATCCTTCTAATACATAAATATCTTTTGCATCATAACCGGTATTTTTTGCCTCCCCTTTTTCTTTTGCCATAAAATTTTACTTATTTTAATTTAACCGTTATTTTGCGCTTTAAATTCTTCGGTTTGTTTTATTTCGATTGCTTTTTCTATTTCGTGATCAAAAGACCTTACAAATTTTAAATTAGAATCTAAAATCGTCTCATCTTTTATCTCGCTAATTTTTTCTAAAACAACCTTAAGTTTTGGTCCAGCCGCTTCAAATTCTCCATTAGCGAACATTTTGAATAATTCCTCTGCTTCAGAAATTATCAGTTCCCTGCTTACCATTCTTAACGGACTTGGAGTAATATCTCCTTCAGATTGTTTAATTTTTTCATCAATATAATTTTTTATTATATCAACTTTTTCTTTATTGTTTGTTAAAATTTTTTCTTTACTTTTCATATTTTCTCCCGCTCCCCCTAACAAGCGGTCGTTATCTAATTATTCAAGATAGACTTTTGATAAATAAAATCAAAAGAATGGTTACGCTTATTAATACAATAATCCATAAAGGAAATTTAAAAATTATTCTGAATAAATTTAAAATTCCAAAAAGCAAACAAAATAGAATTATATAAAACAAGACAATAATTATTATGCTTGCTTCAAATGGATTTACCGAATATACAATAATAACAAATAGAATAAAAAATGCAAGTATCCAAAGCAAATTTATTTTAAACATTACTTTCTTTTTTACGGGTTTAACTTGCATATTTATCTGTTGAACTTAAATCAATTGTATATTAATTTTAGCAAATTTAAAAACTAAATGCAACAGTATGTCTTGCTTTAAAATTATTTTATGTATATAATAAAAACATTATCGCGGGGTAGAGCAGTGGTAGCTCGTCCCGATCATAATCGGGAAGGTCGTTTCAAAATATACCCATGGAATATTATACTTATATAATCAAAAGCCGAAAAAACAATAAACACTATATTGGTCAGACAAATAACATTAAAGACAGAATAATGGTGAAAAACATTATCGCGGGGTAGAGCAGTGGTAGCTCGCCTGGCCCATAACCAGGAGGTCGTTGGTTCGAACCCAACCCCCGCAATATTTTAACTCGCTTCACTCATTCAGAGTGAACCAAACCGACAGGGTAGCTCAGTTGGCAGAGCGTGGGACTCATAAGCCCGAGGTCGTGGGTTCAATCCCCACCCCTGTCATCGCTCTATTTTTAAATATGCAGTCGTGGTGTAGCCTGGCCTAACACGCCTCCCTGTCACGGAGGAGACCGAGGGTTCAAATCCCTTCGACTGCGCCACGTAATAATTTGTCTTTATTAAATAAAAACTCCCCGCAATCATGGGGATTTTTTATTTAATATGCACTTTCCAACACACTTTTAAATACATCTTTTGATACACTTAAACACACTTTTAAAAATATTTTAATGTATGCCCTTAAACGCACTTTTAAAAAATTATTTTGATGCACACTTTTTTACGATCGTGAAAAAGTGTGCATTGATTTTTATTTTCGATTTCAATTTTTTATTTTTTGAATTTCATAATATTCCCAACTCCTCCAACCCTTTTTTGTAAGCAATCAAACCGTATACCGCATTTTCCGCAGTCAATTTAAAATTAGAATCATCAATAATGTGATTTTTGATTTTTTTCGCCTTTTTTATTTCGTCCAAATTATTCAAAGTTTTTTCTTTATCATATCCTAAAATTTTTAATGATTCATCATATAATCTGTCTGCTTCTAAAATTGCTAATTTATGGTTTGCTTCAATGCCGGAATTTAATCTTCTTATAATTTTCATCCACACTTTTTGTGTTTTTTTCTTTTTTATTTTTTGCACCAATTTTGTTGTCTTTTTGAATGTTGATGATTTTATAAAAATATAAATTATTATTCCTAACAGAATCAAACTTATGATAAAAGAAATGGTTTTAAGCGTAAAAAGAAGTTCTTTAAATTGATATGATTTAAAATAGTCAACCATGCTCGTGCCAAAATCAATCCAAGCAATTTTTGCTTGCGCTAAAAAACCGGTTATATTATTGCCCGCAGCACGACTGCCACTAATTTCGTATGTAATATTAGTGGTAACGGTTAAATTGTTTTGCGATATCGAAAATAAATTCATCATAAAATTGTGATCCGATTATTTGTAACCCGACCGGCAAATTATCAACTTCTCCACATGGAATAGAAATTGCCGGTAATCCCGCCAAGGATGCTGGCGTTGTATAAATATCCGACAAATACATTGATAGTAGGTCTTTTTTTTCTCCTATTTTGAATGCCGCCGTCGGCGTTGTCGGGGTTATAATTACATCAACTTTTTTGAATACTTCGTCAAACTCTTTTTTAATTAATGTTCTTACTTTTTGCGCTTTGTTATAATAAGCATCACGATAACCAGCAGATAAAACATAGGTTCCCAAAATAATTCTTCTTCTCGGTTCATCTCCAAACCCTTCGGCTCTTGTTTGTAAATAATATTCTAACAAGTTTTGACATTTGGTATTTGGTTTTTTGATTTTTGAATATCCGTATTTTATTCCATCAAACCTTGCTAAATTAGCGCTTACTTCCGCAGGCATAATAATATAATAAACCGCTAAAGCATAATCTGTCAGTGGCAAACTGATTTCTTTAATTTCCGCGCCGTTTTTTTTGAATATTTCTATTGCTTTTTCAATTTTTTCTTTTACTTTTTTGTCTATCCCCTCTTCAAAATATTCTTTCGGAATTCCGATTCGTAATTGTTTGTATTTTGTATTTTGTATTTTGTATTTTGTATTATCTATCGTTGTAGAATCAAACATGTCTTTTCCTTTTATTGCATTAAAAATCAGTTCCGCGTCTTCAACATTTTTTGCGAATGCTCCGATTTGATCTAATGACGAAGACATGGCAATCAATCCGTATCTTGAAACCATGCCATAACTCGGCTTATACCCGACAATTCCGCAAAAACTTGCCGGCTGACGCACCGAACCACCTGTATCCGAGCCCAAAGCGCCCAAACAGTGTCCTGCTGCAACCGCTGCAGCAGAACCACCCGAAGAACCGCCCGGCACGCGCGTTTTATCCAAGGGATTTTTAACAACCCCGAATGCAGAATTTTCCGTTGAAGAACCCATGGCAAATTCATCCAAGTTTGTTTTGCCAATGATTATCGCCCCCGCATCTTTTAATTTTTTAATTACTGTTGCATCATAGACCGCTTTGTAGGTTTCCAAAATTTTTGATCCAGCGGTACAATTATATTCTTCAACCAAAATATTGTCTTTTATCGCAATTGGAATTCCCTCCAATCCTTCTATCTTCTCTCCTCTCGTAATTTTATCATCAATTTTTTTTGCCTGTTCTAATGCTAATTTTTCTGTAATTTCTAAAAAATCATTTATCTCTTTGTTGTCTTTTTTAATGTTATCTAAACACGCCTGCACTAATTCAGCACAAGTAAATTCTTTTTTTATCATTCCTCTTCTCGCAGATTCAATTGTTAATTTTAATATGTCCATAATATATGTCTTGTTTAAAATTTATTTTATACTGAAACAATCTCGGAGCCCCGATCGCAATCGGGATGAGAGTTAGTATGATTGCTACAGCTTAAGCAATCAACACGTGTCGACATATAAAATAAATTTTAAAGGGATAACAAAGGAATTACAAAGGGATACAAAATACTACTCTAATATTTTCGGGACTTTAAAATAATTATCTTTTATTTCTGGCGCTTCATTTAGTATTTTGTATTTTGTATCTTGATTATTGATTGTTGCAATATCTTTTCTGGTGACATCTCTTAATCCTGTAATCTGCTGAATTGGTTTTGTGTTTTTTGTATCAACTTTATTCAATTTATCAATATAATCCAAAATTGAAGAAAGGTCTTTTGCAAACTTTTCTTCTTCTTTTTCCGTTAATTTTATTCTTGCCAATTTGGCAATATGTTCAACATTTTTTTTGTCTATCATTTTATCATTTTTAAAAATTCTTTTTCGTTAATTATCTTTAGACCCAATTTGTTGGCTTTATCGAATTTTGAACCCGGTTCTGCGCCAACAACCACAAAATCCGTATTTTTTGAAACCGAACCGGATACATCTCCGCCCAATTCACGGATTTTTTCCTTTGCTTCTTCCCGCGCCATACTCTCCAGTTCCCCAGTTAAAACAAAAATTTTATTAGCCAACTTTTGACTTTTGATTTTTGATTTTTGACTTGTTATCACTATATCAACTTTGTCCAATTTTTGCAAAAATTCCAGATTTTTTTTGTCTCTAAACCAATTGTAAATCGACTCTGCCATTTTTGGTCCGATATCATTAATTTTTTCCAATTCTTCTTTGGAAGAATTTTTTATTTTTTCTAAATTGCTGTATTTTTTTGTTAAATCAATTGCTGTTTCCTCGCCCACTTGTGGAATTCCTATCCCGAACAAAAATCTTTCTAATTTAATCTTCTTTTTGGATTGAATTGATTTTATAATATTTGATGCTGACTTTTCTGCAAAACGCTCTAAGTGTTTTATGTCTTTTTCTTTTAAAAAAAACAAATCAGCTGAATCCTTGATTAGTCCTTCATCTAAAAATCTATTAATAATTTTCGGACCCACACCAACAATGTCAAATGCTTTTTTGGAAACAAAATGATAAATTTTTTCTCTTAAAATTGCCCCGCAATTTTTATCCGCACAACGATAAGCAACTTCATCGCCGATTTTTACAATTCTTGACCCGCAAAGCGGACAAATTTTTGGAATTTTAATTTCTTTTTCTTGGCCTGTTCTCAAATTTTTCAATGGTTTAACAATATCCGGAATTACATCTCCCGCCCTACCAACAATTACCGTATCTCCTATTTTTATTTCCAACCGTTTAATTTCATCAAAATTATGCAGGGTTGCGCGAGTAATTGTCGCTCCGCCAATCTGCACCGGCTTTAATACTGCAACCGGAGTTATAACACCGGTTCTTCCCACTTGCCAAATTACATCTTCGATGATTGTTGTTCCTTCTTTTGCAGAAAATTTATAGGCAATCGCTCCTCTCGGCGCTTTACCAATTGTGCCCAATTTTTTAAACATCATATTTTCGTTAGTAATCACAACCAATCCATCTATTTCAAAATCTAATTTTTCGCGCGCTGTTTCCCAATAATTTTTCGTTTTTTCAACTTCTTCCAGATTTTTGCAAAATTTATTATATTTTACAACTTTAAATCCAATTTTTTTCAGAATTTCATGCTCTTGTTCGTGAAATTTTTGTCCCATATCCGTTATCATGGCGTAAGCAAAAAAATCTAATTTTCTGTTGGCGGTAATTTTGGGGTCTAATTGTCTAATAGAGCCCGCTGCTAAATTTCTCGGATTGGCATAAATTTTTTCTTTTTTTCTTCCCAGTTCTTTGTTTATTCTTTCAAACTCTTTGCTTTCTAAAAAAACTTCTCCGCGAACAACAATTTTATTGGCAACTTTATCCGATAGTCGCAACGGGATGCTGGCTATGGTTTTTAAGTTTTGCGTAACATCTTCACCAATTATTCCGTCCCCTCTGGTTGCGCCTGTTTTAAAAATCCCGTCTTCGTAAATCAATTCTACTGCCAATCCATCTATTTTTAATTCACAATAATAACCGTTTTTATCATAATTTTTTACTATTTTTTCATTTCGATTCTGCCAGTCCAGCATTTCTTGCTTATTAAAAGCGTCATTAAAAGAGAGCATCGGAATTTCGTGATGAATTTTTTGAAATTTATCCAGTGGCTTTCCGCTTACTCTCTGCGTCGGCGAGTCGGAAGTAATAAATTCAGGAAATTTATATTCCAACTCCTTCAATTCGTTTTTTAAAGAATCAAATGCGGCATCAGAAATTTCCGGAGCATCCGAAACATGATAAGCGTAATTGTGCTTCCAAATTTCTTTTTTCAATTTTTCAACCCTTTCTCTTGCCTGCTTTTTGTCCATGTTAATTTACTAATTTTTCTTCAATTATTTTCATAAAATCAGCATATGGCATTGCGCCAATAACTGCTTCGCCATTGATAAAAAACGAAGGGGTTCCTTGCTGATTGCTGGGGATGTTTGCCTTTTTAAAATCTGCAATTCCCTGATTGTACAATTCTTCTGCTTTTGACTTATATTTTTCCGATTCTAAACACTTGCTAAATTTTTCCTTATTTATTCCTACTGTTTCCGCAAAAGTTTCCAGGGCGTTAATACTGTCTATTTTATCGTTATTGGCAAAAAGATGATTATGATATTCCAAAAATTTATCTTGATCATTGGAGCACAAAACCGCTTGACTCAAAACATTATAGCCGGGAAGAAAAAATGGCCTTAAAACCAATTTCACTTTGCCGGCAATAATATAATTTTCAGTCAATTTTGGCAAAACTTCATCTTCAAATGTTTTACAATGACCGCACAAATAACTGTAATATTCTATAATCGTAACCGGCGCTTTTTCATTACCAATAATCAAATCCCCTTTAAATATTGTTCCTACATTGCTGTTGTTGGTTTGTTTTTTGCCAAAAAATTGATTATAAACCAAAAACCCTATAATCACCAATAAAATTATTATAATAATGATATATGTTTTTTTATTCATAAGTTTTGTTGAATATTAATTATTGATTAAATAACAACCCTGCGCCGATTGCGCCGGCATATTCGTTTAATTTTGTTAACACAACCGAAGTTTTTTTGGCTGATTCCGATAAAATATTTTTTCTCATTGTTTTTTTAGCAGGATTAATTAAAAGTTCTCCCGCCCCACAAGCAATTCCACCTCCAATAATAATAATTTCCGGATTAAACATATCAACTATATTTGCCAAGCCAACGCCTAAAGATTCGCCAATTTCTTTCCATGCTTCAATCGCTGTTTGGTTTCCTTTTCGACCAATCTGATGTAAATCATAACTTCTAATCCTTTTGTGAAAAAAATCAAAACTTGTTTTTCTAATTCCGGATTCGCTTAAATATGTTTCCAAGCATCCCCTGCTTCCACAATTACATTTTCTTCCATATTTATTTATGGTCATATGCCCAAATTCTCCTGCTGTTCCAATTTCTCCATGAATTATTTTTTTATTTATTACTAATCCTCCGCCGACTCCTGTGCCAAGCGTTATCCCAACAACAATTTCTTTATTCTTTCCCGCACCCATAATTGCTTCTGCTAATGTCATTAGGTGTCCATCGTTTTCAATCAATGTTTTAATTTGAAATTTTTTTTGAATTATTTTTCCAAGTTCCAAATTTTTTAATGCTGTGACATTCGGCGGATTTAATATTTTTTGATTTTTAAAATCAACTGGCCCGGCCACGCCAATGCCAATGCCCTCTATTTTTTTGGCTTTTTTAATTAAAATTTCCAAACATCTAAAAATTTGTTTTAATAATAAATTCTTATTTGTTTTTGATTTTGTCGAATATTGAACTTTAGACCGAATTTTGTTTCCGTCTAATAAAATTCCTTTTATGTTTGTTCCACCAATATCTAATCCTATTATCATAAATTATTTAAACAATTCTTTTGCTCTGTTCCAATAACTATCATCGCCTTTTTGCTTCATCCAATACCACCATTCAACTCCCCATAAATACATTTCATTAAATCCGGTATTCTGCGCGTATTTTATAACTTGATTAAATTTTTCGAAACTCATAGAAATATCGCTTTCTTTTTTATCCATCTGTTTCACCGGATTTTTACCCCACGGCTCTGCCTGAATTTCTATGCCAATAATACGCCCAACATTAAATAATGATTTAATCAAATTTGTTTTTTTACGATAAAAAACTGACGGGATAGGATAAGTTACATAACCCAATTTCCCATAAATTGTTCTATAAATTGATGTTCCAACAATATCCGCTCTTCTTGCGCCACCAATCCAAGTGCTGAATTCTCCGCTCTCAGTTATCATAATTGGCCGTGCTTGTCCCGCTTCCAAAGAAGAAGCATCTAAATATTTAACCAATGTAATTTCTTTGTCTAAAAATTCTTTATCTAATTTAGGACATATTCCAAATGTTCTTAAAAATGGTTCATTTTCAATTTGCCAGATTTTTATGTTTGAATTGTTTTTATAGCGATTAACTGTTTCTTTAATATAAGCAACAATTGATTCTTCTTGTTCTTCTTTAGATAAATTTTGAGCCCATTCGGGAATATGACATTCGGGCCATCTTGGCAATCTTTTCCCAATTGCCAAAATTATTTCTCCTCCCCCTTTTGAAACTTCGTTAATTTGCCAGTCCAATTCGGAAAAATCATATTCGCCCTTTTGTTTTTCAATTTCATTCCAATAGGCAATTAAACGAAAATTCTTTACTTTTAAATCATCTAAAATCGCTAAAAACATTTTGCGCCAATCCGATTCAAAATCGCTCGCATAACCTTTGCTGAATGTCACGCCCCATTTGATATTTTCCGCCGGCTTGGCGCGACCAGTAAACAAATACAAACCCAGTCCGACAATAATCAGAATTACGAACAATAAAATTTTTTTGAAAAATCTTTTCATTTATTTAACGGGCATTTATAGGTGGCGATAATTTTTCTTTTACCATTATAATCCCAACTATGCACAGCTGGTATTTTTTTAAATTCGCTATTACTTATTGCTTTTTTATCTCCAATATAAAATCCACAATGTAAATGATTATTTTTTTCTTCCCAAATAATTATATCGCCGGATTGCATTTTGTTAATACTTATTTTCTTCCAGCCAAATTTTTCTATGTCCAACACGGTTTTTATTACGGTTGCATGTTTCTTTTTTATCAATCCCCAAATTAACAAAATACTTGAAACAAAATAAGCGCAAGATAAAATTCCATTATGAGTCGCATCAATTTTTTTATCCTTAACTTCTATATATAAATTTCTGAACATTTTTGTCCCAACTGAATTTTTAATCATTCGCAAATATGATTCTTTCTTTAATAATTTAATGTCCATACCCCGTAGTAGATTTCTCACTAATTAAAATTATTGCTGCTCCGCAGCAGTGAGAAATTCACTACGGGGCATACCTTAATTATATCTCATTTTTAGATAAAAAAATACCCCATGCTACAAGAGCATGGGGTGACGCTCGATATCCTCGGGATGCAAAGGTTGGAAGTGGCAATTCACTGCTTCCCGTACCACGGGAAGCAGTGCCATCTTTTTGGCCAAAACAACGGCCAATTCCCCTTCCAACCGTTCTTGATCAAAATCCTTTTCTTGAAGACGGTGGATCTTCTCTAATTCAATAATAAAACAACCCCGATTTACCCGCCTCTGGCGGGCGTAAAATCGGGATTGTTTCTGACTATAAAAGATTTAGTAACCTTTTTGTGCTTTGTAACAATCTCTACAAAGAATTTCCTGCCCTTCTTTTGGTTGGAAAGGAAGTTGAGTTATATCAACCCCACATTTAGCACATTTCCAATTCCCCTGAACCATTTGTCTTTGGAATCCACCTCTATCATTACCTCGCCTTTCATTCATTCTTTCTCTATGACAGGCGCTGCAAAAAAGCGGTAAATCGCCGGATGGTTCAAATGGCAATTCAGTTATATCTGTACCGCACTTTGAACATTTCCAGTTTCCTTGTACCATTTTTCTTGGAGAATCATCTCGTTTTCTAAACATCACGATATAATTTCACGAACAATTTATTCTAAAATAAACTAACCACTATTTTAATGTAAATTGCGAATAGAAACTTTTTTAATTTTGATTAAACGACCTTTTAGATTTTTACGGCTGAAGGATTTCTTCAGTTCTTCCGTTTATAGAAATTATTACATTTTTAACTGTTGAAAATTGTTTTAATGTTTCAATTATTTGTGCGCGTATTGCCGATACTCTGCATGAACCTCCAACTTGAAATTGTAATTGTTCGTCAAAATCAATTTTTGCGGTTCCGTTTTCAATAATTAAACTTTGAATTTTTACGCCAGAATTAATGCTTGTAAAAAATCCTTGCGTTTCTTCAGTTTCTAACGGACCCTTTAACAATTCTTCAATCGCTACCCTGCCCACTGCCTCGGTTTTTTTAATTGTTCTTTCAATCGGAAAAACTTTATTGCAAGACATTTCCGGGTCCATTTGATTATTATTGAAAAATACTTTTACAATCGTTGTTTCTACTGCCTCCATTTGTACCGGGACTTTAAATTCTTCGTTGTTTTCCGGCAGACCCGAGGGGTTGTCGCGCATAAAAATCAAAAATCCTTTTTGGTTTTTTTCCGGCACAAATTCCAATTTTGCTTTAAAATCAACAAAATCTTCAGTCATCCAGTTTACCTCACCCGTGACCGGGTCTTCTTTCGCCTGTGCAATTGTTATTGCTAAAATATTGTTATTTTCATCCACCAATTTTATTGGAAAGCTCGCTTCAAAAAACCAAAAACCCCTTGCCTTGCCATCTATTTGAAGGGGGCTTGTTATAACTTGATTTGATTTTACTGATACCGTAATATCCGAATTAAAATTTTTTGCTTCGTTTTTTAACAAAAATGCTACTATCGAAACTATCCCTACGATTAAAACCAACAAAATTATTAATAAAATTATCGCTTTTTTACTCATGTCTATTATGTTTAGCGTAGCATTATTATAATACCCTGTCAATCTTTTATCTTATTCAAGCAATTATTAAAAACTTCCACTTGGACGTTATAATTATTAATTAAAATTTTGACCTGCTCTATAAATAAATTATACCGATCAAGATTAACATTATATTCGTCAACTTTTTGATTATATATTTTAACTTCTTCTTGCGTTTTTGGTTTTTGCGCTTCAAGTTCTGTTCGCAATAAATCCAAACTATTTTTAATTTGATTAATTAATTGTTCGTCTGTATCGATTTCTGTTTTTAAATCTTGATCCGGCTTTAGACAATATGATGATGGTAAAGCAAAATGTTGAACCGCCATCCAAACCTTTCTTCCTTCATAAATCCCCTGTGATACCGCCACGCCGATTTCGTGGTATTTGGAATTCAAAATATTTTCTCTGTGTCCCGGACTTTCCATCCATGCTGCAACAAGTTTTTCACTGTTTTCAAAATTACCCATTGCTAAATTTTCTCCGGCTATAAGATATTCATAATCAACCTGCTTTATTAAATCGCCCGCGCCTATACCTACCGGCGATTGATGTTCGAAATATTGATTAACAAACATGTCCCGGACCTTATGATCGGCGCTTAAATCTAATTTTTGATTTTCGATTAACGGAGTCAAACCATTGTTTTGCCTCTGTGCGTTAGTCCATCTAATTACTTCCGATTTGATTAAAATTGACTGCGCTGAATCTTCCTCGGATTTCAACGGCGGAGGCGCAGAAATATTTTCCTTTGCTTTTTCCAACAAATCGTCTATTGTTTGCAAAATAATTTCTTCCGGCTTTGCCAATTTTGGGTTTTTAGTTAAAATTTTGTTAATTGTGTTCCAAAATAAAAAACCCGAAGCAACAACAATCAACAGAATAATAATAAATTTTTTATTAATTTTTAAACATTTCATTTGTTTAGATAAAATTTCCTTTTTTCTTCGCTGAATTTTTCAATCGCATATCTAAGCATTGTTCGCGGCATTGTTTTATAATGTTTTTTTAAAAATTTTTCTTCAATCTCTTGCGAGCGCTTTCCTATTTCCCGTAATCCCCAACCAACCGCCTTATGGATTAAATCTTGTTTATCATTAATCAATATTTCTGCAATCGCCAAAGAATCTTTGTATTCGCCTTTGGCAATAAAATAAAAAGTGGAAATCATCGCAATTCTGCGCTCCCACAATTTTTTTGATTTTGCTAATTTATACAAAATTTTTCTGTTTTTGCCATGCAAATACGCGCCAACAATTTTATGCGCGGATAAATCAACTAAATCCCAATTATTAATATATTTTGTGTGTTTAAGATAAAAATTATAAATCTTTTTCTTGTTGGCTGTATCAGTTTTTTCGAATTTAAAAACTAAAATTAATAAAGCAATTAATCTTTCTTCGTGGAATTTACTTTTAATCAATTTATTCAAATCAGTGAAACTTAAAACAGCGAAAAATTGCTTTGCAATTTTTCGCATGTCCGGATTATTTATTCCCAAAAATTTATCCCCTTCTCCATATTCACCTTTTCCGGTCTTAAAAAACCATAAAGAACTTTTTGCTCTTTGTGGACTGACGTATTTTTTTAATTTTCTTTTTAATTCACTTAATCCCATACTTTTATCATAATCTATTTCCTTAACTATTATTCAATTTCCACTATTTTCTTTTTGCTTTTTAATCCCGAAACAATTTTAATCCTTGTTTTTGAAACTGCAAAATGTTTCGCAAACAATTCGACAATTTTTGCATTTGCTCTACCCTCAATCGGCAAATCTTTAACGGCAATATTAAAATTTGTTTCACCTAATGGTGTAATTTTGTTTTCTTTCGCTTTTGTTTTGACTTTTACTGAAATTCTCATAAAAATGACAAATAACCAGCAATTATTGCGGCAGTTTCAGCGCGAAAAGTCAAGTCAGACAACTTAACTATTTTCATATTATATTTATTAGCTGATTCCAGTTCGTTTTTGTTCCACCCCCCTTCAGGTCCGATAAAAATTCCTATTTTTCCAGACGTTAATATCGGAAAATTTATAAACTCGCCGGAAATATCAAAAAACAAATTTAAATCATTCACTTTTGCTGATTCCATCGCTTGCTTTAATCCTGTAGGTTCAACGAATTTTAAAAGTGTTGCTCTGCCTGATTGCTCGCTGGCCTCTTTAATAATTTTCTCCATTCGTTCTTTTTTAACTCCGGTTTTTATCGTTCTTTCAGAAATTATCGAAACAATTTTTGCGATCCCGATTTCTGTGGCTTTCTGCACAACAAGTTCAAAATTTTCTTTTTTCAAAATTGAACAGTACAAAATAATTTCTTTATTTATCTTTTTTATATCTTTTCTTTTGTCTAAAACCATTAAATCAATTGTTTTGTTTCTAGCATCAATATTCAAAATTTCCGTTAGCGCTTCGTTTGCTTCACCATCAAAAAGAATAATTTTTTCACCCGGTTTTAACTTTAAAACATTTCTAATTTTATTATAAATTTCCGCATTGTTTATTTGCAGATTGTCGCTGTTTGAATTAAATTTTATCAAAAATCTGTTTATTCTCATATTTGATTCGTTTAATCTTATGTTTTCAGCATAACTTTTATTAAAATTTCAAGCAATAAAAAATCTCGAGAAATCGAGATTTTTTATTATACAATTTAAAATTAAATTTATTTTAAACCACAGCTGGTATCTACCAATTCTTGCAATCCTCTATCATTGCCAAAAACTTGGTCAAGAACTTCCGAAGTTATAGTTGCGTTTGGAAAATAGCAATTCATATCAACCGTATTGCTTATTTTTCTCTGAAAATGACATTTTCCGTTTTCATTGCCTAAAATAGTTATAGTAATGTCTTGTCCTTCGGTGCCAGTCAATTTAGCCGTTGTTGGCAAACAACTTCCCATTCTCTCCAAAAAACACATTGGATCTTCGATTGTTCCACAATCTACCATCTGACTTGTGCCGTCGGATAAATTTTTTTCCATATTGGTGTTTTTATTGCTGGTCAACAATAATATTCCAACCCCAACAATTATAATGGCAACTATAACAATAATTGTTTTTTTCATATTTCGATTATTAATTATTAATTTTTATTTCCCATCGTAGCTTATGCGCGATTTAAAATATTTAATATGTACCGTAATTTTATTTTTCCGCCTCTTTTTTTAAAATATTTTTCTCTTTTGATGGCGTCTTTTTCGTTCAAACATGCCTCATAATATACGAGAATAAGTGGTCTTCTGTTTTTTGTTGCGAACACCTTACCTCTCCGATGTTCATCAATCCTTCTTTTAAGGTCATTGGTAAATCCTATGTGCGACTTGTTATCTTTTTTGCTTAACAAAACGTATGTATAAAACATAAAAATTATTCAGCAGATTTTTCTAAATCTGCTAAGCGTGTGTAATAATCAGGAATTTCTTTAAGGTGAGCAAGAGCAATTTTAGCAGTTGTAATTTCATCATCATTAGTAACATTAGTCTCTGTATCGTGAAGTCCATGTTCCAATTCCACCCCCAAACCCATTCTAAACTGTTCCAAATCATATTTGGTCCAGTCAATATTAATTTTATCGCCAATCGTCTTCGCCTCTTCGGTTGTAAATTCTTTTTTTGCCATAAAATTATTTTATCTTATCGCTTCTCCCTCACTTTAATTTTGTTCATTGTAAAAGTTGGTTTGGTTTAATTTTTATATTATTATTTTTGTTTTTCACGTGCTAATTTTAGGATTTCTATTATTTCTTCTAAATCATTTTTGTTTTCTAGATTTATGTAAAAACATGGTCCGTTATAAAAATTTTGAACACCTTCGCTGAGTTTATTAATTTTATGTTTTTTAATTATTTTTTCCGCTTCTTCAGGTGAAAGCATTATTACAATCCTGATTTTTCTTTTTCTTGTTTCAAGATAAGCAAAATTTTTATTTTCTCTTAGCGAAATGTAATATTTTTGTGGATTAATTTTTATATTTGGATTAAACATCAAAACAGACTCCTTAATTTGTTCATAAAGATTTACTATTTTTTGGTCAATTCCTTCAATATGAAAATTTTCAGAATATGTATTTTCGCTATCATTTTGTAAAATAGGTTTAATAAATTCAATCTCTTCGAAATCGGGATCTAATGTAAAAATTATTTCGTTTTCGCATGTATATTGTTTTAAAATTTCGACTGTTACCATTTTATCCCAAGTATCTGTATATGTTTTCATAAGTTCATAAATTTCTTCTTTCTCTCTGTCCATAATAATTAAAATGTTCTGACTATTTTCAATTATATCTTTAATCGTTTTATAAATTTCTTTTTCTCCCGAATAATCTTTAAATCTTTTTTCTATTTCCGAATTTTGTTGAATAAAATGAAATATTTTATCAATAAGATTATTTCTGTTTTCTGAATTTTTAAAAAATGCAAAAAATTTAGTAATTTGCGGAAATATATGACGATAAAAATCATGTTTAGCCAACTCAATCTCTACGAGATAAAATTCTGGATTTTCTTTATCTCTAAAATCAAAAAGAAGACCATCGGGAATACTTGATCCTAAAGCATAAGTGTCAATTCTATTTTTTAAGTCCAAATAAATTGCTTTGAAACCAAAAAGTCTATTTGAATTGTCTTTTACAATTTTTTCAAATTTTTCTTCCGAGTCAAAGCTACTCTCTAAAAATTTTCTGTTATTTAAAAATATTGCCGATTTTATAAGTTTATTTTATTAATTTTATTATTATTTTTCCCAAACAATATGTCCGTTTATATTGTGTTTTTCATAAGCTTCTAAAACATCAACACAAAATTTTATTAATTCTTTATTATTTTCTTTTTTTGCCAATTCGTATAAATGAATAAACATTTTTTTGCCTGTCTCGGTTTGTTTGAGATTTTTCTTAATAAAATTGTGCTTTGAGCATAAAGTTTGTCCATTTTCAAGCGTAGCCTCTCCGCCTAAATCTTTGGGCTTTATATGATCTGCATGCAATTCTAGTCCTTCTTTTCTTCCCATCCCACAAACAACGCACTTATAATTGTCTTTTTTGAAAATAGCTTCTTTTTGAGCGGAAGTAAAATCTTCTAATTCTCTTTTATGTTCCTTTTTAGGATCGTATTTATAAACTCCTTTGGCAATTTTTATTAAAAATCCACTTTGCGACAATTGACGAATTGCTCTATCGGGATCACGAAAGACCTTTCCGGTTCTTTTTTTGTATGTTGCCACAACCCAATCAACAACTTCGGGATGTTCAATGTCTCTATTCGGATTTTTCTTAAAAAATTCAATAAGTAAGTCTTTTTGTACTAAATTATTGTTTTTTTGTTTCATAATATCATTTTATTAAACTTGATTGATTAATTTTTGTTTCTTGTTGTAAACGATTTATGGCTATATTACAATAATCTTTATCGATATCAACCCCAATCCCCTTTCTTTTGTGTAAGTATGCCGCAATAAGCGTTGATCCGCTACCAACAAATGGATCTAAAACTGTGTCTCCAACAAAACTAAATAATTTTATACATCGTCTTGGCAGCTCAACCGGAAATGGTGCTGGATGGCCACCCGCTCCTTTTTTGCTCTGCCCATTAAATGTCCAAACACCACTAGTCCAATCCATAAATTCTTGTTTTGTAATATCATTTCTTCTGCTACCGCCAAGTTTTTTCCAACTTTCCTTATATAAAACTAATATTAATTCAACCGGAGCGATAACATAAGGAGCAGAAGCCGACATGTATGAACCCCATGCAGTACGACGAGAAATGTTTCCCTCATTCCAAATAATGGTAGAATGATATTTCCAGCCAATATCTTTTGCGATTTTTGTAATATCTGCTCCTACGGATTTTTGACCGCCTTTGTTTTTATCGAGTGGAATATTCAATAAAAATCGCCCATCTTGTTTTGCTAAATCGAAACATTTTTTAATCCATTTTTTGGTAAATTCTAAATAATCTTCATAAGTCAAATCATCTCTATGAGAATTATAATGAATATCAATATTATAAGGCGGCGAAGTGACAATCAAATCTATCGAATTTTCTGGAATTGTTGTAATCTTCAAAATATCTTCGTTAAAAATCGCCACTCCATCTTTTTCAAAATGTGGTTTTTGCATACGTTTTCATCATACCACCTTTCTTTTTAAAAGTGTAGACCAAACAAAAAATCGCCTTTAAGCGATTTTTTTATATGAGAACTATGATTAACGCGGCAAAACAGAAATTTTAGCAACAATTACATTTTGGGTCGTAATTGCATTTTTTATACGCTTTCATGATTACTATAGACAATATAAATGCGATTGTAAAAAAAATTGCTCCACCGAAACAAGGAGTTAAAAATGGAATTGTTCCGGCATCTGCACAACCAAGCGAACAACTCTTTTTGTTCCACCAATTAATTAATTCGATTATAAAATTTGTCCAAGCGAACAAAAATCCAATCAATAAAACTATAAATTGCGCTTTAATAAGTGATTTCATATACTTTTATTTTTTATTTTCCTCAATTAATTTTTTAACTCGCGCTATTTCCGGAGCTATTTTTGAAAATTCTTCTTGTGCTTTTTTTGATTGTTCAGAATTTGAATAATTTTCTCCCATTGCTATCAATTCTTTAGCCTTTTTTTCAAGTGCTTTTAAATATCCCTCGGGAGTACGATGTTTTCTGATATCTGTTTCTTCTAATTCAACTTTTTCACCTTCTTCTAAATTTTCCAATCCCAATTGTTCATTTTTTTCCATATTTTATTTTTACTTAATTTAATAGACAAAACAAGATAAATTATAGCATAGCAAAAATCATCCAACAAATAAAAGTGGGCCGCGCGGCAATGCCGCGTGGCCCATACACAATTATGCTCCACCTTTTTTGTCTCGAGACCTCCGACTTATTCTCCAGTCTCTCCATAGAGCCAGAAAAGTCGCAACACCCCAAGCAAGCAAAACCCCTCCCAGAATCCGAATAATCACGATAGACATATCTCCACGTTGAATAATATTTCGATCCACCAAACAAAAGAAAATTCCCAACCCAACAAACAATACCAGCACTAGCAAATTTTTCATTTATTGTTTCCTCCTTAACAAGATATTGTTATTATAGCAAATGTGTTTTATTTTTTCAAGACAATATTTTGCTAATAAATAAGTATTAAAAGCATAAAATATCATTAATGAAAAAAACTCGGTTTTAACCTTAACAACACAAAAAAGAGGGTTCACAAGAACCCTCTTTTTTATATCTATTAATATTTGCTTACTCTGTTGTTTTGCCGTCAAATTCCGGCGAATTCGCTTCTGCTTCTGTTTTGGTTGCGCGCACAACCCCATCTTGATGGTGCGCAGGAGAATAAATCGTATATAGTTTTAACGGCGCTGAATCAGAAGTGTTGATAATATTATGTTCTGCCCCAGCCGGGATAATAATTACATCTTCAGCGATCAATTTATATTCATTGCCGTCAATAATCGCTTTGCCTTCCCCTTCTTCAAATCTGAAAAATTGGTCATTGTCGGGATGGGTCTCCATACCAATTTCTTCGTTTGGTTGTAGAGTCATTAAAACCAATTGTGAGTGTTTCCCCGTATAAAGAACTTTTCGGAAATTTTCGTTATTTTTAACGTCATTTCCAATATTTGTATGATATCCTTTCACCCTGTTAAATAAGATTTGAGTCGATTCCTGAGAAATAATTTACCATGATGGGTTTTAAGATATTTCTCTCGGTGAGTAGCATCTTGTTGATTTAAACATGCTTCATAATAAATCAATTTTAACGGTCTTCGGTCCTTTATCGCATCTACTTTACCTTTTTGGTGCAACTCAAATCTTAATTTTAAATTATTAGTATACCCTGTGTAAAATTTATTATCTTTCTCCGACCTTAATATATATGTGTAAAACATAAAAAGATAAATTTAAAATTATTTAACAGGGTAAATACATTTTCCTTTTAATTGTTATCTCTTAATTTTTCCGCTAAAATTTTTAATTCTTCAAAGTTAGCCTGAGGACCGAGTGTAGTTGAAATCTCGCCTTCGTGCCCGTCGTATACAGGATAAAGTTTTACATGAGCGTGATTTACCCCCAATCCCTCCATAATCAAAACCATTCTTTTTGGCTCTAATTTTTTCTGCAAAATTTCCGCAACGCTTCTGCTGACCAACATTAATTTTTGATAAACATCTTCCGGTATTTTTAACATATCTGATTCATAATGATTTTTAGGCAAAACCAAAGTCATCCCCCTGGTGTTCGGATTAATGTCTAAAATGGCTAAAAATTCTTCGTTTTCCCAAATTTTAAAACTTGGTATTTCTCCTTTTATAATTTTACAAAAAATACAATCTTCCATATTTAATTTATTATTTCCGGCTGGCTATCTTGATTAATTTTTATTTTATATTCTTTATATTCCGCCTTAATCTTATTATCGCTTTTTTCCAATAAAATTTCAACTGCTAAGCCTTGCATCGTTTCTTCAGACCAATACTGGTCAAAAATAAAATTACCCAACGAATAATAAATTTTTTTGCCTTTATACTCTTCGCTTGGCTGAACAACATGCGGGTGTCCACCCAAAATCAGATCCGCGCCAACATCAATAAATTGTTTCGCTTTTTTAATTGTGCTATCTGCGGGAAATTCTTTATATTCCGCGCCCCAATGCGGAACCACAATCAAAAAATCAACTTGCGGTCTAATTTTCTTAATCTCTTCCAGCGCATTTTCAAAACCCTCTTCAATTAATCCGTGATAACCGATAAATCCGATTTTAATTTCGTTTTTTTCAATAATCGTTGATAAATTTTCTTGTTGATTATGATAATTGCCAAAATAATTTATATTTGCTTCTGACAAATAATTTTTTGCCTGAATATATCCTGCTTCGCCAAAGTCCAGCATATGATTATTCGCTAAAGACAAAACATTAAAACGCTCTTTTAAGACCGGCAAAAATTCCGGCGAAACAGTAAAACGCATTCTGGTATTGCCATTAGAAATTGATTTGAAATTTGTAATCGGCCCCTCTAAATTGGCAAATTTAATATCTGCGGTTTTTAAAAAATCATCAATTTTTTGAAACGGAAAATTATAATCCCCCGCTTTCAGCGTTTTGGAATAAACAACTCTGTCCAACATCATATCGCCGAAAGCCAAAATTGAAACTTTTTTAATTTTTGGCGCGACAAGTTGAGCGGAATTTTGATTTTTAAAATCAAAATTCCGCGTATTTCTAAAAACAAAAAACACAGCAATACTCAATCCGATTATTATTGTAAAAATTATTACTTTTTTCATCATAACTTTATCCTACTTTTTAATTGACTTTTTGTCAAAATCGTAGTAAACTTTAATCAAGTTCATTATAAAGGAGGATAGAATGCCGACACTGAAAGAGTTTTTTTTATTTTTGTCCGTAATTATGATTGCAGTAGGCGTCATAGCGATATTTGTCTACCGCGTGTGTTGCGGGGATGAGAAAAAAAACAAAAAGAAGAAAATTCGCCCCCGATTTTAACTGAAATCGGGGGCATTTTGATTTTGCTACTTTCTGTAGCCAATTCTTTTTGAAGCCTTGGACCTGAAAAAACAGCGCCTCCTTATTGCCAAAGAACACAAAACCCGAATACTCCACTGTTGAATTGAAATAATTTGTTTTTTAATAACTTCCTCCTTTCAGTAGTCTATATTGATTATAACATAAGTTTTTGATAGGATAAAATTATTGCCAGGTCGTCTAATGGTAGGACACATCCCTCTGGAGGATGGTATTGGGGTTCGAATCCCTACCTGGCAGCCAAATCAAAATCCCGCTTTAAAGCGGGATTTTGATTTCTAAAATTTTATGAATTTAATCTTTTAAGTATTTTCTTACGGCAATCAAACTACTTAATGCGCCCAAAACCAAACTGATTATCAAGAGCATAAAGAATAAAATAAATGCATTTTCTTTAAAATATGAAAACAAATCTCCTGTCGGTAAAAAATTTGAAATTTTAGGTGAAACAAAATAAAACGCAGGATATAAAAGAATTACGGTTATAATTGTTGCGATTATCCCATACATCAAACCTTCTATTATAAAAGGTCCTCTAATAAACCAATTACTTGCGCCAACCAACTTCATAACATTAATTTCCTCTCTAGAACTATAAATCGCCAACCGAATTGCGTTAAAAGTCACAAGAAATACAATCAATGCTAATCCCAAACTCAAAATCAATCCGAACATTTTAATATCAGTGATAATTTTACCTAATTTTTCTATCACTTCTTTGTTCTGCATATAATTTACTTTATCAATAATATCTTTATAGTGGACACTTTCTAAAAATTGATTGATACTTGCATATTGCGAGGTTTCTTTGGCTTTAATGTTTAAACTTGCCTCCAGAGGATTATTGTCTAATTCATCCAAGCTTTGCAGTAATACAGGATTATCTTTATGTTTTTCTTTAAATCTTATCAAGGCATCATTTTGGGATACGTATTCTATTGATTCTACTTCCGCTAATTTTTCAAGTTGTGTTTTTGCATCCAAAATACTTTCCTCCACCGTCCCCAATTTAAAATAAACGCTAATATCAATTTTATCCTCTAGGTTCAATAAAACCGCATTTGATATTACATTTAACATAATTAAAACCGTTATTACCAGCAACGTTAAAATCATAATACTGATTGTCGCAGTAGATAACCAGCCGTTTCGCCAAAAATTCTTTAATCCCCATTTTAATACTCTTTTAAATACTTCCATCATAAATTTATACAATATAACGGCCGTTTTCTTCATCGCGAATTAAACGACCCTTATCAAAACTAATTACTCTTTTGCCTAATGCATTAATAATTTCCCTATCGTGAGTCGCAAGAATAACCGTAGTCCCCAATTCATTAATTCTACATAATAATCTAATTATATCCCATGTGTGCAAGGGGTCAAGATTACCAGTCGGCTCATCAGCCATTAAAATATCGGGCTTGTGAACTAATGCCCTGCCTATTGCCACTCTTTGTTTTTCTCCTCCGGATAATTGGGCGGGGAAATTATTTGCTTTGTCAGTTAATTCTACCAAATTTAAAATCTGCGGAACATCAACGGCAATTTCCTGTTCTGTTCTTCCTGCCGCCTCCATAGCAAAAGCAATATTTTCGTAAGCGGTTTTATTTGGTAATAATTTAAAATCCTGAAAAATCGAACCAATTTTTCTACGATAAACCGGAGTATCGTGTTTTTTTAAACTGCTGATATCTATTCCGTCAACAATTATTTCTCCTCCTGTCGGATATTCTTCTTTTAGCAACATTTTTAAAAGCGTAGTTTTGCCGGCACCGGAACGTCCGACAATAGAAACAAACTCTTTTGGCTTGATGCTAAACGTCACGCCATCTAAGGCGGCGCAATCATCATAAAGCTTTGATACATTTTTAAATTCTATCATAGTTCGCTTCGCTCAAATTAAAAATTAAAAATGAAAAATTCAAAATTAACTTTTAACTTTTAACTTTAAATTCTTATCTCGGCATCTATAAAAGCATCCAATCCCCCATCCAATACCGCATCGGGGTCTGAAATTTCTATATTGGTTCTATGGTCTTTAACCATTTTATAGGGATGCAACACATAAGAACGAATTTGACTCCCCCATTCAACCGACGGTAATTCTCCGCGTATTTCTTTTTTTGCTTCCGTTGCTTCTTGTAATTTTTTTTGGTAAATTTTTGTATAAAGAATTTTCATTGCCTGTTCTTTATTCTGCGCCTGACTTCTCTCGCTTTGACAAGCAATTACTAATTTTGTCGAAAGATGTGTAATACGCACTGCTGTTGAACGCATGTTTACATTTTGTCCTCCCGGCCCAGAAGAACGGAATGTATCCATTTTTAAATCCTCAGGCTTAATTTTAATTTCTTTCTCTACATCTCCACCGATTTCCGGCAAAACTTCCACCAATGCAAATGATGTATGTCTTAAATTATCTGCATTAAACGGCGACTGTCTAACTAAACGATGTACGCCATTTTCTCCCCGTAAATATCCGTAAGCGTATTTTCCGTCAATTTCCAAAATTGCATTTTTTATTCCCGCTTCTTGTCCTAAATTTATATCAATTAATTTAGATTTTAAATTGTGTTTTTCCGCATAGCGCGAATACATCCTTAAAAGCATATTCGCCCAATCCTGTGCTTCGGTTCCGCCTGCGCCGGAATAAATTGAAACAATGGCATTTTTATTGTCGTATTTTCCTGAAAAAAACGCCTTGAATTCCTCTTTTTTGAATTTTTCTTCAATTAAAATTAATTTTTCTTCAATTTCTTTTTGCAAGCTCTTATCGTTTTCGGACAATTCAAATATTTCAGACAACTCAAACAATTCACATTCTATATTTATCCATAGTTTAATTTCTTGTTTCAAATCCGATAATTCCTGATTTATTTTCCCTGCTCTCTGACTGTTTTTCCAAAAATTTTCTTTTTGCGTAAGCGCTTCCAACTCTTCAACTTTCTTTTTTTTATTTTCTAAATCAAAGACAGTCCCGCATTTGGCGGGTTTTAATTTTTAAATCTGCGATTTTTTCTTTAATCGTCATTCTAATATCAATTATACACTAAAAAAATTAATGTCAAAACAATTGCTCTGCTTCACCCCGTTAACTCTAAGCCCAGAATCGGAGTTGAACCGATAACCTATGGTTTACGATACCATTGCTCTGCCAATTGAGCTATCTGGGCAAAGTTAACGGGGCAAGCTAAGCTAAGGCGGCACTACTTCGCTAAAGCTACGCAGTACAAGCACAAGCGGGTAACGGGAATCGGACCCGTGTCTCAACCTTGGGAAGGTTACATAATACCACTATACCATACCCGCAACAATCTTATTCTAACCTTTTTCTTGCTAAATTTCAATAATTTTGTTATATTAAAAATTAATATGGCGCTATCGTCTAATGGTCAGGACAGCAGATTTTCAATCTGTCAATCCGGGTTCGATTCCCGGTAGCGCTAATAAAAATAAAAATATCCCGATAAAGGGATATTTTTATTTTTAAAATTACATGTTTAACACGACGCAAATTCTTTTCTTTCTTTGTATTCCTGTTGCTTCCCTTTATTCCATTGCTGAACCGGTCTAATATAACCGACGATACGTGAATAAACTTCGCATGATTTAAAATTGGTTAATCCGGTATTTTTTTCATAACACTTATTACATTTAATAATGGTTAGTTTTTCACCATTATCATCATAAACTAAAATTTTACCGTTTTTTAATTCGTCGCCAACAACTTTTATTTCTTTGCCACAATCATGGCATTTTTCTGTTTTCGTTTTCATAAAATACAATGAATTTAATAATTAATTATTAATGATAACATATTTAATTTTTTTATTTCAAGCTCAAAATCTCTAGCGCACTTTTTTCTTTGTCTTTTATTTCCAACATCAAATCAAAATCAAAATTTTTTGTTTGATTAATAAATTCTTGATATTGGTTTAAGTCAATGTGCTCAATATGCGCCCCTTTTCTGGCTCCTGGTTTTTGACTGCTGTAATCAACCATTAAAATTCCATCTTTTTTCTTCCATGTTTTTTGTGCCAAAAAAATAGCTTTTATTATTAATTCGTGATTATTAAAACATTGATGATGAAAGACATCTAACAGTATCGGTATTTTAATTTTTTGATAAATTTTTAAACAATCTTTTAATCCATATAATTTATCGTCATTTTCAATCACTAATCTTTTTTTAATATTCAAAGATAAATTTTTATATTTTTCAATGAATCTTTGCATTGATTCTTTTTTATTGTCGTAAACTCCGCCAATATGAATCTGTATTTTTGCGCTTGAATCAAGTTTCATCAAATCTAAAATTTCACAATGATATTTTAATTCTTTAAAACTTTTTTCAACAATTTTAGGATTTTTTGCATTAATTAAAACAAATTGATCAGGATGCATAGAAATTCTGATGCGATGTTTTTTGATATATTTTCCGATTTTCTGAAATTTTTTTTGAAAATGTTTTTGCCAATTAAATTTGCAAAATTCGTGTGAAGCAAATGGAATCAAACCCGAACCAATCCTAAAAAAGAAAATTTTATTTGCCACATTAAATTCAAGAATCTTTTGTAAACACTCTAAATTTTTGTTAGTTTTTTTAATCAAATTGTGGACGGAATAAGATTTTAGTCGAAAGGTTGAATTCGCCGTACAACCCACGCTTAAATTAATGCAAGGATAACCGATTTTCATAGTTTTATATTATCATATAATTTAATTGCTAAAAAGAAAGATTCTTGGTAGAGTAAAAATATGATTATTCTCGGAATTGAAACCAGCTGTGATGATACGGGAATCGCAGTTTTAGAAACAATCCCGACACGCAAAGCGGTCGGGGCAAGTTTTAAGATTCTTTCTAATGTTGTTTCTTCGCAAATCAAAACTCACGCGCCATTTGGCGGAGTGGTGCCAAATTTGGCTGCGCGCGAACATTTAAAAAATATTGGACCGTGTTTAAAAACCGCACTAAAAGAAGCAAATAAAACAATAAAAGATATAAATTTAATTGCCGTCACAGTCGGTCCCGGTCTAATCCCCTCTCTTTTAATTGGGGTCAATTTTGCAAAAGCATTAGCGTATAAATACAATATTCCGATTGTTCCAGTTAATCACTTAGAAGGACATATATTGGCTTCAATTTTCAATTCTCAATTTTCAATTTCCAATAAATTTTCAAATAATTCAATTTCTAAATTTCCTGCAATTGCATTGTTGGTTTCTGGTGGTCACACTCAATTAATATTGATGCAAAAATTCAGCCGATACAAAATCATCGGCGAAACACGCGATGATGCGGCTGGAGAATGTTTTGATAAAGTAGCCAAGCTTTTGAAGCTCGGATATCCAGGTGGCCCTGCGATTTCTAAAGAAGCTTCAAAAGTAATTTCTAAATCCAAATTTCTAATTTCTAACCTGCCTCGCCGGCAGGCGGGTCAAATCCCAATAATCAAATTACCAAGACCAATGATTCAACATAAAAACTATGATTTTAGTTTTTCCGGACTAAAAACAGCGGTACTCTACCTAATTCAAAGTCAAAAATCAAAAATCAAAAGTCAAAAATTTATTCAAAATGTTTGCCACGAGACGCAACAAGCAATAATTGATGTTTTAATTGATAAAACTTTACGTGCGGCAAAAGAATATAAAGCAAAAACCATAATTTTATCCGGTGGCGTAGCTGCAAACGAAGAATTACGTAAGCAGTTTGAATTGAAAATTGAAAATTTAATGAAAATTGAAAATTGTAAATTGAAAATTAAATTTTTAGTGCCAACTAAAAATTTGTGTATGGACAACGGCGCCATGATTGCCATGGCAGGATGGTTAAATAAAAACAAACAGACTAAAAATTATTCTTCTATTATCGCCAACGCAAATTTACGAATTAAATAAAAAATGTTAAAATAACTCTATGGAACAAAAGATACCAAAAACGTATGACCCGAAAATAACGGAAAACGAAATTTATAAACTCTGGGAAAAGGGTGATTTTTTTGCGCCCAAGGGCAAGGGCAGGCCATTTGTTGTCGCCATTCCCCCACCAAATATTACCGGCTCGCTGCACATGGGACATGCCCTAAATAACACTATTCAAGATGCAATGATTAGATACAATAGAATGAATCAAATTCCTTCGCTTTGGATTCCGGGAACCGACCACGCAGGAATTGCCACGCAAAATAAAGTTGAAAAAGAACTGAAAAAACAAGGACTTTCCCGCCACGATTTAGGTAAAGAAAAATTTATTGAAAAAGCGTGGGAATGGAAAGAAAAATACGGAAATATTATTTTGGATCAATTAAAAAAACTCGGCTGTTCATGCGATTGGTCAAGATTACGATTTACACTTGACGAGGGTTATGCAAAAGCAGTTGAAACTGCGTTTTTACATTATTATAAAAAGGGCTGGATTTATCAGGGCCCAAGAATTGTGAATTGGTGCCCGCGCTGTGGTACTGCAATTTCTGATATTGAAATAAGATACACGCCACATAAGACTAAGCTATGGTATCTACAATATCCGCTTAGTCAAAATCCGAAATCCGAAATCCGAAATCCGAAATACATCGTGGTCGCAACAACCCGCCCAGAAACAATGCTCGGTGACACCGCAATCGCAGTTAATCCAAAAGATGAAAGATATAAAAAATTAATCGGAGAAAAAGTCATTCTGCCGTTAATGGATCGCGAAATCCCAATAGTTGCCGATCGATTAATTGATTTGGAATTTGGAACCGGTTCAGTCAAAGTAACCCCTGCACATGATGCAATTGATTATAAAATCGGCAAAACGCATAAACTGGAAACTATAAATGTTGTTGGTGAAGACGGAAAAATAACCAAACACGGCGGAAAATATGCAGGGTTAAAAGTTTTGGATGCGCGTGATAAAATTATTGAAGACTTAAAAACACTAAATTTATTAGAGAAAGAAGAAGACTACGAACATTCTTTGGCAATTTGTGACAGATGCGAAACACCAATTGAACCATTGATTTCAAAGCAATGGTTTGTAAAAATGGATGAACTTGCCGGGCCTGCAATCAAAGCCGTAGAATTAGGAAAAATTAAAATTACCCCGGAACGCTACAAAAAAATATATCTTGATTGGTTAAAAAATATTGATGATTGGTGCATTTCGCGCCAGCTTTGGTGGGGACATAAAATTCCTCTAGAGGGAGAAAATGATGTGCTTGATACTTGGTTTTCCTCTGCTCTGTGGCCATTTGCAACTTTAGGTTGGCCGGAAAAAACTAATGACTTAAAAGAATTTTATCCAACTTCCCTTCTTTCAACCGCACAAGATATTATTTATCTTTGGGTAGCAAGAATGGTTTTTTCAAGCTTGGAATTTTTAAATAAAATTCCTTTTAAAAATGTTTATATCCACGCCACGGTATTAAATATTGAAGGCAAAAGAATGAGCAAATCGCTCGACACTGGACTTGATCCTGTTGAATTAATTGAAAAATACGGAGCTGATGCCACACGCTTTGGACTACTTTATCAAACCAGCAGAGACCAACAAGCAATGAAATTTTCCGAAGAAACAATCAAAGCGAGTAGAAATTTCTGCAATAAAATTTGGAACATAAACAGATTTATTCAAATGAATCTGCAAATTCCAAATTCCAAAAACCAAATTCCGAAAAAATCCAAATTTTCAAAATCTGAAATTCAAAATCTTACCGAAGACGACAAATGGATTTTAAAAAGATTAAACGAAACAATAAAATCAATTTCCAAAAAAATTGAAAATTACGAATTTGGTGAATCAGCACGCGAACTTTATGAATTTGTTTGGCACGAATACGCTGATAAATATATTGAAGCGAGCAAAAAACAAGAAAAAAATGTTAATGTTCATGTTTTTAAAAATATTCTTCGGCTTCTTCATCCATTTATTCCGTTTATCACCGAATCAATCTGGCAATTAAATTACAAAAAGGAAAAACCACTCATTATTTCTGAGTGGCCAAAGTAAAAATTAAATGAAACTTTTACTTTGCATTTTACTTGCTCCTTTGCCGTCAATTATTTGGCTGGCTTTTTATTTGCGCAAAGACAAACATCCCGAACCAAACAAATTAGTTGTAAAAATATTTTTATTGGGAGCGATAGCGATTGCTTTTGCGGCGCTATTAGAACAAGGAATTTATGTTTTATTCAAAAAAATTTCTTTAATGCAAGAATTAATAGTTTTAGTAGTCAGCTTTGCTTTTATTGAAGAATGGTTAAAATATATTGTAGTCAAATTCGGCATTTTAAAAAATCCAAATTTTGACGAACCGGTTGATTCAATGATTTATATGATAATATCGGCATTGGGCTTTGCTGCAGCAGAAAATATTTATTTACTTTCGCAAATTTCTCCATTAAAAATTCCCATAAGCGAAACAATCGAATTTATAACCATGAGATTTGTCGGCGCAACATTTTTACACGCGTTAGCATCGGCAATTCTTGGTTATTTTCTGGCTATTTCGCTTTGCAAAGCATCAAAATTTAGAAAAACCCTGATTTTCAACGGACTGGCTATTGCCACAATATTGCATTCAATTTTTAATTACATTATAATATTAAATATAAACGGACAAATAGAGACTTATCACAGAAATGGATTGGTTTTTGTATTGCTTATAACAAATGCGATTATAGTTTCGATTATGTTTAAAAAAATTAATAAATTAAAACCAGTGTGTAAGATTTAATTTCTATTTAATTTCGTTTTGCGAAGCAAAACTAATTTCACGAACGGAGTGAATTTATTTCATTAAAAATTAATTCGCTACGCTCACGAAATACACTCGCTACGCTCGCGAAATTTATAGAAACCATATATATATTTATGACAAAATCATTTTTTGAAAAATTAACCGGTTCATCAGAAGACAATGAAAATAAATTAGAGGAAACAATAAACGAAGAATCACAAGAAGAAACAATTATCTCTCCCCAAACAGACATTACTCCTCAAAAAACAGCAAAAAAAACTAAAAAATCCGTAAAAAAAATAGACGTTCCCGAAGAAGAAGATAAGAGTTGGTTGCAAGAAGCCGATGAAGGAGAAGAAGGACAATTAACAATTGATGTTTATCAAACTCCCAACGAGGTTGTAATTAAATCTACGGTTGCCGGAGTAAAACCCGAAGATATTGATATTAGTTTCACTAACGACATGATTACGGTTCGAGGCAGAAGAAAAAAAGAAGAAGAAATAATGACCGAAGATTATTATTATCAAGAACTTTATTGGGGCGCATTTTCCAGATCAGTCATTCTTCCCGTAGAGGTTGATATAGATAAAGCAAAGGCGGAAATAAAAAACGGAATCCTCACGGTCCGTCTTCCAAAATCAGAAAAAATAAAAACCAAAAAAATTAAAGTCAGTATCGGTTAAAATAAATTTCTGTTGTCTCCTGTGCCATTTTAAACCAGTTATATTTCTTGATTTGTTCAAAACCTTTTTGAATTAAAAGTTCTCGCAAATTATTATCAGTGAGAACTTTTTTTATTTTCTCTGCCATATCATCAACATTTAATGGATCAAAATAAATCGCTGCATCGCCTAAAATTTCGGGCATACAACTCGCACTAGAAGAAACAACCGCCAACCCTCTTTTCATTGCTTCCAATGGAGGCAAACCAAATCCTTCATACAGAGATGGAAAAACAAATAAGTCAACGCTTTTATACAAATCATTTAATTCTTTTTCACTTATAAATCCGGTAATTAAAATAAGATTAATTTTAAATCCTTCTTCTCTTAATTTGTCGCACGCCAATCTTAACCGCTGTAAATTTTTATGCGGATAATCATTGCCAACATATAAAATGGTTGAAGTTGAAAATTGGGATTTGGAATTTAACTGAAAATTGAAATTTGATAATTGAGATTTCTCTCCAGTTACTCCCTCGTATATTATTTTTATTTTGTCTGATATTATATCGTAATATTTTAATATGTCCTTCTTGGTGTGTTCAGAAACCGCAATAATTTTTTCTGAATTTTTTATTGCGTGCTTAAAAACTAAAAAATAAGCCGGCATTTTAAATATATTTTTTGGAAAATAACGTAAAATCAAATCATGAATCGTAACGATAAATTTTCGACGATACAAAATCGGCACATTAAAATGCGTGAAATGCATTAAATCTAAATTATATTTTTTGAGTTGAAAAGGATAAATTATTTGCTCTTTAAATCCATACCATTTATAATCCGCCAAAACTTTATGAAAATTGGGATTTTGAGGAATGTAATCGTCAAATCTTTGTTTTTTTAAAAAAACAAAAAAAACTGCATTACCAGCTGAGGTTTTTTCTAATTCTTTGATTAAATTTTCCGTATATCTGCCAAATCCTTTATCTTTTGGTCCAAAAAATCTGGCATCTATTCCTATTCGCATATTTGTGTCGCCAAACCTGCTTTACCCGTAAGCAAAATCTCGGCGTAAATAGAATTTAATATTTCTTTAACTGCATTGTTCCAATTAAATTTCTCCGCTTGCTCCAAGCCTTTTTTAGTCAAATATTCACTCAATTCTCGATTTTCTAAAATTTCTTTGATTGCCCAACTTATTTCACTCGGATTTTGCGGATTAATCATAATTGCCGAACTCCCAACAACTTCCGACAAAGACGATTTATTAGAAACAACCACTGGAATCCCACAAGCCATTGCTTCCAATGGAGGTAAACCAAAGCCCTCAAAAAAACTTGGATACACAAAAACCTTAGCTAAATTATATAAACGCGCTTTATCTTCTTCATTTACAAACCCAGTAACAACGATATCATTTTTAAATTCGGAGTTTTTAATTTTTTTGAAAATCTCTTTACAGAGCCATCCTTTTGTTCCGGCAATCACTAATTTCAATTTTGAAAAATCGAAAATTTCATTATTTTGTTTTCTGACTACACCCTCAAACCCTTGCCAATCAACATCTAAAATTTTTCCTGATTTATCTTGTTTAATTTCTTCAAACGCCTTAATCAATCCTAAAATATTCTTTCTCGGTTCAATTGTGCCAAAATATAAAACAAAATTATTTTTATAACTATCTTTAATAATTTGGAACTTTTCATTTATGCCGGGATATATAACTTTTATTTTATCCGAATCAACGCCATAAATATTTATTAAATCATATTTTGTTGATTCTGAAATAGCAATAATTAAATCTGCTTTTTGCGCCTGTTTCTTGGGATTCATAAATTTATGCCACCATCTTTTTTGCCGTGAAAAAAATTCCGGAAATCTTAAAAATGATAAATCATAAAAAACCATTATATGTTTTGTTTTTTTTGAAAGCGGTGTAAGTAAAAAATGCGGACTAATAAACGCATCTACGCCTCCTAAAAATTTGTCTAATTTGGGAAATTTAAAAAATTTTAAAATTAAGTCAAAAATTTTATTCGGAATCCTAATTTTTTTTATTTTAACATTTTTTTCCTTTAACCATGGATATTCCAAATCAAATTTCTTAAACCCACTATAAAATAATTTATATTTTATATTTTTATCTAACGGGATTAAATGCGACAGAAGATTTATTGTATAATCCTCTACTCCCGTCCTTTTCCCTTTTGCCAATACCCTAATATCAATTCCAATAGTCATAATTTATTAAATAATAGCGCTTATATGCACCTATTCTAATACTAATTCTCTCATGCTACCTATTTCCATTTCTTTCAGCCACTTATTTATGCTTTGTTTATATTTTTCTTCCCCGCCAAATATATCTAATAATAATTTCCTATCTGTTACTGAAGGAAAATTTTTGATATTCGAATAATCCATATGACTAGACCACCTATATTGATTTAAAAAATTTATTGCCTTGTTATAATTATTTAATTTTCTCTCTCGCCATTCTGGAAATTCAAGATCCAATGGATTAAGATGAATATAATATGGAAGATTTAAGAAGTGATTCGATTTGCTTACTAAAATTGCCTTATAGCGACTCTCAAAAAGAGTGCCCTTGCGTTTATGTTTTTGATTAAAATATTTCGCATAAGCCATATTCAGTTTCTTCATAAATTTCGGAATCCCGTTTTCTGTTGAAGGACTCAATAATAAATGATAATGATTGGGCATTAGACAAAAAGCGTGAATATTCGCCAATAACTTTCTTAGTTCTCGTTTAATATGTGGACTTGCGATGTCCACATATTTATTCTGACTTTCAAATTTTTCAAGATTATAATGAGTCGTATAAACTACTTTCTGATTATTAAGAACAAATAAATTATGAATAAACCTAAAATAATCTCCTTTATCAAGAAATATTTTCCGCTTGTCTACTCCTCTACTTAGTACATGATAAATTTCACTCATATTGTACATATTGTAAATTGTTAACTAAATTGGTGGACATCGCAAGTCCACATATTATAATTTATTAAATTCTTTCCAATATTTATCAATAAAATCTTTTATCTTTTGTTTAAAGTTTTCTTTATCAAATTTTAGAGCGTGCTGATAAATGATTTTGGAATTAAATTTAGATGCATCAAAACTCTTAACCGCCTCCACTAATGACTCAACCGTCTGCTCCTCAAAAAACATGCCAGTTTTACCCCCTATAACACTTTCTAACGCACCTCCGCCCTTATAAGCTATAACCGGCCTCCCGCAAGCCATTGCCTCTAAAGCGACAATACCAAAGTCTTCCTCTTGAGGGAAAATTAACGCCTGACATTCTTGATAATATTTTTTAAGTTCTTCGTTGTTTTTTTCTCCCAAAAATTCAATATTCCAATTCGCCATTTTTTTAAGTTTTTTCATTTCTGGACCACTGCCGATAATTTTTAGCGGCAATTCTAATTTGTTGAATGCCTCAATCGCCATATCAAATCTTTTGTATGGTAAAAGTCGACCAACCATTAAGAAGTAGGGTTTTTCGTTTTCAACAAATTCAACCACTCCAAAATTTTTAATATTTACAGGAGGATAAATTACTTCCGCTTCTTGTTTATAATATTTTTTTATTCTTTGCGCTACAAATTGAGAATTACAAATAAACTTATCAACCCGATACGCCGCTTCTCTATCCCATAATCTCAAATAATTCATAAAAATTGGTACAAAAAATTTCGCAAATTTTTTCATACTAAATTCACGAATATATTTATGACTATCGTCCCAAGCATATCGAATCGGCGTATGACAATAACAAATATGCAACGTATTCGGACGCGTAATTACTCCTTTACCGAAAGCTGCTGAATCGGAAAGTACTAAATCATAATCAGATAAATCTAATTTTTCAACGGCTAACGGCATTAAAGGCGGAAATAATCTATGATGTTTTTTAATAAATGGTATTTTTTGCAAAAAAGAAGTTTTAATTTTTTTATTCGAAAAAAATTTATCAACTATTTTTTTATCATAAAGAATAGTGTAAATTGGCGCATTCGGAAAAATCTCCAAAAACGCTTCCAACACTTTTTCCGCTCCTCCATACTGATTTAAATAATCGTGTACCAATGCTACGCGCATAAATTTAACAAGCTGATTTATCTTTAAACGCAAAAATTATTGTTTTAATTAAAATATAGATATCTTTTAATAACGTCCAATTTTCAATATAATAAGTATCTAATTTCACTTCTTCCTCAAATGGCAAATCCGAACTCCCGCTGATTTGCGCCATACCGGTTATCCCCGGCTTAACCAATAAAACTTTTTTATGATGTTTTTCATATTTAGCGATTTCATCGGGTTGATGCGGTCTTGGACCAATTAAACTCATTTCTCCCTTTAAAACATTAATTAATTGTGGCAATTCATCAATTCTTGTTTTGCGTAAAACCTTGCCGATTTTTGTAACCCGTGGATCGTTTTTCATTTTAAACAACGGTCCATCTCCTCTTTCATTTTTATCCATTAAATCTTTTTTCAGCGCCTCGGCATTTTTAATCATTGAACGAAATTTATAAAGTCCGAATTCTTGTTTTTGACTAATTCTTTTTAATTTTACAAAAACCGTCCCTTCGGAATCTAATTTAATAACAATTGCAATGATTAAAAATAGCGGCGACAAAACAATTAAACCAAAAACTGAACCAAAAATATCAACCCATCTTTTTAAAATTCTTCCCCAACCGTCAAGCGGGGTTCTTTTTATCTCAATCAGTGGTACGCCATCAAAAGTATTCAACTCCACATTAGCCGTATGTGTCTGAAAAAGATTTGGTACAAATTTAAAATCAATTCTTTGTTCTTCACAAAAATTCAAAAGCTCCAAAACACCCACTCTATCATAATCTGGACTTGCCAAAATAACTTCATCAATCTGCAATTCGTTATTTAAAAGAAAATTTTTTATTTCGCCAATTTTAAGTTCAAAAAATATTTTTATTATCCGATAACCCAAATCTGGATTTTTTTTAATTTCTTCAATAACTTTATTGCTTAATTTGTCTTCACCAATAATCGCAACATTTTTTGTTCCAAAATTATATTTACCAACCATAAATCTTTGCAATTTTTTAATAAAAAAGCGTCCAAAACCAACAAAAATTATCGATAAAATCCAAGCAACCAAAAGAATAAACCTGGAATCAAACAACGCCTGATTAAAAAAAATATAAAGAATAACCATTAATAATGTTGCTGAAATCGCCACGATAATTTGTAAAAATTCTTTAAATAATTTTTTCTGAACGCTAATATTATAGAGGCCGGACACGACAAAAACCAAAACGCCCAAAAACGAAACCGCCAAAACGAAAAATGAATATTTTTCAAACGGCAAATTTAAAGAAAAAAGTACCGGTCTCCATTTGGCAACCAGTGGACTTACACGTAAAAAATAAGCCGAAATTCCAGCCAAAACAAACATTAAAAAATCAACCGGCACAAGTAAAGCGCTAAATATAAGTTTAGATCTTTTCATTAATTTTAATGATAACCTTTAATAGATTAAATTTCAATACCAAAATAATTAACCCCGCAAATGCGGGGTTAATTATTTTGGGCAAACAATAAGCCGAATTCTGTAATCCCGCTGAACGGGACCGATGATCATTTATCTGATCTCGACATTACTGTCGGATTCAAGCGAACTACCGTTTCACTAACAAAAATCATAAACATTTTTATTAGATACTTGTTCTTGCACCTACCTAGAAATTTAGCCCCAACGCTCTTACGAGGTCGGGGTCCCTGACTTTTACGTCGGGACCGTTTCACTCTCCGATTTTCATCGGAGCATCGTCACTGTTCGCATCCCTATCCTTACGGACGACGGGTGTTACCCGCTAGGCTTCTGCTCTATTTTATTAAAGCAAGTGTTCGGACTTTCCTCTCCGATTAAAATCGGAGCGATCATCTTGTTTGCCCGATTATATGTGATTATAATCACATTTCATTATGATAAAAATCCACAAAAATATAATACTAAATTAAAATCAATATGTCAAATGCCGGGCAAGCTCTTTGATTCTTTTTCTTTTGAATCTAAAGCTTGATTTACAAGCTTATCGGCGTCAAAATTTTTATGCCTTGGTATGTGTATAAATTCAACCCTATTAAAATCAATTTTTAAATTCCAAACTTTTAAAAATAGCTGTTCGATTTTTCTATCTAAAATTTTATATTTACCATTCATCTGTTTGGCGAGAAACTCACTATCGGTTCTAATTTCAACATCCATTATTTTGGCCTTTTTCCCGCCAAATAAAAGTTTTGCTTTTTGCAAAGCAAAAATTACTGCTTCATATTCTGCTTCGTTATTTGTAGCGCGACCAATTTTTTCTCCATATTCTTTAATTACTTTTCCTTTTTCGTCACAAAAAACAACTCCGATTCCTGCTGGTCCCGGATTTCCTCTACTCCCGCCATCTGTATAAATAATAATCTTCATAATTTCTAATTATTCTAATTAACCTAATTATTCTAAACTTTTTTAAAATCAATAATTTTTAATTGTAATTCTTTGGTGCCGTTCCATTCATTCGAAAGCATTTCAAAAACAATATTGATTTTATCCCCTAACTCTATTTTATCACAAGAATCAACCAGATTAAAACCGATTGCATTAATTTTTTTAACACTATCGCCCGTTTCTTTTTCCAGCAATAATTTTAAATGATTTTCTTTCGAACCAACATTTCTCATGCCAATAATTTTTAAATCTTTTAATAAAAATAATGGCATAGAATTTTTTTCTCCGAACGGTTCAAATTTGGCTATTTCATCAAATGTTTTCCAATTTAAATCATCAATATCTATTTCTGCATTAATGTCTAAAAATTCGACCATATCTTCTTTTTTAAGTTTTCGCTCCGCAAATTTTTCTAACGCATTTTTTACTTTTTCTAAATTGCCTATATCTACTCTGAATGCTGCGGCAAACGGATGCCCCCCATATTCTTCCAACAAATTTTTACAATTATTAAGCGCATCAATAATATTAAATCCGGCAATTCCACCCCTGGCAGAACAAACCGCATGATTTTTGGAAATTTGACAAACAAAAGCTGGTTTCCAAAATTCATCCCGTAATCTTTGAGCAACCAGTCCGACAATTCCTGATGTCCATGTTTCATCTCCCTCAAAAACTATTTTATTTCTACAATTATTTTTTGCTTTTTTTCGCGCTTCGTTCATTATTCTTTCCATTTGTCTTTGCCTCTCTTGATTACGATTTTCTAATTTTTGCGCCAATTCTTCGGCCTCGGACTTGTCTTTTGTTAATAATAACCTGAAAGCAACTGTGCCATGGTCAATGCGCGAAGCAGCATTAATTCTTGGTCCCAACATAAAACCAACCATATGTGTTGTTGGTTTGCCGATTATACGCGCTTTTTCCATTAAAACATTAAGTCCTAATCTTTTTGTTTGAGAAAGAACGATCAAACCATATTTTACCAAAGTTCTGTTTTCTCCAAGTAATTTCATCGAATCTGTTACAGTTGAAATTGCTACTAAATCTAAAAGCCACTTTTCCCAAGACACAGGAAATCCCTGAATAATACGCACCGCTTGTAATAATTTAAACGCCACTCCTGCTCCGGACAATTCTTTAAACGGATATTTGCATTTTTTTTGTTTAGGATTAATAATTGCATATGCCTTAGGAAGATTTTTAAGCACCTGATGATGATCAATAATAATTACATCTATTCTTAATTTATTTGCTAATTTTACTTCTTCGACATCAGTAATTCCGCAATCAACAGTCAAAATAAGTTTTATGCCCTGTTGTGCGATTTGTTCGACTGCTTTCAAATTCAAACCATATCCTTCAGTATTCCTATCGGGAATATAAACTTCTGGTTTAATGCCATATACCGCTAATATTTCATAAAGAATAATTCCTCCACAAATCCCGTCTGCGTCATAATCGGCAAAAATAGCGACTTTTTCATTATTTTTTGATGCTTTTTCAATTCTTTTTATCGTTTTTTTCACGTCTTTCAACAAAAATGGATTATGTAAATCTTGTTCATAATCAGGACTAAAAAATTCATCAATCACTTTTTGGGTCGTAAGTTTTCTATCCCAAAGCAATTGAAGTGTTAATTTTGAAAATTCCGGAAATTTTTCTAAAAATTTTTCCGGTGCTTTTTTGTTTATTTTCCAAACTTTTTTCACAAATTAATATTTTTCACCTAGTATTTATTCTCGAAGGGCTTCTATTCCCGGCAAAGTGCCTTCGCTCAAATAGTCCAACATTGCTCCTCCGCCCGTAGATACCCAATTAAAAATTTCTTTTTTACCAATCTCGTTTATAAAAGCATTTGTATCCCCTCCGCCAACAACTGCATAAATCCCGCCTTTGTCAATTACGCCTATTAATTCTTTTGATGCTCTATCAAATGGTTTTTGTCCGATTAATCCCAAAGGTCCATTCCAAACCACCATTTTTGATTTTAAAATTATGTCATTGAATAGATGAATTGTTTTCGGACCAATATCCAATGCTTTTTCAAACCACTGCAATGATCCGACATCACGATAAATAACGTTTTTCCCGTCCCAAATTCCTAAATCGATTGGCAGAAATAGTTTGTGATTTTTCAAATTTATTTTTTTAACCTCACCAAATGATTCTTTATCAATTTTTGATTCCCCCATCGCAATGCCTTGACTGGCAAAAATTGTGTTTGCCAATGCTCCGCCAATTAAAACCTTGTCCGCAATTTTTAAAAATTTGTTAATCACTTTTATTTTGGTTTCAATTTTTGCTCCGCCAATAATTGCCACTAACGGTTTCATTGGTTTCTTAAGAATTTTATCCAATTCTTCAATTTCTTTTTCTAATAAAAACCCCGCCACCGAAGGCAAAAACTGCGGAATCCCGACAATTGAAGCGTGTTTTCTATGCGAAACAGCAAAAGATTCATTGATATAAATATCTCCCAATTCAGCTATTTTTTTAGCAAATTCCTGATCGTTTTGCTCCTCTTGCTTCCAAAATCTGATATTCTCTAAAAGCAAAATATCGCCAAACTTCATCTTTTTAATTTTTTCTTTTACTTTTACACCGAAAATTTCGCTTGAAAATAATATTTTTTTATTCAATAATTTTCCCAATTCTCCAACAATCGACTTTAAAGACAACTTTTTATCTTTTTTGCCATTTGGACGACCCGTGTGTGAAATCAAAATAATTTTCGCCTTTTGTTTTATTAAATATTCAAATGTAGACAAACAACCTTTAATTCTACTATTATCGACAATGTTTAATTTATCATCCATCGGAACATCAAAATCAACGCGTACCAATACGCGTTTATTTTTAACATCAACATTCTTTAATGTTTTAATTTTCGACATTATTAATCAAATTTACAAATTCATCTGCTATTAAGCTCGCCCCTCCGACCAATACACCTTCGTATCCGACATTCAAATAATTATTAATAATTTCATTATTAACGCTTCCACCATAAATAATTTTTCCGACAAATTTTTGTTTGATAAACCCCAATATGTCTTTAGCATGTTCCGGAGAACAAATTTCTCCTCCATTGGTACTAATTGCCCAAACCGGCTCATAGGCAATAATCAAATTTTCAATTTTCAATTTACAATTTTCAATATCCTTCAAATCTTCTTTTAACTGTCTCCTAATTACTTCCTGTGCATTTTCTCCTTTATTCTCGCCGATACATAAAATTACAGTTAATCCCGCGTTTAAAGCTGCTTTTATTTTTTTATTTATCATTTCATCGGTTTCATTAAATTTATCTCTTCTTTCCGAATGACCGATAATTACATAATCAATACCAACATCCTTAAGCATCTTGGGACCGATTTCGCCGGTGTACGGCCCTTTTTCTTCCCAAAAACAATTCTGAGCGCACTTTTTAACATTTTTTAAAAGTGGTAGCCAAATAAACGGCGCGGCAATTAAAACTTCTGTTTTTTTTGTTTTTATAGCCGCTTTTTTAATGCCTTTATAAAGTTTTTTTGCTTCTTGAATGGTAGAAGGATTACATTTCCAATTAGCTATAATTATTTTTTTCATAAAATTACTTTTTTACCTCGTTAATCACTGAAAGCGGTTTTGCCAAGATAATTAATCGCAATTAATAATTTATTCCTCATATAATTTGAATCTAACGACTTTAATTTTCTAATGCGTAATTTTTACCATAATGAGTATATGTTCCATTATCTCCAATTCCATTACAAGTTGTCTGTATAAAAGCAATATCTTCAGCGCTAGGATTTTCCAAAGTAGCAGATATAGCATAATCCTGAGAATAATTACAGGTATAGATCATATAACCACGCGCTCCTTGCACCGGATCAAAGGTCAATGGCTGACTTAAAAAACCTTCATCATAAAGCACTCTGGTCACTGCCAATGGATACGTTGTTCCGTTTTCGTAACTTAACAATCCTTGTCCATTACCACCCCATCCACCACCAGAAACCTTATAAGTTCCGTATGCGCTATAATACATTTCTAAAGCGATTTGAATTGTTAAAAGATCGGATTTTCTTTTTGTGTCTCTTGCTTTAATTCTTGCAGAATTTAAATTTACCAAAACTATGGTTGCCAATAAACCGATTATGGCAACAACCACCAATAATTCAATAAGTGTAAATCCCTTTTTATACATAGCTTAATGAATATATTTTTTCAAAAATTCCGCCACTTCTTCGGGTTTTATGGTTAAAACTTCCACGCCCGTGCCAAGTTCCAGCCCAGCCCAAGTATTTGTTTTGGGCAGGATTTCAATATGCCAATGATAATAATCGTGTTTTTTTTCATCGCACGGCGCAGTATGAATAAAAAAGTTATAATTAGGATTTTTTAATCCTTTATATAAACCGTACAGCGCTTTTTGTAATGCTTCTGCTAAATATTTTTTTTCTGTTTCGTTTATTTTTTCAAAATTTGGCTGATGTTGCTTAGGATAAATTCTTAATTCAAAATTTACTCTCGGAACAAATGGAGCAAAAACCACAAAATATTTGTTCTGAAAAATAACCCTTTTTTCTTCTTTTTCCCAATTAATCATTTCGCAATGTGCACATTTTTTATTTCTAACATAATATTTTTCCGTATCTTCTATGCTTCTACGCACGTCTGCGGGCAAAATCGGCACAGCGATTAATTGAGAATGTGGATGCGGAATACTTGCTCCAGCTTCTTTACCGTGATTATGAAATATAAAAATATAATTTACAAACTTATGATTCATTAAAGCAAGATATCTTTCTTGATATGCTTTAATTACTTCTTCAACTTTTTCTATCGGCATTATTGCTAAATGTTTTTTGTGATCTCTGGTAATGACAATCTCATGAAAACCATTTCCTTGCATTACATTATACGGACCTTCTTTATATATCTCAAAAGAATTTCCCGGAATCAACATTGGATATTTATTTTTTATAACCTGCAAACTCCATTTTTTTTCATTACCGTAAATTAACAATGGTTCTTCGTGGCCTGTTGCTTGTGGATTTTCAAAAGGACAGTCAGAGATTTTCTGCTCAAATCTTTCTTTATGTTTTTTGATAAAAAGATGGGGTCTTTTCGCGCGTCCTATCGCAACAATCATCCAATCATCACTAATAATATCTTGCCTTAATTCCGAACTATAATTTGTTTTATTTTTTTTCATTTAATTTATATTTGTTGGTTAAAAGATTGTATTTTATTATTATTAAATCCATAAATGTTTTAAAATACGAACCTAATTTTACCTTGCTTTCTCCTGGGTTGTGCCAATCAACTGGCATTTCTTTAATTTTAAAATTCATTTTTTGAGCCAATGCCAAAATTTCAAAATCAAATCCCCAACGCGTTAGGGTTTGTTTTGGAAATATGGCTTCTGCCGATTTCTGATTAAATAATTTAAATCCTCTTTGCGTATCTTTGATTTTCCAAAGCCCCGCCACAAAACGAATAATGTATTTCGCTAAATGCCCTAACCAACGACGATACCATTGCGCCTGTTCATTAATTTTGGCTCCCGTAATTTCAATTGAGCCAATAATTATGTCGTTGTTTACTGTTTCCGGCCAAAATGAATCTAAATGATCAATCTTGGTAGAATTATCAGCATCCATAAACAATCTATATTCTCCTCTTGCTTCAAGCATGCCCTGCCGAGTTACATATCCTTTGCCGTGATTTTCTTTGTTGTCTATCAAACGCAAATTTTTAATCAACTCTCCGGTTTTATCCACAACTTCCGCAGTGTTGTCCTTTGATCCATCGTTTACAACTATAATTTCATAAAAGTAACTTTGTTTTGACAAATATCTGTCCAAATCTAAAAGTGTAATCGCAATTCTTTTTGCTTCATTATACGCCGGAATCACTATTGATAAATGTATTTTATTTTCCATATTTAAATTATACCATAATTTCTAAATAAAAAAACGGGCGTCCCGAAGGACGCCCTGAGAAAGATCTAAATGTACTATGTGTTATAATTATACACCCATTCGTCTATTTTGTCAATACTCTACAACCTTTCTTTGTAATCGCGACAGTGTGCTCAAAATGCGCGGAAATGGAGCGGTCTTTGGATAAAAACGCGAATCCGTCTTTGGCGCGTTCAACCTCATAACTGCCAACAATATTCATCGGCTCAATTGCGATTACCATTCCCGGTTTTAACACAATTCCTGTTGCTTTTTCGCCATAATTCAACACTTCCGGCTCTTCATGCACTTTTTTACCGATTCCGTGCCCAACCAAATCACGAATCACATTAAACCCGTTTTTTTCAACATAACTTTGAATGGCAAATCCAATATCCCCTAATCTGTTTCCTGGCTTACATTGTTTAATTGCCAATTCCAAAGATTTTTCAGTAACGTCAATTAATTTTTGAAATTTTTTATCAATTTTTCCAATTCCAATCGTAATTGCCATGTCGGTACAATAATTTTTATAATTAATTCCCAAATCTAAGGTCAATAAATCTCCTTCTTTTAGTTTTCTGTCATTAGGAATTGCGTGCACCACCTCCTCATTAACTGAGGCACACAATACTGCGGGATAATTATTAAAACCTTTAAACGCCGGTTTTGCGCCATATCGAAAAATAAGGTCTTCTGCGACCTTATCTAGTTCCTTGGTAGTGGTTCCGATTTTGGCATGTTTTGCAACTTCTTTAATTATTTTTGCCAAAATCTTCCCGCCTTCCGCCATTATTTCAATTTCTTTTTCAGTGTATAAATTTATCATTTAATTTTTGCTAAAATATCTTTAAAAACTTTTTCAATCGGCTGTTCGCCGTTAATTTCAATCAAGCGTTTTTGTTGTTTATAATAATTTATTGATTTACTGGTTTGGTTTTTATATTCCTCTAATCTTTTTTTTATTGATTTTATATTGTCATCAATCCTAGTTATTAATCTTCCCTCGCAAGCATCACATTTTTTAAGTTCCTTGTATTTTCCAATCCATGGAATTAATTTCTTACAATTTTTACACTGTCTTCTTTTGGTTAAACGGTCAAAAGATTCCTTTGCAGAAATTTTAATTAAAATAATCTTTGTGTTTTTTAATTCATACCAATTCAACGCTTCGTCAATAAGAATTGCTTCATAAATTATTCTTGTCCAACCATCAAAAACAAATCCTTTAACTTTTTGTTTTTTATTTTTTTCTATTTCTTCTCCAAAAACTTTAATTATTACAAAACTTGGCACCAACCCACCTCCATTAATTATATTGGCTATTTTTTTTCCAGTAAAATCATTTATCTTAATATGCCCCCTAAGAATATCTCCCGAACCAACATATTTCAAGCTAAATTTATCAGCAAGTAATTTTGCCTGCGTCCCCTTTCCGCATCCTGGCGGACCAATTAAAATAAAATTTAATGGTTTTTTCATAATCCTTTCCCGACGTTCTGATTTTACATCAGAAGTCGAGACCCCAACCATTTTATGCGTCGGGGCATAATCATTTTTAAATTAAAAACCTTCGTAGTCTCTCATGGTTAATTGTCCCTCAACTTGCTTCACTGTTTCCAAAACAACAGAAACCACAATTAAAACCGCTGTGCCACCAATAGTCATAGAAGCTATGCCTGTCGCTCCTTGAATAATTGACGGCAATACTGCGATTACACCCAAAAACAATGCCCCGACTAAAGTAATTTTATTTAAAACATGAGAAATAAACGAGGCAGTGTTCTCACCCGGTCTGATACCGGGAACAAATCCGCCATTTTTTTGAATATTTTCCGAAATTGCTTTTGGATCAAAAGTAACTGATGTGTAAAAAAAGGTAAACGCCACAACCAAAACAAAATAAACAACCGCATAAAAAACAGGGTCTTGAAATATGTTGCCAATTGATGTAGCAATTTTAGCAATTGTCGGATTTGCGGACACAGAAAAGAATTTTGCAATCATTCCCGGAAAAAGCATAATTGATAACGCAAAAATAATCGGAATAACCCCTGCTTGATTAACTTTCAGTGGCAAGTAAGTCGAAAATCCGCCATATACCCTTCTCCCTCTAATTCTTTTAGCATAAGCAACCGGAATTTTTCTTTGTGCTTCATTAATTAAAACAACGCCAATAATTACTAATACTGCAACAACTAAAAAACTGATATACGATGGAATCTGTGAAGGATTGTAGGTAGCAATCAATTGCTGAATCGAAGAAGGAATTCTACCAATAATACCGGCAAAAATTAAAATTGAAACACCGTTGCCAATTCCCTTTTCCGAAATAAGTTCACCTATCCACATTAAAAACACTGCGCCAGCCGTCACAATTGCAATAACCGTAAACATTTGAAAGGCGGATAAAGGATTAATTATTTGTTGGCTGATTAAAAGTGTCATCATTGCATATCCCTGCATCGCTGCCAAAGGAACAGTTAAGATTCTTCCATATTGATTAAATTTTTTCTGTCCCTCCGTACCCGATTCGTGATACATTTCTTTTAATTTTGGAAAGATCATCGTTAAAAGCTGTAAAATAATCGTAGATGTAATATATGGTCCCAATCCCAACATTCCAATAGAAAAATTCTGCATTGCGCCTCCGGTAAAAATATTAATCAATCCAAAGAGCTGATTTCCCTGAAAAAATCCTCGGAGTTTTTCAGTATTAATTCCGGGTACCGGAATATTGGAAACTAAACTAAAAATCATCAATAAACCTAAAACAAATAATATTTTGTTTCTTAGTTCTTTGACTTTAAAAAGTTGTGCTATTTTTTCAAACCACTTCATAAAATTTTTTTAATTTCTAATTGACTTGATTAGCCCAACACTTTTTTGGCGCTAGCTGACATTTTGCAATTTTCTACTTTAAGTTTTTTTGTAAGCTTGCCATCACCTAAAATTTTCACTATCGGTATCCTGTTATTAAGTTTAACAATCAATCCTTTTTCTATCAATGTCTCCGGACTTACAATATCTCCATTTTTAAATTTTTCATCCAAATCTTTTAAATTTACTATCTGCGGTTTTATTCTGAAAGATTTAAAATCGTATCCCCTTTTTTTGGGAATTTTTTTTACAATCTCACGAAGTTCCGGTCTTAATTTTCTTCCTGCTCGCGATAATTGACCCTTTGCTCCTTTTCCAGAAAAAGTTCCTCGTTTACCTCCACGGCCAATACGTTTTTTGCTTCGATTAATATTTTTTGGTTTTATTTGATGTAATTGCATAAATTATATTCTTATGATAATTTTTTCAATGCTTCGATCGCTGCTTGGGCATTATTCAGTTTATTGGTTGTTCTGCCGATAATTTTTGAAACCACGTTTTCAATTCCGGCCAAATTACAAATTATACGCACCGCTCCTCCGGCAATAATTCCTCTACCTTCCTGCGCCGGCTTTAACATTACTTTCGCTGCGCCGAATTTTGCTTCTACCATTTGAGAAATTGATTTGTTTTCAGTAATCGGAATTTCAATTAAGGCTTTTTTTGCCTGATTGACCGCTTTATCAACAGCAATAGTTACATCTGCTCCTTTAGCCACGCCAACACCAACCTTACCTTTTTTATTGCCAATAACAACCATTGCCCTAAAATTAAATCTTCTCCCTCCGGCAACCATTCTTGCGGTTCTTCTGATGTCTAAAAGTTTTTGTTCGAATTCCGATTTTTCTTCTTTCTTGCCATCGCGTCTTCTGCCATCACGTCCGCCTCCTCTGCCTTGTCCGCCCCTGCCAGTTTTTTTGTCAAATCTATCTGTTTTTATTTCTTTCCCGACATTCTCCGTCGCAGACGGAGCAGTCGGAACCTCGACCGCTTCATGCGTCAAGATTGTTGTATTTGTTTCTATTTCCTCTTTTTTTGTATCTTCTTCCATAGATTGTTTTTATTTTTAAAATTTTAATCCTCCTTCACGAGCCCCTTCGGCCAATGATTTTACTCTGCCATGATATTTATATCCCGCCCTGTCAAAAATAATTTTTTCGATTTTCTTTTCAAACGCTTTTTTAGCAATTAATTTTCCAACCTCGACAGCCAATTCTGTTTTTTTGCCTTTTTTCTTAATATCTTTATCTTTTACGCTAATTATGGTTGCTCTTTTTTCATCATCAATAAGCTGAACATAAATATGTTTATTGCTTCTGAAAACGCAAAGTCGCGGAATTTCTTTTGTTCCTATAATTTTTGCTGTAATTCGTTTATGTCTTGTCTCTCTTTTTGTTTTTTTGCCTAATTTCATAAAATTATATAATTTCTAACTTAAGTTTAATTACCCTCCCGCGCTTACGGCTTTCTTGCCATCTTTTCTTCTGATTATTTCGTTATCGTATCTGATTCCTTTGCCTTTGTATGGCTCTGGTTTTTTCTGAATTCTAATATTCGCCGCAGTTTGTCCAACAACCTGCTTGTCTGCTCCGGAAACAATGATTGTATTTTTTTCTATTTTAAATTCAATACCTTTTGGCGCTTCAATTTCTACGGGATGAGAAAACCCTAAACTTAAAATTAATTTATTCCCATTCAAAGCTACTTTATATCCGATTCCTTCAATTACTAATTTCTTTTGAAACCCATCGTGAACCCCTTGTATCATATTATTAATTAATGCTCTAAAGGTTCCCCATAACGCCGAACTTTTTTTTGTTTTTTGCGATTCCTGAATTACAATAACCTTATCTTTTATTTCAACTTTAATTTCCGGAACCAATTTTTGCGCCAATTCTCCTTTTTTGCCTTTGACAATTATTAAATCGCCATCGACTCTTACTTCGACTCCCAAAGGAATAACTATTGGTTGTTTACCTATTCTTGACATAAATTTTATAAATTCAAATTAAAAAACCCGACATATAATTTCTCCCCCCACTCCTTTTTTTCTTGCTTCTTTATCGGTCATAAATCCCAAAGAGGTAGTCAAAATAATCAAACCACGACCTTGAGAAAAATTAATTAATTCTTTTTTAGTGGCATAAATTCTCTGTCCCGACCTACTGATTCTTAAAAGTCCTTGAATTTTTGGCACAGTATTTCTTGCATCTTTATACTTTAAATTAACTTCAATCTCTTTTTTACTTCCTTTGCCTGATTCTTTAATATCTCCGATATAACCTTCTTTATTTAAAATATTTACTAATTCAAGTTTAATTTTTGAATACGCAAAACTTACGGTTTTATGTCCAACCGCTTGAGCGTTTCTTATACGTGTTAACATGTCTGATATTGGATCTATATTCATATATTTCTTTGTTTACCAACTTGATTTTTTAATTCCCGGAAGTTCGCCATTGTTAGCTAATTCCCTAAAACAAATACGACATAATCCGAATTTTCTCATAAAACCGTGTCTTCTGCCACATTTAAAACAACGATTAACTTTTCGTGTTGAAAATTTTGGTTTCTTTTTTGATTTTGCGATATCTGATATTTTAGCCATATGTTTATTTTATGGGAAAACCCATTAATTTATATAATTCAAGCGCTTCCTCTCTATTTTCGGCGCGGACCACTATTGTTATTTCTAATCCGAAAATTCTTCTAATGTCATCTTGTGAAATTTCCGGAAAAATCAAGTGTTCTTTAACACCAATATTTAAATTGCCGTTTTTATCAACCGATTTCGAATTTAGACCTCTGAAATCTCTTGTTCTGGGAAGAACAACATTTATTAAGCGAAAAAGAAAATCATACATTCTTTTTTTTCTAAGTGTCACCTTAAGTCCTAGTGGCATTCCTTCTCTAATTTTAAAAGCAGCAATTGCTTTTTTGGCTAAAGTTACCAACGGTTGCTGTCCAGTAATTAAAGTGATGTCTTTCGCAATCGACTCTTGTGCTTTTTCATCTTTTGAGACAACAGTGCTGCCAATACCAACATTAACCACAACTTTCTCTATTTTTGGCATAGAAAAATCATTCTTGTGTTTAAACTTCTGTTTCATTTGAGGAATGACTTCCTTTTTATATTTTTCTTGTAATGTCATATTTGTATTTTCGCTTTATGGGCGAGTATTTATAGGCTGACCTGTTTATTATATTTCTTGACCACATTTTTTACAAAGTCTTATTTTGCCATTTTCTAATAATTTCTGCCCAATTCTTGTCGGCTTTTTACATTTTGGACAAACAATCTGCACATTAGAAATATTTATTGCCCGCGGAACTTCAACTTTTTGACCCCTTTCTCCCTGTTTCTTCGGTTTGACATGTTTTTTAACAATATTTAAATTTTCAACAATAATCTTGTTGATTTTCGGAAAAACTTCTGTTACTTTACCGTTTTTTCCTTTGTCTTTACCTGTGATTATTTTGACCGTATCTCCTGATTTTATTTTCATATTTTTATGAGAAAGTTTAACTTTCTACAATACTTCTGGGGCTAATGAAATTATTCTATCAAAACCCTTGTCTTTTAACTCTCTGGCAACAGGACCGAAAATCCTGTTTCCTTTTGGCTCATCGCCGGTTAAAATAACTGCCGCATTATCATCAAACCTAATATAACTACCGTCTTTTCTGCGTAGCGCTTTTTTTTGTCTGACAATTACAGCCCTGACTATTTCTTTTCTTTTAACTATTTTTCTTGGTTCGGCAAGTTTAACCGAAGCAATTATAATATCGCCAATTTGGGCATATCTTTTTCTTGTTGCTCCTAAAATTTTAAAAACCCGGATTGCTTTTGCTCCTGTGTTATCAGCTACTTCTAAATTTGTTCCAACTTGTATCATATTAATACTACAATCTTGAACTTTTGACTTTTAATTTTAATTTACTCTACAACTATCCATTTCTTCCCCTTACTGATTGGTTTACATTCTTGAATCGTTATTTTATCTCCGATATGGTATTTGTTTTCTGAATCATGCACCTTGTATTTCTTCGAAACATTGTATCTTTTTCTATATTTCGGATGTTCTTTGATTCTTTCAATCAAAACTACAATGGTTTTATCCATTTTGTCCGAAACAACCTTGCCTTTTAATGTTTTTTTCAGCCAATGGCTGATATTCTCATTTTTGCTCATATTGTTTTAAAAGCGTTAATATTCTTGCAATATTTCTTCTTGTTCTATGAATTTCATTGATGTTTTTAACCTTTCCTCCAACCAGATTAAATCTTAATTCTCTAAGATCGTCTCTTAAATGATTAAGAGTTATATTTAATTCTTTTTCTGTTTTTTGACGAAGTTCGGCTATTTTCATAATTAACTTTTAATAAATTTTGTTTTAATCGGAAGTTTATGAGCCGCTAAGCGCATTGCTTCTCGTGCAATTTTTTCGGCAACACCGTCAATTTCAAAAAGAATTCTCCCCGGCTTGATTGGACAAGCATAATATTCTACGCTCCCCTTTCCTCCGCCCATAGGCACCTCTTGACCTTTCTGGGTCACGGGCTTATCGGGAAAAATCCTAATCCATAACTTCCCGCCCTTTTGAAGATGATGCGTGATTGTGCGTCTGGCTGATTCAATCTGCTTATCGGTTATCCATTTTGTGCCCTCTGCTTTTAATCCATACATTCCAAAACAAAGCTCTGTACCGGCCTTAGCTAAACCCGTTGATCTTCTTCTGCCCTTATGCCATTTTCGATGTTTTACTTTTTTTGGCTGCATAATATTTTTTCAATAATTTATTTCTGTTTATTTTTTATAATTATTCGAATATTTCGCCTCTGTTAACCCAAATTTTTATTCCAATTATTCCGTAAATCGTATGCGCATTTATCTGTGCATAGTCAATATTAGCTCGAATTGTTTGAAGTGGCAAACTACCTTTTTTAAGCCATTCCTCTCTTGCCATTTCTGATCCATTTAAACGTCCGGAAACGAATATTTTAATTCCTTTTACTTCTGAATTTTGTGAAACTTTTTCAATCATTTGCTTTATTACCCTTCTGAATGGCATTCTTCTTTCTAATTGTTCGGCAATCGCCTGACCAATAATTCTTGCCTGAATTTCAGCTTTTTTTATTTCTTCAACATCAATCTTTATATCAATCCCTTTGATTTTTTCTTTAAAAATTTTAGAAATAATCCGTCTTTTTAGCTCTTGAATACCCGTACCTCCGCGCCCAATAATAATTCCCGGCTTTCCAGCCCTAATAATTATGTGTATTGTATTAGTTGATCGCTTAATAATTACTTCATTAATTGCTCCATTTTTTAATTCTTTTTTAATAAATGTGCGAATCTTAAAATCTTGCTCCAAATTTGCTTTGTAGTTTTTCTTTCCATACCATTGCGACTGCCAATCTTCAATGCCTTTTGTTCTAAAAATTTTAGGATGTACTCTATGTGACATAATTTTTAAATAGATTTTCTTCTAAAAATTCTTTTTGCCCAATTTTGCTTTTTGGGTTTTAAAACGATATCTTTTTTTGTATTATAGTTTGCTTTTATCGAATCTTTTGTTTCTCTTTTTTCTGTTTCCATCTCGGGTTCTTGCTTTTTTTCTTTGTCTAAATCTTTGAATTGTGATAAATCTGTCTGCTTGCGCAAGCTTATATCGGGAATCTTCACCCCTTTTTTAATGCCCAGCGTTATAACAATGTGACTTGTTCTTTTTAAAATAGGATATGCTCTGCCGCGCGACATTGGACGATATCTTTTATATGGCACGCCTTCATTCACAATTATTTCTTTAATAAATAAATTTTCTTTATCAATATTAAAATTACTTTTGGCGTTTGCTACAGCTGATTTTAATAATTTCAAAACCGGATCTGATGCTCTGCGAGACACAAATTTTAACTGAGCTTCGGCTTCTCGTATTTCTTTACCCCTAATCAAATCAACCACAGATCTGACTTTTCTTGGAGCAATTCTTAAATAGTTTAATTTGGCTTTTATTTCCATAAATTCAATAAATTATTTGTTCGCTGGCTTGGTAGGAATTACTACGGGCGCAGCAACCCCTGCTCCTTTTTCAATTTCTTTCTGCATTTTTCCTCCATGACGAATAAATTTTTTGGTTGGCGAAAATTCTCCCAATTTATGCCCTACCATTTCTTCGGTTATAAAAACCGCAATATGATCTTTTCCATTATGTACGCCAAAGGTAAATCCAACCATTTCCGGAGTTATTGTACAACTCCTAGACCATGTTTTGATCACGGATTTTTCTCCGGTTTTCATTTTTCTTACTCTCTCAATTAATTTTTTGTCCACCCACGGACCCTTTTTTAAGCTTCTTGGCATAAATTTATTTTCGTTTTTTATGAATTCTTGTTTGAAGAATAAACCTGTCAGAATATTTTTTATTTTTTCTTGTTTTAACCCCAAATGCCTGTTTGCCCCAAGGAGTTTTGGGACCTCTGCGCAAACCAATCGGCGCCCTACCTTCACCTCCACCGTGAGGATGATCAACCGGATTCATTGCTGTGCCACGAACCCTCGGCCTCACTCCTTTCCAACGCATTCTTCCTGCTTTTCCCAAATTAGTAAATACATGTTCCGGATTACTTAATGTTCCAATTGTCGCCATACAATCAGCTAAAATCATTCTTATTTCTGTAGAGGGCATTGTCAGGTGTGCATACCTTCCTTCATTAGCGGTAACCTGCGCGCTAGAACCAGCAGAATGCACAATTTTACCTCCTTGTCCCGGAATTAACTCAATATCATGCACAAAAGTCCCTACAGGAATATTTTTTAAACACATTCTATTTCCCGGCTTTAATGCAGTCTTTTCCGATGTGATAATTTCATCTCCAACTTTTGTGTCTTGCGGAGCTAAAATATATTTCTTTTCTCCATCAGCATAACAAACTAAAGCAATAAAAGTTGTTCGATTTGGATCATATTCTATGGTTTTAATTTTTGCCGGAATATCAAATTTATTTCTATTAAAATCTATAATCCTGAATAACTTTTTATGACCACCGCCTTGGTGTCTAACAGTGATTCTTCCTTTTCGATTTCGTCCTGATTGTTTTTTAAACGACAAAAGCAAAGATTTCTCCGGCTTATTCCCCGATAAAAATTTTTTGTATTCTATGCCTATTCTTGCTCTTTGTCCCGAACTGGTCGGGTTATAATGTTTCATAAATCTTAATGTGGCAAAATTTCAATTTTATGTCCTTTTTCTAATGTTACAATTGCTTTTTTATAACCAGATTTTTTGCCTTTTTTGCCTTTTAATAATTTTATTTTTGTATTGATATTAATAATATTAATATTTTTTACGACTACACCGTAAAAATTAGAAATTGCTTTTTTAATTTCTGATTTGTTGGCGCTTTTATAAATTTTAAAAATATATTTTCCGTCTTCAGATAAATTAGTAGACTTCTCGCTAATATGCGGTTCTTTTAAGAGCTTAAATGCCAATCCCTCTCTTTTTTTGGGAGGCATTTTAGATTCTTTTTTTTCTTCTATTGCCGGTTTGGTTATTGTTTTCGATTTGGTTTTTGCAACAACAGGCCTCTTTGAAGCAACAGATTTTTTCTTTAAAAAACTAAATATTGCCATAGGTCTTTTCAATAACTTTAATTGATTCTTTATCCAATAACAAATATCTAAACGACAACAAATCCAATACATTCAAACTGTCCGCTAATATTGTCTTTACATTGTTAATATTTCGAGAAGCGATTGCAATATTTTCGTTTTTCTGCGGAATTGTTATTAAAATACTGTCTTGTTTTTTGTTAAAAATATTTGATAATATTTTTGATATTAATTTTGTTTTCGGCTCGGAAATCATTAGATTGTCAACAACAATCAATTCTTTATCCCGCACCTTAGAAGTCAAAACCATAAACAAGGCTTTTTGTTTTATTTTTTTGTTTATTTTTTTAGAAAAATCTTCTTCATTCCTTGGTCCAAAGGTTATCCCGCCTCCACGCCACAACGGAGAACGAATTGATCCGTGTCTTGCGCGCCCTGTTCCTTTTTGACGCCATGGTTTTTTGCCCCCGCCTTTTACATCGCTTCGATTTTTGGTATGGGCTAAATTTTGACGACTATTTGTTATCTGCACATTGACAACTTGATAAATTACATCTTCATTAATTTTAATATTAAAAATCTTTTCCGGCAATTCAATCGTTCCGGTTTTTTCTCCTTGCAAATTATATAAATCCGTTTTCATAATAATCAAACTGTTTGTATTTCTATTAATCCATTATTCGGACCCGGCACTGCGCCCGAAACAGCCAATAAATTATTTTCCGTATCTACAACCATAATTTTTAAATTTTTAACGGTATTTCTAGCAACACCCATATGACCAGCCATTCGCATACCCTTAATAACTCTTTCCGGGAAACTACAACCAATTGAACCCGGCTTTCTTAAGTCATGCGGATGTCCGTGCGAAGCCGGAGCCCCTTTAAATCCGTGCCTTTTTACTACTCCTTGAAATCCGCGCCCCTTGGAAATTCCTGAAATCTTGACTTTTTCTCCTTCAACAAATTTAGCAACATCAATTTTATCGCCAATCTTATATTCTGCCATGTCGCCAATAAATTCTTTTAAAAATTTGTATTCTTTTCCTTTTCGTGTCTTAGTAACTTTTTCTGCCTTAAGCGCACTGCATCCAATTTGAATCGCCGTATAACCATCTTTTTCCTTTGTTTTGATTTGAGTAACAAAACAAGGACCAGCTTCGATAACTGTAACTGGCGTTACATTTCCATTTTTATCATATATTTGAGTCATTCCGACTTTTTTCCCAAGAATGAACTTCATAATCTTAATCTAAATTTCTAATGAAAAATACCGGCTGCCCGGTATTTTTTACATGGCTAGCTGATATTTTTTTGCTAAATAATATATTTCAAATACAAATTCATAACGAATTATTTTATAAATTCGCAAAAATAAACAACTTGTAAATTACATTTTAATTTCAATATCGACTCCTGCGGGCAAATTCAAATTCATCAACGCATCAATAATTCTCGGAACAGGATTAAAAATATCTATTACGCGTTTATGAGTTCTCATTTCAAATTGCTCTCGCGCATTTTTATGCACAAAAGTTGAACGATTTACTGTATATTTTTGAATATGAGTTGGCAAAGGAATTGGTCCAACAACTTCAGCGCCATATCTTTCAGCAGTTTCAATAATCTGTTTTGCTGACTGATCAACAATTTTGTGATCAAACGCTTTAATTTTAATTCTGAGACGCTGTTTTCCCTCTTCTAGAACTCCAACTTCTTTCTTTTTTCCCGCCATAACAATATGATTTAAAATAATTTTAATCCCGATGAGTAATCGGGATTAAAATTATTTTATAATTTTAGTAACAAATCCAGCTCCTACTGTTTTACCGCCTTCTCTGATAGCAAATTTTTGCTTTTCTTCTAATGCAACCGGAGCAATAAGTTTAACTATAATTTTTGCATTGTCTCCGGGCATAATCATTTCAACGCCTTCTGCCAAAGACACAACATCTCCTGTAACATCAGTGGTTCTGATATAAAATTGCGGTTTGTATCCTTTAAAGAATGGGGTGTGTCTACCTCCTTCTTCTTTGGACAAAATATACGCTTCTGCTTCAAATTCACTATGAGGAGTAACTGAACCCGTCTTAGCAATAACTTGTCCTCTTTCAACATCCTCTTTCTTTAATCCTCTTAAAAGAATACCTGCGTTATCTCCTGCCATTCCTTCGTCTAATGATTTATTAAACATTTCAATTCCAGTTACAACTGTTTTTTGGGTTGGTTTTAATCCTACAACCTCAATTTCATCATTAACTTTAATCATGCCTCTTTCAATTTTTCCTGTAACTACTGTTCCGCGCCCTTCAATCGAGAAAATATCTTCTATCGGCATCAAAAATGGTTTATCGGTTTCTCGCTTTGGCTCGGGGATATATTCATCCAATGCTTTTGCAAGTTCAAAAATACATTTCGCGTCTTCTGAGTTTGAATCATTAGATTCTAACGCTTTCAACGCAGAACCTCTGATAAACGGAGTTTTATCGCCTGGATAATTATATTTGGTTAAAAGTTCTCTCACTTCCGCCTCAACTAAATCAATAAGTTCCGGATCATCTACCTGATCAACCTTATTTAAGAAAACAACAATATTCGGCACACCAACCTGCCCAGCCAAAAGAATGTGTTCTCTGGTTTGAGGCATTGGACCATCGGCTGCTGATACGACCAAAATCGCACCATCCATTTGAGCTGCGCCAGTAATCATGTTTTTGATATAATCAGCATGACCCGGAGCATCAATATGCGCATAATGTCTTTTTTCTGTTTCGTATTCAACATGCGCCAATGCAATAGTAATACCGCGCTCTCTTTCTTCTGGAGCGGCATCAATTTCATTAACGCTTTTCTTGGAAACATTGCTACCCTTAAGACCTAATTGTTTTAAAATAGCTGCAGTCAAAGTAGTTTTTCCATGATCGACATGACCAATTGTTCCTACATTGACATGCGGTTTTGTTCTTTCAAATTTTCCTGCCATATATTTATATACTTAAATTTCTATCAATTTCGAGAGCGTAGTCACGTCTGACGCAACATAGCGGGTATATTTCATAAGCGAAGCGAATATATTTCTATAGAAATTTGCTTCGCAAAATTAGTTCCGCTTCGCGGAACGAAATTAGGTAGAAATAAAATTATTATTTAATTATTTTAAGTTTAACTGATTATTAATAATCAGTCAAGCGTTATTACTTTTTTCTGCCTTCAATTATGGCCTGGGCCACATTTTTCGGCGTTTCTTCATAGTGAGAAAATTCCATTGTAAAATTTCCTCTACCCTGAGTCATTGATCTTAATCCGGTTGCATAACCGAACATTTCCGATAAAGGAACTTTTGCATCAATAACTTTTACATTCGGACGATCGTCTATTTTTTCGATTCTCGCTCTTTTACTGTTTAAATTCCCGGTAACGTCTCCTAAAAATTCCTGAGGAATAATCACCTCTAATTTCATAATTGGTTCAAGTAAAACTAAGTCCGCTTTTTTGGCTGCTTCCTGCAGAGCAAACGATCCGGCCATTTTAAATGCTGCTTCCGAAGAATCAACTTCGTGATATGAACCATCGTATAAAGTAACTTTTGCATCTACAAACGGATAACCCGCCAAAACACCTCTGTCCATTGCTTCTTTTATTCCTTTTTTAATTGCCGGAATATATTCCGCCGGAATAACTCCTCCCTTAATTTCGTCAACAAATTCAAAACCTTTTCCTCTTTCCAACGGTTCAATTTTAATTAAAACATGTCCATATTGTCCACGTCCGCCCGATTGTCTGATATATTTTCCTTCTGCTTCCGCGATTTTTTTAATTGTTTCTTTATAAGCAACTTGTGGTCTGCCGATATTAGTTTCAACTTTAAATTCTCTTTTCATTCTATCAACAATAATCTCTAAATGCAATTCACCCATTCCCGCAATTATTGTTTGATTTGTTTCTTCGTTAGTTTTAATTCTAAAAGTAGGATCTTCATCGGTTAATCTTTTTAGCGCTATACCCATTTTTTCCTGATCAGCCTTTGTTTTTGGTTCAATGCTCATTTCAATAACAGGCTCCATAAACTGAATTTGTTCCAACAAAATAGGATGATTTTCATCGCAAAATGTATGACTGGTTTTAACATCTTTTAAGCCCACTGCCGCAGCAATTTCTCCAGCATAAACCGTCTCCACCTCTTCTCTTTTATCTGCTTGTAAGCGCACAATTCTTCCCAATCTTTCTTTTTTATTAAGCGTTGAGTTGTAAATATATGAACCTGCAGAAACTGTTCCAGAATATACCCTAAAAAAAGTTAATTGACCAACAAAGGGATCGCTTTGTAATTTAAATGCAAGCGCTGAAAACGGCTCTTCATCAGATGAGTGCCTTACAATCTCTTCACCTGTTTTCGGATCAATGCCTTTAACCGGCGGGATATCCAATGGACTCGGTAAATAATCAACAACCGCGTCCAAAACCAATTGCACTCCTTTATTTTTTAAAGCCGAACCAGTAAAAACCGGAAAAATTTTATTGGCAATCACTGCTTTGCGTAAAATAATTTTAAAATCATCAACAGAAATTTCTTTCCCTTCAAAATATTGATTCATTAAATTTTCATCTTCGCTAACAATTTTTTCAATCAGTTCTTTTCTGTATTTTTTAGCTTCTTCAAGATATTCAGCCGGAATTTCTTTTTCTGTAACACTATTTCCTTTTTCTCCTTCAAAATAATATGCTTTCATTTTCAAAAGATCAATAACCCCTTCGTGATTTTCTTCTAATCCAATCGGGATTTGCATTCTTACCGCATTTTTGTTTAAACGATTTAAAATTGATTGATAAGATTTTTCAAATGACGCTCCGGTTCTATCTAATTTATTAATAAAACACAATCGTGGAACGTTTTCTTCATCAGCATAACGCCAATTTGTTTCAGATTGCGGTTCCACTCCGGCAACCCCATCAAAAACAACAACTGCTCCATCTAAAACATGGAGCGATCTTTTAACTTCGGCCGTAAAATCAATATGTCCCGGAGTGTCAATAATATTAAAACGAACTTTTTTTGAAATATCTGAAATCGGCATATAAGTTGGATTCCAAAAACAAGTAATTGCAGCAGCAGTAATTGTAATGCCACGCTCTCTTTCTTGTTCCATCCAATCAGTAACTGTTTCTCCTTCGTGCACTTCTCCTATTTTATGAGTTACGCCAGTATAATATAAAACTCTTTCTGATGTGGTTGTTTTTCCGGCATCAATATGGGCAATAATCCCAAAATTTCTAACTTTTTCCAAAGAATAATCTCTCATATATTTTTTACCAAGCAAAATGTGCGAAAGCACGATTGGCCTCTGCTACGCGGTGCGTTTCTTCTTTCTTTTTTACAGCTTCGCCAGTGTTATTATAAGCATTTATTAATTCTTGAGCCAATTTTTTTGCCATATCCTTTCCTTTTCCTTTTCTCGCCGCACCTATAATCCAACGCATTGATAATGCTTCTTTTCTTTTGCCTTTTACTTCATAAGGGACTTGATAATTTGCCCCTCCGACTCTTCGAGATTTAACTTCTAAAAGTGGCGACGTATTCTTTATTGCTTGTTCAAATATTTCTAAATATGACACTTCTTGTCTGCCCGCAGACAAATCTTTTTTTAATTCTTTTGCCGCTAATTCCATTGCAGTATAAAAAATATCTTGAGCAATTGATTTTTTACCCTTTAACATTAAATTATTTATAAATTTAGAAATTAAAATACTTCCGTATTTCGGATCTGGATTTAATTCAATTTTTGTTGCTTGTTTTCTGCGCATAAATTTTAAGTTTTCTTGACTCCTGAACTTTTTTTAGCTCCATATTTTGATCTTTGTTGTTTTCTCCCTTCAACTCCAGCAGTATCCAACACTCCCCTAACAACATGATATCGAATACCGGGCAAATCTTTTACTCTACCACCACGAAGCACAACCACAGAGTGCTCTTGCAAATTATGACCTTCGCCCGGAATATAGGCGGTTACCTCCATTTGATTAGTTAATCGCACTCTCGCGACTTTGCGTAATGCTGAATTTGGTTTTTTGGGAGTAGTTGTAAAAACTTTCAAACAGACGCCTCGTTTAAACGGAGAAAAACTTTTTGTCGGTCTATTTTTTTTTATGTTAAAACCGCGCCTTAAAGCTGGCGTTTTAGTTTTTGCACTCAAATCCTTTCTTGAACGTTTAATTAATTGATGTATTGTCGGCATAAATTTATTTAGCTGAGTATATAAAAAAACTCTCCCAGCTACGAGTTGTTTTAACAATAGCGTTGAAAAATTATTTTGTCAAATTTTTATTTGTTTATACTCCTCTTCCCGCAAAAATCACATAAATAAAACTTGCAATATAGGGCAAAATCGTAATTGCTATTGCGAGAGCAATAAACATTCCGATAAACGATTTGCTTAATTTTTCTTCTAGTTGTGGAAATTTGTTTAATAATAGCTTTGACCCGTCAAGCGGAGGCATGGGAATTAAATTAAACAATGCTAAAAATATATTAATATAAGCGATAAAACTAAACGGCGAATTTAAAAAAGGAAAAATATTAAATCTAATCAATAATCCTAAAATTAAAGCAATAAATAAATTTGACGCTGGTCCGGCCAAAGAAACCCAAACCAATCCTGTTTTTTGATTTTTGAAATTATAAGGATTTATTGGTACTGGTTTCGCCCAACCAATAAAACCATTAACGAAAAATAAAAAAAACAATGGGATAATCACTGTGCCATATAGATCCAAATGAGGAATCGGATTTAAAGTTAATCTTCCCATTTCTTTAGCAGTATGATCTCCCTGCACATATGCGGCCCACGCATGACAATATTCGTGAATAATAGAAGAAAAAACTATAATAATATAAATAAATATTTTTGTTTCAATTGATGACATTTGCTAAATTTTAAATTTTATGGTAAGTTTAGAATAATTAGGTTAATTAGATTAATTTTTTTATTTTATGTCACGAACCTGTTCCCTTTGCGGGAAAACATCTATAATGACTGTAGCACGAAAAAAGCTTAGAAGCAAATACAATCCAACATGCAAATCCAGAAAATATCCGAATTTGCAATGGACTACTTTGGCTAATGGAAAAAGAATAAAAGCCTGCACAAAGTGTATTAAAAAAATCGGAAAAAAGAAATAAACCACGGGCTGTAGTATAGCGGTAGTACGCGCCCATGGGGTGGGTGTAGCCCGGGTTCAATTCCCGGCAGCCCGATCCCAATAAAAAACACAATCTTTACGGATTGTATTTTTTATTTCCGTTCTTATTTTTATTCTTTTTTATCTAATTTATCCAATTTAAGATATTTGAATCCGTAATAAACAACTAGGGCAACGATTAGAAAATCAATGGCAATCGAGACGAAATGTCCGAAAGTTATATGCGCTGAACCAATACGTAGATATAGATTGGAAAGGTCGCCGATTTTTCCCAAAAAAATTCCCACAATCGGATTGATAATGTCTTCCACCAACGCACTGACGACCTTGGATACCGCCCCGCCGAGCACAAACCCAATCGCCAATCCCACAACTCCCTGTTTTCGTATAAACTCGATAAAATCTTTCATATTTTTATTATAAATTATTTACACTTTAATTTTACCTCTACCACAAATTAGAAGCAAGAGTTTATTTTTTTATTATTCTTTCTCCGTCGGTTAAGAGTTGGATATTGCCTTCTATGCCGGTTTGAAGAACAATTAAATTTTTTAATCTATCTAAAACTTCTTGATGTGGATGACCATATTTATTGTCCTTGCCAACTTCAATTACTGCCATAATTGCGTTTACGGCTTTTAAAAATGCTTCACTGGTCGAGGTCTTGCTTCCGTGGTGCGCGATTTTTATAACATCAGCGGTTAAATTAACCTTTTCTTTAATCAATTTATTTTCCACGCTTTTTTCAATGTCCCCCGTCAACAATAGCTCAAAATTTTTATAAACCAATTTTGAAACAATTGAACTATTATTGTTGTCAGATAATTTTTGATTTTTAAGATTTTCAAACGGATATAAAATATTTAAATTTATACCATCGCCAAAATCTATTTTTTCCCCCTGATACGCAATTTTAATTGGAATATTTTTATTTTTAATCAAATTTATAAATTCTTGATACTGTGCCGTATCTCTAATTGTGCCGGTAAATACTATTTCGCCGACATTATATCTTTTTAAAACTTCAATTAAACCATTTATATGATCTTGCTCGGGATGGGTTAATAAAACAATATCAATATAGTGGTCGTAAAAATTCATTACTCTGCCCAATTTTTCCAATATACTCGCATCCGGACCGCCATCAATTAACATTTGCTGTTTATTTAAACTTTCAATAAAAATCGCATCTCCCTGTCCCACGTCTAAAAAATTTATTTCTAAAAATTTATTTGGTGTTGATTCTTGAAAAACAAAGATCCAAACGACTATCGTAATCACTAACAATCCCAACAAAATTTTTCCTTGATATTTTCTAATCAACATGTTAATTTATAATTAGGAGAAAAAAATGAAAAAAATTATTTATGTGCCCGATGTTCCTTTGTCGTTTTTTAAAATTTGCCTACAAGAGGCCAAAATGAGAAAAGATGACCATACGGTTACATTCCTTACGAGATTTATCAAAACTGAACAACAAAGAGAGAGGAGGAGAAAAAAAGGGCTTTAATTATATAACCCGAGGTCCGAGCAAAAACGCTACGGACCTTTTTGTTATATAATTATAATTATAAATATTTGGTCCTTGAAGGACCAAATATTTTTATTCTAAAATCAACTCTCTTATATCGCCTACTTCCATCTCTTTTAGCCATTTATTTATGCTCTGTTCGTATTTCTCTTCTCCACCGAATATATCTAATAATAATTTTCTATCCGTAACTGACGGAAAATTCTTTTTACCACAATAATCTAAATGACTAGACCATCTATAATTATTCAAATACTCTATTGCGTTATTATAATTTTTTAACTTTCTTTCTCTCCATTCTGGAAATTTAATATCCAATGGATTTAAATGAACATAATACGGAAGATTAAGAAAATGATTAGACTTGCTAATCAAAATTGATCTATAACGACCCTCAAAAATAGTTCCTTTACGATTATATTTTTTATTATAATATCGAACATAACCAGCGCCGAGTTTTTGCATAAATTTTATAATTCCTCCTTCTTTCATTTCACTTATTAGTAAATGATAATGGTTTGGCATCAAACAAAACGCATGAATATTAACTAATAATTTTCTCGGCTTTTAAAATTTTGGTCCTTCAAGGACGTAAGATTGATTTTTAATTTTTTGATTAAAATAATACGATAACGTATTAACAAGGCCTTCATTATTAAATTCAAATAAATCATGAATAAATCTAAAATAATCTTTATCATCTAAAAATATTTTTCTTTTATCCGTAGATCTATTCAAAATATGATAAATTTCTGCCATATATTATAATTCTAACTCATAATATTTGGTCCTTCAAGGACCAAATATTTATTTCTATTTTGATAACGACTATATAGGCCAATAATTCCAACCAATAAAATATAATATCCAATTGCCCACAACCAATGCACGTTAGAAATTTGTTTTGACGCCCAAGGGATTTTGGCAAACCAATCAATAATACGCAAAACATAAGTTGTACCAAGGTATGCAGGCCACAATAAAATTTTTCCAATCCAAATAGAAATCATTGCTCCCCCAATAAAAATTATGCCGATAATTGTCAATAAGGTTATAAATGGAACAATTAAAACATTAACAATTGGCGAAATAAAAGAAATTCTTCCAAAATTATAAATTAAAACCCCCAAAACCGCTATTTGCGCGGAAATTGTAGTGGTAATAATCTGCAAAAAATTATTAATTTGCTCTTTTTTAAGAATCTTCTCTAAAATTCTGTCAAAAATCGGCTTGATATAAATTAATCCCAAAACCGCCAAAAATGACAATTGAAATCCGATATCATATCTTAATAACAACGGATTAAATATAAGCATTATTGCGCCGGCAAAAACCATAATTCTGGTAATATTGCCAAGTCGTCCAATTTTTTTCGCGTAGAGCAGAATTATGCCCATAATACCGGCGCGCACTGCTGAAGCAGGCGCGCCGACCATGAAAATAAACGCAATAATCAGCATTACCGTAATCCAAAATGCCTGCTTACGCCAAAATCCCAATCCAATTAAAAATATCATCACAATATTTGAAATGATTACAATATTCATTCCAGAAATCGCGGCAATATGACTAGTACCAGTAATACTTAAATTATTTTTAATTTCCTCGGAAAATATCTGTTTATTGCCTAAAATTATTCCCTCTAAAATTGATGCTTCGGGAAACGGCATAATTGTTTCAATTTTATCTGTAATTTTATTTTTAAATTTTAAAATAGCAGAAAATATTTTATTGCCTTGATTTTCATCTATTAGTTCAATTTTTGGATAATACATTACATAATAAATTTTATCTTTGGCTAAATATTGTTTGTAATTAAAATCTTCAAAAACAATTGGAAATTGTAATTTACCTTCAATCTTTAAAACATCTCCATAATTATATTTCGGATAATTTGGCGCAGTAATCAAAATTTTACCAGTATCGGTGTTTATCGTTATCTGCATACTGCTACTTTTAATAATCGGTTCTTTAATAATTTTACCAAAAAGCTCCATATTCTTTTCAGAAAGAGGAGCTTGCCCCGCCATAGACAGGGTTCTTTTTTCTAATATTTTTGGTGAAACAAAAAATACCGTGATTATAAAAATCAAACAAATTATCAAAAATATGTTTGAAGTTTTCATAGTTTAATTATAACAAAATAAAAAACGGAGGATTACTCCTCCGCACGGTCGTCTCCGTTGTAGGCGCGGTCGAACTCTGACTGTTCCGCATGTCCACTTTGTTTTTTTGATCTCGTTCGTATCGAACCACAATTCCAACAGGTTTCGCGGCACAATCCATTTCGACATCCGCATTTACGACAAACCCACGTTTTAACTTTTTTCATGTACATTCCTCCTCATTTTTAATATACTCCATTTTAAATTAAAGTCAAATTCGCAATTCTACTTTATTAATATATTTCTCCAAGATTTTTTTAAATTCCTTTAGAGTATCATCCCAATACGGAACAATTTTTTCAAATTCTTTGTTTAAAACATTCTGATTTCTAAACTGCTGTAAAACATATTTTTTCACTCCTTTCAGCCATTTGCCGATTTTTTCAATATCCTGTCTCTCTACTATCCCCGGCACAACCGTTGTCCGAAATTCATAATTAATTCCAGATTTTTTTATTAATTCAACACTTTTTTTCACCCTGTTAAATATCTCACTCTGACGAGATCCCGCTACGCGGGATTTAACAGGGTAAATATTCCCCCTAACTACCTGTTCATACTTTTCCGGGCTCGTCTTAATATCCATAGCTATAAAATTTAATAATTTTTCCTCAATTAGTCTTTCCAACATTTCAGGATTATTGCCATTTGTATCTAATTTTATGGAAAAATTTAAATCTCTAATTTTTTTTATAAATTCCGGCAAATCAGCATTTATTGTCGGCTCTCCTCCGGTAATACAAATTCCATCAATCAAGCTTTGTTTAGTTTTTAAAAACTTGAAAAATTCCGTTTCTGAAATTTCTTCCTCGTCTTTTTTGATATTAACCAAACTAGGATTATGACAAAATCCACATTTAAAATTGCAGCCAGATAAAAATACTGTCGCTGCAATTTTATTCGGATAATCAACGAGAGTTAATTTTTGCAAACCCCCAATTTTCATGTTTTTAAATTTTTAATTTAAATTCTTTTCTTTCTCTGAATTCTTGTTGTTTTCCTCTGTTCCATTGAGTAATCGGTCTGATATAGCCGACAATTCTTGAATAAACCTCGCATGGTTGCTCAATAATACATTGGGGACAAGTAAAATGTTCTCCTGAAATATAACCATGCGTCGGACAAATGCTGAATGTCGGAGTAATAGTAAAATATGGCAAATGAAACTTGGTAAATACTTTTTTAATTAATTTTTTTACTGTTTCGTTATCAGAAATTTTTTCGCCAATAAATCCGTGCAAAACCGTCCCGCCAGTATATTTGGTCTGTAAGGCGTCCTGTATTTTTATTGCTTCAAATAAGTCATCGGTATAATCAACCGGCAACTGCGTTGAATTGGTATAATATGATTCACCATTACCAGCAGTAATAATATCAGGATATTTTTTTCTGTCCATTTTTGCTAAACGATACGAAGTACCCTCTCCCGGCGACGCTTCTAAATTATACATATTCCCGGTTGTTTCTTGATAATTTTTCATTCTTTCACGCATAAATTCCAATATTTCAATTGCAAATTTTCTCCCTCCGGGACTGGCGATATCTTTTTTCATAAAATTTAAAAGTGCTTCATTCATACCAATCAACCCAATGGTTGAAAAATGGTTTCCCCAATAACTACCACGCATTTTTTTTACGCCCTCCAAATAAAATTTTGCATAAGGATATAATCCTTTTTCAGTAAAAGTTTCTATGGTTTTTCTTTTTATTTCCAAGGAATCTTTTGCCAAATCCATTAATTGTTTCAAGCGATTGATAAATTGTTCTTTGGTTTTAGAAAGATAACCAATTCTTGGCATATTAATTGTTACCACACCAATCGAACCAGTAAGTGGCGAAGCGCCAAACAATCCTCCTCCTCTTTTATATAATTCTCGATTATCAAGACGTAAACGACAACACATTGATCTTGCATCCTCCGGACTCATCTCGCTATTGATAAAATTAGCAAAATATGGAATTCCATATTTTGCCGTCATTTCCCAAACCGAATCTAATACTGGGTTGTTCCATTGAAAATTTTTCGTGATATTATATGTCGGAATCGGAAAAGTGAAAACCCTTCCGGTTGCATCTCCTTCCGCCATAAGTTCGGCAAATGCTTTATTTAACAAATCCATTTCTGTCTGAAATTCTTTGTAAGTTTCTTTCTGCGGTTTCCCACCAATAATTACAGGATTATCTTTCATATTATTCGGAACCACTAAGTCCATAGTGATGTTTGTAAACGGCGTCTGAAATCCTACGCGTGTCGGGACATTACACCCAAACAAAAATTCCTGCAAACACTGTTTAACTTGTTTATAGTCAAGATTGTCGTAACGAATAAAGGGAGCTAACAATGTATCGAAATTAGAGAATGCTTCTGCTCCTGCTGTTTCGCCTTGCAATGTATAGAAAAAATTTACAATATGATTTAATGCTGTACGAAAATGCTTTGCTGGTTTTGTTTCAATTTTCCCAGAAACACCTTTAAATCCTTTTATTAATAAATCTGTCAAATCCCATCCACAACAATATGGCGCAAGATAACCCAAATCATGAATATGAAAATCTCCAGATTGTACTGCTTCGCGTATTTCTTGAGGATAAACTTTATTCAACCAATAAATTTTTGTGATTGAACTTGAAGTATAGTCATGAAGCCCCTGTAAAGAATAATTCATATTACTGTTTTCGTGTACTTGCCAATCAAGTTCTTCAACATAACTGCTTACCATGTCTACCGTTTCTTTGGTTGCTTGTTCAATTTCTCGAATTTTTCTTCGTTGTTCGCGATATAAAATATATGAACGTGCGGTTTCAGCATAATCAGCAAGAATTAAAACTTCTTCAACTAAATCCTGAATTTCTTCTACTGTGGGAATATAATTTTTTTTAAATCTTTTATTTAAAAAAACTATCGCCTTATCAGATAGTTTTTTGGCAACGCCTCGCCCCCCTTCATTGGTGGCCGTTAATGCTTTAAAAATCGCTTCGGTAATTTTTTCCTGATTAAAATCAACAATTCTTCCGTCTCTTTTTTTTATTTGCGTAAATTTATTTTTCATAATCAATACTTAATAAACGACATAAAATATTATTATAGCTTTTTAAAAATTAAAAAATAAAAAATGATTCAATATTTAATTTTAAACAATTTTAAAAACCAGGTCAACTAATGTCAACCTGTTTTCAAAAACATGTCTGCTTATTAAAATTTATAAATCTATTTCCCTTTTTTACGAATGAAAGTGGGTATATCCCATTCGTCATCATTATCATCTGCCAATGGACTTTTATATGTTGTCTGATTGTTGTCTTTTTTGGTGTCCCGACTAACTACTTTTTTTCTTTCAATTTCCATAACCGGCGCTACGGTTTCCGATTCCAAAACTAATTGATTTGAATTATAACTGCTCCCGTTGTGACTAAACCCTGTTGCAATAACAGTAATTTTTATTTCTCCTTTTTTAATTTTATCATCAATTACTGCGCCAAAAATAACTTTTGCGTCTTTATCTGCCGATTCAGTAATAACTTTTGCCGCTTCCGCAACTTCAATCATCCCCAAATCCGAACCACCGGTAACATTAAATAAAACTCCTTTTGCTCCTTCAATAGAAAATTCCAATAACGGAGAACTAATTGCCGCTTTTGCTGCTTCAATTGCCCTATCTTCGCCAGTTGAACGCCCGATACCCATAATTGCCGGACCAGAATTTTCCATAATTGTTTTAATGTCCGCAAAATCAAGATTAACAATACCCGGATAAATAATCAAATCTGAAATCCCCTGCACCGCCTGCCTTAAAACATCATCAACAATCCCAAACGCATTTAAAAGAGAAATTTTTTTATCAATAACGCTTAAAAGTCGATCGTTGGGAATAACTATAATTGTGTCTACTTTTTGTTTCAGTTCTGTCAATGCGTCTTCAGCAATTTTCATTCTTTGTGTGCCCTCAAATGAAAAAGGTTTAGTAACAACGGCTACAGTTAATGCTCCCGTCTCTTTGGCAAGTTCTGCCACAATAGACGAGGCGCCCGAACCAGTACCTCCGCCCAAGCCACAGGTTATAAAAACCATATCTGAACCGCGAAGTGTTTGCTGAATTTCTTCTTTGTTTTCTTCTGCTGCGCGTTTACCAATTTCCGGATTCATTCCTGCGCCCATTCCACGAGTCAAAGCTTTTCCAATATGAATTTTGTGTTGCGCTTTATTATTATGTAGCGCCTGCACATCAGTATTAATCGCAACAAAATCAACGCCTTTGATTCCGCAAGACATCATTCGACTAATGGCATTCCCTCCGCTTCCACCAACGCCCACAACTTTAATGCGAGCAAATGTTTCAATTTCTGGTTTAATTTGAGGCATATATTTGTAAATCTATCCTATCGCTAAAATATTTTTTAGTCAATACGGATTAAAAGTTCTTAAAATTTTTCTAAAAAATCCAATTGCTCTTTTCGGAGAAGAAACAACTGATGTGTGATTTTCCGATGCATACTTTATTAATCCCACCGCAGTAGCAAACGCAGGATCATCAACTTTATCAATTAATCCGTCTATATCCTGCGAACATCCAATTTGAACATTTAATTTTAATTTATTTTTAGCCGCATCAATAATTCCCGGAATTTTTGAACCTCCGCCGATTAACACAACCCCCGAAGGCAATTTTCTTTCTTTGCCGATTTTTCTTAGTTCTCTATTTACCAATTCAAAAATTTCATCTATTCTTGCTTCAATTATTTTCGACATTTCTTTACGATTTACTACCCCTTCCTCGCTTTCATCTATTTTCGATAAATCAATTACGTCTTTCTTGTTGACTTCTTCTGGTATACAATTTCCGTAGGCAATCTTAATTTTTTCCGCAACTTCCGGACTTGTCTGAAGTCCAATTGCTATATCATATGTAATATGCGCCGAACCAATTGGAAGAATTTGAACATCTAATAATTTTCCTTCTTCATAAATAGCCATACCGGTGGTTCCGGCCCCCAGATCTAAAACCAAAACTCCTAATTCTTTCTGTTTTTTAGATAGTACTGCACTTGCTCCGGCTAAAATATTTAAAACTAATGCTTCTGGTTCAATTTTATTCAAAGTTAAACATTTTCTTAGATTTTTCAAATGTTGCGCCTGACCCTCGATGATTAAAGTATCAACTTCCAATCTTACACCGTTCATTCCTCTTGGGTCTTGAATTCCTTCTTGTCCATCAAGATTAAATTCCCTTTGAATAACATCTAATATTTCTTTATTCGGACCCAATGAAACTGCTGACGCATTATTTGCCGCCCGCACAACATCATCATCTGAAACCTCTTCGTCTGCACGAGATACAGCGGCAATACCTTTGCTGTTTTTTGCCTTGATATGACTTCCTCCAACAGCGACATACGCTTTATCAATTGAATTCCCGATCATTCGTTCGGCCTGTTCAACAGATTTTTTAATACTTTTTGTCATTTCTTCGATATCAACAACAACCCCCTTTCTCATTCCAAAAGAGACACTTTCACCAATTCCGATTATTTTTAACTTCGCGTCTTCTTTTAATCTCATAGAAGCCGCCACTGTTCTTACTCTGCTTGTGCCGACATCCAAGCCGACTATAATTTGATTTCTTGCCATATTCCTCCTCATTTACTCCTACCAAATTTCGCTTTAAACAAATTCATTCTACGAAATTTTAAAAAAGGGGTAAAATTTTAATTCTTTTAAAATTTTATTCTGTTTTTTAAACATTTTATCTCTCATTTTTTTTGTTTCGTCATCATATCCCGCTAAATGCAGTATACCATGAAGCAATAATATTCCCAATTCTTCTTTCAGTAAGTGATTTAATTCTTTTGCTTGCTTTTTGGCTTGATTTAAACAAATAATAATTTCTCCCTGACCACCAAATTGAAGACCATAATCAAATGTTAAAACATCGGTCATATAATTATGTTTTTTATATTGCTTATTCAAAATAACCATTTTTTTTTCATCAACAATCGCTACGCTTAATTCTGAAAATTTCTTTAAAATTTTCGTCTCAAACTTGTCGAAGGATAAAATTTTTTTTGCAAATTTCTCTAAAAACTTCAAATCAATCTTGTCTTTTGTTGAATTATTTATTTCAATTTTCATTATTGTTCGCAATCTTGCGGACAAGTTATTTTTGTTTCCGCGCAAGGACAGCCAACCGCTGAACAAACAATTTCTTGACAGGTTCCATCTCCGCATTTATCAACACAATTTCTTAACAATTCCGGACATTCAGCAAATTTACAATTTGGTCCAGTGCGTCCAACATATGAACCATCGGGACATTGTTTCATCTCCATTGTGCACACTTTATTTTCAGCTTTATGATCAATAACAGCATACCAAATCCAGGACACAATAATTAATACCACCAATATTGCTAAAATAATTAATAATATTTTTTTCATATATTTGCGGCGTAATTGAACGCTAAAAAGTAATTATTAAAATTTACATCGGTTGATTTATAAACATTATCAAAATAGAAATAATCAGCCAAAAATTCTCGCAATCTCAATAATTCATTTAATCTATATTTTTGTTGATTTTTCTTATCTTGAATTGTTAAGTCCAACAGCTCTAATGCTCTATCGACCGCCATCATACTATATTCTTTGTTTCTTTCGCGCCAATTAATCGCTCTGATTACCTCACTACCAACATTTGCCATTTGCTGAAAAAAATTAAATTCGTTCCATCTGCCATTTGCCAATTCTTTGTGTTGGTAATTTAGATTCATACTTTTACAAATTTATTTATAATTTGAATTATTTTTTCTTGTATTTGCTTATTTTCTACGCCACGCGTTCGACAATCCAATAACGGTTTCAGGTTTATCATTGAATCAAACTCAATCCAATTATCTTGACCAAACATTTCGGGATAAATGTTTATACCCCAAGTATTTTCATATTTTGAACCACTTTCAATCAGTACCCCTTGCTCATCCGAATGTAATTCTCCGCCCACAACTATAATTTCTCTTTCTACATCAACAACCACCTTAACCAAACCCCCAAACATTTTTTTGGACATCTCTTTCAATTCATCGATTGTAATTTTGTCTTCAACAATTTTCATGTTTATTTATTTCAATTTTCATTATTGTTCGCAATCTTGCGGACAAGTTATTTTTGTTTCCGCGCAAGGACAGCCAACCGCTGAACAAACAATTTCTTGACAGGTTCCATCTCCGCATTTATCAACACAATTTCTTAACAATTCCGGACATTCAGCAAATTTACAATTTGGTCCAGTGCGTCCAACATATGAACCATCGGGACATTGTTTCATCTCCATTGTGCACACTTTATTTTCAGCTTTATGATCAATAACAGCATACCAAATCCAGGACACAATAATTAATACCACCAATATTGCTAAAATAATTAATAATATTTTTTTCATATATTTGCGGCGTAATTGAACGCTAAAAAGTAATTATTTTAATAATTCTCCAACAATTTTACTAACGATTGTGCCATCAGCCCTGCCTTTAACTTGGGACATAATTTTTGCCATAACTTTTCCTGTATCCTTTAGTCCAGTTGCGCCAATTTCAGAAATTGCTTTTTGCACAATTTCTTTTATTGCGTCTTCCGACATCTGTTCCGGCAAATATTGTTTTAAAATTTCCAATTCTTTTTGTTCCTTTTCCACCAAATCCTGTCTATTGCCTTTTGTGAATTCTTCGATTGAATCTTTTCTTTTTTTTGCTTCACCAGAGATAACATTGATTATTTCTTCATCGGACAATTTACACAATTCATCAAGCTTTGTTAAATCTTTTTCCTGCTTGAAAAGCTTGGTTCTTTTTTCGATCTCCTTATTTTTAATTGAAGCATTGATTCCTCTTAAGACCAAAAGTAACAATTCTTGTTTTGCAATCATGGCTTGCTTAATTTCTCCATTAATTTTTTCTTGTAGCTTCATATAATTATATAATATTTTAAAAAATTAATTTATACTGAGACAATCTCGGAGTCCCGATCGCAATCGGGATGAGAGTTAGTATGATTGCTACAGCTTAAGCAATCAACACGTGTCGACATATAAAATAAATTTTAAAAGGGACAACAAAGGGACTTAAAAGAAATCCCAATGATATCAATTAGTTTTTACCAAATTTTCTTAATTTGTTTTTTTCTTTTCTCATTTTGACCCTCTCTAATGCGTTTTTTCTTCGGTTAATTTTGCTTAATTTTTTTTCGCGAAATTGCGATTTTTTTGCTTTAACCAAAACACCGCTTTCTCTAACTTTTTGACTAAAACGCCTTATTAAAGAAGAGACATTTTCTTTTGGTTTTTTCACAACTTCCATTTTTATTTATTTTACTTTTCAATTCTCTTTTTAATTTCACCAACTACTCTATCCAATCTTATCGTTTCTTGAGCGCCTGTTTTCATGTCTTTGATTATTATAGTATCTTCAAGCGCTTCTCGCTGACCCATAATAAGCGCCCAATCAACACCCTCTTTATCTGCGACCTTTAATTGTGCTTTAATCGACGGTTTTGAAAAAGCTTCACCCACATTTACACCTTTTGACTGAAATTCTTCAAATAATTTCAAACATTTTTTCCTTCCCATTTCTCCTAATTGAATTAAAAAAACCTTTGGCTTCTCTTTCTCTGCAACTTTAACATCTTGTTTTTTAACAACATTAATCAATCTTTCTATCCCTGCTGCAGCGCCAACTCCCGGAGTTGGCTTGCCTTTGAACATTTCTACCAAATTATCATATCTTCCTCCACCCATTAATGCTCCTTGTGAAGCATTGATTTTTGTATCTTCGTAAAATTCAAACACTGTTTTGGTATAATAATCTAATCCTCTCACCAACTGTGGATTCAAATGATAAGGAATTTCCAAATCATCAAGATATTCTAATACCTCTTTAAAGTGTTTGTGACATTCTTCACAAAGATAATCAAGTGTTTGCGGGGCTTTGATAATAACATGTTCGCATTTATTATTTTTACAGTCCAATAATCTTAATGGATTCTCTTTAAACCTTCGGTTACAATCAGGACAAATATTTTTTAAGTGTTGATGGTAATAACTCGTTAATGCTTTTTTATATTTTGGAATACAAATCGGACAACCAATACTATTTATATATAATGTATATTTCTTTAAATTTATTTTTTTAAGAATACTAATAAATGATTGAATAATCTGTACATCGCTTACTGCACTTTGATCTCCCAATATTTCCCAATTTATCTGATGAAATTGTCTAAATCTTCCTGCTTGCGGTTTATCGTGTCTGAACAATGGTCCGGTTGTATAAAGTTTCACCGGCTGCGGCAAATTCTTCATTCCGTGTTCGATATATGCACGAACAATTCCCGGAGTAAATTCCGGTCTTAATGCAAAAAGTTCTGCATCTCCTTTTTTAAAAGTATACATTTCTTTTTGTACAATATCCGTGCTTTGTCCTGTTCCTTTTAAATATAATCGCGCATCCTCAAAAATCGGAACATCAATTCTTCTAAATCCATAACTTGGCAAAACCTGTGCCACAACTGAGTAAAGTTTTCCCCAGTATTTCTGTTCATCAGGCAAAATATCATGCACGCCTTTTGCTGCCTGAATTTTTATTTTTGAAATTTTTGGCTTTTTCGGCTTTGATGGTCTGCCTCTTTTCTTTTTTTCTTTTTTCATAATTTTATTTGTTTACTGCGCCTAAACGATTAACGGGCCAAGCACGCAACCACGCCCGACCAATGATAAGTTTTTTGTCTACCTCTCCCCATTTTCTCGAATCTGAACTCGCATCTCGATTGTCTCCTAAAACAAAATATTCGTCTTTATCCAATTTTACTTCTACATTGCCAACTGTTTCAATATTTTGTAAATATTTTGTTTCATTTAATTCACTACCGTTAATATATACTTTGCCATCTTTTACCTCAACATTTTCACCCGGCAACCCAACTACGCGTTTGATAAAAAATTGCGACGGCTCAAGCGGATATCGAAAAATAATCACTTCTCCGCGTCGCGGAGTTTCAAAACGATAACTGATTTCATCAACTATCAAATAATCTCCATCTAAAAAATTTGGCTCCATTGAAGCTCCTTTAACAAAAAACGGTTGGATTAAAAAATATCTAATGGGAACAATAATCGCCAATGAGATAATAACGATTTTTAAAATCTCCCATGTAAAATCCAGCCAATATCTAAAACCCGAAACTTTTGGTTTGTTTTCTTCCATGCCTTATAGTAAACTCTCAACTAATTAAAATTATTAATTATTATATTGCCCCGTAACAGTTAAGAATTTACTACGGAGCATATAATTTTATTATATAGCTTTTTTTCAAAAATGCAAATTTATTATGTTATAATATAATTGATGGAACAATGCAAAAATAATCCAAACGGTTTATTTAAAAATGAACTTAAACCGATAAAAACAAAAAAACATAAAACTTTTACTGTTTTTTTATTTATTTTATTATTTTTAATAATTGCCACTCTTTATTCAAAAAATATACTAAATCGAGAAATAACCGTTATCGCCAACGGTTCCAATGCTTCAATTTTAAATCTCGGTAAAGTTGGTCCGATTATTTCTCCACAACTTAGAAAAGAACGTGTAAACTTGCTTTTCTTAGGGATTGCCGGTGAAGGAAATTCCGCCTCACAATTGACCGACACCATTTTAATCATCAACATCTCACCAAAAGCAGAAAATCCAATTGCCATATCTATTCCTCGTGATCTGTTGGTCAAATATCCTAATCAAAATTATTACACAAAAATTAACACCCTTTATCAAAGCGGCGGAATAAAAACAATTGAATCTAAAATTTTTGAAATCACCGGAATGGAAATTGATTATTATTTAGTATTAGATTTGAAAAGCGTCAAAACTTTAATTGATAAATTGGGAGGAATTGATATTGTTATAGAAAAAGATATCTACGATCCAAAATTTCCCGCAGAATATAATTCATTTGAAACCTTCTCGCTTAAAAAAGGCAATCAACACCTAAACGGCGAAACTACATTAAAATACATTAGAACCAGAAATGATTTTGAGGGCGATTTCGGAAGAATTAAAAGACAACAACAAGTTATTGGTGTATTAAAAGAAAAAATTCTGAAATTAAATTTTGTTTGGAATTTTCCTAAAATTTTAGGAATTTGGAATACGCTACAAAATAATACAGATACCAATATCGGATTAACCGATATAAAATATGCTTGGAATTTGATTAAAAAGATTAATATTAATGAAATTGGGTTTAACACTATTGCTCCTCCCCTTATAAAATCCGGCACTGCTATTCTAAATCAAGAGACGGCATCGGTTTTAGTGCCCATCCACAGCATTAACAATTACGAAGAAATACAAATATTTATTAATAAATTAATAAATTAAATTTCTAATTATTCTAATTGCTCTAATTATTCTAAAAATTGGGATTTGATTAGGTCAATTAGAAATTAGGTTAATTAGACTAATTTTATGCATTTAATCGTGGGCTTGGGAAATCCTGAAAAAAAATACGAAAAAACCCGACACAATATCGGATTTCGAGCGGTCGATGAAATCGCCGCCAACTTTCAATTTCCAATTTTTAATTTCCAATCAATTTTCAATGCTCAAATTTCCAAAGGAAAAATTTTAAATAAAGATATTGTCATCATAAAACCGCAAGCCATGATGAACAATTCTGGCTTAGTCATTAAAAAATTCATTCGAAATTCAAAATTCAAAATTCAAAATTTAATTGTTATTCACGATGATATTGATTTGCTGTTCGGAGATATACGCATCAGCACCAATTCATCTTCAGCCGGACACAAAGGAGTACAATCAATTATTGATGAACTGAAAACGCAAGATTTTACAAGAATCAGAATCGGAATCAAGCCCGAATTAAAAGTCCAAAATCAAAAATTAAAAGTTAATACTACTGATTTTGTTTTAAAGAATTTTACTTCCGATGAAGAAAAAAAAATTCCCGAAATAATTAAAAAAGCGGTTGAGATAATTCCTGTACCGCTTTCTTAATTTCCTGTTTCCGGTCCCACCCGCGAGCGGTTTAGATTTTCCCGCAAAAGCAAGAAACCCTAAACACTTTTGACTATCAACCAAATCAAGGAGGGTAGATTGGTTCTCGTCACTCATCAGGCAGGACCAGAAACACGAAACAAATAGCAACACCAATTACAAATAACACGCGAATTTACGAATATTAGTAAATTAGTCTTAATTAGTAATTAGTGTTGATTTTAAGTTAACTATATAAAGTATAGCATAATACTGATTTTATGTCAAGTACTTCAAAAACAATTTTAATTGGCGACAAAGATTATCCTTCTTCCCTAAAAGAAATCCACAACCCCCCAAAACAACTATACATTAAAGGTGAAATCACAAATCAAGATAAAGTTGCGATTGCTATTGTGGGAACGCGCGAATACTCGGCATACGGAAAACAAGTCGCGCTTGACTTATCTTCCAAGTTAGCTAAACTAGGAATTACAATTATTAGTGGTTTAGCGCGAGGTATTGATACTTTCGCTCATAAAGCAGCGCTGGAGGCGGGCGGAAGAACAATCGCAGTATTGGGAAGCGGAATGGACAGAAAAAGTTTTTCCCCTTCATGTAATTACGCTCTTGGCGAAGAAATTGCCAAAAATGGCGCAGTAATCACTGAATATCCCGAAGGCACAATCGGCGCAATTTATACTTTTCCAGAGAGAAACAGGATTGTAAGCGGATTAAGTTTGGGAGTAATCGTAATCGAAGCACCAGAACGAAGCGGAGCATTAATCACGGCTAATTTAGCGCTTGAACAAAATAAAGAAGTATTCGCTGTGCCCGGAAACATATATGACAGAAACTCGCAAGGCGCGCATAACCTTATTAAGCAAGGCGCAAAATTAGTTACCTGCGTTAAAGATGTTTTAGAAGAATTAAATTTAACACACTTGCTTACCGAAAGTCCAAAAACAAAAATAAAACCGGAAAATAAAGAAGAAGAAATTATTTTATCCGCCCTTTCTTTGCAACCAACACACATAGATGATATTATTAAAATTACAAAACTACCAACATCAATAGTAAATTCCACATTAACAATTTTAGAAATTAAAAACGCCGTAAGAAATTTAGGTAAAAACAATTATATAATCAAATGAATCTTATAATCGTTGAGTCGCCAACAAAGGCAAAAACAATCAAACAATTTTTAGGCAAAAAATTCTCGGTTGAATCCTCTTTTGGGCACGTGCGCGATCTTCCGGCAAAGGAACTGGCAATTGATATTGAAAACGATTTTACGCCAAAATATGTAATTATGCCAAAAGCAAAAAAGAATATCGCAACACTGAAAGAAAAAGTTAAAAAAACAAACGAAATTGTTTTGGCAACCGACGAGGACCGTGAAGGAGAAGCAATCGCCTGGCATTTAGTTCAAGCTCTTGGTTTGGATGAATTGAAAGTTAAAAGTCAAAAATTAAAAATTAAAAGAATTGTTTTTCATGAAATTACCAAATCAGCGGTTGAAGAAGCGTTAAAAAATCCTCGTGAAATTAATTTAAATTTAGTTGACGCGCAACAAGCAAGAAGAATTTTAGACAGATTGGTTGGATATAAACTTTCTCCGTTATTATGGAAAAAAGTCGCCCGAGGATTATCCGCCGGCAGAGTACAATCAATTGTTGTCCGTTTGCTTGTAGAAAAAGAGCGTGAAATTCAAAATTTCAAAATTGAAGAATATTGGGAATTGTCCGGCAATTTTAAAACTCCAAGAAACGATGAATTTACCGCCAAACTACAAAAAATAAACGGAAAAACAATAGATAAGATTGAAATTAAATCACAAAAAGAAGCCGAAAAACTTTTAGAAATTTTATCTAAAGAAAATTATTACATCGCTGATATTGTCAAAAAAGAAGTCAATCGCAATCCACTCCCGCCGTTTACCACATCAACCTTACAGCAAGAAGCCAACCGTAAGATAGGATTTTCCGCAAAACAAACAATGACCGTTGCGCAAAAATTGTATGAAATGGGATTTATTACTTATATGAGGACTGATTCGTTGAATTTATCGGAAAAATTTATTAATGAATCCGCAAATTATATTAAAAATAACTTGGGTAATAATTACTTAGAAACTAAACATTTTAAAACCAAAAGTAAAGGCGCGCAAGAAGCGCACGAAGCCATCCGTCCTACAGAAGCAAACAGAATTCCCGAGCAACTAAAAAACGATCCAAACAAAAGCCATTTTAAGCTTTATCAATTAATTTGGCAAAGAGCAATCGCCAGTCAAATGAGTCCGGCGAAACTTGACGCAACATCAATCGATATTAACACCAAAGACGATAAATATTCCTTTAAAACAACCGGACAAATTATCAAGTTTGATGGATTTTTAAAAATTTATCCCTCGCACACAAAAGAAGAAATTTTGCCGGCAATTAATGAAAAAGAAAACGTTAAATGCATCAAAATAGACCCTTTACAAAAATTTACCCAACCGCCGGCGCGTTATTCTGACGCCAGCATCGTTAAAATATTAGAAGAAAAAGGAATTGGTAGACCCTCAACCTATGCCCCGACAATCTCTACGGTGATTGACCGCGGTTATGCCGAAAGAACAGAAAATAAAAAATTAAAACCAACTGACATTGCTTTTGTAGTCAATGATTTGTTAATAAAGCATTTTCAAGATATTGTTGATTTTGATTTTACCGCCAATATGGAAGAAGACTTGGATAAAATTGCCGAAGGCAAACAAAAATGGCAGACAACGCTAAAAAAATTCTATGATCCGTTCAATAAAAATCTTTTAATTAAGGAAAAAGAATTAAGCAAAAAAGATATTATTGAAACCAAAACAAATTTAACCTGCGAAAAATGCGGTTCGGCAATGATAATTAAAATCGGAAGATTTGGGAAATTCCTTGCTTGCTCTAATTTCCCAAAATGCAAAAATACAAAAAAGATAGACCACGAAGGAAACGAAGTTAAAAAAGCAGAACCAATAATACTTGATGAAAAATGTCCAAAATGCGGAGCCAATCTAATTATGCGCGAAGGCAGATATGGCGCGTTCAAAGGATGCTCTACTTATCCGAAATGCAATTATATCCAAAAACAAGAACAAAAAGATTTAAATTTGGAATGTCCGAAATGTAAAACCGGCCTGCCTGCCGGTAGGCAAGGAAAAATAATTCTAAAACGCAGTAGAAGAGGAATGTTTTACGGGTGTAATGAATATCCAAAATGCGATTTTGCTTTTTGGGGAAAGCCGACCAAAGAAAAATGTCCTCATTGCGGATTTATTGTTATTGAAACCAAAACCGGCAAAAAATGCAGCAACAAAGATTGTAATGCGTAAAATTTTATGGTAGTTTAAAAATCAAGCCCAGGTGGCGGAATTGGCAGACGCGCACGACTCAAAATCGTGTGACCGTAAGGTCATGGGAGTTCAACTCTCCCCCCGGGCACAATAATAAATATTTGGTCCTTCAAGGACCAAATATTATCAAACCCTTTCTCGCCTCCCCTTATCAAGGAAGGTGTTTTTGTATATAAAAACTTGACAAAATCTGTGGATATGCTATAATTATATTATCGAACTAGTAATAGTTCTTTTAAATATTTCTGTATTGAATTCGTCCTAGACGAACCACAATTCAGAAAGAACAAAGGAGGAAGTTGTGAAAAAGACAATGGTGTTCGTCATCATTATTCTCATCGGCCTCACGGCCTGCGCGAAGCAGTCCGTGGCCCCGGCCTCAGCTCCCGAAACGGAGATGAAACCGGTCATTGAGTCGAACGCCTTCGCGGTGTTCGACAAGTGGCCGTTAGGCATGGACGCCGAGCGCGCTCTCGCGCTCGGTCTCCGGGAAACGACCCTGACCGAGCCGCTCCGCGTGTTCAATTATATGGGCACGCAGAATGGTAAGGTCCGGTGGCAGCCGGAAACGTTACCGACCGGAACGAAAGTCCTGGTCGGAGATGATGGCATCCCGTTGTATAAACGGGACTGCTTCAACAAACTGTTCGTTCCGGTTGCCCTGCAACCGGTGACGAACGCTCCGGCAATCGTGGAGAAAGAAAAAATGGGAGTGTGGGAGCTCCTAGGAATTACCTTTCTTATCCTGTTGGCGATGGCACTTGCGTTCCTGATGTGGAATGCGAGCATACTCCAACGGCTCGCCCGCTGGCTGTACGAACACGGCCACGAGCACGATGACCCGCCAGCACCGCGTGGCGGAATCCGGCCGACGGTGCCTCCGACGACTCCACCGGTACCCAACACGAATATCTGGACGATCCGGGCCTCTCTCGACACGAACAAAATCGTTCATGTCGCGGGAGAAGGAATCGAATCGGTTTCGGTGGAGTTCCCGCCGGATCCGAACAAACAGATCTTAATCAAGGCCTCCAGGAGGTAGGTCATTTGTTCTTCAAGATTAAACGGGAGCACCCCTCGGTGCTCCCGCCTTTTTTTATTTTAAAATTATTTACTTTTCTATTTTTACTTTTCTTCCTTCAATTTTCAACTTATCATCACAAAATAATTTTACTGCTTCGGGAAGTGCTTGATGTTCAATATCTAATCCGCGTTGTTTAAATGTTTCCAATGTGTCGTCTTCTCGAATTTCATTAGCCCTTTGAATAATAATCGGACCAGTATCAACTCCCTCATCAACAAAATGTACCGTGCAACCACCGACCTTGCAACCATAATTCCAAGTATCACCATAACCATCAGTTCCTGGAAATGCCGGTAAAAGTGCGGGGTGAATATTAATCAACCGATTTTTGTATTTGCCAACAAACAACGAAGTCAAAACGCGCATATATCCCGCCAAAACAACCAAATCAACTTTTTCTTTTTCTAAAATATCAATTATTTTTTGTTCATGTTCTTCGCGCGTAATTCCTTTGTGGCCAATAAAATATGTTGGGATGTCGGCTTTTTTTGCTCTTTCCAGTCCAAACGCATCTGCTTTATTGGAAATTACGGCAACAATTTTGCCGTTGATCTTTCCTGCTTTTACATTATCAATTATTGCCTGTAAGTTTGTCCCGTTTCCGGAAATTAAAACTGTTATATTTTTCATAAAATTATTATAAATAAAAATTATTTGTTAAGAAGACCGCCTCGCAGGCCGAGCGCATGGTTAAGGCGAGGCCGAGAGAGAATGCAATTTCTCGCCGGGAAATTGACATGTGTCTTCGGATAAATAATTTTTGTAAAAGGGATTCAAAGGGATTAACGAATGGATTCAAAGATGATTAAATTACAATATTAATTAATTTTCCTTTCACAAAAATTATTTTCTTTAGTTCTTGGTTATTCAACCAAGATTTTATTTTATCGCTGGACAAAACCAATTCTTTTGCTTCTTTTTCAGAAATATCAACATTCACATTAATTTTATCTCTAACTTTACCATTAATCTGCACAATCAAATCAATTTTATCTTTTTTAATTAATTTTTCGTCATATTTCGGCCATTCGGTCTCAAAAATTGATTTTTTGTTGCCCAATGTTTCCCAAAGTTCTTCAGTAATATGTGGAGCAAGTGGCGCTAAAATTTTCAAAAAATATTCCGCATCTTTTCGAGATAAAACATTGTTTTTTTCATTCCATGTATTTATAAATTCCATCATACTTGATATTACGGTATTAAATTTCATATTATCTATATCATCACTCACCTTTTTAACGGTATAATGTAATTTTTGAATTAGCTCTTTTGTTGTTTCTTTATCTATCTTTTCTGTATTGTCATAAATATTCCAAATTTTTCTCAAAAATCTCGCACAACCCTCCAAGCTTTCCGTACTCCAAGCAATCGCATCTTCATACGGCCCCATAAACATTTCGTAAAGACGAACAGTGTCTGCGCCGTATTTTTTTATAATCTCATCGGGATTTATAACATTACCCCGTGATTTAGACATTTTTTGTCCATCAGAGGCCAAAACCATGCCATGCGCGCATCTCCTTTTGTATGGTTCTGGTTCTGGCACAACACCAATATCATACAAAAACTTATAAACAAACCTCGAATATAAAAGATGTAAGGTAACATGCTCCATTCCGCCGTTATATAAATCAACAGGCATCCAATATTTCAATTTTTTCATATCAGCCAACTCCTTATCGTTGTTTGGATCACAATAACGAAGAAAATACCAATTTGATCCAGCCCAATTTGGCATAGTATCGGTTTCTCTTTTTGCCCTGCCTCCACATTTCGGACATTTTACATTTACCCATTCATTAATCATTGATAATGGCGATTCTCCGGTTTCGGTTGGTTCGTATTTTTCAACATACGGTAATTCTACGGGCAAATCTTTCTCGTTTACCGGCACAACTCCGCATTTTTCACAATGCACAATTGGAATCGGCTCACCCCAATAATGCTGACGCGTAAAAACCCAATCCCTTAAATGATAATTGATTTGTTTTTTGCCTAATTTTTTCTTTTCCAGCCATTTTGTAATTTTTTTAATTGCTTTTTCCGAATCCAACCCGTTAAATTCTCCGGAATTAACCAATTTTCCATATTCTATATATGCTCCGACGATTCGCTCTTGGCGAATGTCGGAGTCCCGCACCTCCGACTGCTGTCGGAGCGTCGGGACTTTTTCACCTGGCCTTATTACTTCTCTAATTTCAATTCCGTATTTTTTGGCAAATTCATAATCTCTTTCGTCATGTGCTGGTACCACCATCACAGCTCCCCCGCCATAAGTGGCAATTACATAGTCTCCAATCCAAATTGGAATTTTTTCATCATTTAGAGGATTAATCGCATATACTCCTTTTAATTCAACCCCTGTTTTTTCTTTTGCAAAATCCATTCTTTCAATTTCGCTTTTCTGTTTGGATTTGTTTATATAATCTTCAACCTCGTCCCAGTTTTTAATGTTTAATTTCTGTGTCTGGACCAATTCGTGTTCAGGAGCAAGCACCAATGCGGTTACGCCAAAAATAGTGTCAATTCGCGTTGTAAAAACTTCTAAATCATTATTTCCGATTTTAAATTTTATATTAGTTCCTTCACTTTTGCCAATCCAATTTATTTGTTGATTTTTAATTCTTTCCGGAAAATCAACCAATTTCAAATCATCAATTAATCTGTCCGCATAAGCGGTAATTTTTAATAACCATTGTTTTTTATTGCGTTTCTCGGTCTGTGCGCCGCAACGTTCGCATTTTCCATTAACGACTTCTTCATTGGCCAATCCGATTTTACAACTTGGACACCAATTAATCGGCATTTCTTGCTGATAAGCCAATCCTTTTTTAAAAAATTGTAAAAATATCCACTGCGTCCATTTATAATAACTCGGATCAGTGGTGTTTATTTCCCGCGACCAATCAAACGATAATCCTAAACTTTTTAACTGTTCCCTAAAAATTACCGTATTCTTTTTTGTCACTTCAATCGGGTGTATGCCGGTCTTTATCGCATAATTTTCGGTCGGCAAACCAAACGCATCATAGCCAATTGGAAATAACACATCATATCCCTGCATTCGTCTTTTGCGCGCTATCGTATCTAGCGCAGAATAACTTCTAGCGTGTCCAACGTGCAATCCATCGCCCGAGGGATAGGGAAATTCAACTAAAATATATTGCTTTGGTTTTTTATCAAAATCAGTGGCTTGATATAAGCCAAGTTTTTCCCATCTCTCTTGCCACTTTTTTTCAATTTCCTGCGGATTATAATCCATGTCTTTATTATATCATCAAATTAAATATTTTTTTTGCGTTTTGGGTGGTTTGTTCTGCTACTTCTCCGAAACTGAGTCCTTTTATTTCTGCAATTTTTTCGGCCACGTATTTAATATTCTCGGGAGTATTTCTAACCATCTTGTCTTTTTCGCGCAAAGGTTCGGGTATTAAATATGGCGAATCAGTTTCAATTAAAATCCTATCCAAAGGACAATTTTTAATCACTTTATCGTAATCACGCGCATAAGTAATCAATCCCGTAAAGCTCAAATAATATCCCAATTTTAAATATTCTTCGGCATAAGACCAACGTCCCATATAGCAATGCAAAACTCCGATTACCTTCGGATAATTTTTAACAATTTCCAAAATTTCCGGAAATAAACGGCGAGAATGAATAATTATCGGTTTATTTGCTTCCTGTGCCAATTTTAAATGCTGAATAAAGATTTTCTGCTGTTGTTTTTGCGCTTCTATATCGTTTTCACAAAATTGATAATCTAATCCGCACTCGCCAACCCCCACAATCTTTGAATGTTTTGCTAATTCTAAAAATTTATTGTAATCAAACGTTTCGCTTGCGTCGTGCGGATGGACCGCAACCGTCGCCCAACAATTACTGTATTTTTCCGCAATCTCAATTACTTGTTTTGACGTTTCGTAATTTACGCCAATATTAATAATGCCAACATTATTTGCTTGGCATTTTTTAATAATTTCCTCTCTGTCGTTATCAAAATCTTTAAAATTAAGATGCGCGTGCGTATCAATTAACATAATTTATGTATAACACTATTTAAAGAATAAAAAAAGGGGGCGTTCCGCAAGGAACGCCCACTGTAAATCACGACGTTAGAAATAGAACTGAATTTGCAAAGATATTTTGTAATTTCCCCCCAGACCTCTTAGGTCACCTTTAAAAGGAACTCTACCCCGGACAAATAAATCACAATTTTTAATACGAAATCCCATATCGGGTCCGTATTCTAACTGTGACTCCTGTCCCTCCTTCATTTTGCCGGAAAATCCGATACCAAATCCGATATAAATCGGCTCAAACAGCATTCCGACCAAATCAAGATTCACCATTGGTACAGTATACCAATTATCTCTGTCTCGACCAATCGGAACGCCAATGCCGATTGATCCCAATAAATCGGTCGAATCAAAAATCTGACGCTTTATTCCCAATTCGACGATTCCGTACTCCATAAAACAAGAGTAGAATCCTCCAATTCCTACTCCTGCAAAAAAATCCATTTGAGCGGGTTTCGGAATTATCGATTTTTGGGATTCAAATTGAATTTCGGGTGAAGGCTGAAGTTGTGATTTTGGTTCGGGCAATTTCCCGTTTAAACTTCTTGATGGATATTCTTTGATTTGCGGTAATTGTGGGGTTTCAATCGCCTCGATTTCCTCAATCTTCCAGAGACAAATGTTCCCACAAATTTCCGGAACAACGATCCAATAACGTTTTTCCAAAAATTCAATAGAAACAACGTAGGCCATAAACGGTTTATCATCATCCCACTCCCATTTACCCGTATCCATGACACTACCATTCCAACGATAGGTCATAGAAAGAAATTTCTCGCCTCGGACAAATTTCTGATACCAGATAGCGACTCCAAACATTTGTTCAAGAAAAACTTTGACAAGCGCATCATTTTTGTTGAAAATAACGCTAAGCGCCTTTTGTTCTTGGTTGAACAGATCCATCAGATCTTGTTCGCCGTGAACCCCTCCCATTTTAAGCGGGGCCACACCGAATCGACTAACCTTTTTATACTGGTCTTGTCCAAAAGTAAAAGCAACCATCAACAAAACCACCACAAATCCAATAATTGTTTTTTTCAAGATGCTCTCCTTTTTATCCGAAACCAATGCCAATTTCCTCCAACTCCATCAGAACGCGAGCTTCTTGATGCTCGTTTTCGGCCGAAGGACGAAAGCAAAAAGCCATCGCCACAACGCGGACTTCTTCTCTCTCCCTTCTTTTCTCTTCTTCTTTTTCTTTTTTAAGGTTCATTTTTTGTTCTCCTTTCAACTATGTTTTATCAATTTTATTTTGTTTTGTCAAGACGCGGAAATAGAATTTCTGGTTTATTTGATTTTAGTTGCTTTTTTATTTTTTCACTCGTTTCGGGTAAAAATGACTCGATTAAATCAGCAATTTCAGAAATACAATAGATTAAATTAGACAAAACCAATTCTATTCCCTCAATATTACCCTTTGCGCCTCCCTTTGTTAACTCCCATGGTTTTGTCTTATCAATATAACTGTTGCAAAATGATACTAATTTCCAAATTTCCCCTAATCCACGATTGAATTCAAATTCTTTAATCAGTTTTTCTAAACCTTTTTTTGTTTTTTCGATAAAAATTGTAATTTCCTTATCTTTAATTTCATTCGGCAATTGGATTTTATTCTTTACTGCCAATGCTAACACTCTTGCCACTAAATTTCCTAACCCATTAGCTAAATCTGCATTATATAATTCTTCAAATTTTTCAATGGAAAAATCACCATCTTCGGCAGATGGAATTCCACGCAATAAATAATAACGTACGGCATCAATACCATATTTATCAACCAATTCAATTGGGTTCGGTAGTATTGCTCCTGATGATTTACTAATTTTTTGCCCTGCTAAATTAATAAATCCGTGAATAAATACTTGTTTTGAAGTCGACAATCCAGCAGATAAAAGCATCGCTTGCCACATCGCGGTTTGCTGTCTTAAATTGTCCTTACCCGCAACCTGTATTCCTGGCCAAAATTCTTTGAATTTTTTTTCATTTTTTGGCTTACTCGCCGAAACCTTGGCGAAGGTGGGCCAACCCAAACAAGAAATATAATTAATAAGGGCGTCAAACCAAACATACATTATATGCTCACCGTCCCCCGGAACAGGCACGCCCCATGGCATTTTTGTTTTTAGACGCGAAATGCTGAAATCCTGCAATCCACTTTTTACAAAATTATAAATTTCCTTCTGGCGATGTGCAGGAACAACAAAATCTTTATTTTTATCGTATAAATCTAAAAGTAATTGCTGATATTTTGAAAATCTGAAAAAATAATTTTCTTCTTCAATAATTTCAATTTCACGATTGGAGTGAATTGGGCATTTGCCATCAACCAATTCTGAATCAGTTTTCTCTAATTCGCAACCAACACAATATTTGGTTTTATAATTCTTTTTATAAATATCTCCATTTTTCTCGCATCGTTTCCAAAATTCCTGACACGCCTCAATATGATGTTTATCGGTTGTACGAATAAAATTATTATAAGAAAGGTTTAATTTTATTTTTAATAAATCAAATTTTGCCGCATATTCGTCACAATACGCTTGCGGATCTTTTTTTTCTTCAAGCGCTTTTTGATAAATTTTAAGTCCGTGCTCATCAGTTCCAGTATTAAAAAATACCTCGTCGCCTAATTTGGTGCGATATCTAGCAACAACATCTGCCTGTATAATCTCTAATGCAAACCCAATATGCGGTTCTGCATTCACATACGGCAATGTAGTTGTAATATAAAATTTATTTTTCATGATTTTTTAATTTGCTTGCCTCGCCATTGGCAGGACAAATTATTACTACAAATTCTCCTCGCGGTTCGATTTGGGGAATGACTTCTGAAATCTTGCCACGATAGATTGTTTCAAATTTTTTGGTTAATTCGCGTCCCACAACACAATTTGTATTTAGTGTTTGATATTTGGTATTTAGCAATTCGTTTATCTGTTTTAGTGTTTTGATTATCCGATACGGTGATTCGTATAATATCACAGGGCATTTACTTTCTGCAACTTCTTCAAAAAATTTATTCCTGCCTTTTTTGTGCGGAGGAAATCCTAAAAACAAAAATTTGTTCATCGGAATGCCCGCCACACTCGTAATTGCGGTAACGGCACTTGGACCCGGAATCGGAACACTCTCTATGTTATTTGTCAGCTTGTTTATTAGCTCATTTCCGGGATCAGATACTCCCGGCGTGCCAGAATCAGATACTAGAGCAATATTTTTTCCTTCTTGTAAAATTTTTGTAATATAATCTAATTTTTTTGTATCACTGTGTTGATGATAACTCTGCAATGGTTTATTAATTCCAAAGCGATTTAACAGCTTCTGTGTTACGCGCGTATCTTCACATAAAATTAAATCAACGCCTCTTAAAATGGCTAGCGCGCGCTTAGTAATATCATCCAAATTTCCTATTGGGGTTGCTACAATATATAATCTTGCCATATAATGATATTATAACATGATTTTAACACCACACATCTTGGTTGGCGCGACAATCGGAGCTAAAATACACAATTTTTGGCTAATTATTATTTTAAGCATGGTATCACATTTCATTTTAGACAAAATCTTCCATTGGGAATATTCTTCAAATAATAAATTTTTTAAAAAATTTCGCGAAACCGGCAATTTAAAATCTTTGTTCGTTTTTACCGGACAAACATTAATTGACGCATTTATCGGATTAACAATTGTTTTTGTTTTTTTGAAAACAAAAAATTTGCTCTTAAATTTTACATTGATTAAAAACATATTAATCGGATGTTTTTTTTCTGTTGTTCCAGATATTGTTCTGGGAATTTCACTTTTATTCAGAAATTCTGATTTTTCCCAAAAATATCATACATTTCACAACAAATATTTGCACTTTGAAAAAAAACTTGAAAAGGAAGGCGCTATTACCTTCCTTGGCATTTTCACGCAAATTGTAATTATGATTATTTCGCTTCTGCTTCTTTTCTTTTCTTAAGCATATCACGCAACAACTCACCAAAAACCGCGGCCAAGGGAACAGACAAAACCATGCCCAATACTCCGCCCAATCTTTCACCAATAAGCAATGCTAAAATTACCACAATCGGATTCAAACTAACAACCTTCCCCATTACTAATGGAGCAATTATATAAGATTCTATTTGTTGGATTACAACGTAAACAATTAATACCCACAAACCAAAAATTGGCGACTGCAAAAATCCTAAAATAATTCCCGGAATTGCTGCGAGTACAGGCCCAACATAAGGAAATAATTCCAAAATTCCCGATATAATTCCCAATAATAATGCATATCGGACACCTAAAAGAGAAAGACTGATGTAAACCAGTACCCCGACAAGTATTGCCAAAAATAATTGACCCTGGAGCCAACGCCCCAGTTTTTTTTGTGCTCTTTCCCAAAGATTTAAAATATAATCTCGGTAATTTATCGGCATAATTGCAGTCAAAACTCTTTGTACTCCGCCTTTTTGAACTGAAATATAAAAAGACATTACCACAACCAAAAAGAAAGAGAATATTCCTCCAAAAAAACTAACCGCGCTTGAAAATATATTTGAACCGACTTCTTTTAATGCATCTCCAATAGTGCTTAAATAATCCTGCAATTTATTTACAATTACTTCATATTTCGACGATGCGTTTTTAAGAGATTGAAATTTTTCCGATAAAGTATCAATATAATCAGGTAAGCTAGAAGCCAAATCTTTAACATTTCTTGCAATTGTCGGAAAAACCAAAGCAATCAGCAATGCGGCGATTGCAATTAATAAAATATAAATTAACAATGTTCCGATAACGCGCGGAATTTTTATTTTTTCCAAAAATCCTACTGCCGGAGCAACTGCCGAAGCGATAATTAAAGCAAAAATAAATAAAATAATTACATTGCGTAAAACGTATATGAAAACCAAAAACAATAGAATTAAAATAATTCTTAAAATTGTGTTTGTAGAAATATTTATTGTTTTAGATTCATTCATAATTTTGAAATTAGTTATACAGAATTTAGTTATTTAGTAATAAATATCAAAAAAATAGAAATTAAAAGCAATTAAATAACCAACTTCCAAATAACCAGTTTCTAAAATTTCAAAAGTTTTTGAAATTTTGTTTTGTCCTTAAAGGGACCAATCAATGCTAAATTTAATTTTTCTGGTTTGAAAATGTCTCGCGCCACCCGTTGTATGTCTTCCGCTGTTACTGCTTCTATTTTAGCAAGTTTTTCTTCCAAGGTCAAAATTTTATTTTCGGATAATTCTTGATTAGCATAAAAACCAGCTTGCGCATCAGAAGATTCCATTCTCAACATTGCTTTGCCCTTAATGTAATCTTTGGCCTTCCTTAATTCTTTTTCGTCTATTTTTTCTTTAGTTATTCTTTTATATTCTTTTAATATAATATTTATTGCTGTGTCCACCCTTTTGTTATCTACACCCGCCCATGTTGCAAAATATCCCGTATCGGTATCGGCATTGTTCTCTGTAAAAATATAATATCCCAACCCCTCTCTTTCTCTAACCGATATCCATAATCTCGAACTCATCCCATTGCCTAAAATTGTGCTTAAAACATCCATAATATAAGCATCTTTATGAAACAAATTATGCCCCCTAACCCCTAAAATAAAATGTGTTTGATCTGTTTTTTTATAACGAATTGAGGCCTCTGGTTTATTTTGTTTTTCTATTACTTTTTGTTTCCCATGGGGCTTTATTGTTCTAATATTAGAAAAATAGTTTTTAACTTTTAAATGTATGTTTTTACCAATATTCCCCGCAATAACGATTACTGTATTCTCCGCGGTATAGTGATTTTTGAAATATGACAAAAATTGGTTTTTTTTAAATTTACTTATGTTTTTCTTTTCGCCGGCAACAAACCATCCTGCGGGCTGATTCCCGTACAATAAAGAAAGCCATATTTCTTCAATATACTCCCTTGGAGAGTCCAAGTACATATTAATTTCTTCTATAATTACACCTTTTTCTCTTTCTATTTCCCTATGATCCAATTTTGAATTTAAAAATATATCTGAAACCCAATCCAACGCCAAATCCAAATGCTTACTGTCAACTTTCGCCCAATAACCAGTTTTTTCTTGTCCGGTAAATGCATTGTAATTGCCCCCTACCTTGTCCAAATCTAAAGATATTGCTAATGTGTTCGGTCTTTTTTTAGTCCCCTTGAAAAACATGTGTTCCAAAAAATGAGAGATACCATTAATTTCTTTAGTTTCATATTTAGAACCCGTACCAACCAAAACTAAAACAGTCACTGCTTGAGTGTTTTTCATCGGAACAGTGACCAATCTTAATCCATTTTTAAATGTAAACTTTCTAAATGGCTTCGCCATAAATTATTCTAATTATTCTAAAAATTGGAATTTGGAATTTGGGGTTTGATTAGATCAATTAGAAATTAGGTTAATTTGTCATTAATGTAACTCTTAATTTCCTCTATTTTAATTCTTGTTTGTTTCATACTATCTCTATCTCTGACGGTAATTGTATTGTTTTCAAGCGTTTCAAAATCAACAGTGATACAAAATGGAGTACCAATTTCGTCTTGTGAAAAATATCTTTTGCCAATATTCCCTCTATCGTCCCAAGCAACATTAAAATATTTTTTCAGTTCTTTGTAAATTCCATCAGCTTTTTTAACTAAATCCGGCTTATTTTTCAACAACGGAAACACTGCTACTTTATATGGCGCCAATTTAGGATGAAGTTTCAATATTGTTCTTTCTGCTTCTTCACAATAAGCATCGATTAAAAAAAACAAAATTGCTCTATCAATTCCTCCAGATGTTTCAATCACCCAAGGAATAAATTTTTCCTTTCCACTAATTAGCGGATTTTCATCAAAATAATTCATATCTTGTCCGGAAAACTGTTGATGACGCAATAAATCCCAATCTCCACGATGATGAATTCCCTCTAATTCTTTCCAACTTGCTTCACTATCGGGTGCGGCAAATGGCGTTTTGTATTCGATGTCCCAAGCAGCACGTGCATAATGCGCTAATTCATCTTTTTTATGTTCACGAAATCGCAAATTTTCTTTTTTAATGCCCAAATTTTTATACCAATCCATTCTAATTTTTTTGAAATAATCATATTGCTTCATTGATTCTTTTTCATCGGGTTTGACATAATACTGCAATTCCATTTGTTCAAATTCCACTGAGCGATAAGTAAAATTTCCCGGCGTAATTTCATTTCTAAAGGCCTTGCCAATCTGCGCAACGCCGAAAGGAATTTTCAAACGCGAAGAATTTAAAATATTTTTAAAATTAACATGCACCCCCTGCGTAATTTCTCCTCGCAAATAAGTTGTATTTTTTTCTCCTTCCACAACACCCAATTTTGCTTCAACCAGAAGATTAAATCTTTTCGGCTCGGTCCAGCTTGCTTTTTTACCATGCTCTTTTTCATGCTCTTTAATTGCATCTTCCTGATCTGTCCTGAATCTTTGGTGGCAAATCTTACATTCCACCAAAGGATCGGTGAAATTCTGCATATGCCCAGAACCTTCCCAAACTTTTGAATTCATTAAAATTGACCCGCTAAATCCAACAACGTCATCTCTCTCTTTCACCATTGTTTTCCACCATTCTTGTTTTAAATTAAATTTTAATTCACCGCCCAACGGACCATAATCCCATGTTCCTTTTAATCCGCCATAAATTTCTGAACCCGGATAAATAAATCCGCGTCTTTTACATAAACTTACTATTTTTTCCATCATATTTTCCATAATTCTGCTACTTGCTACTGAATTACTTTTTCTCCCGAATCTCCTATTTTAAAATCATCCGGAATCGATGTATTAACCGCAGAAGCGGTTTTTGTCAGAATTGTTCCTGTGAATAAATCTTTCCCCTCTATTTGCGATTCGTTAATTAGTGTCGGCATTGCGCCAACTTGGTTGATTGACGGTGTCAACGCAATTTGAAAAATTATTTCATAAACAGACATTGTTACCCCTGCCCCCGCAGAAACTTTTCCCACGTTCCAAACAATTTCTTTGGTTCTTTCATTATAAAATATTTGTCCTTTGTCAGATTTGTTTATTACGTTTCCAGTCCATTCTATCCCTTGTGGTAAAACCGATTTTACTATAACATTATTTAAATCATTAGAAGTATTAGTTATTTGCCAATGAACTGTGTATTGAGTTGTGCTATTCACCTTCGGAGGAATCGGTCCACTATTATAAATTCCTTGATAAGTATCATGATAATAAACTTTTGTTGCTAAACTCATCTGTGTATTAATCTTGCAGCTTAATTCTTTTTCAAATTTCAATTCAGTTCCTGCAAATTTTGCCGGCACAGTTAGTGTCTGAATTTCCGCGATTATGTTTGCTTTAAAATTTTTATCGTTAAAACTATATATCGGCAACCTGTTTCTGATTTGTATTGAAAAACCAACCTCCCCTGATTGCCCTGTTTCTAATAAATTTAAGGTTGGAATATCCGCTCCACTCCAAACAATAACATTATTTCTGCTATCAAAAAATCCTTTTTTGTTTAATTCGATATCTTCAACATTAAAAATTCCATTATTTTCTATATGCGCCTTTAAAATTAATTCTCTTAAAGCGATATCGGTATTGTTTTTAAATTTAATCGTATATTTTAAATTTTGTCCTGCATCAATAACACAGTTTTCTTTTGAAAAATTGTCAATTCCGATATCTAAAATAATCGGCGCCTGTGAGATCTGAGTTACAAATTCAGACTGACTATATTGTAAAAAATTATTTCCTTCATTTTTTCCAATCGTGCCTTTCAAAATTTTATTTTCCATTTCCTGTCCGTTTAATACACCAACTAAATTGATTGTTTTCTTTTCGTTTGCTTTTAATGTATTTATTTCCCAAATACTAGTATCATTTTCGGATGTCGGCACCGGCTCGGAATTTTTAAAAATAAAATCGTCAGGATATTCCAATTTAATTTTCAAATCATTGATTGTTTTATCTGTTTTATTTTCATATTCAATCGCATAATTAACTTCTTGTCCAGCAACTGCTTTTTCCGAGCCCTCAATATGAATTCCGATTGAAATTACATTAATCTCTATTTTTGTTGATGTATTACTTTCAAATTTAGAACTTATATTTTCCGGCTTATATATTAATTTAGCAACAATATTTTTAGCGCTTCCTTTTTCGCCCAATAATCTTACTTTAAATATTACTTCGCCTTGTTTTTTGCCCTCAATAATTCCTATCGTTTTTGAATCTTGATATATTTCTTCCCCATTTGAAGAAAAAGCTCCTTCGGGATAAGTAACAATTAAATTAGCTTCATTTAAATCAACTCGGTTACCATTATCATAATGCACAATTAACTCAATTTCTTCTCCGGAAGCAATATCGTTCGGTGATTCTATGCTGATATTTACATTTGAAGACAAAAAAGAACTTCTTCCCCACAAAATTGCGCCAACGATAATTAAAATACCAATGCCAATTAAAATTGCCGATGTTTTGGGTAGATTCCGCTTGTTAAAAAATTTTTTGATGCCTTTTTCTTTTAACTCAACTTTTGGCTGAAAGGCCGGATTAATTTGCGTATTTATTTGTTTGAATTGAAAATTCTCCATAAATTAATTATATCATTTTTAGTATAAATTTTCTATCTCGCGCATATGCTCCGAATCATAGCCCAAAAGATTAATTAATTTTTTCTCAAAAGTCATAATTACGTTTCCAACATTTCCCACATTTCCAACATCAAGCATCGTAAATGTTTCCAAAATCAACTTCCAAATGTCTTCATCTTTCTCTTCTCCGGCCATTGCCTCGTCAATCAAGTCCGCAATCTTTTTAGCGGTTGTTATTTTTTTCAAATCTTTTTTAATATTTAAAAATTGATTTAATAAAAATGCGTCTTTTAAAATTAACGAATTTTTACCTTCAATCAAAATTAACTGTACATAAGAAATCGACTCTATGTGTCCGCGCAGTTTGCTTTCAACTTTTTTCACCCCCTTTGCCTGAATAGTAATCTTTCCCAATTTTTCCGAATAAACAGTTAGCGTCTTACCTGTTTCATTTAAATCCGTAGATTTTAGAATAATGGCAGATGTTTTAATCATTAATTTAATTGTATTGTATTTTGTAAAAAATAAAAAGCCCCGCACCATTTCGAATATGGTACGGGGCAATGATTATATTTTCTTCCTGTAGAAAATGTAATTCACTGTGGATATCTCTTCGAAGTTTCCCCTATGATTTTTTTAATTTCTCCAAATAATAATCACCGATCTTTTGTATGACCCCCAAAAGTTACTTAGGTGAATATTCTTTCTGCCTATTTTTAAATTAACAAGATCTTGAAAATCGTAAAAAAAATGATTCGTTTCAACCAAATTTTTTATTATTTTGTTCATGCCTTCTCCAGCTCGTCAAAGTAAGTCTCGTTGAATTAAATTAGCGTTTTTGGCTTTTTCCATTAAAAACATTTCATTTGATATTTTCCTTTTTCTGTGGTTTTAATTTTTCTTAATTAATGATTGGGGTCTATAATTAGATCCTAATCCAAAAAAATCAACACAAAAAAATAATTTTTTATTTTTTAATTTCTACAACTCTTGTTGGTAACCTTTTTTTTAATTTTCCTTTCCATGTCCAATATGCAAATTCTCCTGTTTGCTCTTCTTCCTGCTGAGCTTCGTTCCATACTTCTTCATCAATTTTTTTAATTTCATCAATCTCTAATCTTTTTTCAGGAATATGTATTAAAATCTTATTTTTAGAAAATATTACTTGACCGAAAGAAAAATAAGTTGCCAAAATATCTTGACCCGACTCGTTATCTAGTCCGTTGTCGGGATGTGTATGAAAGTTTATAATCCCACTTTCTCCCAAATCTCTTTCTTTTTCATAGGTATCGAAAATTACGGAATCTTCTGTTTGTTGATTTTCGTCTACCAATTCTATCTTATTGTCGACAATTCTTCCGCCAACTTCCTTTTTATTTTTTCTCAATTCTTTAATTTGTTCAATATGTGGATTAATAACGTTCTTTATGTGTTCAATTTTTTCTTGGATTTCTTTTTCGGGAAAATATTTTTTAGACCTTAAGCCATCAATAATATCAAATAATTTTAATTTCAATGGTTCTTTTTCGTTGTAAATCCACATTTTGCCCCTAATAATCTTACCTTGAAATTTATTCCCCAATTTTCCCTTAATTTCTTTTTCGTCAATGTCTTTATCTTTAAATGTTACGGCAAAACTTTTATCCGGAGTATAATTTAAAACTCCATCATGTCTTATATACGCAGCAGATGACCCTGTTTTAAGTTCATTGTTTTCGTTTATTAATAAGCTGCCATATTCAGTAGCGACAACTCTTCCCTGCCCTTCCATTTCTTTTAATTTGTCCATTGACTCATCGATTATTTTTTGTTGCTCTTCGGCTGCTTGTCTCAAATTATATTTCTCAAATTCTTCTGCTGCCAATTCTTCTGTTGGACTTTCGTGCTCATTAAAATAAGCAAATAATTTATTAAAATCCAACTCTCTCTGAAGACCCAAAATAGTTTTTGCGCTCTTCAAAAATTCCTCTGGAGGATATTTACGATTATCGATTTTGGTTACAAAGCCTACTACCCGATCCAATGCTTCTGTTTTTTTGAGTAAACGCAAGCCAACTAAAGTTTTATAAACAATTTCGGCCGTAGAGGTTACTTCTTTTGTTCCTAATTTATGATGATCAAAATATAGAGTATAAGACGGTTCTTCGTAAACAACGCCAAATTTATCGCCGGTATCTAAATTTATTGCTCCTTCCAAATATTTTCCTGGCCTCACATAAGTCAAATTTGAAACATTAAATCCGGACAATTCTAATAACCCCAAAGAGCACTTGCCGTCTAGATCTGTAAATGGTTTTAAAATTTGTTCTCCTTTTTCTTTATCAAATTGCAAGACTCCAGAGACAGCAAATTCTTTCCATGTGTTTATAATTCTTTCTTTAAATTCTGGTTTTTTCTTTTCTTTGGCCAGTTCTAAAATAGACTGATTCAATTCTTCCCAGTTTCTTATTTTTTCCGGGATTACAGTTTTAACAGCTTCCTTGCCATAGTTTACTGCTTCACGATAAAATTTAAATTTTTCTGACATACAATAATAAATCTTTTATCATATTTTCTCAATTTTAAGTTCGCCGCCGAATATAAGTTCTTCCGCAATTACTTGTTTTTTAATTTGATCAGCGTATTTTGAGACGATTTCCTGATTTTCAGAATACGTAACTCGAATTTTATCTTTCGGTGTCAATCCCATTTCTTTTCTTTTTACCTGAATACTGCGTACAAAATCACGCACAAGGCCCTCTGCTTTGAGTTCTTCGGTGATAGTGGTATCTAATACCACCCCCTCTTTTAAATCTGCCACAACCTCTTTCACATTCACTTCATCCTTAATCAAATCAATTAATTCAATTTTTAATTTTTGACTTTTAACTTTTAACTTCGCTAATGGTTGTCTCACTTTTATTCCTGCTTCTGCTCTTTTTTGTAATCCTAAACTGCAAATTTCTCTAACTTGTTTCATTTGTTCTTCTAATTTTTCATCAATTAATTTTTTATCTGTTTCCGGCCAATCCACCAAATGTACGGAGGACTGTCCTCCGTATATTTCTTGATATAAATAATCTGCCATAAACGGCATAATCGGCGCAATCACTTTTGAAAATTCCAATAAAACATATTTTAATGTTTGTACCGCCTCCTTATTGTCTTCAGATTTAAACCTTTCTCTCGATCTACGCACATACCAGGTTGATAATTCATCAATAAATCCCGCAATTGGTTTGGTGGCTTTGTTCAAATCATAATTTTCATAACCTTCGGTTATTTCTTTTTTCAAAGATTCTGTTTTCGAAAGAATCCATTTGTCTAAGATATTTTTGCTTTTTGTGTTTTCTTTAATATCAACCGCAAATAATTTATAAAACGACAAAATATTCAAAATCATTAATGAAACTTTCTTTACAACCTCATCAACCCCCTTTTCGGAAAAGCATAAATCATCTGCTTTCATTACCGGAGAAGTTATCAGGTAAAACCTTAAAGCATCAACTCCATATTTTTCGAATAATTTTATGGGATTAGGAAAATTATTTTTGCTTTTGGACATTTTTTCGCCATTTTCGGCTAAAATTGTTCCGGTCACAACGATATTTTTATAGGGAATATCATCAAATAATATTGTCGACATTACTAAACAATAATAAAACCATGCCCTTGTTTGTGCAATATATTCAGCAACAAATTCGGCTGGAAAATTTTCTTCAAAATATTTCTTGTTTTCAAATGGGTAATGAAATTGTGCAAATGGCATACTTCCCGATTCGAACCAACAATCTAAAACTTCTGGGATTCTAGTCATTTCTTTTTTGCATTCGCATTTTAATTTAACGGCATCCAAGTAATCTTTGTGTAAATCAATATCACCAGAAAGATTGATCGCATTTTGTTTGAGTTCATCAATGCTGCCAATTACTTTTAACTTTCCGCATTCATCACATTGCCAAACCGGCATAGCCGATGCCCAATATCTGTTTCTAGATATCGTCCAATCGGGTGCGGTCTCAATGTTGTTTTTAAATCTTCCGTTTTTTAATGACTCTGGATACCAATTAATTTTTTCATTCAACTTAAGCATTTTTTGTTTAATTTTTTGTATATTAACAAACCACGAGGGTATTGCACGATACATTAATGGTGTCTCGCATCTATAACAAAATGGATATTCATGCGCCTTTCTTTCAATTTTTACAATTTTTCCGTGTTGCTTTAAAAATTCTATAATTTTAGCATCGGCATCTTTAATATACATCCCCGCAAAATCGATCACTTCGTTTGCAAATTTTCCTTGTTTGTCAATCGGTTGCACAAAATCAATGCCATTTTCCTTACATACAATATAATCAACCTCTCCAAAGGCAGGCGCTGCATGAACAATTCCCGTTCCGTCGTCTGCAGTAACAAAATTTCCAGCAATTATTCTAAAGGAATTTTTAAAATTACTAAAGTACGGAAAAATTGGTTCATATCTTTTTTTTATAAGATCACTTCCAACTACTTCCTTTATTATCTTATATTCATTTTCATTTTTGAAGTATTTTGTAATAACCGTTTGACCTAAAATATAAATTTTATTATCTTTAAGGTTTTGAAGGTAGACATAAGTTAAATCTGGATTTACTATTAAAGCCAGATTTGAGGGTAGTGTCCATGGAGTCGTTGTCCATGCAAGAACATAAGCATCTTCATCTTTGAGCTTGAATCTTACAGTTATTGTATCTTCTTCAATCGTTCTATATGATTTATCCATCGCTATTTCCGAACTAGCAATAGGGGTTCCGCAACGAGGACAATACATCAGAACCTTTTCTCCCTTATAAATAAATCCTTTATCATAGAGTTGTTTAAATGCCCACCAAACACTTTCAATATAAGAATTGTCCATGGTTTTATATGAATTCTCAAAATCAACCCATCTGCCAATTCTTTCGACAACACTTCCCCATTCCTTAGTGTACATAAAAACTCTACTTCTACAAAAAGCGTTAAATTTTTTAACACTCATCTTTTCAATTTCGTCTTTAGTTTTAATGCCCAGTTCTTTTTCTGCAATATTTTCTATTGGCAAACCATGACAATCCCAACCCCAAACTCTTTTAACATAACGACCATTCATGGTCCAAAACCTAGGTACAATATCCTTTATGGTGGAAGCAAGAATATGCCCATAATGAGGAAGACCGGTTGCAAATGGTGGCCCATCATAAAAAATATAAGACTTGCCATTTTGGGTTTTTTCAAGCGTTTTTTCAAATACTTTATTTTTTTTCCAAAACTTTAATATTTGTTTTTCTATTTCTGGTATATTCATAATTTTCTTAGTTCTCCGTTTTTTAAAATTAAATCTTTTTTGTATAAAATCTGTTGTTTTTCTGTATAATTTTTAACTAATGCCTGCATATTTTCAAACACTCCTCCGTGCCCCACAATAAGAATTTTTTTATCGTGATATTGTTTATTGATTGCTTCCAGAAAATTTTTTGCTCTTTTTTTAACATCACGATAATTTTCTCCGCCATTTTTTGGTCTTTTTACAAAAAAATCTTTATCTTTTTTGTAAAACCCGTACCATTGATCTAATGATTTCCCGTTAAAAATTCCTGTGTTTATTTCGCGTAATCTTTTGTCAAATTTTATTCTTAATTTTAGCGCTTTAACAATAATTTCTGTGGTTTGTTTTGTTCTTAATATGTCCGAACTAAAAATTAAATCAATTTTTAATTTTTTTATTTTTAAAATCGCTTTTTTAATTTGCTGTTTACCGTTTTTGGTTAACGGATTCAAAAATTTTTCCGGCCAACAACTCGAAATATTTTTTTTATTAGAAACAGCTTCTCCGTGCCGAAAAATATAATACTGATTATTTAATTTCATACTACATTTTTTCGGGCTTACTTATGCCCATTAAATCAAGAATATTACCTAAAACAATTTTTACCGCCACAATCAAGACCAAACGCGCCTTCTCAAACTCTTTCTCTTCTCCCAAAATACGACATTCGGTATAAAATTTATGAAAAAGCGAAGCTAATTTAATTGCATAATTCGGCAAACGATGAATTTGATAATCTCTCACTGTATCTTTAATAATTTCCGGCAATTTTATCAATTCTTTAATCAAGTCTATTTCCGCGCTATGATTCAACAATTCTAATTTTGCATCCAAATTATGTCCCTTTGATTTTCGTAAAATACTATTTATGCGCGCATATGCATATTGTACATAATAAACCGGGTTTTTATCCGATTTTTCCCGCGCCAAATCCAAATCAAAATCCATTTGCTTGTCATTTGAATACATCAAAAAGAAAAATTTAACTACATCCGCGCCAACTCTGTCTAACAATTCATCTATTTCCACATAAGTTCCAAGACGCTTAGACATTTTTATTTTTTCTCCGCTCTCAACAACCGTAATAAATTGTTGCAAGATAATTTCTAATTGCCCCTTGCATCCGATTGCTTCAACTCCTGCCATTAACCCCTGCACATCACCATGATGATCTGCTCCCCAAACATTAATAACCTTATCAAATTTTCTTTCTTTAAATTTATTGTAATGATAAGCAATGTCTTCGGCTAAGTATGTTTTAAACCCGTCTTTTTTAATCAAAACCCGATCTCTGTTATCTCCAAATTGACTGCTTTTAAACCAAGTTGCACCATCTTGTTCATATAATAATTCCTTGTCTTTTAAAAATTTGATTATTTTATCCGGTAATTTTTTTTTGATTAAATCGGCTTCAGAAAACCATACATCGTATTTAATATTAAATTTCTCGGTAGTTTTTTTAATCATTTCATTTGCAATGATGTTTGCGGCTTCCTGTCCGAGTTTATATGCGTTTTTTTCTAAAAACGACTGACTTTGCGATAATCTATTTGCCAATGCATCAATATAATCGCCCTTATACTGCGCTTCGCTATCTTTCAAAATTGAGTGCCCCAAAATTTCAACTTGGCGACCCGCGTTGTTAATATAAAATTCTCTTTTCGCTTTATATCCGGCAAAATTCAAAACATTCGCCAACGCATCTCCAAACGGACCTCCACGACCATTAGCAACAGTCAAAGGACCGGTTGGATTAGAAGAGATAAACTCAACTTGCGCTTTTTTATTTTTACCAACATCAATTTTCCCATAATTTTTACTTTGTTTAATAATCTCTTTAATTTGATTCTGTAAAAATTCCGGTTTTAGATAAAAATTAATAAAACCATTAATGAATTCTGTTTTTTCCAAAATATCGCTTTCTATTTTTAACTCAATTTCTTTGGCGATTTCCGCAGGGTTTCTCTTTTCTTGTTTAGCTAAAACCATGGCAACATTCGTGGCATAATCGCCATATTGCTTATTTTCAGGAATTTCAACCGTAAAATTTACCGATTCACCCACTACGCCTTTTATCAAAAAATATATTTCTTCTCGAATATTCATTACTTTAATTTTAACCCAATTTATCTTAATTTAAAAGAGCCAGTCAGACTGGCCCTTTTTATTTTATTTGTGTGTTATTTTTTAATCTCTTCGATTATGCGTTTGAATGTTTCAGGGTGATTTTCGGCCAGCTGCGATAGAACTTTTCTATCAATAATAATACCTGCTTTTTTAATAATATTAATGAATCTGCTGTAAGATATTCCATTTTCTCTGCAAATGGCGTTAATTTTAATATTCCAAAGATTTCTAAAATTTCTTTTTTTATTCCTTCGATCGCGATAAGCATAAGTCCATGCGTGCATTAACGCCTCTTTTGCTGCCCGATAATTGGATTTTCGTCTCCATTTAAATCCTTTAGCTAATTTTATAATTTTTTTCTTCCTTGCGCGCTTTTGCACGCCTCGTTTAACTCTGGTCATATTTTATACATTCCTATACTTAATAAAATTACGCGACATTTTTGTTGTCGTTTCAACTCTTTTTGAACGCCTTTTCGCTCTTTTCTTGTTTCCTGATTCTTTGGCATTTAAATGATTCTGTCCCGGTAACCTGTGAATCAGTTTTTTATTTTTTGTTATTTTGAATCTTTTTGTAATTGATCCTCTGCTTTTCCCTGACATATGTTTATGCTTAGTCCCTGTGGACTTCTTTTAATAATATCTTCCTTTTTTGCCCTAGGAATTGTGTTTATAAATAATTCTAATTTTGTTTTTGCTAAATCAAAATGCGCCTTTTCTCGTCCTCTTAATTTCATCTCAACTCGCACTTTATGGCCTTCTTTAAAAAATTTATCAATTTGACGAATCCTGATTGCTAAATCGTGCGCAGACGTAGCAAGACCTATTCTCACTCCTTTAATTTCTGATTTTTTTTGGCTTGATTGTTGTTTTTTTTCTTTTTTCTCCTGAATGTATTTGTATTTTCCGTAATCAATAATTTTACATATCGGCGGCTGAATATTCTCTGCAACTTCCACCAAATCCAAACCTCTATCTTTTGCCATTTGCAATGCCTTTTCCGTGCTTAATACTCCCAAATTAGTACCTGTTTCATCAATTACTCGAATTTCTGACACCCGAATTTGTTCGTTAATTCTTTCTTTATTTTGCTTTACAAATGGTTTTGTAAATGGTCGATTAAATTTTTTAAAAAATGGTTTTTTTTGAAACATTAATATTTTAATTTATTTTTATAATGGAGATGAGGAGAGTTGAACTCCTGTCCAAAAGATTTTTTAAAAACAATTCTACAAATATAGTTTGTTTCCTTGATTATTCAAATTATAAACAAACAAAATTTTGAATAATTTAACCCAATTATTTTCGATATTATAATTTGGGCATTATAATATCTATCTCAAGTATCCAATAAGGATACTATAACACTTCAACGACCTATTGAGAATCTCCGTTAAAGTGGCCTCAGCTTTAATTAAGCCGTGGCAAAGGCAAAATTTGTATTTGCGTTTATTTTTTCTAGATTTTAACGAGATGCTAGAATCCTCGAATTGCTTGTTTTTAATGAATCTTCTGTCGAAACCTATCACCCCCAAAGCCCTGCTTCGCAGGAAATTTCAATTTTTCAATTTGCGTCCCAGCTCACGTTCTATATCGCGTTTCTTAATTGATATCCTTTTATCGATTTTTCTTTTTCCTTTGGCTATTCCAAATTCAAGTTTAATTCTGTTCTTTTTAGTATATAACCTAATTGGGATTAATGTCAATCCTTTTATCTTTAATTTGCCGATTAATGTGCTAATTTCTGATTTTTTCAACAATAACTTCCGCGCGCGCGACTGATCATAATCAACCGGAGTATTCTTGGGTTGATAAGGAGGAATAAGCGCATTGGTTAAAAAAAGTTCCTTGTTTTTTAATGTAACAAAAGAACCCTTAAGACTAATGTGGCCGGTTTTGATTGCTTTTACTTCAAAACCATAAAGCGCCAAACCAGCCTCGTATGTCTCCAATATTTCATAATTATAAGTGGACTTTCTGTTTTCCGTTAAAACCTTCATCTTCGTTTATATTTTCTCCTTTTTCTCTTTTATGAGTAGCTTCTTCGTGCCATTCATCAATTTTCTTTTCCACCACACTATCTACTGTTTCAATAATTTTATTAAGTTTTGACTGAATTCTATCGTCTGATGCCAATTTAGAGAAAATATTATGTACAGCGATTTTCTTTCGGCGCTTCTTAAGTGTTAAAATATAAATTCCGATGATAATCAAAATTATCGGCCACCACGCCCAAACAGCCGCGCTAATTACTCCAAGGTTCATCAAAAGCAAAATAATTCCGACAATAATCAAAAACCCTGCCACAAACCCCAAACCAAATAATGAATAAAACATAATCTTAAAATTATTCTAATTAATCTAATTATTCCAATGTCTAATTATGACCTTTCTATTTTTAATATAACACATTAAACAAAAAATAAAAATACCCATGGCATCGATACCGACATCTGCTAAACTTCCGTGACGGTTGCGAACAAATAATTGATGAAATTCATCAGAACAAGCGTAAAATAAAGCAAAGATAAAAGAAAAAATTAGTGTTTTTCGAAAACTAATTTTTTCCTGATTTAATGCGCGAAAAAATAACCACGTTAAAATTCCAAATTCAACCATATGCGCAATTTTCCTTAATAGAAAATCCTGCTCCGAATCAGTTTTTAAATTCGGGATTGCAGAAAGCATAAAAATTACCCCCGCCCACACTACCGCCGGCAACCAATATTTCAAAAATTTCTTCATTTCAACGTTTTTAGCATTTTATCTATTGGCCAGGCATTGATAATATCTTTCTTCTCTGCCCATCCCCTGCGAGCTTGGGCAATACCTAATTCCAAATATTGAAAATGTGAAATACTGTGCGCATCAGAACTAATCGCTAATTTAACTCCGGCATTTTTTGCCATTCTAATATAATCGTCCTTCAAATCCAAACGATTAAAATAAGCGTTAATTTCCAAAATTGTTCCTGTTTCTTTTGCAGTTTGAACAATTTTTTCAATATCCAGCTTGTAAGCTGGCCTAGCTCCAATAAGTCGGCCGGTAGGATGGCAAATGATATCAACATTCGGGTTTTTCATTGCTTTGATAATTCTTTCTGTCATTTTTCCTTTTTGCATTTTAAAGTTGGAATGAATTGAGGCGCAAACAACATCGAATTTTTTTAAAATTTCATCTTCTAAATATAATTCACCATTATCCATTATATCCACTTCGCATCCTTTCAATATTCGAAATTTTGAATTTTGAATTTTGAATTTTGAATTTAATTTGTCTATTTCTTGCCATTGTTTTACTACTGTCTGCGAATTTAATTTATTGCTGAATATGGGTCGAAAATGATCAGTAATTAAAATATATTCTTTCCCCGTTTTTAATGCCTCGTTCGCCATTTCTTCAATTGTATTCATGCCATCCGACCATTTTGAATGCATTTGTAAATCGCCTCGCAAATCATTATATCCGATTAATTTGGGCAATCCATCGGGTTTGCCTTGAGCTTGTCGAAGAGCTGCTTGAATTTCTCCTTTGTTCTCTCGTAATTCCGGCTCGATCCATTTTAACCCTAATTTATTATAAATTTCTTCTTCGGCTTTAGCTGAATTTTTAATTTTTGACTTTTGATTTTTAATTTGAAAAATTCCGTATTCATTCAATTTTAATCCTTTTTTAATCGCAATTTTTCTTAATTCGATGTTATGATCCTTGCTCCCAGTAAAATATTGTGAGGCAGCGCCAAAACTGTTTTCATCAACAACCCTAATATCAAAATTAATATAATTTTTAAGTTTCACTGATGATTTGGTTTCTCCTTTGTTGTAAATGTGTGCTACTTCCGACATATGAATAAAATAATCCATTATTTTTTTGGCGTCTTTTTTAGATGAAACAGCAACCAACATATCCGCATCTCCAACATCTTCTTTCATTCTTCTCACCGAACCGCTCAACAATGTATTTTTGACCCCTGATAATTTTTTAATGCGTTGTTCTATATTTCGTAAATCATATAAAACATAACCCAAAGGGAACCTACTGCTTGAATTTTTAAAAAATTTTAACGCCATTAAAATATTCTCTTCGCTTTTGAATCCAAATCCTTCCAGCTGTCTAATTTTTTTATCTTTTGCCGCCTTTTCCAAATCTTCAATATTTTTAACTCCTAATTCCTTATAAAATCTTAAAATGCTTTTAGGTCCAATACCGTGAACAGAGGTTAGTTTTTCAAGATCAACCGGCGTTTTCTTTTTTAATTGTTCATATTCTTTAATTTTTCCGGTTTTGATATATTCTTCAATTTTTTTTGCAATACCATACCCAACAGCAGGAATTTCCTCTAATGCTTTTATTCCTCCTGATTTATAAATATCAAAAACACTTTCGTTAAGCGCTTCAATATTCACCGCTGCTTTTTCATAAGCGCGCGGCTTGAATTCAATATCTTCCATTGCCAAATACTCGGAAATGTTATTCAAAATGTGAGCGATTTCTTGATTAATCATTTATTTCTTTTCAATTGCCTTATTTAGTTCTTTAACAAATTTTTCAACATCAATTCCGTGTACAACCGCACCATCTTCAATGCTTTCGAAATTAGATGCCGCACACCCCAAACAGTGAAACCCATATTCCATAAAAATTTCCGCTGTTTCAGGATATTTTTGTAAAATTTCTTCTATTTTCATTTCTTTTGTAATCATAAATTTGTCTCGACCAAAGTCGAAAAATTATTTTTTAATAAATCTTATATGATGATCTCCGCTGATATTTACATCTTTATATATAAATAACGGAATCAATGCCCCAACCATTGCCACAATGCCCGCAAACATAAATAATTGATTAAAACCATAATTAACAACTACGATTCCGCTGATTATTCCCGCAATTCCAATGCCAACACTATACGCAACATGCTCCAATCCCCACTCAAATCCTTCTTTGCCTTTATCAATATGTCTAGTAAATATTGCTGACCACCCCGGAGCAGCAAATGCCATGGCAACCGCATAAACAAATTGCAAGATATAAATATGCCACGATAATGTTGCCTGAATATATCCAAAATGAACCAAGGCAACAATCAAATATCCTCCGACCAAACACAATAAATCATCTCTTTCTCCTCTGCATTTATCTAAAAATTTAGCCACAGGAATTTCAAAAATTGATCTTACAATCCAATAAATTGCCATCGCAAAACCCGCTACTTCAATGTTTCCATCTTTCAAATTATCGGTTAAAAACACTGCGAACACCGGAGAAACCAACCCTAATCCGGAAAAAAAGAAAAAATCAGCCTTAATCATAAAAAGAACTATTTTATTGATCGAAAATTTAATTTTCATTTTTATATTTCTTACTTTCTGAATGAAACGCTTTGCGGATAAATCCTCCGATTGAACTTAAAACCAGCGAATCATGATTTTCCAAATCTTTTACGAATCGCGTTTTAGCGAAATAACGCATCCATGCCACAAAAGAAACGGAAATTAAAATTATTAATAAAAATATTATTACTATTATGCCGGTAGTAATGCCTTTGGTTACATTTTTTAACAAACCCAAACCCGCTCCAAATCCATATCCTAATGCGCTCATTCCTATAACCCAAACCGCCGCTGCAACCATATTTATCGCAGTAAATTTTTTCCATTTCATCCTCAAGCTCCCTGCAATCATAAATGCGAACATTCCAATTCCGTATGTAATTCTAGTCAAAAACAATGTTTTTTCGGCATGATTGGAAAAATATTCTTCAAGTTTCTCCATTCCCCTACGTCCTGTTTTAAACTTTTTTATAAATTTTTCAACCAGATGATGACCACCCAACCTTCCCAATAAATACCAAAATATTCCATTCAAAAAATATCCCACAACCAACACCGTAAAAAGAGGCCAGAAATTAAAATACCCCAATTTAAACAATACTCCGCTTAAAACCATAATAAAGGTTCCCTCTAAAGCAGCAGCCAAAAAGACAAAAATATAACGATGTTCGTATAACAATTGTAACGCTGAATTATTAATATCATTACCTACAATGTCCATAAAGTTTCTTGCGTTTTAGATGTTTTCGGTTTTTTATTTGCATTAAAAACATTGATTTTACCGAATTCTCCATCATAGCCGGGGCTAATATTTATTCTTCCCTCTCTGACTCTTTGAATCCCCTCGGCAATTTCCGGAAATCCGGCTTTAACAATTTCTTCTTTTTCAACATTCAATAAAATATCCAATTCCGATTTAAAAATATTGATTAATTTATAATAATTATCAGCAACCTTTTTGGAAGCAATGCCGATTTCAAAAACAGCAGCGATAATTTCTCCCAAGGGAACTAATTTCACAAACGGAACTCTATTTTTTGTATCCGCTGAACCAATTTTTCTATCCGCTAATTTCATAACCCGATTCATTACTCCGATTGTCATTAATTTTCCGCAACGTGGACATAAATTATTATATTTTAACGATTCTTCAGGATTTAAAACAACTCCGCAAAGCCGGTGACCGTCCCAATGATATTTACCTTCTTCGGGAAAAAATTCGATAGTTTTAATAAGTTTTAACTTATTAGAACCATCGTCCGCCGAAGCTTTAGCGTAAGCGGACCCTCCTTTAATCGCCTCCCGAATTAAATTATAACTTATTTTTTCTCCTTGGAAAATGTTTGCCTCTCTGGCAATCTTTGACGGGCTATGCGCGTCGGAATTAGAAATTAAAGTTATATTGTCCAATTTTGACCACGTCCAATTCATTTCCGGATCGCTGGATAATCCGGTTTCAATTGCAAAAATATTTTTGCTGTATTCTTCAAAACATTCTTCAATTGAATCAAAACCGGAAAAATGTCCAAAAATTGAAAACCATGGAGTCCAAGCGTGCGCAGGAATAATCATACAATCTTGCGAAATATTAAAAACAATTCTTGCCAATTCTCTTGCATCCAATCCTAAAATCGGTCTGCCGTCCGATTTCAAATTGCCAATTTGTCCTAATTGTGTGTTAATTTTATCTACTATTTCAAACGACGGCGCAAAAATCAAATTGTGTATTTTTCTTGTTTTATTGTTTTTGGTATAAATACTGGAAATTTCCGTAGTTAAAATAAATCTTGTTTCGTTTTTAAAATTTAAATTTTGCCTATCTGCTTGCGAACATGGGGTTTTAGATTTTAATTTGTATAATCCTTGTTCTGCTGGTTCTAATTTTTCTTTCAATTCTCTAAGCCATATCGGGTGTGTAAAATCGCCAGTACCCAAAATATTCACGCCCTTAATTTGCGCCCATTTTGCTAATTCTTCAACACTGATATTTTTTGCCGTCGCGCGCGAATATTTTGAATGTATGTGAAAATCACAGATATAATTCATAAATTATTCCGATTTAATTAATGCCAATGCCAGCCAAAACATAATTGTTCCTGATTGCAATGTCCAAAAATAATGATCAGTTAAAGCAATAACCAAAAAACATCCTACAAGAACCCCGCCCGCCACGCAAGACAGCTTGCTGGCGCTACAAGCAGACAAAAAACAATTCTTAAACCAATCTAATAATATCATCCCAACAATTCCCAAAAATACCAACAACCCCAAAACCCCCATTTCCGAAGCAATTAACAAATAAATATTATGCACTGGCTGATAAATCCAACCCGGAATCTGACTTGTGTTTCCTTCAATTATTTTCAAGGCCGCTTTTGCGTATATCGGATAATTCTCCGAATAATGCGCGAAATTCCCGATACCAATTCCCAAAATCGGTTTCTCTTTAATCATTTGAATCGCCATTCTGTTATAAAAAAACCTTAAATCAACCGCCTGCTCTTCCATAGATATTGTAAAAAATCTTGCTTTTAAATATGGAAATAATAAAATAACAACCAAGATACAAGATACAACAACCAAAACAAATAATTTTGTTAAAGTTTTCCCGTCTTTTAATCGTTGTTCGGTATGTTCTAATCTGCGCAGTTTAAAAAAATCAATCAAAAACATCATTAAATTCCCAAAAATAAAAACTGCAATCGCTGTTCGGGAAAAAGTTAAAAACAGCCCCATAATAATAATTAAAACGCAAGATATAATAACCAAATTTTGGATTTTGAATTTTGGATTTTGGATTTGTTTATAATTTGTATTTTGGTGTTTAAAATTTGCTATTAGCAATATTTTATATCCACAAAATATAGTTAACAACAAAAATCCCGCCAAAACATTTGGATGAGAAAAACTTCCATATGACCTTAAAATTCTTTCACCGTTTAGAATAAAATTCGCCACTCCCGGAGAATTCGGATCAAACACGCCTGCTTCAATAAATTTTATACCGATACTGCTATTTTTTACAAACTGTGCAATTGCCAAAATGCTTTGTGCCACGCCGGAATAAAATAAAACCGATAAAATATTCTTTTTTGTTTGAAAATTAAAAATTGAAAATTGAAAATTATAATTTATATATATGTATAAAATAATAACCTCAATCAATTTCAACCATCTAAAAATGCTTATTTTCGTTGCCGAACTGATAAAAATGGAAATAAAGGCGATTAAAATAAAAATCAACAACAGCCAAAATTTTAAATTAGGAAAAATTCGCGTTTTTTTAATTCTATTTAGAAATAATAAAAATACTATAAAAAATACAATATCGCCCAAATAAATAAAAAATGAATTCCATTCGCCCACAACCACCGGATTTGAACGCACAAAAATCCTGAGTTGAAACGGGATCAGGATTAAAAAAATAAAAAATAGAGTTTTCTCCAGCTTTTTCAGCATATTAACTCTATTTTACCACGTTTACGGCGCATAATCCACTGTTTTAAACTCCGCGCTCGCACTACCGATTAACTCCGGTTCACCGGATCCGTAATACATCGACACATAATCTAATACCGAGCCCGTGCTTGTTGTTTCAAAAATTATTTTTTTCCAATCATGAATTTTTGGCATTGTAGCATTATCATCATTATTTGTGTCTCCTCCGATTGTATCATCTTTTATAGACGTGAATATAATTTTATTTTCCGCGCCACCCTCTGCTTTCAATGTTCCTCTAATTTCCAGTGGCGTATAATACTCGGTTAATGGTTTTATAATTGTTCCCGGCTCAATAATTAAAACTGTTCCTTCGGCGATTATTGCTCGTCGCTTAGAATTTGCAGCTAAAATATAGGGTAAATTCGCATTTAATGTATAATCTCGATCAAAAATTGATATGTCATGAATAAGAACTCCATTCAATAAATTATTCGATGCTTTATTCCCAGCAAAACTTGGAAAAGCATTGTTGATAACTACGGCTCCTTGACTACTATATATAGTGTCCGTGCCGACACTACCATTGTTTAAAAAATTATTATTACTGATTGTCGATTCTGCGCCATTAATAATTTGTAATCCAAACTCCGTATTATTATCAAATAAAGAATTATTAATTGTTGATGTATCTAATAATCCTTCTACTAAAATTCCCACTTTTGAATCTCGAAATATCGAATTATCAATTGAAGAATCGGAATCAATCAAATGCAACCCTCGGGTTAGACTTTTTTCAATAATAATGTTTTCCGCATTAATTGAACCTTGATCTACTTTAATCATTTCACTTGCAATATCATTTACCCCGGTCTTTGCTCCGCCATAACGAAAAATTACATTTTTAAAAGTAGAATTTCGGCTTGTTGAAGTAAAAATCATATTCAGCCAATCTCCGGGCATAGCAGTGCCATCTCCGCCGTAATCTCCATCTTTTATGGAAGTAAAAACAATTTTATTGTTAGTGTTTCCTTCCGCTTTTAATGTTCCTTGAATTTCCAAAAATGTATGGTATGAACTTCTCGGCATTATAATTACTCCCGGCTCAATGGTTAGAGTCGCTCCTTCTTTGACAATCGGCCGTTTGTTTTTATTCGAAGTTATATAATATGGACTATTCGCAATTGTCCATGTCGTGTCTTCACTAATTACTAAATTATCAGGAATAGATGTGCCTTTTCTTGCTATTTGATTTTGCGAATTCGTTGGCGACGGAATTATTTTGTGCTCAAAATCCATATTGTTGTCATTGCTATCTTCAAAATTTTTTCTTTGCATTGATTTATCTATTCCTAATTCTTGCTGAAACTCTGTTCCTTCTTTTACAAAGTTAACATTATTCCATGCAACAACATCTATAGCTTCGGATTTAATTTCTGCAATGGTTTTTGTTTTATTTTGCGGATCAAACGAAAAAATCGCAACCGAACCGTGCGTATTGCTTAATTGGTTTGAATCATACGGTTGCCAATCCGCTTTTGGGTTTCCATCAATCTCGGAATATCCTTTCAATCCTATCAAAAAATATCCATTTGCGTCAATGGATGCGCTTGCCAGAAATTCTTGATTTCTATGCGGATCATCCCAATCATTATTTTGCGCATAATATGAAAAATAATAACCCGACAAATCAATTGAAGATGAGGTTGGATTATATAGTTCTACAAATTCATTGTCGCGAATTTGAATTTCATTGATTATAAGATGCGATTCAACAACTATTTGGTCGTTGTTATTATTGTTTTGATTTTCTTGCGGTAGCGGTTCTTCTTGTTTTATTGAACCCGGAGCCACGCCTCCACTATTACCGGTTGATGGACCATCAACAATAATTGGTTGGTTTTGATCGACATAATTTTTCTTTTCGTTTTCCTCTTTTTCCATTGTGACTCCTGCATCATCAGCGGGTGGATTAACGGGAGCAGATTGATTTTTTTGATTTTCTTTAGGTGATTCTAAGGGACTTTCTGTGGGCAAATCTACGATTTCAACAATAACTGATTGTGTTTCTGGCAATCTTAATGGTTGTATTTCGGGCAATCTCCCTATTAAATTAACGTTGTTAAAATTATTGTTCGTGGAATTTAAAGAATTAGTGTTTGTTATCTGCGCCATACTTAAGGGATTTTGCTGTTTGGCCAATTTTTCTTTTTCATATTCTGAATTTTCTACAAACAATCTAATCACCGCCATGCCATATTCTACTGCCTTTGGCGCCAACCGTTTCCAATAGTCGAGATGGAGTTTTTCATCATTGTCTGGTATTTCGTAAAAAATTTTTTGTTTAATGTTCGGTGTATACCGATTCCAATTACTTTTTAGTGCATTAACTCTTGCCGCTTTAAATAAATCACCATTATCATCTCTAACCATCGCATAAAATTTAGTTATATATTTTCCATAATCATATTCTTTTATATCTACTATTTTTGGACTATCGTATTGATCACCCAAATATGTTTCTGGTAAACTATCCTTACTAAAAAAATATTTATTGCTATAATACGCTAAATCATCAAATGCTTCTGAAATAAAAATTACGTCAAAAGGACTATATGGGTTGTTTTTGTAAATTTTATCGGCAAATCCATAATCACTATCTTTCAAATTTGCGCCGGTCCACGACTCAAAAGGATCTTTTCCAAGATGGTGATCATTGCGTGAATGCGCGGGAACAGTCATATCCGCAATCAAATGTAAAATATGCCCCAACCCATACCATGCTTCCTTGGTCTTATCTTTTACAAAATTTTTAATATTTTTATCCCACGAAAAATCTCCGTGATATCTGAACTCATTTGAACCAAATAAATTAAATAAGGCATTGGCAAATTTACGAATCATGTCTCCTTGTACGGTATAAATCGCCCATTCTTTCGCAGTAATCACTCCAAGTGGGGCACGATTATAAACCGGATCATATATATGAAACGCTTGTCTCGGAATCATATCCTCATCAATACTCCCTTGAACAATTCTATTATATGCCTCACCCGTTATATCAGGATCATAATATAAATTATACAAACGAATCATTTCTTTAGTTAAATTGGGATGTGTCGGGGTTGTAGAATAGGCAAAAACCTTGTTCGAATAAAAAACAAGGTTTCCTAAAATTAGAAACAATAAAGTAATTACATAAATTACTCTTTGTTTAAACATTTTAATTTATCAAATTAATTTTATAAATCTTCTATTAGCCATACACCGTCCCAGTTCTTCTCGAATGTCATTGTTTGCGACCAATTTTTGCCGTCTCTCAAGATTATGTATTCATGAGAATCCCTTGCTGTATTGTTCAAGTTCCTATTTTTTGTGTCTTTTCCTGTAAATTCGTCAGTATAAATATATGTATCTTCCAATTTTTCTGGCAAATCATCAATCATGCCCTGTAAAAACCCTTTATCTTTTATTTCGTATAATGATTTTCTCCATGCTTCTTGTTGCTCTTTTGTAAAACACTTTGTTGCCACATCTAAATCTTCATCAATTAATGCTTGTCTAAATTTTGCGTATGTTTCTTCGGGACGAACCGTGGTAATAATAGCATTTAATTCTTGTGATTCTCCGCTCCATAATCCTTTTTCCACCAATTCTCGCTCTGTAAACATCCTGAATGGAAATTTGTCGCTCGCAAAACCCGCCTTAACCCACATTTGTTTTTCCTGCCACCATTGCATTGTCTCATCTATACCAACATACAAAATCACCGAAAGAACAATAAAAAAAATCACAACCGTGATTATTTTTCTCTTTTTCGGCTTAGGCTCGCTCTGCAAAGATCCGTCTACCTGATTGGCAGAATTCATATCTTGCATCATAATATTAAATTTTTATTTTTTAAATTACGCCCTCTGTTTAAATTATAGTTTTATATAATTTCCGTGTCAAATATTTGCATGGGCCCATAACATTCTGGAAAAATCAAGCGTATCAATTAAGCAATTAACAAGACTTTGATTGTTTAATGAAAAATGCGGTCTTTTAGTATTGTGCCATATTAACCAATTAACCGGTTTATCGTTAAAAGCGTTAATATCGTTTACTAACAAATCTTGATTCCAGTTAATAAATATTTGGTCCTTGAAGGACCAAATATAATTATTCTCTATTTTAAAACCATCAAG
>Ga0209311_1000075_pt1 | contig 124314 bp, 102 predicted proteins | sample AD_UKC045_MetaG_FD_184417 | JGI IMG/M metagenome (GOLD analysis project Ga0209311, IMG submission 184417) | Active sludge microbial communities of municipal wastewater-treating anaerobic digesters from USA - AD_UKC045_MetaG (SPAdes) (version 2) | ecosystem: Engineered > Bioreactor > Anaerobic...
TGGGAGAGCGGTCTGTCCAAACCTTCCAAGCTCGCAAAGGCCCAACTGGAGGGCTTCTGCAAGAAGATGACCGGTCAGGGCAAGTTGACGCTTCCGGAGGGTGACCGCAGATGACAACTAAGAACGAAACGCAGAAACCGCTGCTGCCCCTTCTTATCCTCCATCTGCGCGCCGTTGTCCTCGCCCTCGGCGAGTCGGCCTCTCCCGCATGGTGGAAAACCGAATTCATGAATGAAACCGGGCTGAGGTTCTTGGAGCGTCTGTATCCGAGGACAACCATTCACGCAGCAGTCCACGCAGCAGGGAAGGCCGCAGGCGACGCTCACGACCGCGCCGTCGGACGCGTCGGTGTGTACCACCTCTTCAGACTGCCCGAATCCCTGGAAACCGAACTCCATCGAATGCCTCCGGACCCGGCTGACGATTTCTTCCCGACATTGCGCAACGCCATGGGGCGGCCTGAGGAGTTGATGAAATTGCTCGCACCGATGTGCGGCGGCGAGAGAGCGGACGCCGCTCCGGGAGCAAGAAAGATCGGCACCGACAAGGACATGATGAAAATGGCGTGAATAAGGAAAACAATTCCTGTTGATAGTATTATAGCTCCCAATAGAAGCGAAAAAGGCGGTACTGGCACGCTAGAGAGGCCTCTCTCTATGAAAATTTCGGAAGAAGCAGGTGGGCAAGTGTATAAAACATGCAAACCATTTGTATCTAAATTTAAAAAGTTGAATAAAGAGAAGAATTGATGGATATACTGCTAACATTTACAGGATTTCATGATCCTTATTTCAAGGGATTGGTTGACCAGGAGGAACAGCCTGGACCCATCCTTTCCCTACTGACCATCCGCTCATTCGATCATATTTTTCTTTTCGATACCCCAAGCACGCAGCGGGTTACCGCGGAAACAAAGGACGCTATCAATCAGATCCATCACGGGAGCGAGGTTCACGTTCTCGAAATCAACCTTGCCGATCCGACGAATTACCAAGAGATATTCAGGGGGCTCAGGGCTCATCTTCATCGCATCATCGAGGATTTTTCTTCAGCACGCTTTTTTGTCGCAGTCGCGTCGGGAACGCCCCATATGCATGCCTGCTGGGTTCTCCTTACGGCCTCCGGCGAAATTCCCGCCCGCATCCTCCATGTGCGACCACCGCATTTTGTAACAAAACAACACCCGCTCGTGACCGAGGTGGATTTGTCCTCGCGTGAGTTCCCTACCGTCAGGTTCCAGGATGTATCGATTCCTGTTGAAGAGAGCCAAGCCGATGTTGATTCCGTCAGAGTGCAGCTTGGCATTGTGGGAGATCACTCCGCGATGCAGAGTTCACTCGAGATGGGTGCGATGCTGGCTCCATCACAGGCCCCGGTTCTCATCTTTGGCGAGACAGGGACCGGCAAGGAGCTATTCGCACGGTACATTCACCGATTGAGTGGAAGGCCGCGAGAGATCTTTGTCGCTGTAAATTGTGCAGCGATTCCAGAAGACCTTGTCGAAAGTCTGCTGTTCGGTCACAAGAAAGGAGCCTTTACTGGCGCGATCAACGACCAGGTCGGCAAGTTCAATACGGCGGATAAGGGGACCCTTTTCCTTGATGAGCTCGGAGAGCTTCCCTTGCCCGCACAGGCCAAGTTGCTGAGAGTTCTGCAAGATGGACTGGTGGAGCCGATTGGACAAGCCAAGGCGCATAAGGTTGACGTGCGGATTGTGGGTGCGACGAATCGGGACTTACGCAAGTTGGTGAGGCAAGGTAAATTCCGTGAAGATCTTTTTTATAGGCTCAACGTCGGCGAAATCAAACTTCCTCCGCTCCGTGAAAGACGCTCTGACATTCCCAAACTGGCGCTTCACATTCTTGATAGGTTGAATGGCTCGTTGCGACGACCCAAGAGGTTGTCGGCGGAAGCCTTGTCCAGGCTGCAATCTCACAACTGGGCGGGGAATGTTCGCGATCTGGAAAACGTCATCGAGAGGTCTGTTCGTCTTTGCCGCAATGATGTTTTGGACGCAGACGACCTCCTCATCACTGAACCGGTCACCTACGCGGATCCACTGGATGCACTTCCCGAGCCCTATGAGGGGTTCTCATTGGATGAGTTTCTCGGGAGCGCTCGGAAGCAAATGATTCTCCGTGCGCTTGAAGCAGCTGGCGGCAACCAAAGCCAAGCGGCTCGAATGCTTGGGATAACGCCGCAGGCGGTGCACAAGTTCTTGCAATCGAGACCAAAGACTTAAACCAGGGTTTAAGATGTTTCAACCTGGGTTGAAGGATGAGATGATGCCAGGGATAACAATAAGGATACTAAAACTTGTGATATCAATAAGTTGCCGCTCTTTCCGGGAAGTGGCATGGGCTTTGCCTTCTATCGGGCACAGACAGACCGATCAAGGGTCCGAAGCCAGAAAGGAGCAACCATGCCAACATTTACGGTCACATCAATCATTGACGGCGATACGTTCGAGGTCAGCCCACAGTGGAAATGGAACGGTGAGGCGGGTACCCGAGTCCGCCCGGCGGGTTACGATGCCCCGGAGCTTCACGCCTATGGAGACCAGGCCGCCAAGGACAACCTGTCGAGACTCATCTATGGGAAGCAAGTCGAACTCCGGACGGCTCACAAGATCGACCGAGGACGCCTGGTCTGCGAGGTCTATTTCAGAAACACGAATCTTGCGGCCTATTTTAGTTGATGATCGAAGATTGGCGATTGATGATTTGTTACCTGTATTCGGAACGGCTTTTCAATCTTCAATCGTCAATCGAAAATCATCCATGGAGGAGCGCCTGTGAAGGATTATTCGACTGAAGCAGATGCGAGGATTTTCATCGACGATCTGCTCCGCCAAGCGGGGTGGGATCCCGCCGACAAGTCGCAGGTGCTCACCGAGGTTTCCATTCGTGACACATCCTGGGTGATTTCTGAACCCGTGGCCCCCTATGGGTACAAACCCAGCCTGAAAACGAAAGATGGTGATGAGATACCAACCGGTCGCGCCGACTATGTCTTGATGGACCGACGCGGGCGCCCGCTCGCCATCGTTGAAGCGAAACGATCTGCGATAGAACCCTACACGGCCAAACAACAGGCGCTGCCATATGCAAAAAAGATCGGTTCACCCTTCATTTTTCTGACAAATGGCGAACTCATCTATTTTTGGGACTATGGCAACGACGACGCCCGGATCGTCAATTCCTTCTTTTCCCGCCGCGATCTTGAGCGCCTGGTGGAAATGCGCGCCACCCGCAAGCCGCTCGCGACTGTAGAAATACCCGAATATTACCTGCGCCAAGGCGAGACCCGAAAGGTGCGGCCATACCAGCGTGAAGCCATGCAGGCCCTGGACCACGCTGTGGAGCTTGGCAAGCGCCGTTTCCTGATTGAACTGCCCACCGGCACGGGAAAGACCGACCTGGTTTGTCTTTATATCAAGCGGCTCATCCAGGCCGGACGCGCCGAACGCATTCTTTTCCTGGTAGACAGGGAGCAGCTCGCCAAGCAGGCGCTCGAAGCTATTCAAGACATCCTGAACCAGTACAGCAGCTACTGGCTGCGCCCCGGGATGGTACGGCAGGAGCAACAGATTACGGTCTGTCTGCTCCAGACGATGATCAGTCGTTACACGGAATTCACCAGCGGCTATTTCGACGTGGTCATAGCCGACGAATGCCACCGCTCTATTTATGGCTCCTGGCAGACGGCGCTCACCCATTTTGATGCGCTTCACATAGGACTGACCGCAACACCCTCGGCCTACATCGAGCGGAACACGTTCCAATTCTATCAGTGCCGTGACGGCCAGCCGGATTTCGCCTTTCCGATCCTGCAGGCGTTTCGGGAAGGATACCTGTGCCCTTATAAATTCGCCACCGGTATCACCCAAATTCTTGCCGAAGGGGCAGAAGTCGATGACGAGACGTACGACCCGTCCGAATTTGAACGCAAATGGACCAACGAGGACACGAACCGCAAGATGATGGAAGAGTTCGACCGGCTTGCCTGGGAGAACTTCAAGGAGCTGGCTCCGGGGCAAAAGACTGGACCCGGCAAGACTATCGTCTTTGCCATCACCAAACACCATGCCGCACGGTTGGCCCATTACCTGAACGAATTACATCCTGAACTCAAGGGTCAGTACGCCGAGGTTATCACCAGCGACGTTGCGGACGCTGACGATCTCATCCGCAAGTTCAAGCGCGAGGAGTATCCGCAGGTGGCCGTCAGTGTCGGCATGCTGGATACTGGTTTTGACTGCCGGGAAGTTCTCCACCTGGTCATGTGCCGCCGGGTGCGCAGCCCCATCCTCTACCAGCAGATGCGGGGGCGCGGAACGCGAACGGCAGATCATATCCAGAAGCAGAAATTCGTCATCTACGACTTCTTCGGTAACCACGACTACTTCAACGATAGCGATACCGACATTTTCACCGGCATCGGTCGCGGACATGCTCCTGGCGGCGAACGAAAACCACCCAAACCGCCAGGCGACCTTGTCGAGCTTGGCCTCGAGGACGAGTGGCTTCACGCGGTTACCTATGTCGAGGTGGGGCCGGAGGGTGAGAGAGTCGACAAGCGCGACTATGTCACCAATTGGGAGACCAGCGTTCAATCCGCCGTGAAGGATGACCCGATAATCCAGAAGGTCCGGCGTGGGGAATTGCTCACCGAAGACGAGGAGAAGTCGCTGGCTGAGAGGCTGAACCGGCCGGAGATGTATTTCAACGAAGAGAACCTTCGCCGGGCCTACCGCCAGCCGGGCGGCAATCTGATCGATTTTATCAAGGCCGCCCTTGGTAGCCTCAAGATCAAACCCCGCGAAGAGGAATTGACCGAGAATTTCCAGGCGTGGCTGGTCGCAAAATCGATCACACCCCAGCAGGCGCAGTATCTTTCACTCCTCAAGAACCGCGGCATCGCCCGCGGCCACATCGAGCTGGAGGATTTGTTCCAGCCGCCACTTTCCATTTTGAATGCGGCAGAGTTGGGCGTTGAGCTCTTCGGTGAGAGGGGGCTCAAGGAAATCATCCAGGATTTGAACGATTCGGTGTTTCGAAAGGTATCTTAGATTTATGATCGATGATTTAAGATTGATGATTGGATAAAACAGTGAATAGAGAAGAGTTGAAGAAACGGACAAAGGAGTTTGCATTGAGGGTGATCAGGCTTGTTGATGCTCTTCCGTCAACTATTGCAGGCAGAAGCATCGGCAATCAGATCATGCGCAGCGGTACATCTGTAGCCGCAAACTACCGTGCTGCATGCCGCGCAAGAAGCAAGGCCGAGTTTACTGCAAAGTTGGGCACGGTTGTCGAAGAGGCGGATGAAACAGCCTTTTGGCTGGAAATCATCGCTGAAGCGGGAATACTTCCGAAGGAGAAAATTGACATGCTCCTGCAGGAAGCAAACGAACTTTCGGCCATCTTTGTCGCCTCCCGTAAAACCGCCTCCAAATCTTCAATCATCAATCATAAATCGAAAATCGGAGATGGTAAATGAATCAGGATTTGCGCAGAAAACTGAACCGGATCACCGACATCCTTTGGGCCGGCGGTGTGACCAATCCGGTTACCTATATCGAGCAGATTTCGTATCTGATCTACCTCAAACTGCTCGACGAGGAGGAATCCAGCCGCGAACTGAAAGAGCGGCTCATGGGCAAACAGACCAACGGTAACGGCAAACGGCTCTACCCGAAACAGGCCGAGCGTTTCCGCTGGTCCAAGTGGCGTTTCAAGAGCGGCACAGACCTGCGCGACTTCGTGCGCGACCACGTTTTTCCCTACATGGCTTCGCTGGTGAAGGAGGAGCCGCAGATCGCCGAGTATTTCCGCGACGCCGTGCTTGAGGTCGTTGACCCCAACGTTCTCAAGCAAGTGGTGGACGAGATCGACGGCATCGACTTCGCCAAGCTCGGCACCGACGTGAAGGGCGACATCTTCGAGTATATGCTGACCCACTTGGGCCAGTCCGCCCTGAACGGACAGTTCCGCACTCCCCGCCAGATTCGAACCATGATGGTTGAGATGCTGGACCCCAACCTCGGGGATACGATCTATGACCCGGCGTGCGGTACCGGCGGCTTCCTCATCGATGCCGTCGAGTACATCCTGGCCAGATACTCGACCGAGCCTCAGGAAGTACCCATCTACGGCGAGGAGTGGCTGGAGAAATTGAAGATCGATGATTGTCGATTGCCGATTGAAAAAACCTGTGATTCCAAATCGTCAATCATCAATCATCAATCAAAGATGGGTTCCAATCATCAATCATCAATCGACGATCTAAAATCAAAAATGGAATGCGCGAAGCGCATGTATCCGACCTTGCAGACCTATCGGAAGGGTCCGGGCGAAAAAATTCCCGACTGGGGCATCCTGGAGCGATCCATCTACGGCATCGACGTGTCACGCCAGATGATGCGCATCGCCATGATGAATTTGGTGCTGCACGGCATCCGTCAGGCCAACGTCAAGCGTGCCAATACGCTTTCCGATATGGGCGGTCTTACTGAGGACGATCTGAACCGCCGCTACAAAGTGATCCTTTCCAATCCGCCCTTTGCCGGTGTTCTCCCCAAGGAATCCATCCGCAAGGACCTCCCCACCAACTCAAAGAAGAGCGAGCTGCTTTTCCTGGGCGTGATGATGGAGGCCCTGGCTCCGGGCGGCCAGTGCGCCGTGGTTGTGCCAGAGGGGCTGCTTTTCGGTTCGACCTCGGCGCATGTGGAACTCAGGCGCAAGCTGGTCGAGGATTTCGATCTGCTGGCCGTCGTCTCGCTCCCCGCTGGAGTATTCAAGCCCTATGCGGGAGTAAAGACCGGGGTCCTCGTTTTTCGCAGGCCGGCTTCGGGCGCTAAAAAGGACAAAAAGACCAAGCATAAGGAAAAGGTCTGGTTCTACGATGTGCGGGCGGACGGTTTCGACCCGGACAAGATTTCCGGCGGCGGCAGACCTGAAACCCCCGAACGAAACGACATCCCTGATCTACTTAGCAAGTGGAAGGCCTACAAGGAATCGAAGTTCTCGAATCCGCCGGGTGTTGAAGGTGGAACTCTCTTGCAACCCGGAAACGAAGAGCCGCGCTGCTGGTGGGCAACCATCAAATCTGTTGCCGAAAATGATTACAACCTTGCCGCCGGCCGCTACAAGCCGCAGATCGCCGAAAAGGCACCGGATGACGACCCTGCGCAGCTTATCCGGGAAACTCTAACCATCGAACGTGACATTGCAGGGGGGCTGGAGAAACTGCTTCGGGAAGTGGAGGCAGTCGAATGAGGTGGCCAACAGTACCTCTCAAAGAGATAGCACCGGCGCAGACGTCAAATATTAGGTTCTCGTCAGATGAACCGGTTTGGCATCTAACATTGGACCAGATCGAAAGCCATACAGGTAATATAGTTAACAAAAAGATCGCACCTGCATCCGCGGCTGGAACATCGACCAATGTGTTCGATGATGGCAATGTCCTCTATTCGAAACTCCGGCCATACCTCAATAAAGTGCTGTGTCCAACGGAGCCGGGAATTGCGACTACAGAACTGGTCCCGCTTAGGCCTCGCAAAGACCTTCTTGAGCGTCGCTATCTAACCTACTACCTGCGCTCAAATCATTTTCTGGGATTTGCCAACGTGGCGGTTGCGGGCGTAAAGATGCCCCGCATCATAATGGCGAAGTTCTGGAAACACCACATTCCACTGCCCCCTCTCTCCGAGCAACAGCGCATCGTTGAGATACTCGACCAGGCGAACGCACTGCGCAAAAAGCGCGCTGAGGCCGACGCCATAGCTGCCCGCATTCTCCCCGCGCTCTTTTATAAGATGTTTGGCGACCCTCTCGCCAACCCTCATGGCCTTCCAATGGAAACGGTTGGCACCCTCCTCACTCTTCTCCGAAACGGCACAACAGCGGAACAGAATCAGGATGGGCGCGGCTTCCCTGTTACCCGGATTGAGACGATCTCTGCAGGGGTAATCAATCCGGATCGCGTCCGTTACGTTGACTTCGACGATTCCGAACTCAACAAATGGCGATTAGAGCCCGGCGACATCCTATTTAGCCATATCAACAGCGAGTCGCATATCGGCAAGACTGCTATCTACAAAGGCCAGCCCGATCCACTGATTCACGGGATGAACCTTCTCTTGATGCGAGCGGACGCAAAACAAGTAAGGCCTGAATATCTCTTTGCGGTGCTGAATACTGACTCTGTTCGGGCCGCCTACAGGCAGAGGTGCAAGCGCGCTGTGAATCAGGCGAGTCTCAACCAGAAAGACATCTCGTCTCTGGAAATTGCTGTGCCACCCATAGATGCACAAGACCGTTTCTGCCTCCTTGCAGGGAATTTACTCCAACAGGTTGAGACCCAGCAGAAAGCCACAGAGAACATCGAAAAGCTGTCTGATAATCTCATTCATCGCGCCTTTACCGGCGACCTGACGGCCAAGTGGCGTGAGGCGCATATGAAGGAGCTCCTGCAGGAAATGGAACAGCAGGCGAAGGCGCTAAATGTGAGGATCGAATCATGAAGTTCTGCTATTTCGATGAAAGCGGAATGGGTGAGGAACCCTACCTCGTAGTAGCGGGGATCATCGTTGATGCAACTCGAATGCACGTCACAAAAGACGCATGGGCGGATTTTCTCGGATATCTCTCGAAAGCGGCAGGAAGACAGGTGGACGAATTCCATTCCCGTGAATTTTATCGAGGCAATGGCGTTTGGCGCGGCATCGATGGAGCCAAGCGGGCACAGATTATCGAGGCGGTTCTTAAATGGGTGGAAAACAGAAAGCACAAGTGCGTGTTCAGCGGAATAGATAAGGAAGAGTACGAGAAGAAACTTAAGAAGGATGAACGGCTCAAGCAATTCAAATCTAAATGGTGCGCCGCTGCCATGCACTGCACCCTTCAGGTTCAGAAGCAGCATCAGCGCGAAGCCAAAACCAAGGGGCACAGCGTTCTGATCTTTGACAGGGAAGTTTCAGAAGAAACCGACCTCAGCCTCCTCATCCATAAGCCGCCTCAGTGGATCGATACATTTTACGGACGGGGAAAGAAGCAGACCGCTCTGGATCAGGTTGTGGATGTTCCTTTTTTTGCGGATTCAAAGCACATCCTTTTGGCCCAAGTAGCGGACCTGTTTGCTTACATATTAAGGACCTCTGCCGAAATTGAGGATGGTTTGCTGAATGAAAAATACAAGGACGAAGGCGAAAAGATGCGGGGCTGGTCAGAGAGAATCGCAAAAATCGCCCTCCCGCGTTCGAGCCGTTATCCCGCAAAGGGGCGCTGCAAGGCCGCGCAACTGTTCTGGGACCTAGCTCCATCATCTTTAAGGGAATTGGGATAGGGGGATGACATGCTGACTGCCCTACGAATCGGAAATTTCAAGGCCTTTGCAGAATCGCAGCGAATTCCCGTCCGTCCCTTGACCTTGATCTATGGTGCGAACAGTTCCGGAAAATCGAGCGTGCTGCACAGCATGATTCTCGCCCGTCATGCGCAGGAGACGGGCGATCTGGATGTTCATCGCACCAATGTGGGTGGCGAATCGGTGGATCTGGGTGGATTCCGCCAGTATGTCCACAGGCGTGAGGCCAATCGCCGGGTCGAGTGGGCCATGGACCTGGATACGAGTTCATTCAAGGACCGGCTCGCGGAGCTCTTCGCGCCCGTGAAGCAGGTCACGATGCTCCTCAATCTTGGCATCGGCCTGGACGATCAGGACCACCCGCTCCCGGAGTCAATTCCTGAAATTCACACCTATGAACTTCTCGCCGATGGTCAGAGCCTTCTCCGGATGAGTCGCCGCAGAGACGGTAAACTTCAGCTCGACCGCTTGGATCACGAACATCCTGTTTTTCGGGAAGTTATCAAGGCGATGGTCCTGCTTTCTACAACGACCGAAACGATTCACCCGGAGGACTTTGAGGGCCTTGATGAGGCGATTGCCGAGCTTGTCCCGGAGGTGGTGGCAAAGAGCACGCAGTTTTTGCCGGACGGATTGGCGGAATCAAATGTTTTCAGCCCGGGCGGTCAGGCAAGACTTTTTACGATCAGCAAAGCCCGCAGAAAAGAGGAGTTGAGCGCGGCAGTACGTTCATTCCTTCCCCGCAAGATCGACGAGATTCTAAGAGGCGTAGGGCAGGTGGTCGCAGGCGAACTATCGCGGCTCAGATACTTGGGTCCATTGCGGTCTTATCCGCCGCGCCATCTGGCCTTTTCTCAGCACCACGATCCGAACTGGTATGCCGGCGGGGGCTACGCGTGGGACGTCATTCGTCGTGACGCAAGTCTTCGGAAACTGGTTAATGAATGGCTCTCCGCGCCTGACCGACTCCAGACACCATACGAACTGATCTTGCGAGACCTGGTTGGGATTGATCAATTGGAGGGCCCGCTTCTCGATGGGCTTGAACAAATTGAACTCGATATGGAGCCAGATTACGACGACAGCCCCACGCCAACCGGGGCTTATCCTGTCGTCAAGGACCCGGAGGCGGAAGCGGTGAAGATCCGGGACCTTATCCGCTCCTCGGATATCGACAAGCTCAATGAGCTGATCATGATCGACCGCCGATCGAACACAGTGGTGAGCCATCGGGACGTGGGGATTGGCGTCAGTCAGGTATTGCCCATCCTTGTGGGCGCATATGCTTCGAGGAACCAGATTGTCGCCATCGAGCAACCGGAAATCCATTTGCACCCAGCGCTCCAGGCCGACTTGGGAGACGTGTTCATCCAATCTGCGCTTGGCCCAGGCAGGAACAGGTTCTTGATTGAAACGCATAGCGAACACTTGCTTTTGCGCGTAATGCGTCGGATGCGTGAAACCAGCAACGACGAACTGCCTGAAGGAGTTCCACCTATCACTCCGAAGGACGTGTGCGTGTTGTTTGTACAGCCGAAAGGAACATCGTCGGCGGTGCGCCACCTGGAATTAGATGAAGAAGGTCAGCTCCTGGACGCGTGGCCGGGCGGCTTCTTTGAAGAAGGCTACCGGGAACGGTTTGCGTGAAGGAGGAGCTGCCTGTGCTTTATGAATTTGCCATGACGCCTGACCTATTCGACGCATCCGTAGCCAACTCAGACGGCAGAGCAAGCATTATTCTGGTCGAACTTTTAAGGGGGATAGCCGAAAACGGCCTATTGGCAAACCTCCATAAGGATCGATGGTTACGTCATGTAACAGGGGAGCGGGTAACGACGCTTTCGCCCGCGTTGAAAGATAAAGTCTTTACGTGCCTTAAGGTACTGAACGACCGGCATCGGCTGGTCCGGCACCCAAAGTGCATGGCTGGCGATCCCGGCAATGATAAAGAATGGTTGAACCTGGCTTTCGACTCGCACGACCGGATTCCCTTTCACGCCATTGTCCTGAGCCAACCGTTGATAGACGGTTGCGGCCGCGAATGCGACGCCTTGGTTGAGTTCTTTGGCTCTTTGGATTCAGCGCAGTGGAACGGCAGACGGAAGAGGACATTGTCTCTGACCAAATCGGATGCCGACTACCGCGCCGCTCTTGCTCCGATATTGCGTCATGCGAAATCCCTGGCGCTTATCGACCCCTGGCTGAACTCGCATGAATCACGCTACCTCGACACGGTTACCATCTGCTCGAACGTTTTGGGACAAAGAGGACATGCGAGGCTTCAAGGGCGTATTGATATCCATGCGGAGGCTGCGAAACAGAAGCCGGATGGCCGAACTGTTGCAGACCACCTCGCCGGCTGGGAACAAAAACTTCGGCCGCTGATAGCGGTGGATGGCCATCGTTTCAGGGTGTTCCTCTGGGAATCTTTACCTGGTTCTGAGTCGATGCATGACCGTTTTATCCTGACGGATCAATGTGGCATTTCTGCTCCCGGCGGACTGGATTGCCGAAGTCACTCCCATGCCAATACAACGGACTGGAGCCTGCTTGACGAGGATGTAAGACAACGCCGCTGGAACGAATACGACCCCCCTGTGAGCCCCTTCAAGTTGCTGGGGAATAGGGAGATTTCATGACGAGAGTTAGGTGCAGATCAGCCGGAAGGTTCACAAAGAGATGACTAACGAAGAAATTGCCAGATTCTTCAATAACGCGAGGCCGCATATTCAGGGCAATCCGAACCTGCGCGATCCCCAGGTTGAGGGATGGTTCCGCACGCGCCAGCACTTCCGGAACAGCAGAGATCACGCCATTCTACAAATTCCTGTGGGCTGCGGAAAGACGGGCCTCATGGCCCTGCTGCCTTTCTCCTCGTTCCCAACCTCCCAGCCTGTGTGAAAACAAAAAATTTGCTTGCTAAATATTACGGTTCCGCTTGTGACTCAAACAAACGGCATCTGGAGTTGCCGCAAATCCGCGGCAACATGCAAGGATCAGATGGTTTTCACACACTCTCCAAGCTTGGTAACGAGAGGGAAAACCAAACCGGCATTGCAAATGACACAGAAAATCAATATGTTACATCAATCGGGGTTTGTTGCAAACGGCGGTTGCAGAAACCACGACGAGCATTTGGTTTTGAACGTTTTTCTGATTCAGGTGTATGCTGTATTAAACAGCCGTCCTATCTGGAGGAATTTTTATGAAAAACGCGGCAGTCATCATGGCCCTTTCCCTGTTGCTCTTTATAAGCTGTCGTTCGGGAAATTCACAGAGCATCAAGCCGGAAAAGGTGTACCGGATCGTTTATGAAATCAAATCCAATGAATGGTATAAGGAACAGGCGCGTTTGTGGAAGCAAGAGCTGGACCGTAACCATCAAAATGCAGAAGCGTGGTACAATTATTACAATGCCAATCGGTATGCCCGGTTTGAAGAACTCGAGACCGCAGACAGGCAAGCACGGTTGAACAAGATTATCGAAGAGATGGCCCAGGCCGTCCCGAATACTTACGAATATCATCTGCTCGCCTATTGGAATAGCCATAAACCCGACGATATCAGCGAACTGGAAAAGGCCTATGCGCTGCAACCCAACCGTCCGGACGCCTATTATGGTTTCATCAGTCATTATGCTTTAAATCAAAATCCGGTTAAGGTGGGTGAATTTTATCAAAAGCTCTATCAGAGCAAAGACATCGCTCCGTGGCTGCTCAATTACAACTATAACATGCTCATGTCCGTCGAGGAAAACGCCGTTCTAATCACCAACGGCGATAATGACACCTATCCCGCCGAGATGCTGCAACAAGTGAAAGGGATTCGGCCCGATGTCACCGTGCTCAATCTCTCCATGATGCCGAGAAGAGAATATCTGGCTGATAAGCTGGCCGGCAAAAAAATAACCGTTGATCATAAAGCATTGATGGACAGCTCGATCACCAAGAACGACGGCAAAGAATTTTCTCGGCCGCGGTTCATTCGCGAATTCTGCCGATCCATGATCCTCGATCATCCAAAGATTCCGATTTATTTTGCGGTGACCGTATATGAGGAAAATATAAAAGCCTTGAAAGAGGATCTATACATCACCGGGTTGGCGCTTTGTTACAGTCACAAGCGCCTCGATAATATGGCCCTGTTGAAGAAAAATTTTGAAGATCGTTTTCTGCTGGATGATCTGCAGAACGCTTGGTATGGAGAGTTTGAAATCGGCGTGAACCTGCGCACACAGATGAATCTAAATTATGTCGCACCGCTGCTCATGCTTTCAGAGCATTATTTGACCGCCGCCGAACGAGAGAAAGCGGACCAATGGAAAGCATTGGCTGTCAAGCTGGCGGAAAAGGCCGGTCACAAGGAGCTGATTGAAGCCGCTGTAAAATGAACGGATTGCGGATATTTTATCGTGACTTGGAAACCCGGTGGACTGGAAAATCTTATATAGCCATCGAACAGATGAAGCTCTGATGGCGCGGGTGCAGAAAGGGGACGCCCGCGCCATGACGGTGCTGTATGAGCGCTACAACCGCCGGTTGTTGGTTTTTTTCCGCCGCATGCTAGGAGGCAAGCAAGTCGCTGAAGACATGCTGCAGGAGACTTTTCTCCATCTGATCGATCGAGCCGGATTGTATGACAGCGCCAAGAAATTTTCGACGTGGCTCTTTTGCATAGCCTACAACTTGTGCAAGAACGAATATCGACGCCGGCAGAGGCGCAAATCAAGTGCAACCATCGAGGATTTGCTGCATTCGGATTATCCCCTTGCCGATAACCTGACCGTTGATCTTCATGAAGAGATCACGAGCAGGTTTTTTTTAGAGGCGGTCTTTCGAGAATTAGAAAAGCTGGGGCCGGAGCGTAAAAGCCTGTTTCTGCTGCGCTGCCAGCAAGAGCTGTCCGTGCATGAAATCGCTGAGATCACCGGACTTGCCGAGGGCACTGTCAAATCACGATTGTTTTATATCAATAAAATTCTCGCTGACCGACTTGAATCATTTCATCCATCCCCGCATAAGGCATGAAATATGAATAACGTAAAAACGCCGAAAGCTTGTTTACAAATACAAAAGGATATCGTTCTCGGCGCGTATCTTTCCTATTCAACAAACAAAGCTCTGAAAGAGCATTTAAAGACCTGTCCCGCTTGTCGGGCCTTTGCGGAGCTTCAGGCAAACATAAAAGACCGATTGACGGCGGAGCAATCCGCACAATCGCCGCCGGAGAGGACACTCAAGCAGCTGCACCTGCACCTGGCTGATCGGCTGCAGGAAAGAAACGCGACCGCATGGCGCCGGCTGAGGCAATTATTGGCATTTCGCATGCGCTTTGACCATGCTATGGCCGCCGTTATTGTAGTGATATGTTTCGTGTGGGGATTAGGACGTCTGCATACGATCTATCCGCCGAAATCAGCAAAGCCGATCAAATATCATGCGGACCAGTCTGTTATTGAGACCGCTCAGGCGACGCTGTTGCTGCGTGCCGCAGCCGAACAAAAGCTCGGCCGACCGATCTCCGAGGATTCGCTCTATAGTCGTTTTACTTTTACGATGTAGTTTTCTCCCTGCTCCCAAATTTCAGCTTGTTTGAAAATGAAAAATTTAGAAGCTGAATATTGGGGTTTCGCTTGTACCTCAAACAAACGACACGCCTAGTTGCCGCAAAACCGCGGCAACATCCGGGGTCAGACGGTTTGCAGCCTTTGAGCCTGGCAAGGAGAGAAAAAAGCATAAACCGTAAATTTCACAGGAACGCCAGGTCAAGTCTTGACACGCCGCTTTTCCTGATGGCATCGGCCAATCGCACTTAGAAACAAGAGTGCTTGCGGATTTTTCGCTTTAAGATATTTTTATTTGCCTAGGCATAGCTGCTGATTCGATGCGCTTTGGAATTACAATGACTTCTTTTGTATCGACAGCGAGCCGCTGATACGTGTACAATAAGGAGAGAGTGTCTTGGAGCATGAGCATCTCTATCAGAAAAGTGTCTCTTATTTGAAAACGCTGTGTGAAGAAATTGCGGAACGATGCGTAGGCAGTGAGGGCAATAGGCAGGCAACGCGCTTTTTTGAAAAAGCCATCTCCTCATTGGGTTGGCAGACGGAAACGTCTGAACTGGAGGTGATGGATTGGCAAGAGAGCGGCGCAACCTTGCGGGTCGCTGATCAAAGCTTCAACATGTTGCCCAGTCCCTATTCCCTTGGCTGCTCTGTCCAGGCCGCTTTGGCAGGGGTCTCCTCTCCGGAGGATCTTGAACATCGGGAGATCACCGGCCGAATTCTTCTGTTGTCCGGCGAGATCGCCAAAGAACAGCTGATGCCGAAAAACTTTGTCTTTTATAATCCGGAAGAACATCAAAAGATCATCGCCCTGCTTGAAAAAAAGCAGCCGGCGGCGATCATCTGCGCAACCGGGAGAAATCCCAGCCTGGCGGGAGGCGCCTATCCTTTTCCTCTGATCGAGGACGGCGATTTTGATATTCCTTCCGTGTATACGACTGAAGAGGTGGGGAGGGATCTCCTGACCTGCATCGGCAAAACGGCTGTTCTGGAATCCCGAGCCACTCGAATTCCCGCCAAAGCCTATAATGTCGTGGCGCGAAAAGGAAAAGAAACGGCTGAGCGCATCGTCCTTACAGCCCATATTGACGCGAAAAAAGGCACGCCGGGAGCGATTGACAATGCCGGCGGCGCGGCAACTCTGTTGATTTCGGCCGAGCTGCTCAAAGATTATGATGGCGACAGAACCATCGAAATGGCGGCGTTCAACGGCGAGGATTATTATGCCGTTCCCGGACAACTGGATTATATCCGCAAGAATCAGAACGACTTTCAAAACATTGTCCTGAATATCAACATCGATGGCGCCGGACTCAAGGAAAGCAAAACCGCTTTTTCGTTTTTTAATCTCCCCGAAACCATGAAAACAACAGGTCATGATCTGCTGACGAAATTTGCGGGAATCACAGAAGGCGCACAGTGGCCGCAAGGCGACCACAGCATTTTTATTCAGCATGGATGCCCGGCCATTGCCGTATCTTCACAATGGCTCATCGAGCACATGGACAGCCAGCAGATCACCCATACCCCCAAAGACAACATAAGCATTGTCGATTGCCGCAAGCTCGTCGAGGTCGCCAAGGCGTTGAACTGGTTCTTGCGAAAACAAAATAGATAAGATAGTGCTTGACCCGCCCCCCACCAATCGTACTTGATACAGCAAGCTCTTTAGGCGCAGGAGACGCGATTATGACAGATGAACTGATTTTCAGGACAAGACAGGACTTTCGCAATTGGCTTTCTTCGAACAGCTCAAATCAGGGGGTATGGCTGGTCTTTGGAAAAGACGACTCTTTGTTGACGCTTATGAACAGGCAAAAAAAGACGGCACATGGAATATCGTTCATGATAGAACGATCCCGAATGAAAAGTATCGCGAAAACGAGACCCTCCTACGCAAGAGCAAAAAGGCGCTCGAGAATTTCATGAAAATGCCCAAATCGACCAAACAGCAGTTTGTCGGCCTGTATTTCGAAGCAAAGAAAGAAGAGACCCGGGTGAGAAAACTGGCGAAATTGATCGACTTGTTGGAACAGAACAAGAAACCCATGTGAACGTCCGTTGAAAATTATCTACCACGAATATTGAAACTCTACTTTCATGTTGCTGCTTGCCTGTTCGAAAGAAAATACCAGCGTTTCATTCGCTCAAGAGCAGGATGGACCGAGGGCAAGAACCGTGTCGTTTCAAGGAGGACCCAGGCTCGCGTATTGTGGTCTTGTCCGCAACGAGCAGGAGATGATCGCTTTTCTCCGCGCGGCGGTCGAGCGCGGCATCGCCTTTTTCGATGCCGCCGAGGCGTACGGCCCTTTCACGAATGAGGAACTGGTAGGCTAGGCGCTGCTGCCGTTAACGGTCAGGTGGTAATCGCCGCCAAGTTCGGATTCAAGCATGCCACCGACATTCGCAGCCGCAATGCCCGCTTTACGCCCGAGGCGATCAAAGCCAACCGGGTGGTGATAGATCTGCTCGAGTGAATCTATTTGGCCGTATCAGATCAGCGCGGCGAGGAGGCGGTCCGCGGAAAGAAGGCGAATGTTGTTTCTGATCAGATCGATATTTTCTTTTTTACATACCTGGAACAAAAACGGGATCTTGAGCCGATCGCCAAAATAGCGCAAAGCAGGAGAGGGCTCGGTCTCGTTCAGCTTAACTTCGACCGCAAACCAGGGCTTGTTGTCCACCGTAACCAGAAAATCGACTTCCTTTTTGTCCGGCGTGCGCAGATAATGCAGCCCTGCCCTGTACCCTTCATATTCCAGTAAATAGTGCACCAGCTTGAGCAGATGAGAAGCGATCAAGTTTTCAAATCTCGCCGCTGCATCTTCAACCTCCGACCAATCGAAAAGATAGAGCTTGGCTTCTTTCTTCAGCGCTCGTATTTCTTTCTGCTGCCAGGGGTAGATGCGGAAAAGATAGTAAAACTGCTCAAGTATGTTCATCCAGTGGGTAATGGCGCGATGGCTGACTTGCAGGTCCGCACGGATCGCATTGAGCGAAAGCAGGGACCCCACCTTGCCCGGCAGCATCGCTCCGAGCAGCTGCAGGTTGCCGATATCGCGTACGGGTTCGAGATCTCTGATATCCTCCTTGAAAAGGCGATCATGTCTTTCGTTATGCCATCTGCGCAGGGTGCGGTCATTCTGAGCAACGAATATGGCCGGAAAGCCGCCAAACCGGACCAGGCCAAGCAACTCTTGATGATAACCCCGGTCATCGATCGGCAACGGTTGAAAAATTTCGATAGTGTTTTTACGATTGAGGATTTCAGCCAAAGAAAAAGGGTGCAGGGTATAATAGTGATATCGCCCGAGCAGTGAATCCCCGCCCTTGGGATAAATATTCAGCTGCGCGCTGCCCGTGACAAGGTACTTGCGCGATTCTTTATGGATATCCCATTCCCCCTTGAGGAATGCTTTCCACTTGCTGTATTTGTGAATTTCATCATAAATGATGAGTTCGGCGGTTCCGGGCAACTCACCGGCGATTATTTTTTTTCGGTCGTCACGATTGTCCCAGTTCATGTAGGCCGAACTTTTAAACAGAGGCGCGATCAATTTGGCGGCAAGAGTGGTCTTGCCCACCTGACGGGGTCCGCCGACAAATACCATTTTCTCCGCAAGATCGGCAATGATATTTTTTGTAAGATATCTATTCATTTCCATGTTTATATATACTAAAAACAATACAAAGAGTCAAGATAATATTTGCCTGAAAGCGAATGTTATCATGACAATATTTGCTTTTAGGCAAATTTTATCAGACTTGATTTCAGCGAAAATCATATCTTTCAAATCCAGTTGCCCAGGTGAAGCCGCAGGTCACTGTTTTCTGGCCGATCGCAAAACCTGAAATTTCGGTTGACAATGATGAATATTGCGGATACTTTTGGGCATCGAGAGGAAAGCTATGCCTTTTTAGCTAAATGATTATAATTGAACTAGTGCTCGCAATTCCAATTTTCTGAATCATTCAGGCTAGGTAATCGAGAATTAAAAAAATGACATCATCTCATAATTTCCTTGACAAAAAGCAGGATCTGTTGTATATTTATTACAACAGATCAGGAGGGCAAAACGATGGACAATTATATTTCATTTGGAGATTTTTTTAAAAGTAGACGCCTGACTTTGGGCTTGTCTCTGCGGCAATTTTGTCTGGAGCATAAATTAGATCCAGGCAATATCAGCCGGCTGGAACGGGGATTGATGCCTCCACCGTCGTCGAGAGAAATTTTAGAAAAATATGCGTCTTATTTAAAAATTGCCAAGAACAGTAATGACTGGTATACCTTTTTTGATCTAGCGGCAGCAAGCGCTGGTAGAATTCCTGATGATGTGATGAAAGACGAAGAATTGGTAAAAAAATTGCCGATTATTTTTCGGACATTTAGAGGCAAGCAACCGACGGCTGCCGAATTGGATGAATTGGCCGAATTAGTACGGAGGAGTGGTTGATGATTGCACTGGATGTGGAATTTCTCACCGATGATAGAATCAAAGCCATTGCAGAACAATTTCGCAGCCGTTTAGAGATAAAGATCATTCCAGTTCCCATTGATGCCATTATTGAACGAGAATTAGGCATTGACATTATTCCTATTCCGGGATTACAGAAAGCCTTCGAAATCGAAGGGTTCATCACCAGCGATTTTTCATCCATTTATATGGATGACTATATGTTCGATAAGAAATACTATTTTCGCTATCGCTATACACTGGCTCACGAAATCGGCCATATGATCCTGCACAAAAAATATTTTAAAAACCATATTTTTCAGTCCATAGACGAGTGGAAAACCTTCATAGCTGAACTAGATCCAAGAGATCACTCAAAAATGGAATATCAGAGTTATGTTTTTGGCGGGCTTTTATTGGCGCCTCCCAAAGAGTTAGCTGAGCTTTATAGCGCTCAGCTAATAGAGACATCATCCCTTGTCGATCAAGCTAAAAGAAGCGGTTTGGCAAGAAACGATTACCTTGAATATGCAATTGAACACATGGCAAATGCTCTTTCTCCATCTTTTGAAGTCTCAATTGATGTAATAAAGAAAAGAATTCGCGCAGATCACTTGGATGAATTGGTGCCGTAATCAAAATTTTATCGAAAAGGTGCCGACCTGGTTTAATCATGTTAAAAGCGAGCAATAGTTCTCTTCCCAGGCAGTGGAAACAATTCAAAAGGTCATTTTGAAAAATCGGAAACCGCCCGGAACAATCCAGATGTCGTTATACTTTTTTTAGATCACATGAAAACCAGGCCACCCCCATGACCCCCGAATCCTACAACACCTCCCTCCTCCATCATCAGCAAGGCCTGGTTCTTTTGCAAAATCCTGCGTGACTACGGCGTCGGCTATGGCGACTACCGGGAACAGCTCAGCCACCTGCATTTTCTAAAGTTCCGCCCTCGTTCCGCTCAGCCGGAATGCGGCGCTAAGCGGATTTGGCGCTGCAATGGCCGACGAGTTCGCGCTGACCGCTATGTTTAGTTCCCAGTTTCGGAAGCGGCCGCCGGCGCCTTTTTGCGCGCCAGAGCCGCCTTCACGTCGTCCATATAGGCCTGCGTAATGGGATAGCGCCAAACAATCGGAATGACCAAGACGATAAATGCCGCGCCCAACCCAAAAGTCAACAGCACAAGCCACCAGAGCGCCTCAGGCGTTTGTATATCGCTGCCTTCCTTGAAACCGACCCAGGCCATGCAAGCGCTGGCGACATAGATGGCCACCGACGAGATCAGCTTGGTCGTGAAGGCAAAGATAGCCGCATAGCCGCCATCCTTGCGTACGCCTGACTTGAGTTCGTCAATTTCGGCCACGTCCGCGGTCATTGATCCGGCCAGGGCTGCAAATATGCCCACGCCAAACCAATTGACCATATCGCAGGCGCCGAAGACGATCTTCCCGATAGCTACGGGGCAACCTCCCACCATCCATATCTGCAGCGGCTTCAAGATTCCGCCCAGAAATACGACTACCGCCGTCAGGTCCGCACACGCGGCGATTGCCGCGCCCATGCAAACGGCCAGCTTTTTATCGAACCGGCGCGCCAGCAGCGAACCTACGACGGCGCCCGTACCGCAAAACACCATACCTCCACCGTGGACGATCGTCTTTTCCAGCGCCGTCAGATGGGCGAAATAGACATAAAGATACATCTGGATTGTTGAGACAAAGATCGCGCCGATCTGGCCTACGCAGAAAAAGGATATTACAAACCGGAAATAACGGTCAGCGATGATCTCCTTCGCGTCGTTATAAAACGCGTTGATGCTGTTGCCGGTTCCTACCGCCAGGCCGCGCGTGTCGACGATGTAGCGGCGGGTGGCCCACACCACAATCAGCACAAACACAATCGTGGCAATGGTAAAAGCCGTTCCCATGTGAAGGTAATTGGAGACCTTGCTGGTCGCCTCGGACTTGCCCGCGGCGTTGTCGGGAAAAAAAAGGGACCACCCGAGCGCCGGTCCTAAAAGGTTGGCCGTCATGTTGAATGCCCAGCGGGCGCTTTGCAGGTGCGAGCGTTGATGGTAATCCGTACAGATTTCAAAACCCAGCGCCATGTAGGAGACGCTGAACACGGCGAAGGCGGTGCGGATGAGAATATTGATAATCAGCGCGGACCAAAAAAGCATTTCGCCGCGGCCGACAATAGTCGGCATCACCCATAACAGGTAAAAGCAGACCGCCATCATCAGGCCGCCTACCAGGATATAAGGATGGCGCCGGCCATAGCGCGAACGGGTGTTGTCGCTGATGTGGCCGATCAAGGGATCCACCGCCGCATCCCAGAAGCTGGCGATGGCGAAGGCCAGCCCGGCCCTCGCGAAGGACAATCCCAGCGCTTGAGTATAATAAAGCATCGCATAGGCAGAGATGCCGTTCATCGTCAACGAAGATGCGCAATCGCCTACCGAATAACCCAGAATATGGGTGAATGGCACTTGGCGTGTTCCAGGGGCAGCGTGAATTTCCATAGGGTTTCTATCTGAATACATGGTGGAAGGATGTGTATCATTTGCACCGCTTCATATCAATGCGGGAAGAGATTATTTTGAACACGCCGCGCTCCAACGCAGGCCGTATCAGACGATGCTCTCACTCCCATCTTGCCGCTAAGGTAGAAAATCAAGACCTGAAAAACAAATGATTTCAATGGAGGTGTCTCGTCCGCTGCCGATAGAAAGCGGATGCTCAGAGGGCGAGCAGAGGGGTAATTTTGCTTTTTAAGTTAAAGTCGCTTGTTTTTGCTATTCACAGAATCAGCGGCAAAAGAAAAAAGAGAGCCCATTTTAATCGGTAAATCAGCGTACGCCCGGCTTTCTACAAAAGACCTGGCACGCCAAGACCAATCCCAAAGGCCGCTGGCGCCGGTTCACTTGCGATGAAATCACGACGCGCGATAAAACCAGCCTGGACATCACCTGGATCAAGGACCGGAGCCTCACCGCTCAGATAATCTGCCGGATGTGCCGGCTACGGAGATCATCGAGAATTTGGAAACTGGACTGGAGAGGTTTCGGGAAATAGTCGCCCGATCGGCCGAATCCTGATTTAATCGACCCGGCTTGTCGTTTCGGCCTGCGACGCTTTCAGCCATAGGCCCGAAGCAAGCGGATTGACCATCTACCGCGCAGCCGCAGCACAAAACCTGCTGCGCCCTTCTCCCAAATCCTGTCAAGCTTGGCAGACCCCGGCGCCGGCGAAATGACGCCTGAGAAAGAGAAAATCCTTTTTTTCCCGCTTCTGGTTTCGTATATTTTTCCACCAGACCGGCGCCTCATTTTCCGGCTTCAGCAGCACAGCGGTGAGGCGCCCTGTAACGTTGAATAAGCAGCCAAATGGTTTTCAGCATCATTTATCCTGGTGATGGACGTAAAAAAGACCCAGTAATTTTCGGCGCTTTTCTCAGCGTCTCATGCGGTTATATTCCTTTTACCCCGGTCTATGTCACTTCTGGAAGAACAGATCAACCGCCTTTTCATCCGGATACATGAACTCTGTACGGGCCAGATAACGCCGTCTCACGTCGAAGAACTCGCCCGTCTCTTCATCCGCCTCACTATCACCTATTTGCGGAGCCTGGAATGTCAGGGCCGGCATATCCGCGAAACCAAGCGTGAGATCGAGTTCGAACAGCTGGCCAGCGACTGCATCGCCGACCTGTTTCGCCGGGACCGGGCAGGCCGGTACCGTTATCTGCAGGCTTTTTTTCTTCCCCTTTTCAACAAAGGCGCCGGCGAGGAGGCGATCTATCTGGCGACGCTGCGGCTGCTGGCTCATCGCAGTCAGCAGCAGTTGTCGCACATCTACCGCCAGCGCGACCCCGAAGGCGCGCGGCTCTGGCGGCGGCTCGCGGCAGCGGTTAAACAGCAGCCGCACCTGGCGTTAAAGCGCTACCTCGACGGTTTTTACATCCTCTGCCCTAACGGCGGCGACGGTCCTTTTCGTGAACCAGATGGACGGCTTCTCTCCTCGCTGCTCGCCGAGTTGCTGCAGAGTCGCGATCCGTTTTCGCACCTGTTGCCGTTGCTGTTCGACCGGCTGGGGAAAACTTACCAGAGTCCGCTGGCTGTGCCGGTTGCAGCCGTTCTACAGGTCATTCGCGCGTATCAACAAAACGAGTTGGAGACGGGCTCTCCGCCTGTAGAGGAGGCGAATGTAGATTGGTCGGTCTATTCAAGACTGATCGAGGATACCCTGTCCAAGATCGATCACATACTATTAAACCGCTATATCCTTAAAGGCAAGCTGACCCCGGCCGAGGCCGCTGCTCTTATGCAGGCCCTGGCTGCCAAAAGCCGCGCCGCCCTTCAGGGGGAGGACGAGGCGGCCGATAGAACCTATCTGGAAAAAAACTGGCCTGCGGGGGTCCTTATGCACAATCCGAAACGACTCTATTCCATATTCGATTACCTGTTGCGCATTTTCCGGCGGGATCTGCTGCAAAAAATTGAAAGATTTTTCTGAAACCGCCGTGAACGCAGTTATTATAGGGTGTCAGGAGTAAAAAGTGGTAAAAGGTATGAGTTGCTTTGATGAAGAGCGCTTAGGGCGCATGAGTTTAACGAATGCCGCCCTGGACCCGGCCGAAAGCGAACACCTTCTCGCCTGCGACCGTTGCCGGCAAACATATCTGCTATGGCTGGCCTTGCATCAGGAAATGAGGACCTTCACACCGTCGCTGCTGACGAACATCGTAAAAAACCATGTCCGGAAAGTTGGGGACGCCGACAGAACCACCTTAAAATCAATGTCGCTTTCCGGCGCCGGGGGGATTGTTGCTTCGCGACTGGCTGCCCAGGGGGAGCAGCCAGTCGGCGGTTATTCGGTTTCCAGCTTTTCCAATCCGCAAAAGGGGATGATCGGCCGCCTGCTCTACGATAAAACCTCTCACCACCTGCAATTCTTCCTGCTCACAGACAGCGCACCCGCAGCGTCCGGCATCAAAGTAGTCCTGGATCAAGGATGGCTGTCCGGCTTTACCGACAGCCAAGGATGCGTGGATTTCGGCGAACAGCCGTCCTGCTGCGTTGAGCAAGTGCAGAACGTCAGCCCGCACAGCACCTTTGATCTCACTCATTGCCAAGACAAGCCCGCGGACCGGCGAAAACGTCGGGAGCTGACCAAGCTTCGCCATCAACAGGAAGAGTTTGAACTGGATATCGCTCGCAGCGAAGGCAGTTCACGTTATACCCTCACCTGTAAAAGGCCGGCAAGAAAAGGCAAGCGAAAAGAATTGGAGATCGTAGGAATCACCGACAAGCGCGTGCTGACGGCTTGCACTCAGAATGGCCGTGCGGTGCTGGAGATTCCAGCTGGTGAAGAGCTGCAGAAAATCCACATCTACTGATATGTCCCCACGAAGAGGCGCTTATAAAGTTTTGCTCGATCTGGAAGCGGCTGCTATGGAACTGGCCTCCGACCTGCAGGGCCAAGTCCCTTCCGGCCGCAAACGCCGACTATTTTTCTCCTTTTTCCAACGCCTTGCCGCTCTTCCGCAACCCGAACGTTTTCGCTCCTATTATCTTCAATTCGCGCCCGCCCTGGCAGAGTTAAGCCGGGAACTGGATTCATCGAGTTGGGATCCTGACGATCTCGCTCGTTGGCTCGAGGATATTCCACGGTTCCGGACATTCGCCGAACCGCACGAACAGGCGATCGACGCCGCCGGGCAGCGCATTCGCGCCGCCGCGGTTTTGCACGCCCTCTATGCCGGCGATGAAACGGCTGCCGCCCTACTTGCCGGCCTGCCGCCTGCCGTGGAATCGGCCCCACCTCGCACCCGGATAGAGATGGCCAGAGAATTAGCGCTCCATCTGCCGTCTGACTTGAGCGATATAATTCAAAACAGCTTGCATGAATGGGAAGGGCAGACAGGGACTTTCACCGCCGGCAAGATTTACATGCTGCTCATCGAACAGGGCGCCCTAGCGGAAAAAGCGGATGCCAGCGCCGGCGTGCTCATGCCGCTGTACGCCGCCGGCCGGGAACGGCCTGCGGACGCCGAAGAGGACTATTGCCGGCTCAACAATCAGATCTATTTCGGCAAACACGCGCTCTACTGGACGCTTTTAGACGGCATTCAAGCGGCGCGCAAATTATTGCCCGACTCGGCGGCCAAGTGGTATTACGCCATTCATTACTCGATCCAAGAAAAATCCGCGGAAGTAAACGGCACCTCCCTTGGTCTTGCTGCGGCCCTGCTGGCATGGAGCGCGGCGCTTAATTGCTATCACAAGCATCCAGCGGTTAAAATCGGCGCCAATTTAGCCGTTACCGGCGGCATCGATCCGGCGGGCAGGATCACCGCCGTGGATACGGCCGGTCTGCGCGCAAAAATCCAAGCAGCCTTTTTCTCCCCGGTCGACCGCCTTTACCTGCCGGCCGCCAACTGGCCCGAAGCCATGCAAATGTATGCACAGCTGGAGCGACGTTATCCCCAGCGCAGGCTGCAGATCCATCCACTGGAAACTCTGCAACAGGCGCTGCAGGACCGCAATCTGGTGGAGCGCACTCAGCCCGGTTATGTCCAACGTATCAACGGGCTGTTGCGCCGCAAACGCAACCGGCCGGTGCTGCAGATCCTGGCCGCTTTTTTCCTGTCAGCGCTCGTGTTCGCCAACCTGCCTGCGATCATGGCCTGGTTTGATCATACGCCGACGCAATTCATCTTTCGCGGTCAACAGATGATCGCGTGCAACGAGGCCGGGCACACCCTGTGGAAGTACCGATTTCCTTTCAAACCCAACGTCGCCGCTTATGATGTAAAAAAGGGCGTCATTCTCGTTGACGACCTGGATGGCGACGGCAAGGCCGAAACCGTCCTGGGCACAAACGAACCCCACCAACCTGAGCACAGCGCCGTGCTGTACGCCTTTTCGGCGAAAGGCAAGCTGCTCTGGCCGCCGCTGCGGCTGGGCCGTAGCCTGCAAACCCAGGCCGGCGATTCGATCACTGCTTTCTATCATACCAACAAAATAGTATCGGCGCCGTTAACGCGCGGTCAGGCTAAAGCGCTGCTGGTCGCCATTGCCCACGACGACAACTATCCGTCGTGTCTTGCACTGATCAGCTCTGACGGTCAAGTAGCAGGCGAATTCTGGAACGCCGGCCATATCCTCGAAACAGCGGTCGCCGATTTGGACCAGGATGGCGACCCTGAATTTTTGGCCGGAGGCTTTGACAATGAGACGGGCCGCGCCTGGATGGCGGTGTTCCATGCGCACGAGATCCAGGGCGCTGCACCGCGATCGAATCCCCATTATATACTGGCGGGCCTGCCCACGGCCCGTCCTGCCTTGCTGCTGCGGTTTCCACACTCCCCCTTCTGGCAGAGCGGTGGTCATCGTGATCACGTAAGTTCAATCGAGCCCGTCGGCAACAGCATCAAAATCCATATCGGCAATGCCGCGCTGCTTTATGGCATCATGGATAATATTAAGTTTGTGATGTATGAATATATCCTGGCCAATGATTTAAAAAGCATAACGCTCCGCGATCCGCCCGATTATTTCTTTGCGCAATATCTAGCTCAGTTCAAACAGCCGTTGACCAGCATCGACGTGCAGCGGCTATTGCAGGTTGAACGCTGGAACGGCAGCGAATGGGTCCTGTTTCCCGCATCCTATGGCGCGCCTGCGCCCTCTCACGCCGGCATCCGCTAGGACGTCCCCTCAGCAAGCAGACGACTCAGCGACCAGCGTAACCTGCGCAGCGCTGGTGGAGTGTGGAGAAGGGAAGCTGTGTGTGGTTAGCGCATGGGCTGGCAATTTGTTAAAACCACGAGGGCGCCAAGTTCACGAAGCTTTATAGAACGAATCTTCTGATCCGTTCTTTTAAAAGTTCGACATTGAAATTTATCAGCAAACCGATTGATATTTTGGCCAATTTCATATGGGTCAATATTTGCGCCTCATGAACCGGTCATCATTTATCTACAGATTTGATTTCAAGAATTATTTTGTTTTCGACAAGCATCTCTAACCGGTATTCCCAATCGAGTTGAATGCCTTTATCTGCTATGGGTATGGACTTTTGCATCTCAAAAGCAATATCAGCCAAAGAAAATTCTCTCGCCAGACATTGCTCATAAGCAGATTCCAATAAACCAGGTCCCAAGTTTCGATGAACCTCGATTGCACATCCAATGATCTTGTTCTATAAATTGTCAAATTGCAAATTCTTCGCGTCCTCGTGAACTCGTGGTTGAACAATTACAGCCAATGGCCAAGAATTCCATAGACAGAATTCTTCCACCGAATTTGCCAACATTCTTATGCGGCGTTTTTGCAGAGTATGTCAAAGGAGCCGCTATCGGGCATTTTGAATGGGGCAATATTGGGTAGTTTGGGTTTGCAATAATCAAGCAGCGCCGTGAGTGCAACAAATAAATTGCCGGCAAACCAATTATGCGATTCCGAGCCCGCAGTCCGGTATTTCCACCAGAGCAAAGCAATCGCAACGGGCGAGGAATCTATCGACGAACCGCTCTCGATCCTTTCACAGGCTCCGTTCGTCGATAGATCCTTCGGCGCTTACTCTGCAGAGACGGCGCCCCTTGTCTTGCGCCACTCTTTTCTAAAATATTTTTTCGAAAATCAGCTTGGATAGCAATAGGCTTGCGCCTAAGGACGACAAAATTACGGCCAGTCATTGTTTCGTGATCTCAACGATGGCGTTGTTAGGATCGCGGACCACCTCTTGCACGTTGCGGCAAAGCAGCTGAAACAGCGCCAACCGGTCGATTTTTCCAAATTCGCCATCCACGGCCAAAAAGGCGACAGAATTCTTCTGCGCGGTGCGCAGCACTTGACTGTTGCGCACGATCATATTTTTTACATGCCCGGATATCTGAATATAGGGCCTTTCCTGTGGAGACTGTTCCGCATCATCCTGAATGTGCAGACCATCGATGACCAGGCTATCGACCTCGGCCGGCGTATCGCCGATATCCGGAATATCCGACCTTCCTTCCACAAACAGCACATACCGGCTGTCGGACGGATTGTAGTAATGAATGTTTTTCAGGTGAAGGGCTCGGTGCTTTCCCGAAACCCTGAAGAGGAAAGGAACCGTATAGGTATAGTCCTGACGCGATTGTTTCAGGTTTATGTTCTCAAAAAAGATATGACCAAACTCTCCTTGATAGCCCTTTCCCTTGTAATCCCAGGCGCTCAAATAAAAGCCAAAGCTTCGATACACGCCGGAGACGTTGCGGATGGTGATGCGATCCTGGCGGTGGTTTCGCGACAGGACACGGATGATTTGCGCGGCATCGTCCACCATGACGTTTTCCACCAGAATGTCCGTCATCGGACCCAGCGATGCGGCCGGATGCACCCAGCTGGTTTCACCGTTATACTCTTCGTCGCCGTTCAGGGCGATGAAATCATCGCCCGTGCGGCCGCTGATATTGCGCAGGGTGAGAAACTGTCCCGGCCCCTGCACATGGATGCCGTCCTGATTGCCGCCGTGGATGTAATCCGGCAATTCGAGATGAATGTTTTCCATGGTCACATGACGCCAGTTGGTGATGAGAAACGCAAAAGTGCGAAAATTGCGGATGGTGAAATCGCGGATCTGCAGATGTTCGACGCCGAAAAAAGCGATGCCGACGACAAATCGTTCTGCTTGAGTGTAATGCACGCCCTCGGGCAGATGATGGGCCTGGTGCAGACAGTTCTGATTGTAGGTGCCGCCCTGAAGCGTGATGTTGCGATCGACGATTTCCGTGGCCGAAGGGTGGGCGTTGATCAGGATGGCTTGGTTGGCGTAATCGGCCTGATAAAATCCGCACTCTTTGTTCAGGCAGGTGATGGTGGTGTTGGAGTGAATGACCAGTCCGGTGACCAGGGCGGCGCCGTCCATGATCAGATGCAGTCCGCCGCCGGTCTGGGCCGAATCCAGAGTCCGCTGCAGTATAGCGGTATCATCCGTCCCCCCGCCGGTGTGAACATGGCTGTCCAGTTTGGCGCCGGTTTGGCTGGCATAAACAATTTTCGTCAACATACAAGGACCTCCTCGAGTCGGGAAAGCCGGTTGCAGCCGTTCACGAGAGGGAACCGGTGCAGCGAACCTTCGTTCATTTTTTGATATAATCCAGCGGAAGTTGGCGATAGATCCGCGCCAACGCGGCAATATTGCGCTCATCGCCGCTTAAATGGTCGATGGGCATAGACAGATAGTGATCGGCAAAAGGAAGCAGCCCATTGGCGTCGGGCTTGGCAAAACCATACAGTCCGACACCCGCCTTGATCGCGTCCACGGCCACGTTCCTGGCATCCTGTTTATTCCATTCGGCCAGACAGGTGATCAGACGAGTGTTTTTGCCCACCATGCCCCTGATCCGCTCGATTCGGGCCAAATCGCCGCCTTCGTTCATCAACCAGTCCACTTGACGGAACATTTTCGAGTTGACGATATGGGGATGGGTGATGTCAAAACAGGTCAGCCAGATGAGGCAGTGCGGGTTCGTCTCCTTGGCCGCTCGATGAATGACGTCCCAGGTTTTCTCAATGGCCAACCGGCTGTAGGCAATGTACTCCTTCGAGTCAAGATCGAGCCGGCCGGGGAAAGGCCTGCCCATGAGCTCCTGATAACGCACTTTTTCGCACTCGAGCCATTCGCCGTTTGTTGCGCTTCGATTAGGTTGATAAAACCAGTCGATCATAAAGCCATCGATTCCGCTAAGGGCAACCGCCTCGCGAATAGCGGTGTCCAGGTAATCCAGATAGCGCTGAGTAAAGGGGATATGCCGGTCAGCCGGAATTCCATAGCTCAAGTCAGGATGCTCCAGCCCCCAGCGTGTGTTGGAACCGATGCAGAAATAGCCAAACACCTTCATGCCCTGCTCATGTCCAAGACGCACCATGTCGCACAAATAATCATATTTCAATCCCGGCTGGCAGGGAATCGAGCCATTTTTATACCAGGCATAGCCATTGCAGGAAACGCAAAAGGTCTGAATGGTATTGGCCCCCAGCGCTTTGTACCATTTGACCTGTTCGGTCGGAGAAGCATCGGCCCACAAGCCGGGCTTAGCAAAACCGTTTGGCCCCCCTTCTCCCCAGTTGAAATCGAGACAATAGGCCCTGATCGGTTCATCCTGTCCCTCCGGCAGGCGCAGGCAGCCAGTGAAGAAGAGGCAGAGGCACAGCGTAAAAACGGTCCGCATGATTGTGTTCCTTTTCATGGTGAACGTCCCTGGTGAAAACTTGACAACTTAGCTAAAAAACGGATTAAAAACAACAACCGCAGCAAAATAAAAAAAGATAGACTTTGTTCAGGAATGCCTTTATATTGTTCGACCGAACGCATTCCATCCCTTGTCTTACCTGTTGAGGAAGTCATCATGAAGCTTGTCCGCCGTGCAGCCTATATCCTATTGCTGTGTTTGATCGCCTCTTCGGTTCAGGCCCAGCAACCGCGAACCGTGTGGAATTTTTCCGCCCAATCAAATCTTTACGCCCCTCCCCTGGCAGCCGATGTGCACCCTGCACCGGGCAAAGAAATCATCATCAGCGACAGCGAAGTCCGCTGTCTGCGCTGCATCTCCGCTCAGGGCATCGAGCTTTGGCAGGCGCAGGTCGGCTGGAAAAAACGGCTCATCTCCGCTGCAGCGTTGAGTGCGGTCACCGGCGAGGGCCTGCGGTTGTTGGCCGTGGGCAATGCCGACGGTTCTCTGGTTTGTCTGGATGCCGCCACCGGAGCTGTGCGCTGGAGAGCTCAGGCCGGAGCCGTAGAATGGGGCGGCGGCCTGTGGACAGACCTCGATCATGACGATACAGAGGAATTTGTCTTAGCGACGCAGCGTGAGGGCGTTGCGGCCTTTGATGCCGACGGCAAAGAGATCTGGCGCTATCGAAACACTGACAAAACAGCTGCCTGGGAGATCCCTTGCGTTCCCGCCGCAGCCGACATCGATGAGGACGGCATAAGCGAACTGTTTTTTGCGACTCCACAGGGCGTCTTTTGTCTGCATCCCAACGGCGCCCTTCATTGGCGTTTGACGACGGGCGATGATTTCACTGCATCCTGCCTGCTGACTCGAGAAGGTTTATACACCCTATCCAGAGAGGATCATTACCTGTGGCGCATCGACAGCAAAACCGGCGCTGTGCATTGGAAAAGGGCTCTGGCAGCCGGCGCGGATGTGTATAACGGCTCAGCCATGGCTGCGGGCGACATCGATGGGGACGGCAAAGCGGAACTGATCTGTGCAGATCGTGACGGACATGTCTATGCGTATACCGCAGACGGGGTATTGTTGTGGATGTTCGCCGCCCGTATGCCCGTGCCTGCGGCCATTACACTGGGCGATGTGGATGGGGATGGATTGGTGGATGTGCTGGCTGCCAGCGGCGATCACAACCTCTACTGCCTCGATCGTTTCGGCCGCGAACAGTGGCGCTTCACCGCCGGGCTGCGACTAGTGGGTCCGGCCACTATCGAGGACATCGACGCGGATGGAAAAACCGATATACTCGTCTGCGGCAGCGACCGCACCCTGCGCTGTCTCACTCTGGGCGGCCGGTACAATCCTGCGCTGACGCCGTGGCCGTCCCGCCGCTTTGACGCAGCCCAGTCCGGCAGCAATGTCGCGTTTCATCCAGTCACGCGCTCCATCAAGAGCAAGCGCTCTTTATTCGCCTTCGGCGGTTTCGACAAGAAACGCGAGACAGCCCAATCGGATTCCACGGTTAAGCAGACGCTCCACCGTCCGCGAGGCTGGCGATGCGAAACGCCCGGCGTCATCTGGGGCTCGACTGAGATCATTCACCAGGGCCAAAGAACGTCTTGCCTGCAAACGGACGGCGAGTGCACCATCGTCTCTGACCATATTCCCCTGCCGACCGGCTTGCAATCCGTGGAAGTAGGAGCGGAGTACAACGGAAAAGGGTTCGTGTCCGCCGAACTGCGCTGGATCGGTGATACTGGGATTGCCGGCAGCAGCCCCTTGCGCCGGCAAACAAAAGATGGCAAATGGAATTCCTTCGCAGCCGACGAAGCACCGCCGCCGGCCGCTCGATTCGCCCAGATGGTCCTCACCTCGGGCGGCGATAAGAACCTGTGGAAAAACGTACGCATCGACGGCACTCTTTTAGAACCGGTGACCATCACAGTGCTGGTCAACCAGGTGGGCTATGACATCGGCAGTCCAAAGCATTTCGTGGTTCAGTCCAATCTGAACGCCCGCCAGGCCGACTTTGAGTTGGTCGATGAGAGCGGCCGTGTGGTTCGGCAAAGCAGTCTGCAAAACAGGGGCAGGATTGCCGGCAGGTACGGTCAGGACTGGGGATCTGTGTACTATGAAGGCAAATTGACGAACTATGACCAACCGGGGAAGTACCGCATTCGCGCGCTTCTGGATGGCACGACCAGCGAGTCGTGGCCCTTTGAGATCGGCCATGACATGATCTGGAACGCCACCGCACGGCCGGCGTACCGCTTTTTCTGGTATCAGCGCTGCGGCATGGCAATCCCCGGCTTTCATGCCGCCTGTCACCTTGACGACAGCGTCGGCCCGGACGGCAAAACGACGCGCGATGTGCAGGGCGGCTGGCACGACGCCGGCGATTACAATAAATACCAGAATGCCCCTTATGTGATCGGCTTGGCGGCCGCCTATACCGCCGCGCCCTCCTGGTTCGATGCTCTCAAACCAAGTGAAGAAGAGAGCTTTCTGGATGAAATTCTCTGGGGCGGAGAACACGTGCAGCGGATGATCACCGAGGACGGCTCTTCGTTCGGCTCCATTACCAGCGGCTACGGGTTCTGGGGACCACCGGAGCTGGAGACGGACAACCTCCCTGCGACAGGAGATGACCGGCCGGCTTCCAGCGCCGGCGGCGTCTATCCCGGCGATCATCAGGCCGCTCTTGCACGCATAGCCGCTCTTTTACGGGAAAAAGGATCGCCGGCCGGTGCGTGGATAGCCACGGCCGACCGCTGTCTTTCCTACTCGCTCAAGCAGAACCATCGCGGGCTCAATGAATTGAGCGCAGCGGTTGACCTGTTTCGAGCAACGGGGGAAAAAAAATACAGCAGCCTCGCTGAAGAGTTGTTCGGCGCCCTGGTGCAAAAAACCGATCAACAGCCTTCGGCCATGCTGGTGGATGTCGTCCGCAGGTACGAAGCGGCGTTTAACCAAGACCATAGCTCGTTTCTCAAAGAAATCCTGATCCCAAAAGCAGAAGCGTTGCTGGCCGTGGCGGACAATCCGTTCGGCGTCTGCACCTTTGGTCCACCGGAAAATCCCAATTTCTTCAACACACCGGCCGACCAGGGCGGCTGGCATGTGGGAACCAGCAGCTATCTGATGGAATCAGCCAATCTGGTGGCTCTGGCGTATCAGTACCATCCGGAGCCCAGATATCTCGAATTCATATATGATCAATTCAACTGGACCCTGGGCATGAACCCCTACGGCGTCTGCCTGATGGAGGGGGTCGGCAGTTTCAACCTGCCATCGTATCATCATCGCATCACCTTCGCAGGGGTTGCACGCGGCGCGATACCGGGCAGCGTAGTGAATGGAGTGACCTGGCGTGCGGTCGGTGATGACCGACCGTTTGTTGATCTGAGCGGACAGGACATACCTGCTTTTGAATCCAATGAATGTTGGCTGCCGCACAATACAGCCTATTTGAACGCGTTGGCAAACCTGATTAGAGCAAAGGCGAACTAGCTGCGGCGTTCATCTGCTATTTTCAGAATAAATAGGGCCGCCTGCCTAAGGGCAACGCGGAAAGGGAGCATAAAAAGAAGGAGTGATGCGATAGTCCCGCGTTGACATTCTGCAATGTCGGCTCTGATCTCCTCTGGAGTGTTCGTCGCTTCGAGGATGGATTTTTACGAATTCTTCCAGGCTGAAAACGACGATCCGGCCATTCGCCTATTTCCAGATCGCCTCATGGGGAATGATCTTCATCAGACAGACCGGGTCCCCCATTTTGACGCTCTGCAACAGCTCGACATCGACCTCACAGCCAAAGGCTTTTTCAAATAGAACCTTGCTGTACCCGGTGGTGCATTGACACCACGCATCGGTCTCCAATTCAGCGACATTGGCCAGCATGGGACAGGGGCAAAACGGAAATTGAAGATAGAGTTCCCCATTGGCGCCGAACAGGCCGGCTTCCCTGGCTTTATCGTGGTTGGTGAATTCCGCCAAATTAGAGGAGGAGGCGACCAGCTCTTTGACCAAAGCTACTTTTTCATCCATTCCAAATCCACATTGACAGTTCATGCGAATGCGTTTCACCGTAGCGCCGTCAAAGTGGTCCTGCAGTCTTTTCATGGCAGAGGTCACCCAGGTCGCGTTATCCTCGGATGAGGAAAGGCCTTGTTCGCCATAGACAATCTTTGCCGCGGTTTCCTCGTTGCTGACAGCCTTGACGGCTTCATACAAGGCGCGTTCTTGGCATTTCCGGACATCAAACATTAAGACCTCCTCTTCGATAAGCATTCACTGTTTTCCTGGATTCCACCGTCAAAACCTTCTCAATGCAGCCGGAGCCTGCCCGGCGCCTTAGCATTCGGCGGCCCGAGTTGAACCCTCTTTGGGAGGTTGCCTGTTGCCTGCCCATCAGCGGCCGGGATGTTTTTGACCGCATTGCCAAGATCCGGTCTTCAGCCTGTCGATGGCAAGTCCGCTTCCAGGGCGCCCGCATTTCTTTCTCTCACCATGCCGGTAAAGAGCGACAGGGTCGCGGCATTCAGACGCAAGCCTTGTCTCTTGCCAATGGCATCCCAGGAGCAACGCGGCTTCCCCGTACCATTCCCGCAGGTCGTCCTATGCAGTTACAAGTACAAAAACTCAACCATAAAATCAATGAAAATTTAATGGCAACAACGACCATAGCGATGTTATCCGGCTGATGATTTCGCGGTTGTTTGATTTTGCAAACACGGAAACCTTTTATTTTAGGTCAACCCTGTTGCGGCCAGATGCTCGGCTATCTTTTCATCGAAATAGATGCTGCGGGCGATCCAGGCCGCTCTGGAAAGAGGGTTGACCTGGCTGGCGAATCCGGAGAAATCGTAATCCATGTTCTTGATGATCTCTACCGCTTTGGGATCGACCAGCAGCGGCTTTTTCTTTTGATTTTCGATGGACCTTCCCCACAACGGCAGCAACAGCGTTTTCTGCACATTCGTCAATTCGATTTTTTCAGGACTCATGATGTTATTCCTTCTTTTTCACTGGGATTGAGGACCCGCAGCCGGTCGACCGCCCTAATCCCGAAGGCAACCCTCTACTCCTTCTTCAGCCCTATCGCGCAAAAACGTCGACAGAGCCGACAGTAATCTGACAATAGAATGAAAAGGATGCTCTCACCGGCGACCGGAGCCGTTTCAGGCCTGCTATACGTCCCTTTTCCTCATAGCCTACGACCCGATCATAGAGATCAGCCGGCGCAAAATCCGGGGACATCAGGTCGTGCATTTCTTCATGATATTGACAAATCGCCCTTTACTGATCGGGCCGTCCGCAACTAGGGCGCCATTATAAATCAAGCAAAAGACACAAAAGGGATAAGGGCTGTTTTGCACTTCCATATGGCTTGCGAGCTCGATGATCTTTGCTTTGATTTTGTTGTCTTTTTCCGCTGTTTCACATATCTCTCCGACATTTTTGACGGTATAGGGGCATTGCGCCGCTCTGATGAGCACCAGGCCTTTTGTGTGGGGATTTCGCGCACTTTAAATGATGGATTCGGCGCGGTAGGAGAAAATTTTTTTACAACTAAATCATAGTCGGGCCTGGCCGAGTCGACGATGACATATCCGTTCTTGATGAATATGCCGGCCATGAACGAACCTTTGCGTACAACGGCTGCCGCCCCTTTCAACTTTTGCCGCCTTGATTTGAAAATAGAGTTTTTATTTTCAATCCTTCGCAGAAACGCAATTTGAGCCATTCCAGTTTTTTCGGGAATCCTTCCTTTTGGGGATTTATACAGCCGCAAATGCCGTGTTCAGGAATTTTTTCCAATGCGGTGTCGACCATCGGTATATTTTTCATATCGTTCCCTTCATTTTCAGCCGACCGTGCCGCTTGTATCGTTTCAGGGCCGGCCACAGACCGATGGCGCACCTTCTCCCCGGTCGACGGCAGCGACACGCGGATCTCCGCTCCTTCCGCTGCTCTGCATCAATAGATAAAAGGCGCCAGCCGCCAGGTCCGTTTTCGGTACTCGTCCCACTCTTGTCCAAACGTTTCCCGCAGCAGGCGTTCCTCGTCATGAATCCGGCACAGCAGAACCAGAACCAATGCGGCTGACAGGATCAGGGTCAGGCCGGAACGAAAGACGAGCGCCATGCCGATGTTGAATAGGATGATGCCCAGATAACGCGGATGGCGCAGCTTGCGATAGGGACCAGTGTCGACGAGCCGGTGGCCCTGCTGAATCGTGACCTGAATGCTGAACAAGCTGCCGAGCGTATCCTCTGCCCAGGCCATCAGGGTAAAACCAAAGCCAATCAGAATCAGCCCAAAGCTGCGCCAGAGCGCTGAACCGGCCAGGGGCAGCAGCCCGCGTCGGTCATCAAAAGGGGCAAAAAAGACCACCGCCAGCGAAAGAACCTGGAGGAGCAGGATGATGATGCGCTGACGGGCGACGGACTTTTTACCGGCGCCTGCTTCGCGGCCCATGGCCGGAAACCGTAACAGGAGCAGCGTCTGCAGCAGCAGCATGAGCACCACATAGACCAGCCGCAGGGCATGGCTGAAAAAACCTGCCAGATCGAGAATCCCCCATCCCAGTAGGGGCAACGCCACATAGAGAACACCGCCAATAAAGAGTTTGCCGATGAACCCAGGTCCTGTTTTCATGTCTCCTGCTCCTATGATCCTTTACACACCAAGTGGCTTCATTGCCGATCAGACTGCGAAGCCGTTGCTTTGCTGACCCCATCCCTCCTGGCTGAATAAAAAACGTGCCATTCACACAGCCTATCTTAGAGTGACCCAGTCCTCCAACACCCCCATGCCGCTGATAAAGGCTTCGCCGCTGCAAGTGAGCGGATGGGCATCCCGTTCCGCTTTGCTGATGATCGCATCGCTGCGGCTGGCCAGTCCGCGCGCCTGATAGCGCGAAAAAAGTGCGTCGGTCATGACCTCAAAGTACGAAATCAGCTTGCGATGATAAGGGGTGATGACCGCGACCGCGATGTCGGAATAGGTGCGGCTGCTGATGTGCGTGCCGAGCAGCTCGCCGGCGCGAACCTGGCGCCCTTCAGCCAGAGTGGAATCGGCCAAAAGAACATGAAAGAGGCCGAACTGGAAATCCGGATACTCTTCCGAGCGGATCCAGATTTGGGTGCCGAGGAACTCTTCGAAGCGCCAGACCACCGTTCCGTTGACCGGAGCAAAAATGCGCGCGGTCTCCCAGCCGGCGGAGCCGTCCAGCCAAAAATAGTGCTTCATGCTGCGGCACGCTTCGTCATCGTCGGAATAGTCGTGCCCGACCGCGGAACGGAATTTCGAAATTTTATAAACCCGGTCGAAATCGATATAGTGGACGTCGACAAAACGGGGGATGCCCCAACCATCGACGTCCCAGTGACAGTTCATCGTTGTCCAGCTTTCAAGATGGCCGGTCGTGGCAAAGAGTCCGTTGCTGCAGGTGAGGGGATCGGCGTCGCGCGCCTCTTTGCTGATGATGAACTCGGATGAGTTGCTGATGCCGCACCTGCCGTAGATTTGCCACAGGCTATCGGCGATAACATCGAACCAGGAGATCAGCCGCCGGCCCCGAGTGGTGTGGACGCTGACCGCGATGGCGGCGGGAGTCTGTCGCTCCACGTAGCGGCCGATTCTCTCTCCGGCTCGAACGGCGTTGCCGGCGCGCAGGGATTCGATGGGGCTGAGGTTGAAAAGATGGAACTTGAAATCAGGATACTCCTGCGCCTGGATGATCATTTCGAGCTCAGGCTGATTCGTTACAATCCCGGCGATGGTTCCGTCCACAGGTGAAAACATGTCGAGGCTCTGCCCGTCGAGATCGCCGCGGGGTTCAAAATAGTGCAGCATGCTGCGGCAGTGCTCAACATCATCTGAATAATCGGCGCCGGCGGCGGAACGGAATCTGGAGATCCGCGCCATTCGCCCTACATCGATGAAATTGACTCGGACAAAACGGGGGATGGGATTTTTATCCAGGTCAAAGCCCGACGGCGCGGTGGGGTTTTCTTTCTCCCCGCATCTCATGACAGCGGCCGCCAGCAGCGAAAGAACCGCAATCCCCCAAAACCGGCCATTTCCTCTTTTCATGAACCGTCCTCCTTTTCCAGGCGTCGACTAAAGCCTGCTTATGCCTTGCTGAAATCCCTTTGCAGCAGCTCGCTGCGAGGGCGAAAAAACCGACTTTCCCGTCGGCTCGTTGCATCCCTGCGTGATGCGGATGAGCCTCACGGCTCAGGAAACATTGATTCTCGCTTTGATCCGCGCGTATTCAGCCTGGACCGCCTCGCTGCCGTACTGACGTTCGAGCGCTCTGACGGTAAAATGGCCGGTGGCGATGGATTGAAAATGGTCCATGAAGAGATAGTTGATCGCCGCGCCGCTGACGGCGCCGATCACCGGCACAGCCTGGGCCGCCGCTTTTTCAGAGATGACCACCTCGAAACGGGAAGCGATGCGGATGATAAAGCGAACGATGATGGGCGCCCCCTCCTCGACCAGTCCTCTTTCAGCGATGAACCCGCTGGTCTCTGAGATCAGTTTGGCGAGGACCGTGCGCACGGCAAAGTATCCTGTTTCAGCCGCGTCATCGCTCCCCCGGCGCTTGCTGCCCAGCGCGAAAACGCTCATACAGTTCAGCTGCGTGTCAAGTTTGCTGATGTCCTCGCCCTGACTTTTAGCGATGTCGGCGATGGACCTGAGCATAATCGTAGTGGAGGCGGGCAGTTCGATGGCCAGGCCGCCCAGACCGAAGAATCCGCCGATTGCACCGCTTAGGGCAACCGCGCCCTTGTGAAATCTTTTCCGCGGCGCACCCCGGCGCCGGGGTTCAAGGGTGGCGACGGCGATATCCAGGGCCTTGCGGATGGCTTTGGTCGTTGCGCCGGAAATGAGCCGGTTCGCCGTATCAGGCAGCTTTTTGACCGCCCACTCCAGGGGCATGCCGATGAGATCGGTGACTCTGGCGGTCCATGAAGGGAACTCGAGAAGCGTCACCGCTTTTTCCAACCGATCAATATCTTGGGGGTGCATGAAAAATCCTTTCGACAGGACCAACATCCTCGCCTGTTAAAGTACCCATTCAGCCGGAAAATATCAAGATGAAAGGCGGCGAGTGTCAATTCTCTGTTACGCATCCAGCTGATGCTGATCATCGCCTCATCTCCTCTTTTGCTTCTAGGTGAGACGGTGCAAATTTTGAAAGGATCCACAACGTTCTTTAGGCTGGAGGCCCGATAAAAAACAAACCGGTACAGCGAATGAATTTATTGACATTGCGATCGACAAGTATTAAATTGATTGCTAAATGGCATCTGCAACACGAGAGCCGGTGACGTTCGCTGTGCGCACGCCGATGCTGCTCTTTCGCCGGAGGAGCATCCCGAAACCAGGAAAGGGGCGATTATGAATGCAAAAGGGGTTTTGCGTTTACTCTGTTGGTCGGCTGTTGTACTTTTTTCCACACCGCCCGCGCAGACGGCTGACTTGGAACTCACCGGCCAATGGCCCGGTGGACCTGCCACGGCCATCGGCGTCAACGACAGCGCGGTCTTTATCGGGCACGGCGGTTTCCTCTCTGTCTATCACACCCGCACCTTTGCCGAACTCTGCCAATTTACCACATCGGGCTATATCCGCACCATCGCCATCGCCGGACAGTACGCCTATGTGGCAGCCACAGAGGCGGGCCTGTTGATCGTGGATATCTCCGATCCCTCTAAACTAACGCTCATCGCATCGGTTCGTGATGTGTATGCGGTCAAGGCGGTTGTACACGGCCGATATGCTTACATAGCGACCGGCGGCGCCGGTTTGCGCATTATAGACGTCAGCCAACCGCAGACGCCTAAAACCGTTGCGGATTACAAACCTGAAAGCTGGGTCGACGACGTGGCCCTGGACGGCCGCTATGCTTTTCTCGCCTGCAACACAGCCGGCCTCTGTGTGGCGGATGTACAGAATCCAGCGGCTCCTGCAAAAGTATTGAGCTATGCCAGCGGTTATACGGTCTATCATGTGGCTGCATCCGGCCGCACCGTATTCATCTGCGGAGCCAATGACGTGAAGGTGACGAATTTCACCGACATTCAAAATCCTAAAGAGATCGTCACTCTGAGCGGCAGCGTGGTCGACGCCGTTTTCCAAAACAACATCGCCTATCTGGTCAACACCAGCTCTTCCGGCGTCGACCTGCACGATCTCAAGAGCGCCACGGTGAAAAAAATCTCCAACTGCTACAAACGGGGTACGGTCGCGGTTGCAGTTCAACCCGGCGTGCTCTACGCCGCAGTCAGCGACTTTGGCTTCAGCACCTTCAATGTCAGCGATCCCAGCAAACCGGCGGAATACGGCAAATGGATTGCGGACAAGGTCCTGAAAACGCCTTTCATGGTCAACGGCTACATGGCCTTTCCGCAGTTTGGCAACGGCAAGCTGCGCCTCTATGACGTCCAGGACGTCCTGCATCCACGTCTGGCTGACTCGGTTAAGGTCTTTCTGGATGAATACATTTTTAACGCGCCCTATGTCTATCATACCTCGCTGGATGAGTTCGGCAATCCTTTTCTGCTCACCACCAATCTCGACAACGCGCTCAATCCGGTTCAGGAGAGCAAGATCAGACTCTCCGGCGGTAAAAACTATCTGGTCAAACAAGGCGACTCACTGTTCACCTATTCCAGCGGCGGTACGATCCGGGGATTCGAGCTCTTCAGTCTGGCGAATCCGAAAATGCCGAAAAAGCTCGCCTTCATCAAGACCGAGACCCCGGTGCGCGTCTTTGGCGCAAAAGACAATGCGGTTTACTGCATCGCCCCATTCAATAGTTCGACGGTGACCGGAGAACTCTATTGCCTGGATATCGCGGATACCACAGCGCCGAAAAAAAGCGGCGTTTTGATCCCCGGGCAGAGCGCTCTCTCCTTCAGCATTCATGACCATTACGGCATCGCCTATACCACCCAGGACAGCGTGATCCTTTTCGATCTGAAAAAGCCCTTGCAGCCCGAACGCATCTCGACCTTCCACCAGCTCTTTTTCACCACACCCGTTTTCGTCGGGAACACGGCCTATTGCCCGGGCGGCCATTTCGTCACCTATGACGTCTCCGATATGCGCCGATGGCGCAAACTCAGCGAGCTCCAGCGCGTGGACAATTACCTAGGCGCCCTGTACTATCCGCCCTATTTTATCCGGCCGACGTTGAACAAAGAGGTCTATGTCACGGATGTCAGCAACCAGGCAAGCACGACCCTGCTGGGCGACGTGCGCTGTACGGCGGCCAATGACCATATCGAGGCCGACGACCGATACCTTTACCTGATCGACAGCCAAGCTACGCTGCACCGGTTTGGACGGACCAGCAACGCCCTGATATCCCAGGGCGCCAGGGTCTTTAAAGAGTTCAACACCAATGCCCTGACTGGTTTGCAGATCGTCGGGACCGATGGGTATGTAGCGGAGACTTCCTACGGTCACTTGCACAAAATCGCTCTGCACTCCAACAACCTGAACATCCTCAGCACCTGGTCCCTGGGGGATTTTCAAATCCACGGGTTCACCATCGCCGGATCCCGCGCCTATGTCCGCTCCTCCAACTATAACGGGACGAACAAAGAATTCAGGGTCTATGATATCAGCCGGCCCCAGGCCACGCTGCTGGGTTCCCTGGCGGTCGGCAATGCCGCCAACATCTCCAGAATCCTGCTCAAAGGCAACCATGCCTTTGTCAATGACGGTAAATATCTGCGCGTGCTGGATATCGCAAATCCGGCGGCCCTGCGGGAGGTCGGTACGTTCAGCGACGACGTTAACATCGACGATATGACGCTGTCGCAGAATTATATTTATCTCGGCAGCCGCTATGGCAACAAAAAAATCAGAGCCGTAAACATCAGCAATCCAGCCGCTCCCACGGCTGCGGGCGTGTACAACAACATGATCTACGGCACGGCCTTGTGTGCGGACGACCGCTATCTCTATGTGGCCGGCGGCTGGTATGGATTGAATCTGCTCGATTTCAGCGCGCCGACCTCCCCGGTTTTGGCCGCGCGCTATTATCTCAGCGACATCGATCTGATCGATGTGGCGGTTTGCCGAGACCAGATATTCATTCTTGATAAATATCGCGGCGTCATGCAATTCAAAAACAATCTATTCACCTCGATTTGTTCAAAGGAAACCAGTCAGCCCGAGCGGTGTGCCCTGCTGCCCAATTACCCCAATCCTTTCAACGCCGGAACGACCATCTCGTTTACGTTGCCGCAGGAGGAACGGGTGAAGCTTTCGGTTTTCAATCTCCTTGGACAACGGGTGGCGGATCTGCTGGATGGCGCCATGGGAAGCGGCGTGCACAAGATCGTTTGGCAGGCGGAGCACATGCCGTCGGGGTTGTATTTCTGCACCTTCGAAGCCGGAGCGTTCAGTCAGACACAGCGCATGCTGCTGCTCAAGTAAGCGGGAAAGTCTGCCCGGCAAGAGAAGCTTTGCAGGCGTAAAAGGAAGCTGGAGCGGCAAGGGGGTCCCGGAACACCGCGACAAGAAGGGTATGAGAGATTGGCCATACTTCCATACCCTTTTTTCTTTCCTATACATCAAGTGCCGCTTGTGGAGAATCTCATGGCCGGCGGCAGCGGTCCGTTTGATCGTGCGGTCGCTATCATCCCCGGTACGGGGTCGTCGAGCCCGCCGTGTCCATGATGGATTTTTTGCAGGGCGCCGGCCATGTCGAACGCAAACTCCGTATGGCGCCGAGTGCACCGGGAATAGCGACGACTAGAATGAAAATCGAGTGCGGCCTGAAGCGCTTTATTTTATGCCGTTAATTTTTAACAATCCTGGCGAAATAGGGCTTTAGCTTGGTATCGACGCGCAGGAAATAGAGTCCGGAGGCCAAGCGGCTGATGTCGATGCGCTGATCGCGCGGTTGCCGCACCAGCAGCACCAGTTGACCCAGCTGGTTGTAGAGTTTGACCGATTCAGCAGTGAGCCCCTGCTTCAGGTTAAAGGTGACCAGGCCATGCGACGGATTGGGATAGACCGGCACATCGATAGATAGTTCCGGAGAAACCGGAAACCGGTTATCCGCCACAGTAGTCTGAATGCGGCCCCACTGCGCGGTGGTGGTGTCGAATTGCTGCACGCTTTTTTGCGAGAGATTATAGCGGTAAGCGTTGTTGTTGACGGAAGTATCGCCATTGCTCCAGATCGTGGAAATCCCGCCAAAGACATAGAACAGGGTATCGCCGTTGCTGATCTCCATGGATAGCGTGGCCTGGGAGACCGGCGGCAGATCCGTGGCGATGATGCGGCTGTAAAGTTGGCCGTTGCGCGCCGTGATCGCAATCAAATCCGTGCGGATTTCTTCGCCGACGGTCCGGCTCCCCTTGCGTAAAAAGGTGTACCCTTTGCCGCCCCAGGCATAAAGAGTGGATCCATCGAGGAGAGTGGCGGCCGAAGCCCGCGGCGTGACAAAGGGTCCTTGAATGGCCGGCCCCCAGCCGAATCCGGTTCGAGGATTGTACTGATAGTTCTCGTAATTGATGCCGTTTTCGTTCTGGCCGCCCCAGAAATGCCAGGTGTCGACGCTTTGATCATAAACGGCAGAGTGGCCGTACAGAGCCCGCGGTGTCTCTTTTTCGGTAATAAAAATCTCGTTCTCGTTGAAATCCGCCTGATACAATTTGTTGGAGAGCAAGCCGTTGTTGTCGACGCCGCCGTGAAACACAGCCCTGCCGGTCAGGTTTTTATTGCCTTCGGTGAAAGGGGTAAAATGCGCCGCAGCAGCCATTTTCGACTTGTCATAGAATTTGTGAAATGCAAGCTGACGCCACTCCCTTTTTTGCATATTAAGCATGTAGACAGCGCTGTCGCCGTTGGCGCTGCGGCCGCCAAAGCAGTAGACGTAGCCGTCCAGCTTGTTCTGCAGCGCCTGGTGCCCGGCCATGGGGGGAACTTTGCGCCAGCTGTCGTCATAGGGCTTGAGCTGCACCCATTCCATGGTCCGGTAGTTGTATTTCCAGATCTCATCCGATCGATCGATCTTGGTCTCTTTATACTCCCTGATGTAACTGCCGAATTCATCAAAGTAGCCTGCGACGAACTCTTTCTTGCGAAAGCCGCCGATATAAATGGCGACGCGGTCCTCGCCCTCGTCAAAGTAGCTGGTGCTGAATTCCCAAAAATTTTCCGGCGGTAATTTTTGCTGCGCGACACCCGTCTGCTGCGAGCAGAAGATCAGGGCGGCCAGCAGGCCGATCAACAAAAAATCTTGTGCGGTTCGCTTCATGATTCCACCTTTTTCCGTTTCGTGTTTACCAGTCCCTATCCTGCTTCACCGACCGCTCGCTCCTGGGTTCATCCAGGATTTTAGCCGAAAAAATAGCAGAGTTGCAGGCAAAAATCAAGATTTTTTTTAAACAAAGGCCTGGATGTGGGGGATTGCGCGAAAAGTCCATCATTGGTTGAGCGGATGCATCATGCGCAGGGAAAGTGAGCGCCAGCCGAACCGCGATGCGCAGACCTTCGCAAAACCGGGATGAACGCTATGAGGAAAAACTCCTGCTCGAGCTTAGTGTATAATCGTAAACAGTCTGTTTGCAGATATCACACCCGGCCTCTGAGTGGAAAGCGGTGTAATACCCGTCGTCGGCCTAGTGGAAGACGAGCCGGGTGTGTCAAGCTGCGGCGATGGTGTTTTCAACCTCCAAACGCCGGGAGTAAGAGGAGAGGGGATAAAGCGATTATCGGCAAACGGCGGCTGCCGTTGCACCGATGACCACATCGGCAAAAATACCGGCGCCGGTCATACCGGCGATGCCGAACGCCAATGCGTTCCAGGCGCCAAACTGAATAAAGGCCGCATTGCAGATTCAATATTCAATGGGTTTGATGCCGCCGATTATAGCTTCCATCTCTTCAACACTCAGGTCTTTCATAACACACCTCCTAGTTGTAGAAAAACACCGTGCCTGAAAAGCTGCGGCCTGCACATTTGGCTGAATTGAAATTGATTGATTTTTTAAACGACATCCTTCCTGTCTTCTGCTGATGAGAAGGATGCATAACAGGCTTGTCCCCGGCGCTTCATTTATCCGCTGCTGCTTGCGACTCTACCGGCGCTTGCATCGATCGTCTTTTATTAAATTGATACAAGAAAAACGAACTATAGACGCCCACCAGGCTCATGATAACAAACGCGCCCGCCTTGATGGCTAGAAACCGGCTGTCCAGAAGAAAGAGCACAGCAAGGAACAGCAGGAAAAACAGGAAATTCAATAAAAGATAGCCCCCGATCCTGACCGGATAATAAACCTGACCCGCGTGTACTTTTTCCGTGACCAACAGTTGAATCACGGTGCACAGAATGGGGATGATGCTTGGCAGGATTCCCTGACGGGTATGCCAAAGATAGACAAACAACAAAAGAGAAGCCAAAAAACCAACCATGCCCCAGAAAACAAGGTGGAATACTTTACGATCCAGGTTCATATAAGGCCCCCTGTATTGGACGCAACGAACAACGGCTACGGTGTGGAGAGAAGTAACGGGACCGGAGGCCCATGGCCGACATCTGCGAGCGAGCAGCCCTTGAAGTAAAAGAATTGGCAAGGCTTATCAAAACCGATTAATTCTGGGACGGCAATATATGAAATTACACGGGAAGAAGTTATCTCCCGATTGGCAAGGCTTATCAAAACCGATTAATTCTGGGACTCCAACTCCTGCTTTATTTTAAAAGAAAAAAAGTAGAAATCAAGGGACATAATCGCCACAGAGCAAAACAGTGCATCGAATGGCATCTTTCTATATCTAACCGGACAATTTCAAGCATAACGTAAAATAATTCAATCTCCTGATCAGTGCCCCAGGCGCTCCTTTTCCGCCTAGTCGACATCCGTACGTCCACCCTCTTTCTCGGGATCTTTGCACCGGCGCAGTTCATCGCCGCACCAGACCAGAATTACATGGCGTTGGCCGGAAATTTCAGGGCATTCCGAGTCTGGCCGTCAGCCCCAAGGGACGGCTGTGGGTCACTTGGTATGCCGGACGCACTCCGGATGAGGACCACAACAATTATGTGGTGATCGCCACCAGCGGGGACAGCGGCAGGACCTGGACCGAATGCCTGGTCATCGATCCCGACGGCAGTGGGCCGGTCCGTGCCTTTGATCCGCAGTTGTGAGTGGACCCAAAGGGCAGGCGGTGGTCTTTCTGGGCCCAAGCGATCGGCCATGAGAGGACCGTCGCCGGAGTGTGGGCCATGATCATCGAACGAAGGGACACGATGCTCGATGTGGTTTCGCGTGTGGCGGCGGTCACCACCGTGCCGCTGACCGTAGGCGGAGGCATCTCTGATCTGCGCTCCGCCGATCGGGTGCTGAAGCCAGAAGCTGATAAAATATCCGTCAGCAGCGCCGCCTTTCGCAAACCCGAACTGGTCAAAGAGATGGTGAAAACCCTGGGGCCGGAAAAGGTGACTGTGGCCATCGATGTCGATAGAAATGCGGCTATGCCCTCTGGCCATGAAGTCTATATCAAGGCGGACGGACGGCGACCGAGGCGGATGCGATCGAATGGGCCAAGCGAGTGGAAGGCTATGGGGTTGCGGTCATTCTGCCGACCAGCAAAGCGGGCGACGGCGTGCATAAGGGTTATGATCTGCCGATGATCAGGGCGATCAAGGAGGTTGTCTCGGCCGACGTGGCGGCCTCCGGCGGGGCCGGCGAGCTGGAGCATTTCTATCAGGCGGTTGTCGCCGGGGCCACGGTCCTGCTGGCTGCGTCGGTTTTCCATTTCGGGGTCGTTGAAATCGGCACGTTGAAAACATTACTGCGGGAAAAAGCGGCATTAAAAAATGTCGGCGTTCTTTTCAAGATGAAAACAGTGCGCCGAATCTGTTGTGCTCAGGTCCTGATGGATATCCGTTTTCTATTCTACTTGACTCTCAGCAGCTGAATGAGTATTTTAAAAATTTAGAAGCATGACCGGATCGTTCTCGATAGGATGGCGTGGATGTACGCCCTTGTTTTCTCCCATCTCAGTCCCGCCATCTCTGCCTGGGGACCCAGGCGCGCTCTCGTGTTCGCGCGAAAAGCCGGATGTGTGGACGCCGTTAGGGCGCCGGCAGCATGCGGGCATACGACGTGCGAACCAAATCATTCATCCAACCGGACCGCTATGCAGGAAAAATTTAAAAAAATCGCTTCCGCTCTCACCGCCGTAGGACCAGGCCTGTTTCTTATCGGCTATAACATCGGTACAGGCAGTGTGACTACCATGGCCAAAACAGGCGCTGAACACGGCATGCATCTCTTCTGGGTGCTGGTGCTCTCGTGTCTCTTCACCTATCTTCTGATGGTGGCCTATGGTAAGATGACCATCGTCAGCGGAAAAACCGCGCTGTACACGATTCGTTCGCAATTCAAACAGGGTTGGGTGCTTTCCCTCTACATTCTGATCGCGCTGATTATGGGTGAACTTTTAGCCCTGATCGGCGTCATGGGGATTGTGGCAGATCTTGTACAGGAAGGCATTCGTATGGCGACCGGAGGTTGGGTGCTCGACCCCTTTTGGATCATCCTGTTTTTTTCGATTCTACTTTATCTTTTGCTCTGGTTCGGCCGCTATCAATCGTTTGAAAAAGTTCTCACAGGATTCGTCATTCTGATGGGCGTTTCGTTTCTAGTGGTCTTGATCCTGGTCAAGCCGAACTTGGCCGCTGTCGCACGGGGATTGATCCCGAGCATACCGAATCAACCGGGCGCTTTCGGACTGGCGGCGGCCATCGCCGGCACCACTTGTTCAGCCGCGGTGTTCATCATGCGCAGCACCGTGGTAGCGGAAAAAGGCTGGACCATGCAGCATCTGAAAATCGAAAAAAAGGACTCTCTGGTCTCAGCCTCGATGATGCTTTTGCTGAGCGGCGTCATCATGGCTGTGGCCGCGGGAACCCTGCATGTCATGGGGCTCAAACTGGAAAAAACCGTCGAGATGATCTCCCTGTTCGAGCCCCTTGGCGGAAAGCTGGCCGCAGCGATCCTGATCCTGGGCATCGTCGGCGCCGGTTTATCCACGGTTTTTCCGATCATATTGATCGCCCCTTGGCTGATTGCGGATTATAGCGGCACTCCGCGCAACATCCACTCGCCGTCAGCCCGGGTGCTGATCCTGCTGGCCCTAGGCTTTGCCTTCGGCTCCGTTTTCCTTGAACAACAACCACCGGCGCTGATGATTTTTTCCCAGGCCTTTCAGGCCTGCATCCTGCCGGCCGTGGCCGTTCCCGCCCTGATTCTGTTGAGCAGAGAAAAATTGATGGGGGCCCATCAGGCCACTGTTGGTGAAAAAGCAGGGCTTTGGGCCGCTGTTTTATTCTCCCTGATGACCAGCTATTATGCTGTGGTCGAACTGGCGCAATCCTTTCTTTCCTGACCGCCGGTTTGCGGACGAACAGGCAGTTCACTTTAAATTGGGATTGAAAAATGGCAGTCCACACGCTGTTGATCATCGATGATGAACAGGCCCAGCGGGAATCGCTGGCGGGCTTTTTGGCAAAAAAGGGATACCAGATTCAGCAAGCGGCCTCTGCCCAGGAGGCGATAGAGATCGTCCAGCGGATGCCGGTGGATCTGCTGCTCACCGACCTGCGCATGCCGGGCATGGACGGCCGCGAATTGCTGCAAAAAGTAAAAGGGATCAATCCCGAGGTCGAGGTGATCGTCATGACCGCCTTTGGCAGCTTGGAAAGCGCTGTGGCGGCCATGAAAGAGGGGGCGCTGGATTTTCTGACCAAACCCATCGATCTGCAGCAGCTGGAGTTGATCGTGGCCAAGGCCATCGAGAGAAAGCAGCTGCTTTCCGAAAACGCCCGTTTGCGCGAGTTGGTGCAGGAGCAGCACACGTTCCAGGGCATCATCACCTCCAGTCCGCTCATGCAGGAAAGCTTGAGCATCGCCGGCCGTGCGGCTGAAAGCAAGGCGACCGTGCTGATTCTCGGCGAGAGCGGCACGGGCAAGGAGTTGGTGGCCAAAGCAATCCATCTGGCCGGACCGCGGCGCGACAAGCCGTTTGTGGCGGTCAACATGGCCGCTCTGCCGGAACAGCTGCTGGAAAGCGAAATGTTCGGTCACGAGAAGGGCGCTTTCACCGGAGCGGAAAAATTCCGCCAGGGTCGGTTCGAGATGGCCCACTCCGGCACTCTGTTCATCGATGAGGTGGGCGATATTCCGGCCGGGCTGCAGGTCAAACTGCTGCGCGTGCTGCAGAGTCAATCCTTTGAACGGTTGGGATCCTCGCAACCCATTCAGGTCGATGTGCGCCTGATCGCCGCCACGCACCGGAATCTGGAGACTCTGGTGAAGGAGGGCGTTTTTCGTCAAGATCTCTATTACCGGCTCAATGTCGTGCAGATCCGCCTGCCGGCGTTGCGCGAACGCCGCATGGATATCCCGGCGTTGGCCGGCCACTTTTTAAAACGGTTCGCCCAGCTGAATGAAAAGCCGGTTCGTGGTTTTTCCCGCGAGGCCATGGACCTCTTGCTCAAACATGACTATCCAGGCAATGTGCGCGAGTTGGAGAATCTGGTGGAGCAGGCGGTAGTGCTGTGTCGCGACGATCTGATCACCAGTCGGGACCTGCCCCTGCACGCCCTGTCAACGCCGGCCGCAACCGAACCGGAGGCGGGCGCCTCTTTTCAGGAACAGGTCGCCTGGTTTGAAAAAAAGTTGATCCAGGAGGCGCTGCAGGCTGCGGCGGGCAATCAAACCAAAGCCGCCGCCCGTTTGGGCATGGGCGAACGCCATCTGCGCTACAAATTGAAAAAATACGGAATGAAATAAAAGGCCATGTAGGATTGACGAGACATCAATAGCCGGTGGAGATCCCCAGGGTCGCAAAGTCAGCCCCATAGCGATAATAAGGATCATTGGATTCATTCTGCACGTGCTGGTAACCGAACGTGATCCCCAGGGGTTGCCAGTTCTTCGCCAGCCGCACTTTTTTCTCCAAAGAAACCGACCATAAAAGACGGCGATCCTCGCGCAGCCGTTCATCCGCGAACGGCACGCCGTCCAGCTGCACCGCCTGCCGCTGATCATAATATTTCCACAGCAGGGCGCCGCCGAGTTGAAGAGTCCAGCCTGGAACAAAGAGCATCTTTAGCGACGGCGCCAAAGAAAAACCATGATAGCCGAATACATCATCGAACAGCTCTTCATCGGAATAAAAAGTGCTGTCGCCGGTGCCGAGATAGCGCACCGAATTGATGAAATTATGACGGACGGCAAAAAGGACATTGGCGCCAACGCCCGGCCTCAGCGCCTGCGCCACTTTGACGCTGAAAAGGCCCTGCAGGCTCCGGTCCTTGCCCAGGGCCACCATCTCGACAAAAGCGTCCGGCACAGTGAGATCGTGATCATGCGAATACCATTTGGACGAAAAGTCCGCTTCCGCCAGCACGGTAGTGCCTTTCTCCGAAAACCAGCCCCAGCGCATAAAGAATGAAGGCTGTAGGGAAGAAAAAGCAGACAGCAGGGGATAATGCACATACTTGGCCGTGGAGCCCAGATACAGATATAGAGACGGCTGCAAAATCCAGCGAAGGTTCACATAGCCGTTGACCTGCTGCTGTTCGTACCAGTCATAGCTCTCACGATGAAAGCGTTTTTGGGCTAAGAAACCGGATTGCAGCCGTGCAGCAGAATCGTGCTTCTGGCGATAATACGCAACGCCGATGCCGTGTTGGTGATAGGAACGCTCGTTGTATCGGCGGAAGGTCTCCCCCTCTCCCTGATAGTACAGACGAACGCCGGAGGTCTGCTGCAGCCAGTCTTGATTCAACTGCAAAGTCAACCCGCTGTACCAATCGCCGCTCTCCAGGTAGTTGGCAAACGCGTTGCTGGCGTAGCCGCTTTCGTTATCGGCTGTTACCGTTATCTGCGCCGACAGGAGCAGCGGAATAAGCGCGAGTATTTGGAATATGCGCAACATTTCGTTATCCTTAATGACCGTACAAAGGCTGAACGCCTTTGCACGGTCCATGAAAGTCAGTTACCTTTACCAGGAGCATTGCCGCCTCTGCCGGAACCCCTGCCGGTGGTTCCGTCTATTGGAGTGCTTTGGCCGCTGCCAAAGCCCTTGCCCATTCGAGCGCCGCGACCGTACTTGGACCCGGTCCCCTCCTGCGGCTTGACCCAGTCGCTGTCCTTACCGTTGGGCACGCCGTCATTGTCCGCATCCATCAGACGGTCGTTGATGCCGTCGCCATCCTCATCCACAAACGCATGCATGCGTTTGCCGAATCCTTTGCCCTGGCCCTTACCCTGACCGATGCCGCTGCCATCCTGCGGTTTGACGTAATCCGGATCCTGGCCGTTGGGAATGCCGTCGCCGTCCGCATCCGGCGCGTTGTCGTTGAGACCGTCGCCGTTCTCATCCACAAAACCGGCGCCCGCACCCTGGCCTGCGCCCGGTTTGACGTAATCGGAATCTTGGCCATTGGGAATGCCGTCGCCGTCCGCATCCGGCGCATTGTCGTTATAACCGTCGTTGTTGAGATCAATGAAATTTTTGCCGTGTTGAACCGTCGGAGTCTTGAGCGTGTCGGTCTGCGCCCATGTCCCGCTGGCGGCGAACAGAACAAACAGAACCGTTAAAAACAATGCTGTGCGTTTCATGATAAACCTCCAAATCGCAAGTTCGTTTAATGGTGCATTTGATTTTATCAGGCCCGAACGCATCAATAAATTGCAATAGACGTGCCAATAATACGATTTTCGTAACCACTTGTTATTATTGACAAGATTCCTGGTGAGCCACTACTGTTTCGACTATGTTGACGAAATATTTCGACCATTCAGTCGAATTAAGCTTTATTGCAAAAAAATCATTCGAGATATCCATTTCTCCCCATCGAGTTGGAGACAGGCGAGATAAACGCCGCTCGGCACTGTCTGAGAGTTGCTATTGGTTCCATCCCACTGCTGTTGATACACGCCGGGAATTATGTTGCCTTGCGCCAGGGTTTTGATCTTGCGACCGTAGAGATTATAGACGCTCAAAGCGAACAGCGCTGGTTTGTGAACAGCATACTGAATCATCGTCGATCCATTGAAAGGATTGGGATAGTTCTGCAACAGTTCATAATGCAGCGGATTGGACTTTTCTTTCTCATGTAGATCCAGGCTGGTGGTTAAAAATTTTCTGACAGCAGAACGGACCAGCATCGGCTCATGTTCCACCGCCTCATAGTACGCTTTGAAGCGTAGGACCGGATCGGCCGTATCGTTGAATAGATCATCTATAAAATCGAAGGAGATCGTTTGATAGCGCAATTCGGCGGTAACGGTTAATTCACCGGCCTGCTGGCCGATGAACACTCGGTAAAGAACGTAATCAGCGCCGCTGCCCTGCTCTCCCGCCTCATTGCGGTTGAAATCAGGATCCACCGCCGCTTCGCCGGCCACAGCGATCGTCTCATATCCCTGCCCCTGCGCCGTAAATCCTTTAGGCGGTATGCGATTGTCCTTAACATATTTGGCGCCGCGCAGCAGCGTATACGTGATCCGTTCATCCACATCCTGCATCACTGCCTCATAGATCTGTACCTGTCCAGGATCGCGGATAACCTGATGATGCCGTTCCAATCCTTCCTGTTCTCTGAGAATTTTTCCCGAGGCATTCCAGTTGCCGGATTCAAAAAGGATCTGGTTATTCTGATTCTTGACCGCCAGATGCAGCCAGGCCTGTCGGCTGGGAAAGCCGGTCGGGAATTTATGACCTGCAAGGTTTTCAACGCGAACGATCAGCGCCAGAGTATCCACGGTTATTTGCCCATCAATGGAGAGAGCAGCCGTTGCATCGCTTAACATACTTTTTGTTTTGCTTTTTGTCGCAGTCAGGTTGTCGACCGACGCAGCAAGCCCGATCTCCGCGGGGAACTTGGTGAAAATGGAATTCATCAGGATATTGGCGCCGACAAAATCATGTGCGTAAACCGGAGAACGCATTGTTGTCAGCCAAGGCGGGCTGGTCGTGATTTTCATGGGCTCCACAACCGGCGGCATATGGCAACTCTGACACGACACGCCTTTTGCGGCATAGCTGCTGTTTTTCCACTCTAGATAAGGAACCTGCTCGGGGAAATAGCCGGCAATCTGCCCCTGATTATCGACGTATGGAGTGAAAAGCGTATGACAGACCGCACATAGTTCCGATTGTTGCACATGCTGGGAGTAGACCGGAGAATAGCCCGTTTGATTGAACATGGGCGCGCCTGTCGGAGCAGTATAGGGTCCAAAAATGGTGCGTTGGTCAAGGATCACATAATGTCCGGAAAACCCGGATTCCTGGCCGAAGCGATCCTGTTGAATCTGATGACAAAGAGTGCAGCTGACGCCATCTCCGCTCAACGGATCAGCCACAGCCTGTAAAAACGAATAGGAAGTCGATCCGTTGAATATCGCCTCAGTCCGGCCCATAGGCGCATGACAGGTGGTGCATTTATCTTCAATAGGGGATTGCAGTGCAGAATGTGCTGTGACTTCCGCTGCCACCTTGGCCTGCCAGAGCGGATCCTTGAAAGAGTTGGCCATCATTGTAGACCGCCAAAGTTCCGTTGGACTGATGTCTGTTCCCGAAGAGGTTGTAAAAGCGCCATTTCCCGCCCGGTGACAGACAGCGCAATTGCCCGAACCGGAAAATAAATGTGATTTCTGCCTGGGCAGTTCCTGAGAGGCTGATTTCATGCAAAGGGAAAAAACACCTAAAAGTACGAACCAGGTTGCTTTTGGCATAGGCAGCTCGCACATAAGTTCAATCCTTTTCCGTTATCAAAAAGCAGTCGTCGTTCGGGATCCTCGGTTTACCTCATTATCATTTCCCTATCTGACAGACAGCCATTATAAATAGCAACAGTTTCAGCCATAGCAAGCGATAGCTATGGCTGAAACTGTTGCGTCAGGTATAAATCCAGGAATCAGATCGTGAAGAGAGAAACGTCAATTCCCTTTGCCTGCGCGCTTGCCGCCTTTGCCTGCCGGCTCGCCGGGGGTCGTGCTTTGACCGCTGCCGAAGCCCTTGCCCATTCGGATGCCGCGGCCGTACTTGGCGCCGGTCCCGTCCTGAGGCTTGACCCAGTCGCTGTCCTGACAGTTGGGCACTCCATCCTTATCCACATCCATCAGACGGTCGTTAACGCCGTCGCCATCCTCATCCACGAACCCGCCTATACGTCTGCCGAATCCTTTGCCCTGGCCCTTACCCTGACCGATGCCGCTGCCATCCTGCGGTTTGACGTAATCCGGATCCTGACCGTTGGGAATGCCGTCGCCGTCCGCATCCGGCGCGTTGTCGTTGAGACCGTCGCCGTTCTCATCTATAAAACCGACGCCCGCACCCTGGCCTGCGCCCGGTTTGACGTAATCGGAATCCTGGCCATTGGGAATGCCGTCGCCGTCCGCATCCGGCGCGTTGTCGTTATAGCCGTCGTTGTTGAGGTCGACAAAATTTTTGCCGTGCTGGACCGGCGGACTCTTGAGCGTGTCGGTCTGCGCCCAGGTGCCGGCGGTTGCGAACAGTACAAACAGAGCCGCTAAAAACAATGCTGTGCGTTTCATGATAAACCTCCAAAGAAAAAGTTTGCTTAATGATGTGTTTGATTATTCCAGGCCCGAACATCTTTTGCCTATGCAAGGGGTGTGCCAAATGTAATCGCAATTTATCTGCTTGTTATTATTGTACCCTTCTTTTCGCTGCAGCCATCGTTTCGACCGGCTGGACGAGCGTATCCGACCATTCGGTCGAAGCTGAAGAACCGTTCTATAATAGCAAAAACTTTATACGGTAAAAATACGCCTCGCGCACGCAGATCAGTTGAAGGAAAGATTGATAATCGAGCGAAAAGAAAATGCCGGCATGATCGAGCAATGAGGGATAACGCAGGAAACGGCTTGACCGAAAGCTGAAAAGTCAGGGGCAAGTTCTCTGACTTTTCAGGTTGATCTGTTTCTCCTAGGCATAACACGCTTCGCGCATGAGCACCTCTTTAGGATTCATTGCGCAAGGCAAGCCGCCGTTCCTGAGACGGCAGCTTCGCCAGGCTAAACAGCGCGTGGAACACATGGTACCGCGGAATAGTTCAGACCGCTCTCCAACCCCAGCAGGCCGCTGATCCGAGCGGACAAATTGCTCCGGCGGTTGCGGCTGCAACAGCTTCCGGTCAACGATGCGGCGGATATCCGCGAAGGCGAGATTGTTCTCTGTGCACAAAAGGGTTGGATTAAAACTGCGAATCGCCTGCCGCACCAGCGGTTCGGTGTGTATCAGGCCCCAATAATCCAAACGGGTGGATAGCAGACGGCTCACCTCAATCCGCAAAGCCTGCAGCGGCTCGCAGGAATCGCTTCCATTGCACATGTTCAATAAAATTTTTGGACGCACGCTTTGCGTCAGCGCTCGCACCCATTCGGCCTCATAGCCCCAGCGTTTAAACGCCTGCACCAGCGGTATGGACCCGCTGGTGTCGGCCATTCGAAGGTACTCGCTCACTTTTTTCCGCAGGCCGATTTGACCGCGCGCTTGTTGAAGGATTCTGCGCAACTGCGCTGCACGGATAAAGTTGAACACTGTATGCAGCGAGAGTGAATCATTGCTGGAGATCACCAGTCCGGTGTGCGCTGCGAGGAAAAGATCGATCTCGACCGCCGACCCCTCGGCGCCCAGATCCAGGATCACATAATCTGCCGGCAGAGTGGACAGGCCCGCCAACAACCGCCGAGCAGAGTAAGACTGATGGCCCTCAGCGCTGTTCATGCCCAGGGAACCGACGATCACAGACAAGCGCTTGAACAAGGTCGGCTGCACCAGGTCAACGAGCCTCAGCTTATCGTTTTTTAAAAACGTGGACAGCACCGGCTTGCTGCTGCAAACGCCTAGATATCCATGCAAATTCGCGCCGGTGAAATCTGCGTCCACCATAATGGTATGGCAACCCTTTTCAGCCAGGCAGAGCCCCATCATCAGCGCAATGGAGGATTTTCCCACGCCCCCTTTTCCGCCGCCCACAGCGACGATGTGAGGCCCGAGAGCCTTTTCTCTTGTCTGAATCAGTTGGGACAGAAACGATTCACTCTGTTTCATGGCAAAGGCCATAGTATGATCCTGTCATTTTTTCTACTTATATAAGAATTGCAAAAAACATACCAAAATCAACTTTAAAATCCGTCAAACAGTTTAAATGTAAATATTAGAGTTAAGCCATTTACTGCCACCGCAATCTTTCTCTGGATTACTATTTTGAAATTCAAAAAACGCCGGTTGACTTGATCTGAATCAGTCCGTCAAATAGAGAAATACTCTTGGCATCTATGCTTTTTGTTCATTACCTTTAAGAGGAACGAGAAACGGGAAACACTATGAAGAATATGTACATGGCCAAGGCCATTCAGGAAGCAGAGCGGGGAGTGCGATCGAACCACGGCGGCCCCTTTGGCGCTGTCATTGTGCGCAACGGCGCCCTGATCGCCGCCGCCCATAATCAGGTTCTCCGGGATCATGATCCCACCGCTCATGCCGAAGTGCTGGCGGTGCGGCGGGCGGCGAAAAAGCTGCAGCATTTTGATCTTTCTGATTGCGAGATATATACCACCTGCGAACCCTGTCCCATGTGTCTGGCCGCCCTGTACTGGGCGCGGATCGATAAAATCTATTACGGCTGCACCCGCCTGGATGCAGCGGAGATAGGCTTTGACGACGATCTGATCTATCGAATCCTCGCCGGCCGGTGCAACCGCGAGCGCATCGAGACTGAAACCATCGAGCGCGAGGCCTGCCTGCAGGTCTTTAAGCGCTGGCTGGAAAAATCGGACCGGCGACTTTACTGATCGTCCCGGAAGGCCTTCGTCGCCGACGCCGACTGAAGCGCTCTTCAATTCAATCAGCCCAAACCTGACTATAAAGGAAAAATCTCTTGGTAGAATTTGAAAAAATTTTCATTGTCAAAAACGAGGTGGAAGCGAGCTTCTGGGACATGGTTTTACAGGAGCGTGAAATACCACATGTGCTCCGCTCTTATCACGATTCCGCCTATGACGGTCTTTTTCAAATGCAAAAAGGCTGGGGGGCGTTGTACGCCCCGGAAAAGTACCGCACCGTCATCGAATCAATCCGCAGGGAGGTGGATTGTGAAAATCCGGACCATGAGGCGGAAAAAGCATGACGCCGTTCAACGGGTTCACGCAGGATACGATTGCGTTCTTTAAAGAGCTGACGCAAAACAACCATCGCGCCTGGTTCATAGAAAACCGGGAACGCTATCAGCGCGATGTGATCCAGCCGGCGCAGGCCTTTGTGCTGGCCATGGGGGAACGATTGCGGAACATTTCGCCGAACGTCATCGCCGATCCGCGCGGCAATGGTTCCGGCTCTATCTTCCGCATTCACCGCGATGTGCGTTTCAGCAAGGACAAAACGCCTTACAAGACCAATTTGGGCATCTTTTTTTGGCATGGGTCGGCGCGCAAAGACAATCAGCCGGGTTTTTATTTTCATCTCGATGCGGAAAAACTGGGTTTGTATGGCGGCATGTATGCTTTTAACGGGCTCCAGTTGGAAAAATACCGTCAGGCGGTAGCCCATCCGCAAAGCGGGCGCGAGCTGCTGCGCGCCGTGAAAAGGGTGGAGGCCCATGCGCTCTACCAGCTCGGCGACCTGCATTACAAACGCATTCCCAAGGGCTACAGTGCAGAGCAGGATCCGCGCGATTTTCTCCGTTACAATACGCTGTACACGGTCTATGCCACACCGATCCCTGCGGAAATCCATTCAACAGAGCTGATCGAATACTGCTTTCGGCATTATAAAAATATGTATCCGGTGATGCGATGGCTGCTGGACCATATGCTGTGATCAGAACGCTGCGTTCCAGCACTTCACTCGATGGTCTTCCGTGCTCCCGCGTCACAACGGAAAAAGGGCACACGCTGCCCCCTGATCCAGGAACATGGCGCCTCGTTCGTCGCGGCTTCCGCCGGGCGCCGGTTAACCAAAGAGGCGGTACATTTTGAAACTATTGATGCTCACGAATCCCATGGCCGGCCGCCGCCAAGGCAAAACGGTCGCGGAAAAATCGCTGGCTCTATTTGAACAGAACGGCCTTTCGGTGCAGAACCGGTATTCCGAATACCCCGGCCATTTGATCGAATTGGCAAAGCGCGAGGTGAACAGAGACTGGGACGGCATCATCGCCCTGGGCGGCGACGGCACGCTGTTCGAGGTTATCAACGGCATGTGGCAGGGCAATCCCGAGCTGCCGATGCCTCTGGGCGTATTGCCTGCGGGTACGGGCAACTCTTTCTGCAGGGACCTGGAGATCAAAACCCATGCCGACGCTGTAAAAAAAATCGTCGATGCCCGATTACGGCCGGTGGATCTGGGGCACTGCGTCTGCGACGATCAGACCTTCGTGTTTATCAATATCCTCGGTTTTGGTTTTGTCGCGGACGTGGCGAAAAAGGCGTACAGTTATCGCAAATGGGGTGCGCTCAACTATGTCATCGGCGTGTTCCTGATCACCAGACGCCTGCAGTCCTATTTTCTGGATTTTGAAATCGACAGTATCGCTTATCAGCGGAACAATATCTTTGTCGAGATCTGCAATTCGCGCAAAACCGGTGGAGACATGCTCATGGCGCCTGAGGCGAAAATTGACGACGGCCTTCTCGATGTGGTGATCTTGAATCAGGTGAGCCGGCGCCGGTTGTTGTCCGCTTTGCCGAAAATATTCACCGGCGCCCATCTGCGCATGCCGGAGGTGGAGCATTTCGTCGCGCAAAAAGCAAGTTTTCGGCCTGCTGCGGTGAAAGCGCTCACGCCGGATGGCGAGATCATCGGCGCCACGCCCATCACCGTCTCTGTACTGCCGGCAGCGTTGCGGGTTTTCGGCTGATGCCCTCCCCAGCTGCTCCTTCCCCCGCTCTTCCGCTGCTGTGCAGAAAAACGCGCTGTTTGATCAAATGCCGGGGCGCGGCCGCGGCATTCCCGCACACCCCCTGCCTACCGTTCACAGGATCAACTGCCAATCGCCGACATCGATCCATTGACCGAACTTGAAGCCTACCTGCTGCAGGTGCGCCGTTTGTTTAAAGCCGAACGATTCATGCAGCCGGACGCTGGCTGGATTGGGCAGGCTGACGACGCCGATAACGACATGGATGCCCATGCGTTTCAATCGGTCGAGCAATTCCCGATACAACCTGGCGCCGTAGCCACGGCCGGTCTGTTCGGGATCGAGGTACACCGTGCTCTCCGCTGTGTACCGGTAAGCCTCCCGATCACGGAATTTCGTTGCATAGGCGTAACCGACCAGGGTCTTTCCATTTTCCAACACGATCCAGGGAAAGCCGTCGGCCAGCACGTGGTGCAGACGATCAATGATCGTGGCCGCTGTGATCTCGTTCACCTCGAACGTGATGATGGTGTTCGAAATATAATAATTGTAGATCGCAGCGATTTGAGCCGCATCCGCGGCCACGGCGTTCCGAATGCTGATGAACTCCGCAAGGTCGGCCATTTTCGACTCAATGGGGGTGATGGGTGTGCAGGGCATTGTATTTGGCTAAAATTTGTCTAGTGCGATCGATGGGCAGCGCCTCTGCCCGATGCCCGTTCCGGCCGGCTACGGTGGTGGCGGCCAGCAGAGAATTGTACACCGCTTCTTCAGTGGCCTCGATGACCGCCTGAAACAAAGGCGACAGGGCAGAGTTGTTCAACGCCACGGTGTTGCGCGTCAATCCAACGTTGTGGATGCGGTTGGACCGTGCGGTGCTGAAGGCGATGACATAATCTCCGCTGCCGTTTCCGGCGCTGGAACCGGTGCGGCCGAGTCCAAGCATGGCGCGGGCCGCCAGTCTCTGCAGATTGCGGTGCTCCAACGGGGCATCCGTGGCCACGACGATGATGATCGAGCCATCGGGGCGGCTTGAATCCTTCTCTTCCCCGCGTTGCAGCGAGTCCAGGTGATCCTTGAGATAATAGCGGTTCAACTCCCGGCCGACCGGTGCACCGTTGATGGTCAGCAGGCCGCCGAAATTGGATTGCACCAGAACGCCCACCGTATAACCGCCCAAGCTCGAAGGTATGCACCGGGACGCTGTGCCGATGCCGCCTTTGAACCCAAACGCCATAGTGCCGGCGCCGGCGCCGACCGATCCTTCGGCTACCGCTCCCCCGGAGGCGGAGCGGAGCGCTGCAAAAACCTCGCCGGCTGCAATCGGACGCGCCCGGCCGTTGTTAAGGAATCCATCATTGGTTTCAGCCACCACCGGATTGATGGAAAACACCTTTTCATTTCCCGGAAGCGCCAGCATATAATCCAGCAGCGCATCGGCCACGCGCGCCACGTTGAGCGTGCTGGTCAGCAGAATCGGGGTTTCGAGTTCGCCCAATTCGTTCACTTGGGTCGATCCCATCAATTTGCCGTACCCATTGCCGATATAGACAGCGGCAGGCACTTTTTCTGCAAACAGATTGCCGTCATGGGGCAGAATAGCGGTCACGCCGGTACGCACGTCCTCACCGCGGATCAGCGTTGCGTGGCCCACGGCTACGCCGGCCACATCGGTGATGGCGTTCAGCGGCCCGGGCGGCAAAACTCCGACGATAATGCCCATCTCCCGGGCGCGCGGACGCTGCTCCGCGGCCTGTGCGGAGAGAAACAAGGTTCCAAAGAAGAAAACAAACAGCTTTTTGGCAGATAGAGACATGGCGCCAGCCTTTCAGCGGATGATTTTCCATTTCAGCTGTTGAATCCGCGGCGGATTCTGCGGCGTGAGGGTGAAGAAGAGTTCCAGATCCGCCTTTTGCCCGTCCACGATAAAGCTGCCGCGCAATCGGTTGAGCGCCACCATCTCGCGGATGCCGACGACGGGGCCGAGCTCCGCATACAAGCTTTGGAAGGTCCGTCTCAACGAGTCGATGGATTGATCAAGAAAAAAATTGTCGCCGAACAGATTCGGATCGGTCACTTGCCAATCCGGCAACAGGGCTGTCAATTCGTCCCGCCTCTGCTGCAGAATGGCGGTCACCGGCGTCGGCCGCTTGGACAGGCCCAAAAGAGCGATGCAGGTGTCCAGAACCGCATCGTTCGCAGCCCCCAGATCCGCATAGGTCCGGTTGCTGAAAGCCGCCACTCCGATTCCATATTCCGGCAATATCCGCCACTGGCTGCCAAAGCCAGGCAGACCGCCGCCGTGATTCAGGGATATTCTGCCTTCACCGTCCTTTATCCAACGCAGACCATATCCATAACAAGAGGCCAGAGGGCTCAAGCGGCCGTTGGGATAGCGAAAAGAGGCATTGAGATTGTTAAAGACCCAAGGCCGTTGCATCTCTCGCAAAGAAGCGGCTGATACCGGCGAGTTCCGCTGATTGGCGCCCGGCGGCCAGGCGCTGAGATGATAGATCATATACTTGCTGAAATCGTCCATGGAGGTGATCAATCCTCCCATAGCGGCATAGGCGCCGTCCGGCAACAGCGATATGGGTATCCACCGTCCCCCTTCCCAGCTATAACCCCAGGCCAGCAGATCTCTGGGGGCCTGGGAGTACTCCCAGATGGAATGATTCATCGCCAGAGGTTGGAGAATCTGCGTCTGTACGAATTCCTGATAGGATTTTCCCGACACAACGGCTATAATGCGGCCGAGCAACGCGAATCCCAGATTGCTGTATTCATAGGCCACGCCGGGAGCATTGGAAAAAGAAATGCCGTTTTTCACCATGTCCAGCAGCTGCTGATCAGAGACAGCCAGTTGCCGGTCTCCCCAGGGATTGTCTTCAGGAAAACCGGCGGTATGGGTCAACAAATGGCGAATCGTGATCCTGGGCGCATCCGGCGCCGGATACTCCAGGTTTTTCATTTCCGGGATATACCATTCAGCCGGATCATCCAGTGACAGCCTTCCCTGATCGCGCAACAGCAGGATGGCCATGGCCGTGATGCTTTTGGTCATGGAAGCGATGCGAAAAAGCGATTGAGGAGTGGCCGGCGTTTTGAGCGATAGATCCGCATAGCCGATGCCGCCGGAGCACACCAGTGCGCTGTCGAGCACCACACCGAAAACCAAACCTGGAAGATGGTGCGCTTGAGCATGATCTCGATAGATCTTTTCAATGATCGGCAGCACACGGTGAGGAATTTGGACGCGGCCGGAAGGAGTGTGCGGCGACTCGGAGTGAATTTGCGGCAGGGCTGGGCCCAGTGGCAACAGGGAGATAAGGAACAGAAGATGTCGCTTTTTCATTCGATCCTCACGAATTACCTGGTTCGCTTCAAGTGCCGGCTGCAGCGGTCTGAGAAGGGTTCTGCCGATAGCGGCGTGTTCCCCGGCCGGCGCGGTTCTTTGTTGGTCTGATGAGCTGTCACCGCTTGTATCGCACCAAATCGTCGAAAGCGAAGCAGCGCTGCCTCGCTGCAAACAGAGCGGGCGCTGGCTTAAAAGTAGTAGCGCGCACCGATGGCGGCGTCCAGGTCCAATCCACCGCCGCCGGTCAGTTTCAAAAGCGGCGCCAACTCGATAAAAAGTTCAACCGGTTGTGAAGTGAAAAACAAGGAGACGCCGCCCAGAGCGCGGGCCATCAGAATGGAATCATGCTTGCGGTCTTTGAGGCCGACGCCGAATCCATAATAAACTGCCAGACGGGTTTGGGGCGATTGCGGGAACAAGTTCCAATCATGCCACAAATAGTCCGCGTGGATGGAAAAATCATCCAATCCGATGCCAAGGTCCATTGCGTTGACCGTATTGAAGCGGAATTTGGCGGTGATCCCGGTGGGATCTCCCACCATAAGGCCCACGCCCGCCGGGGTGGTGCAGCATCCATCGGGCGGATGCAGTAAAGCCGTCCGTACAAGCAAACAGATGAAAAAGAAATGCTTTTTACCTTGTTTCAACCACACACTCCTTTGCTACTCTTCCTGCAACGCGGCGATGAACTTGTCCGCCTCCGCGATGGCGGCTTCCATATCATGAACCAGATTGTCGACGTTGGTCTGCACGCTGATCTATTCGTCGCTCAGCCCGGCGACGGCTTTGGCGTTAAGGTTATATTTGATAAAAAGCCCTTGATCGCGCAAGGGCATCAGAGCGGGTTCCAGTTTGGACTCGGCCTTTTTCAACGCTTTCATCAACTCTGCATACTTGGCCTTGGCCTGGTCATATTTGCGCTGGCTGGCTTTCTTCAGGCTTTCACTGTTGTATTGTTTGATCTCCTCGCTCCATTCATGGAACTGCCTGCCAGGAACACCGGCACGATGACCGCTGAAATCACTGTTTTCCCTCTCATCAGCATTTCCCTCATAAAACCAACATTCCATAGCCTGGAATCGAATAGCAGCCCGGTTAAAATTGACAAAAATAACTTTAATCTGCAAAGCTTTTTTATCTTCCCCGAAAGGCTGAATGGGGGGCGGACGCTTTAGCGGAATCGAACATGCCGCCCCACGCCCCGGCTGTCGCCATGCCAGACCGCTTTGCCTGCAGCGCGGTCGCCGCGGTCCGGGCCAAGTCATGCAGCCGGCAGCCGCGTTGGATGAACCTTACTCTGATTGTGGATTGCAGTCAAAACGGATAAAATCAAAATCAGCCCAGCCGGCTGACGCGTCCGGCGTGCAGGAAAGCACCGGAGACGGGCCGACGGAAGAGCTCGCGTTTGCAGCCAGCGCATAAAGTCCGATCTTGGCGCCGACCCATTTGCCCTGCGCAGCCGTGAATGCGCCGGCAATCGGCAGATATAAAAGATCGTCCAGACTATAGGCAAAGGTGCAACGGCCGCCGGTATGGACCTGCGCGCGAAGAAAAACCTCGGTCTGTGTGAGCGGAACAGCGGCCACGATGGTTTCTGCGCCGCCCTGATCTGCATTCAGGCAGAAAGCCAATTCCAGCATCACGCATTCTTGACGCTTGTGAAGACTCAGACAGGCATAATCACAACCCAGAACGATCATCCCGGCGCGTTCGCCAGGCGTGGAGGAGTGAAAAGATAAACAAACCTTGACTGCAAACCGCTCTGCGGGAAATTTTTGTGCCAGGATGTTTGGCAGCAGCCACAGATTGGCCGAACGGATTGGGGACGGAACCGCGAACAGGCGGAGAAATCCCGGCCGGACGGAGAGATCATGCCAGGCGGCATCCGGATTGGCCTGCCACTGCCACTGCAAACCCAGCTGGTTCGAGGTGAATTCATCAGAGGCGGGAATGTGAAACTCCGGCGATGTCTTGTTCGTCCTGGGCAGGGCGAAGGTCTGCACCGGCTCCCCGATGCCGTCGCCGTCCTGGTCAGCGCCGATGAGCGGCCACCCATCTTCCCAACGCAGGGGCTGCAGATGGAGGATGCGACCATAGGGGCCGCGGTCCTGAAAATGGACAAACCAGGAATCGCCGTTGGCCAGTTCCACCCAACCGCCCTGATGCGGACCATTGACAGCCGTGTTTCCCTGTTTCAGCACGATTCTGTCTTCATAAGGCCCATACACCGAGCGCGAGCGCAATACGGTTTGCCAGCCAGTCTGAACGCCTCCGGCCGGGGCGAAAAGATAATACCAACCGTCGCGCCGGTAAAATTTTGGCCCTTCGATGATCGGATGATTCTTATGCCCGTCGAATACGGTGACGCCTGCATCCAGCACTTTTTCCCCATTCAGACTCATCCGATGAACGGTCAGCAGGCTGTTGAAACCGGCTCGGCTTTTAGCCCATGCATGCACAAGATAGGCCCGACCGTCGTCATCCCATAGAGGACAGGGATCGATCCAGCCCTTGGCTTTTTGTATCAGCCTGGGCGTTTCCCAGAGTCCGGCCGGATTTTCACTCTTGACCATAAAAACGCCAAGATCCGGATCGCCGTAATAGATCCAGAATTGGTTCTGATAAAAGCGCAGGCTGGGCGCCCAAACGCCGTTGCCGGGTTGCGCTAAATCATAGCGCGGCGACGGCAGGCGCTGCAGCGCATGACCGATGATCTGCCAGTGGATCAGGTCGCAAGAATGCAGCACCGGCAGACCGGGCACATGGTTGAAACTGGAGGAGACCAGGTAGAAATCGTCGCCGACCCGAATGACATCCGGGTCAGAATAGTCGGCAAAAAGGATGGGGTTGAAGTAATGCTCGATGTTTTGCTTAACCGCCAAAAAGCCTCCATCGGAATCGCGCGGGTCAAAACGTACAGCGCCGGCAGTGCGCCAGAACAGTGGAAACCGCATTTTTCATTCTCTGGCGATCACCCCTATCGACGGCCGCGCAGTGCGGTCATCCGCGTTCCAGCGCTGTTACAGGCATGCCCATACCGCCTTGCAGCGGTAAGATGGGCTGAAAAACTCAGTTTAACGGCGGAGCGGATTTGCTGGCCAGTCGCAGAACCCAATAGCCCCACAGGCCGGAAAGCAAAGAACCTGCCAGAATGCCCAACCGTTCATCGATGAGCAGATTGACGCCGGTTTCTTCAAAAGCGAGAGAACCGATGAACAGGCTCATGGTGAATCCGATTCCACACAGCACCGCCGTGCCATAGAAGGACAACCAAGTCGCTCGAGTCGGCAATTCAGCCAGTCCCCATTTGATCCCCAGCCAGCAAAAAAGAAAGACGCCCAATTGTTTGCCGATGAACAAACCGAGGGCAATGCCGAGGGGGATGGGATGAATCGCCTGTTCCCAGCCCATGCCGGAGAAGTGAATCCCGGAATTGCAGAAAGCGAACAGCGGCAAAATAATAAAGGCCACTGTGCTGTGCAGATCGTGCTCCAGACTTTCCAGCGGCGAGGTTCCGGACGGAGCAGAGGTCTTCAGAGGAATGAACAGCGCCAAAAGAATGCCCGCCAGCGTGGCGTGCACGCCGGACTTGAGCAGAGCGATCCACATGATGACGCCGATGGTCAGGTAAACGCTCTTTTGTGCGACGTTGCGACGGTTGAGCATGAAAAGAATGAGCAGACAGACACCGGCGATCATCAGAGCGGCAAAGGAAATCTTGCTGGTATAAAAAAAAGCGATGATGAGAATGGCGCCGATATCATCAAAGATGGCCAAAGAGGTAAGAAATATTTTCAATCCGGCAGGCGCCCGCGGGCCCAGCAGAGCGAGTACGCCGAGGGCGAAGGCGATATCGGTGGCAGCCGGGATGGCCCACCCTTTCAACGCCATGGGATCCTGCGCATTGAAAAGGATATAGATGGCCGCAGGCACGAGCATGCCGCCGAGAGCGCCCAGGCCCGGCAGGACAACCTTTTTTCTGCTTGACAGCTCGCCCTGCATAAACTCTCGTTTCAGCTCCAGGCCGACGAGAAGAAAAAACAGGGCCATGAGACCGTCGTTGACCCAGAGCAGCAGAGGTTTGGCGATCTCCAGGCTGCCCGCCCGCACCGCAACAGGCATCTCCATCAATTGGCGGTAGAGCGAATAGAGCGGCGAATTCGCCGCCACCAAGGCCAGCACCGCAAAGGCCACCAGTAAAATACCTCCGGCCGATTCCTGTTTGAAAAATTTCTGAATAAAAGAACGCGTCCCGTTCTTCATAAGAGCTCCCGTTGTTTGCCTGCCGAAGCGTTCAGGTCGATGCCGCTGCCGCCTGTAAGCGTCTCAGGCAGGCGGTTGCTCGCCATAGCGCATCGTTGGCAGCCGTCAAGCCGGAAGACGAGTCATGGCGGTGAGGGCGTCGACCCGTTTCTGAATGTCGACCGCGGATAGATCGCGAATCGCCGCGATGCCGAACGCTTCCACGCAGTAGGAGGCCAAGGCGCTTCCGTATACCACCGCCCAGCGCAGGCTCGCGTCGTCGACTTTGCCGATTTTCGCCAAGTAGCCCATAAAACCGCCGGCAAAAGTGTCGCCGGCGCCGGTGGGGTCATAGAGTAAAGTGACAGGATAGGCCGGGCAATAAAAATAAGACTGGTTATGGACCAGCAGAGCGCCGTGTTCGCCTTTTTTAATGATCAGGGTGGAAGGTCCCATGGCTTGAATTTTTCGGGCGCCGACAAAAATATTGGACTCTCCGGACAGCTCTTTGACTTCGGCATCATTGATGATCAGGCCGTCCACCACCGAAAGGATTTTGCGCAGCGGTTCCGGGGCGCCGGAGATCCAAAAGTTCATGGTATCCATGGCGACGAACAAGGGCTTGGTCACCTGCTGCATGACGGCGTACTGGAGTTCCGGACCGATGTTGGCCAGAAAAACAAACGGACTGTTGCGATAGCTCAAGGGAAGCTCGGGCTTAAAGGTCTCGAACACGTTGAGATGGGTGTACAGGGTTTCGCGATCGTTCATATTCTCGAGATAGCGGCCTTTCCAGCGAAAGGTTTTTCCCGGCGCCGTCTGCAGGCCTTCCAGGCTGACCTTCCGGTCTTTTAAAAAGGCGATGTCCTGATGATGAAAGTCATCGCCGACCACAGCCACCAGATTCACCGGAGTGAAATGACTGGCGGCGGTGGCGAAGAAGGTAGCGGAACCACCCAAAACCTCGTCCGCCGCCGCCTGTGGGGTGATGATCGAATCGTATGCGACTGAACCGACAACCAGCAAACTCATGAGCCAACCTCCTTACATTGTTTCCGGCGCAGAGATGCCCAAAATCTTTAATCCATTGGCCAACACCAGGCGGGCGGCCTGGCACAAGAGCAACCTCGCGTTCGACAGCTCCTCATCATCGATAACCACGCGGTTTTCATGATAGAAGCGATGAAACACCGTGGCCAGTTCCTGCAGATAATCCGGAATCCGGTGGGGCTCCAGATATTGCGCGGCGCGGGCGATGACCTCCGGGTAATCGATCAACTTTTTAATCAGCTGCAATTCGAACTCATTTTCCAGCCGGCTTACATCCGCCTGTTCCGGCAGGGTCCTGCCCTGCTCCTGCGCATAACGCAGCACATTGCAGATGCGCGCATGAGCGTACTGCACATAATAGACCGGATTTTCATCCGTCTGCTTTTTCGCCAGCTCGATGTCAAAGTCCAGCGGTTGGGAGATGCGGCGATCGACGAAAAAGAACCGGCTGGCGTCGACGCCCACCTCTTCGACCAATTCGTCCATCTCGATGATCTCGCCGGCGCGCTTGGACATTTTCACCGGTTGGCCGTTGCGCAGCAGGTTGACCTGTTGAATGATGCTGACCTGAAAACTGTCGGCCGGATGGCCCAGGGCGAGAAGGGCGGCGCGCATCCGGTCGATGTAGCCGTGATGATCCGGTCCCCAGAAATCGATGATCTGATCGAATCCACGCTCGTATTTGTTTTGATGGTAGGCGATGTCGATGAGAAAATAGGTCGGCTCGCCGGCGCTGGTGATCAGCACTCGGTCTTTTTCATCGCCGAATTTACTGGACTGAAACCAGAGCGCGCCGTCCTGATGATAGCTCAATCCCGCCTTTTCGAGTTTCTCCAGCACCGCCCGATGCGCCTGTCCTTCACGCAGCCGGCTCTCCCGAAACCACAGATCATAGTGCACGCCGTATTTATCCAGGCTGCTCTTCTGCCGTTCCAGCATGTACTCCAGCGCCAGGGCGCTGAATCGAGCATCCCGCTCCTCTTCCGACAGGTCGGCGTAACGGTCGCCGTCGCGCTGCAGGATCTCCAGCGCCAGGTCTTGCAAGTAAAGGCCGTGATAGCCGTCCTCAGGCACCGGTTGTTCGTTGCCCAAGGCGGTCAGGTAACGGCTGCTGAGCGAGCGGCCGAGCAAGCGAATCTGCCGGCCGGCGTCATTGACATAAAACTCGCGGCGGGCGTCGAATCCGCATAGGGCAAAACAGTTGGCCAGCACATCGCCGATGGCGGCAGCGCGGGCGGACACGATGTTAAGAGGTCCGGTGGGATTGGCGCTGACAAATTCCAGCTGAATGGATCGGCCCTGCCCCCACTGACTGCGGCCGTATTCGGCGCCCTGCTGCACAATGCTCGATACGGATTGCTGCAAACAATGCTTGGCCAGATAAAAGTTGATAAAGCCGGGGCCGGCGATTTCGGCCTTTTCCACATAGAGCGGATCCAAGTTCAAGCGGCTCACGATCTGTTCAGCCAGCTTGCGCGGCGCACGTTTCTGCTCTTTGGCCAGATTCATGGCGATGGCGGTGGCGAGATCTCCATACGCCTCCTGCTTGGGTTTTTCCAGATTGAGCTGTTTGATGTCGCTGACAGGGATCGCCAACTGAGCGAGTGCGCTTTGAATTTGATTGCGAATATATTCCTGCGGGTTCATGATTTTTCCTCAACAGAGTCCTCGATCCGGGTGGTGCCGGCATCGGCCCATAGTTTTTCCAGCGAATAAAATTCGCGGGCCTCGGGGCGGAACAGATGCACCACCACATCGACAAAATCCATCAACACCCAGCTGGAGCCGCTGCCGCCTTCCACATGCCAGGGTTTGACCGCGTCGACCAGGCGCAGTTGTTCGTCCAGATGATCCAATACGGCTTTGGCCTGATGATCGCTGTCCACGGAACAGATCACAAAAAAATCGGTGAACGACGCGATCTGAGTCAGGTCCATCATAAGCACGTCATACGCTTTTTTTTCCAGAACCAGCCTGCTGATGCGTTCAGCTAAAGCTTTGCTGTTCATGGAGGCCTCCCACGCTATACATTTACGCACACACGTCTCTCAGCCTGTCAGCAGCGGCATCGCCGCGGCGGCCACCTGCTCAGGGGTTACCTCGGTCATGCAGCGGAAATGGCCTTTGGGACAGCGCCGCCGTCCCATGGCGGTACACGGCCGGCAGGCCAGACCGGTGTTCTCCACCACCCGGCTGAACGGGGCATCGGGAAAGAAACCGAGTTCCCGAGTTGTGCAGCCGAAGATGGACACGGTTTTGATGCCGAGCGCCACCGCCAGATGCATCAATCCACTGTCGTTGGTGACCATGAGATCCATAGCGGCGATCATTGCCGCGGTTTCACGCAGGTTCAATGCGCCGGACAGGTCGATGGCCGCGCTGCCGATCGCCGTTGCGATGCGACCGGCCACGGTGCGATCGCGATCGTCTCCGTAGAGAAAGATGCGCGGCGCCGTTCTCCCGGCGAGCGACTCGCCGAACAGTCCGGCCAGAGCGATAAACTGCTCGGCCGGCCATTGTTTGGTCGCGTGGCCGGCGCCGACGGCAAAACCGATCCGCCGCACGGATGGATCGAGCCCAAACTCAGCCAGACGAGACCGGGCAACGGCTTTGTCCTCTTCGAATAAAAAAAATTCCAAACCCTGCCCATCGGGTTGAACGCCCCAGGGCGCCAGACCGGCGAGATACCTGCGATAGACCGGAACCACTTCCTGGTACCGGTTCACCCCGGCATGGACCAAGAGCCAGCGTTTCCAATAGTGCTTGGCATAGCTGGCGATCCGCGCCCGGCGGTCTCGAAGGAACAACGAACGCAGGTTGCGATGCACGTCGACGATGAGATCATATTTTTCCGCACGGATAAGCCGGCGCATTCGGCACAACTCGGACCAGCCGTAGGGCGCAGCCAGGATCATTCTGCGCCGCAGATACGGATGGCCCTTGACTAGATCGGCGTACCGTTCCTTCAGGCAAAAATCGATCTGCGCCTGCGGAAACCGACGGCGCAGTGAACGGAGCAACGGCGAGGTCAACAGGATATCGCCGATGGAGCTGAGCCGGATGACGAGAATTTTCCGCGGATCCTCGGGGATCATGCAATCTGCAGCGCCTTTTTAAACCAAGGAATGGTGACGGCCAATCCCTGTTCCAGCGAATAGTGCGGTTCCCAACCCAGCCGCTTTTTAGCCAGAGAGATGTTGGGCTGGCGTACTTTGGGATCATCAACCGGCAAGGGTTTGGAGACCAGTTTGCTGCGGCTGCCGGTCATGCGGATGATCGTCTCTGCCATTCGCCGGATGGTCATCTCCTGGGGATTGCCGATGTTGACCGGTTCATGCTGATCGGACATCATCAGGCGATAGATGCCCTCGATCAGGTCCTGAACGAAACAAAAACTGCGGGTTTGCGAGCCGTCGCCGAAAATAGTGATCGGTTCATGGCGCAACGCCTGGGGGATAAACGTAGGGATGGCGCGGCCGTCGTTGGGCCGCATACGCGGACCGTAGGTGTTAAAAATGCGCACGATCTTGGTATCCACCCCATTGTAGCGATGATAGGCCATGGTCAGGGCTTCGGCAAAGCGTTTGGCCTCATCATACACACCGCGCGGCCCCACGGGATTGACATTGCCCCAATAGTCCTCGGTTTGCGGATGGACCAGCGGATCCCCGTACACCTCGGAGGTGGAGGCCAGCAGCATGCGCGCTTTTTTTTCCATCGCCAATCCCAGCACTTTATGCGTTCCCATGGAACCGACTTTGAGCGTATGGATGGGAAGCTGCAGATAATCCAGCGGACTGGCCGGCGAGGCGAAATGCCAGACATAGTCCACGGGACCGGCCAGGTAGATATATTCGGTCACGTCATGTTTGATGAAGCGAAAGCGTTCACCCTGCAGATGTTCGATGTTGGCGATGGCGCCCGTGAGCAGGTTGTCCATAGCGATCACCTCATGGCCTTTGGCCAGCAGGTATTCGCATAGATGAGATCCTAAAAATCCGGCGCCGCCGGTGACCAGCGATCTGGGCATAATCTCTTCTCCCGTTCCTTTGCGCCCGCCGCCGGGCGCGATAAAAAAAGTTTTCGCCGTTACTCCTCAGCGGATAAACGCTGAAACGATTTCTGCAAACCTGAGCTGATCATATGATGCAGTCCCTGATCATCCTCATAAAGGATGATCGCCTCCACCCCCGGCAGGCTTTCCACCAGAGCCATGCCCTGCTGCGGACCGGCGACGAACACCGCGGTCGACAGGCCGTCGCACAGGCTGTTCTCCGGCGCCTGGATGGTGACGCTGCGGCATCCCCAAGCCGGCAATCCGCTGCGTGGATCGAGGATATGATGAAAGCGTTTGCCCTGATGCATGAAATAACGTTCATAATCGCCGGAGGTGGCCACGCACCCCTGGTCCATGCGAAAGCGGCCGTAAAACCTTTCCCGCTGCCGCGGATCGCGCACATAGATGTGGCGTTTGCCCGCGGTCACAGGGCCGGCCAGGGTGGAGACTTCGCCGCCGACATCCACCTGCGCATCGGTGACCCCGGCGACCGACAGAACGTGCATGGCCTCGTCGATGGCATAGCCCTTGGCAACGCCGCCGAGATCGAGCGCCATGCCCGCTTTACGCAAAGCGACGCTGTCGCCCTGCAGCTGAACGGCGCGGTAATCGACTTTATCCAACAAGTCCGCCATCTCCTCAGGCGTCGGCAGCAAGAGGTTTTCGGAGCGGCCGAATCCGTACCGCTGCATCAGCACGCCGACAGTGACATCGAACCGTCCTGCCGACAGCCTGCTGATCTCCAGGGCCTTGGCCAGAACCGCGGCGGTTTCCGGCGACACGCGGGTCCAGCCGGAGCCGGCGCGGGCGTTGACCCGACTGACGTCGCTGGTGCTGCGATACACATCGCAGACCGAATCGATCAGCGCCATGCGCTCCGCCGCCTGATCCAAAACCCGCCGCCACCGCGCCTCCCTCCCATCCGTATAAAATATTTTCATGGACACATAAGTGTCCATGAGGATGAACGTTTTTTCCAGCGTCTGATACGGGAACTTGTGGCAAGAGATCAACAGGACGAAGGCGAGGATCGCCGGGATTCTCAGGACAGCGGCAACCGAAGTGGTCCTAATTTTCTCGAGTGATCGCAAAATCAACCAATTTCATTAAGCTGGCTTTGCTGGCGGAATCCGCGTAGGGCTGTAATTCTTGTTCAGCCTGCCGGGCATAGTGCGTCGCCACCTGGTGGGCATAGCCGATTCCGTCCTGCGCCTCGACAAACGAGAGAATCCGGCGGGTCGCCGCTTCGTCCAAAGAACTCTGCGCCAACCAAGTGAGCACCTGTTCCCGCTCCGCGTCGCCGGCTTGGCGTAAGGCCTGGATCAACGGCAAAGTGATTTTATGTTCGCGCAGATCATTGCCGACTGGTTTGCCCAACTTGGAGCGGCTGCCCGTATAATCGAGCAGGTCGTCTTTGATCTGAAAGGCGATGCCGAGGTTCTCTCCGAACCGCTTCATGCGCGCGCACGAGGCCTCATCGGAGGTGACCGACAGGCAGCCGAGCGCACAGGAAGCGTTCAACAGAGAAGCGGTCTTTTTGCCGATGAGATCCAGATACAGCGCCTCATCCACGGCAAACTGACCCCCGTTTTCAATCTGCAGCAGTTCGCCCTCGGTAATCCGGTCTGTGGCCTCACTCAAAATGGTCAGCGCCCGGGCGTCCTGGAGCTTGAGCATCGTCGTCAGCGTGCGGCTGAAGAGCAGATCGCCGATCAGCACGGAGATGCGATTGTCCCACAAGTGGTTGACGGTGGGCGAACCACGGCGCAGCTCGGAATTATCCACCACATCATCATGCACCAGGGTCGCAGTATGAAGCAATTCCACCACCAATGCGGATAACATCGTCTTCTCCGAACCGCTGCCATGCAAATCAGCGGTTAAAAAGACCAACAGCGGACGAAGACGTTTACCTTTCAATCCGGCTACATAACGGACTATCTGTTCGGCGAGCGGAATGCGTGAATGCAATAGATCGGCCAGCGCTTTTTCGAAATCCAGCAGTTGTCGGTTAACCGGTGCGGAAATGGAATCGATGTTCACACGTTTCCCTGAAGCGTCATTTAGAGATGCCCTTTAGGGGGAGGATTTCATTTTGCAAAAATTTAAGGATTTTTATTCAGGATGTCAATATTTAACTGGCGGTTGCAGCGATTCGGAAGCTTTTACTGCTGGCAGCTTGACGGTAAAAGTAGTGCCAACGCCCTCCCGGCTCTTTACCTGAACGTCTCCCCCCTCGCGCTTGACGATCGAATAGGACAAATACAGACCCAAACCGGTTCCTCCGGAGTGCTGTTTGGTGGAAAAAAACGGCGTAAAAATGTGTTTGAGGTTTTCGTTCGAAATACCCACGCCGGTATCGGTGAAATCCATGACGATCCAATTCGGCTCCGCCTGCTTGCGGGTTGAAATGCGCAGCACCCCGCCGTTGGGCATGGCCTGCACCGCATTATATATAATGTTTAAAAACACCTGCTTAAGCGAATCCAGGCTGAAGAACGCCATGCTTACATTTTCAAACTTTTTCTCGCATTGGATATTGCGCACAGCGATCTCTTTTTCCAAAAGCGACAGCGTGGTGTCCACCAGTTTTTCCACATCGATGCGCTCGCGCTCATACATCGAGTGTTTGGAGAACTGGAGCAGGTTTTCGATAATCTGCGAAGCCCGCCGAATGTTCTTCTTGATAATGTCCAGCTTTTGATCGAGATCGGCATATTTGTGATTCAGCTGATCTTCGATGGAATAGCGCGCCGTTTCGATGACGTTCAGCGGATTGCGCAATTCATGGGCAATGCCCGAGGAGAGCAGGCCGATGGTGGCCAGCTTTTCCGACTTGATCAGCTGCCGCTCGATCTCTTTCTGCTCAGTGACATCCTTGACGTACTCGGCCACCAGTTCCGGCTTGCCGTCGATGCCGGTCATGGGAAAGGTCCAGATGTGAAAGGTGCGCCCCTGATGGTAGATTTCGAGAAATCGCGTGCCGCCGGTTTCCAAGGTTTCCCGCATAGGGCAATCCAGGCACTTTTCAGAGCGGCCGAACAGGGCCTTGTAACATTTCTCGCCCAGCATTTTGGACTGGCTCAGCGAATTGACCTGAACATATTTCTTATTGCCCATGACCAGATTATAATCGCGATCCTGGACAGAGATAGGATCGCTGATGCCGTCGAACAAGGAGATGAGCCGCTGCCGGCTCAGCAGCAGCTGACGCTGCATTTTGATTTTTTCGCTGATGTCGCGCACAAAACATTGGATCACCGGAGTGCCGGCCACAGAGACCAGACTGGCGCTGATGTCCACCGGCAGCAGAGACTGGTCGGCGCGCACCAGCAGAAGGTGATCGAGTGCGGCGTAATCATCCCGGCGGATCTTGGCGAAAAAACCGGACAGCATTTCCTGAAAACGGCCGGAGACGATGCGGGAGAAATTTTGCGACAACAGATCGGACTGCTGATAGCCGGTCATGGTACGGGCCATCTCGTTGACCTGGATAAAGCGCAGGGACGCGGCATCGAGAATAAAAATGCCGACCACCGCTTTTTCGAACAGTGCGAAATACCGCTGTTCCGTCTGCAAAAGTTGTGAGGAGAGCCGTTGTTCCTCCACAGCGCGTATCAGCACGCGCGGCAGCAGGTCCAGAAGGTCACGGGTCTTGACCAGATAATCATACGCCCCCATCCGCATCGCCTCCACCGCGATCCGCTCGTCGCCCTGGCCGGTCACCATCACCACCGCGGGCGGCCGATGCATTTTTCGGATCTCCGCCAGCAACTCCAAGCCGTTCATGTGGGGCAGACTGTAGTCGAGCACCACGGCGTCGACAGCATCCTTTTGCAGCCGCAGCAGAGCGCGTTCCGCATCCACCTCATGGTGCACGTCGAACGCCTGTTCATGCCGCTGCAGGATCAGCTGCATCAGATGCGCCTGATCGTTGTTGTCTTCGACGATGAGGATGTGCATGGTTTTGTTAGACAGGTTGCCCATGTTTCCATCCGCTTGATGCCGTTCTCAGTCCAGCGCGATCTGTTCCGTCGCCGAATGCATCGGCAGGGTGAATTTAAAGATCGCGCCCTTTCCTTCCTGGGACTCGACCCAGATCCGGCCGTGGTGGCGTTCGACGATGCGTTTGACGATCGTCAATCCGATGCCTGTGCTCTTGTGGCGCGCCACCCCGTCGTGGGAGAAAAAAAGATCAAAGATCTGCGACTGCAGCGGTGTGGGCACGCCGACGCCGTTGTCTTTTACATAAAACTCGTATTCCTGCTGCAGCGCATTGCAGCCGATCTCGATGCTGGGCATAGAGACCGCCGCGGTGGATTTCAGCGCATTGGTGATGAGATTGGTGAACACCCGCGTCATCTGATCGACGTCACAATAGATAGTGGGCAGACTGGCGTCGATGATCAGATTGACGGACCGGTGTTCCAGCAAGCCGGACAGCGTATTCAGCGCATTTTTGAGAATATCGGCCGAATCCACCGATTCCATATGAGTTTCTATTCTTCCCACCCTGGAAAGATCGAGCAGATGGGTGATCAGCGCCTCCATCTGTTCCAGATTGACCTCCATCCGCTCCACATAGGTCATAGCGGAGGCAGGGATCTGTGCGCCGTACTCTTCGCGCAGGAGAGTGACATAGCTCTTTAAACTCTGGATGGGCGTTTTCAGATCGTGGGACAGGGCGTAAAGGTAGCTTTCGCTCTCTGTCGAGCCGGCCGCAGCCCCCGGGTCCATCTCCTCAGGCAGGAAAACCAAAATTTTTCTGTCTTTATAAGATTCCGAGGTCGGCGAGACGAACGCCCGGCCTTCCAACAAATTGCCCAGGCCGTCCCGCACCTGCAGCGTGGTCGGCTGTGGCGGCCACAGATTGGCCTGCTGCAGAACCGGCATATCAGGAAACACCTGCGAGAGCCGGCGGTTGAACAGGGATGACCGGCTGTAATGCAGCCATTGCAGCAGAGAGAGGTTGGCCTCCTCGATGCTGTCGCTCCCTGGATCCGCCACCAGCGCCGGCAGTGGAATGGTGTCGAGAATGTAGAGGTATTGCTCGCGAAACGCATTGAGCAGATCGTGCGTGCGCCGGCTGTGTTCCTCCCAATGGATGCGCTGCATCGGCATCGCCAGAAAATGGCTTAACAGCTCCGCTTTCTGCACCAGAGGCTCCTGCCACGCCTGCGGTTCACGACGGCCGAGGTACAGACACCCCAGAACCTGGTCCGGCGTCATCACCGGCAGAAACAACTCGCTGTGCATTCCAGCCAGCAATCTTTTCTCCCCCTGCGGACGCGAATAGACCTTACGTCCAATCAACAGATCCTTGATCAGGGGTTCTTCATAAGAGAGCACGAGCTCTTCGAGCGAGGCGTGGGGCATAAGATTGTAAAGAAAGGGAGCCACCAGGCACTCGCGGCCGTAGTCATGAAAAAACACCAGCAATGCGTCGGCTCCGGTCTCCTCCATGAGAACCGGGCGAGCCACGCGGAAAAACTCGCCGGGATCGGAAAGATGCGCGGCGTGCATCGCCAGCTTGTAAAGAGAATCGAGGGTCACGTCCTCTCAGCCGTTCTGTTCAAAAAGGAGTCGCGCTTCCGATAGAATTTTTTCTTTTACTTGTTCCAGCGGCAACGACAGCGTCGCGCCGGCGGCGTAGAGATGACCGCCGCCGCCGAATTTAATGGCCAGGCCGTTGATCGGCAGGCGGCCTTTGGAACGGATGCTCACTTTGACATGGTGATCATCCGCTTCGGTGAACATGATGCTGACTTCCACTCCTTTGATCTGGCGCGGCAATTCAGAAAACCCCTCGGTCTCCCAAAGCTGCGCCCCGGTCTCCTGCAAAAGAGCTTTGGTCACACTGAAATAAGCCAGCCGATTGCCGCATTCGAACTGCAGTTCAGCAAGCATGCGGCCTTTGAGTTCGGTTCGTGCGCGCGATTGGTTCTCATACACCATTTCATAGATCTGCTGAAACTCGGCGCCCTGGCGCAATAGATCAGCGGCCATGCGCAGCGCATAGGGCGTGGTATTCGAATACCGGAAGGAACCGGTATCCGTCAGCACGCACATGTACAGGGCATTGACCATGGTCAGCGTCATTTTGACCTTACGATCTTTAAAAAAACGGTAGAGCACTTCGCCGGCGGACGAAGCCTCCTGAAGGTTGAACTGCACCGCGCCAAGGACATCGGTGGGAATGTGGTGATCCACACAGGCCACCGGGATCCGGTGCTGCCGCAGCAACCGCCCTATGTTCCGCAGCCTTGCCCAGTCGCTCATGTCGACGACCACGCAACCGTCCGCCGACCGAATCCAACCGGCGTGCTGGTCGGCGGCATAACAGCGGATCTCCTGGTTCACGTCCGCAGAGCGGAAAAATTCCGGCGTCGGATCCTGATTCAGGATGACCGGCTCGCAGCCGCGCAGGCGGCAATACTCCGCCATGGCGATCTCGCTGCCGATCGCATCGCCGTCGGGATGCACATGGGTGGTGATAATCACTCGTTTTTTCGTATCGATAAACCGCTCCAGCGCCCGCCAATCCGGTCTTTTGTTCATCGTCCCACCTGTACCTTGGTATGCGCCACCTGAAAATTTCCCGCCGCATCGCCGGCTTTGACGCCGAGCTGCACTGAACCGGTAAACGATTCAGGGATCATCACCACAATCGACTCCTGCCTGCTGTCGCAGATCCCGTCCTGTGGATACATTTTTTTCCAGCCCTGCGCATTCAGGCAATACTCGATGGAATCGATGGGGTTGCCGCTGTCTTGAATCCGGCAGAGAATCTGCCGGCCCGAAGCACCGGGTGAAAACGAAATCTGCGGCGGCGTGTTATCGATGACGAATGCATCGCTGTTCTTCTCCGCTGTCAACGCCAGCGGCTCCGGAACCGTGGGCCGCTCGCTGGCCTGCACCTTGACGCGATACAGACCGTCCTCCATCTGGCTGCTGTCCCAGGAATGAATGTTGCTCTGCAGGTCCTGAGCCAGAGCATACCAGTGGGCGTCGCCTTCACGCTGATAGAAAAGGGAAAAACTCAACCCGTCCAGATTGGCGTCCTCAAACAGCCACTGCACCGTGCGCCAGCCTTTTTTCTTTTCGCTCTTGCCCAAGGCCGCAGGATAAACCAGACCGGCGCTTTCTTGTTTATCCGTCGCGCTTTCGCCGGGGCTGTAATAATCGTTCGGGGGAAAAACCAGCACCGCAGTGATCTCAGGCGGCCGGTTAATCTGAAGATAGGAAACGGCGATCTCCTCCACCACGGGTTTTTCCGCGCCGCCGGCGGCGAGGTCACAGCGAAACTGCAGAAACCGCGCCGCCGGGCTGCTGATGCGCAGCACCTCGCCGTCCTTTTGCAGTGGAGACCAGGGGCTCCAGGAATTTTCCGGGTTGGAGGCATTGCCGCTGCGAGTGTAGAACTGCACCGTGCCGGCGTTAGGCCGGCCTTTCCAGGACAGTGCGCCCCAAGTTGAGATCATGCCCGCATCGATGGTCTCGGATTCATAGCTTCCGCCAGCGCCGGCCCCAGCGGTCTCCAGGCTATAGCACCAGCCCGGGTTGGAGGTAGCCACGATCAGGGGCCGGCCGGGGACGCCGGCGAGCGCGGAAATGTGGCCGGTGTTGGCGCTGAACAGCAGCGACGTTTCCCCATTTCGTTGCACTCGATAGAGATTGCCCCTGGGACCGGTGCCGACGAGCGGGCTGTCGACTCCATCATTTGCCAGCACCTGCACTTGTTCTCCCGGTTGATTCCAAATGTTCTTGCCGTAGCCGGCTGCATCGATGACAAAAAGCGAGGACTCGATGCTGGGAGGGAACGCTCTTTCGATGGTCAGGTTCATGGTTTCCAGGGTTTTCTCAGGCGCGGTTTGGGAAGCGCTTTCTCCAGCCGCCGCCGTGCGCATTGGAACGGCCGGCGTGGTCGGCACGGATCCGGCGCCGGCCCCGCCGCAGGCTGCGGCCAGCAGCGCGCCGTCAGGCCACAGCGCCAAGCTGTTCACCTCTTCCAGCTGGGTGTCGAAGAGCAGAAACGGCGGACGATCGGGCGCCAGGCGGTAGACGCAGCCCGAACCGCTGCTGCCCGCGTAAATGACGCCGTTGCCATCCACTGCCAGACAGCGTACGTGCGCCTGCGTCAGAGCGGCGATGGCTTCGGCGCGGCCGTCCGCCGCCACCCGATAGATGCAGGCCTTGTCGCCCGTGGCCACGAGCAAGCGGCGTTCGCGGTCCCAGGCCAGAGCCCAGATATAATTTTCCTTGGGTGCAAAAAACACCCGTGCCTTTCCATCGGCATCTATCTGGTACACTTTGCCGTGCGGCGAGGTTGCGGCATACAAACGGTCGTCAGGGCCCATGATCAGGGCATAAACCTCCAGCTCCGGCGCATCGAAAAACAGGGTGCTGTCGCCGGCCGGGGAGATCCGGTAGATGCGGCCGTCGTTGCCGGAGCCAAGGTAGAGGTTGCCCTTGCGGTCGCCGGCCACGGACCAGATGTACGGATCGCCGGTATCGAGCAGCAACCGCGGCCGGGCGCCTAAAGTGAATGAACCCTCAGCCAGAACCGTGATGCCCTGCAACCGGGCGCGGCTGAAATCAGCGAACGCATTGAACGTGCGCAGCCGCGGCGTCGCGCCGAACAAACAAACCGGAAGAAATAAAATCGTAAAGCAGAAGCGACATCGGGTCATACTATTCCTTGTTTAAAAAACATGTTACATGATCTCGTGCCAGGTTTTCTCACCGCCGCTGCGCCGGGCTCACCACTCTGCGGCGGTCTCGAGGCCCGCCTCGCGACGCGAGGGATCCCCGCCGGCCGGGACGATGCGAAAGACAACGCGCTTGAACCCCGCGATCTCCCGATCCTGAGGTAAAATTTTTTCAAGCAGCAGTCGGTCGCGCATCGGCCGGTCTTCGCTGACCCGCCGATGGTTCATGATCCCCATCACCGAAGGCGGCAGATCCGCCAGCTCTTCGCCGCCGACGATCAAGCCCGGCGCCGGCACGCGCCACTGCACGTACAAGCGATCGTTGCGGCGCCGCACCTTGAGCAGTTCGATCAGTTCGTTGAAATTTTTCGGCCGGAATTTTTCCGGATTGGTCTGCACATCATATTGCGTCAATGCGCGGCCGCCGCCGACCAGGACGGTGAGCGAAGCACTGGTCGTGGTTTTCGGCACCACCAGACTTTGCCGAACCGTGGTGATCCGGCCGTCGTGATGCGCCAGCTCGATGGCTACGGTAACTGAATCCCCGGGGTTCACCTCCGCCCGGTCCGGGGTGACGCTGCGAATGCGTGCATAGCGTTCACCCTCTACAATGTTCGCTGACAGAGTGATTCGGCGCACCGCGGGCGTTGCAAAGTCGTTCACCCAAAGAGCGCCCAACAGACTGGCGATGAGGTCTGAGGCATCGCCGAGCTCACTGCCCGCTGCCATAAAGCCGAGGCTCTGTTCTGCGGAGAAAAAATCCTCAACCGTGATACGGCTGCCGTCAGCCAGATCCGCCGCGCCTTCCAGCTCCACAGAGCAGGGCGCCGCGGCCAGCTGAGAGACCACCAGGCACTGAAAAACCGCGATCCGTAAGAATAAAGGCATGAGATTGTTGAGCGCCGGATCATCCGCCATATACAGCGAAAAAGCCCGGCGGCCTTGGGCTGCCGAACTGGTCTGAACAACGACCGGCACCAGAGGCGGCGCTGCGCCCAATTCGCCGTATACGCCCGCCAGGCGGTCCTGGCGCATGCTGCCGATGATGTTCTGGCTTGAAGCCATCTTGTTGGAGCCCATCAAGCTGCTCAAAGTGGTCAGAACGCGGCTGGAGGCCATGGGAAGCTGAGTGGGCCCCAAATTAAAGATATGATGGCCAAAGGCCAAAATTCGGTTCCGGTCCACGGCGGTCACCGTGCCGGTGACATCGATGGACAGATCTCCGCTGATGAACACCTGGCTCACCGAGCCGCCGGGTTCCAGCCTTCCGTCGGCTTGAAATCCCGCGGCCGTTGCGCCGCCTCCGGAGATCAGCTGAAACCCCAGCGCACGCATCCAGGGCGCCGCCTGCGCCAGCACCGGTTCGGTGAAACCGGAAAAAACCAGCGGCGAGTCGATGCGGTTTTGCCCGTCCCTCGTCCGGCCGCTCCAGGTCTGGGCCAGAGTGGACCAAAAATCCGCATCAGCACCCACCAGCACATTGTGCATAAAGCCGTATTCGCCGGTAAAAGCGGAGCGCACCGCTTGCGTCCGCGTACGTTCCGCGTCCACCACCTCCAGCATATAGCCGATGGGCATCACACCGGCGATGGGTTCTTTGGCAAATTCGCCGAAGCGCAGCGCCACCGCGCCGACCAGTTTGCCGTCCAGGTAGACCGGACTTCCGCTCATGCCGCTGACCACGCCGGTCTGCTCCACGCGGTCGCCGGTGAGTCGCACCAGAATAAGATCCGTTTGCGGATAAAAATTCTTAATGATATCCAGAACCTGAACGCCGAATTCTTCAACGCCCTCGCCGGTGAATACGGTTTTGCCCACTCCCTGCATGCCCGGCTTGATCTGGTCCAAGGGAAAGATGTTCAGATTCCAATTCTGCGCCGCAGCGACCGCCGCGGTCCACAACAGCAGAGCGCAGGTTCGTATGATACGGTTGAAAACAGCCGTTCGCCGACGTTCGCTCACAATGAAATTCCATTCATAAATACCATCCTGTGTTCATGCGGTTGGCAAGGTTGCGTCCAGCGACGCCCACCGCGCTGGTTCACGACCGCGTTCCTTCTTCAGCCGGTTAAAAGGTCAACGTCTCTCCCACCTGCATCGCCCTGGCGGCCAGGCCCTTGGCCTGCACCTGTTCGACGAACGCCGCTGCATCCGCTTTGATCAGGTCAAAGGTGTTATAGTGCATCGGCACGACCAAGCCGGGCTTTAAGAACTCGGTGGCTTTGACCGCGTCGCGCACGCCCATGGTAAAGTTGTCGCCGATGGGCAATAGCGCCACATCGATGGCGTCGAGTTCGCCGATCAGTTTCATGTCAAGAAACAGGCCGGTGTCGCCGGCATGATAAACGGTTTTGCCTCCCAGGGCGATGATAAATCCGCAGGGATTGCCCATGTAGGCGAGCGCATCCCCGCCGAGATCGAGCCCTGAGCCGTGGTGAGCGATGGTCAGCTTAACCCGGCCGAAGGGAAAGGCAAATGCGCCGCCGATGTGCATTGCATGGGATCGCAATCCCAGGTTGCCGCAGTAGACAGCCAGTTCGTTCGGTGCAATGATCAGGGCGTTGTTGGCCCGAGCGATGCTGACCGCATCGCCGAAATGATCCCCATGCGCATGGGTCAGCAGAACGTACTGCACTTTGATCGCCCCAGGCTTGAGCGCCGCCTGGGGATTGCCGCTGAGAAAGGGATCGATGATCAGTCGGTGCGCCTCGTGCTCCAACAAAAAAGCATCATGGCCGAGAAATGTCAGTGTGGGCATATCTCCTCCTTTCGGCATGAAGAACCAGGGATGGGTTGCAGCGGCTGCGTCGGGAATCGCCCTACAGATCGCCGCCCTGCGGTCTGATCAAAATCTCCTCCACCATCACCGGCGGCTGCGCGCAGCATACGGCGGCCACGGTCTGTGCCACCTGCTGGGCGCTCATCATCCGGCTCCGTTCCACATGCGCATCGCCCCAGATGGCGGTATCGGTGGCGCCGGGCAGCACGGCGGTGACCCGAATGCCGTGCTTGCGCACCTCCATGCGCAGCACATCGGTGAACCCCTGCAGCGCATATTTGCTGGCGCAATAGGCGCCGCAGTTATAATAGGGCTGCCGGCCGGCAATGGAGACAATATTGACGATCTGCCCGGAGCCGGCGGCGATCATATCCGGCAGCACCGCGCGGCAACAGAGGAAAGCGGACTTGACGTTGTTCTGCATCATCGAGTCCCAGTCCTCCTCGCGGGTCTGGATGATTTTGGCAAAAACCGCGCTGCCGGCGTTGTTGATCAAAATCTGCACCGGCGCCCAGGCGTTTTTGATCTCAAGCGCGGTTTTCTCCACCGCGGCACGATCGGAGACATCGCAGGGCAAGATCAGCGATTGGCCGGAGTGGTCTTGAATCTGCCGCTGTACGGTCTGCAGCTGATCCGCGCTGCGCGATGTGAGCGCCACCCGGCTGCCGGCTCGGGCCAGCTCCAGCGCGACGGCCGCTCCGATGCCGCGGCCTGCGCCCGTGACCCAGGCCACAGCGCCCTCCAGCTTGTGCATACTCAGCTCCAGCACTTGATCAGGTTGAGAAACTCCATGCGCGTCGCTCGTTCGGTTTTAAATGAGCCGAGCATGGCGCTGGAGGTCACCAGACTGTTCTGTTTTTCCACGCCTCGCATCATCATGCACAGATGCTTGCCCTCCATCACCACCGCCACACCGTAGGGATCCAACACCTCCTCCAGCGTGTGGGCGATCTGATTGGTCAACCGCTCCTGCACCTGCAGCCGGCGGGAAAACATGTCGACGATGCGGGGAATTTTGCTGATGCCGATAATCCTGCCTTTGGGCAGATAGGCCACATGACAGCGGCCGTAAAACGGCAACATATGATGTTCGCACAGGCTGTAGAACTCGATGTTGCGCACCAGCACCATCTCATCGCAGGTTTCATGAAAAAGCGCGTCGTTGAGCAATTCATTCAGATCCATGGAATAGCCGCGGGTGAGATAGCGCAGAGCGTTCTCCACCCGCTGGGGCGTGCGCAGCAAACCTTCGCGTTCAGGGTCTTCCCCCAGCCGGCCGAGGAGCTGCCGGATCAACGGTTTGATTTCATTTTCCATATCTGCTCCCTCGTTCAAGCCCCGTAATATTCGACGATGTTGCGTTCGGTCTCGTACAATTTAAGCCGGTACAATTTAACGCCGGAAAGCTTGTCTTGCAAGACCCGCCAGATCGCCACGACAATGTTCTCCGCAGTGGGCACCTGCCGGGCCAGGAACGGCACTTCCACGTTGAGAAACTTGTGGTCCATCGGATCAATGACCTCTTTTTGAATAAGGTCTTTCAGCGCCTTGATATCCATCACCATGCCGGTGACCGGATCGGGCTCGCCGACTACGGTGACCTCCAAATCATAGTTGTGACCGTGTCCCAGCGGATTATTGCACGCTCCATAGATTTCGCGGTTGGTCTCTTCATCCAAAGACTCGGCGTGCAACCGGTGGCCGGCGCTGAAATGCATGCGACGTGTAACATAGACCAGCGGCATAAAAGTTACCTCTTCAGCTACGAACGCGGCAGGCGTTTCCGCTCACCCGCACACGGCGTTGAACACACGAATAAAATTCGACCAGCTGATCGCCTCGATCTCCACTGAGCTGAAGCCGCGCTGCCTCATCTCTTCCAACACCATGGCAAAGCCCCGGCAGTCGTCGATGCCGGCCGGCAGATCGGCAACGCCGTCAAAATCCGAACCAAAGGCGACGTGTTCGCTGCCGACCAGATCGGCGATGTACTGGATGTGATCCACATAACGCTCCACGCCCACCGCCTGAGTCTGCATGGCGGTTCGCAGGCGCTGGCAGAACTCGGGGAACAATTGTGCGATGCGGGCCAGGTCGGCGCCGGCCGCGGTTTCCATTTTATTCAATTCGACAAAAAGATCTCCCGCCCGCTTTTCCAAAGCGCGGCTGTAGGCCGAGTCGAGAAAACCGGGAAACAGATTGGCGCCGATCACGCCACCGCCCTGAGCAATCGCTGCGATGAGTTCATTTTTTAAATTGCGCGGCACCCGGCAGAGCGACCAGGCGTTGGAATGCGAAGCCACCACCGGCTGCCGGCTGTGCTTCAACACCTGCACCACGGTCCGGTCGTGGCTGTGCGACAGATCGATGATCATGCCCAGATCGTTCATGGCTTTGATCACCTCAACGCCAAAGTCGGACAAACCGTCAAAAGAGGGATGCACGTCGTTGCAGGAAATGCACCATTCGTTGCTGGCGGCGTGGATGATGGTCATCAGCCGTACGCCGCGTTGATGCAATTTTTCCAGATTCTTCAAATCCGCCTCGATGGCGTTGCCGTTTTCCACCGCCAGGATGGCCGCCACCTGACCTTTGGCCTGGGCGACCTCGATGTCCTCGCTGTTGCGGCAATGCACGATCTGCTGAGGATAGCGTGCCAGCTCCGCTTCAAAAGTATCGATCAATTTTTCCACTGCCTGGAAGCGATGGCCCGGCGGAAAAGAGGGCGGAAGATAACAGGCGAACACCTGCACCCCCACCCCCGCCTCTTTGAGATAGGGCAGATTGACCTGTGCCCGGATATCGTTAAGATGGCTGCCCGTCAACCACAGCCCGATGGTATCGCAATGCAGATCGCAGATGGACGAGGCGACCGCGGCGGGAACCTGCTTTTTCATAGGTGTGTTTAATATCCTTGAAGACCATTTGATTTAAATCTTGCCGATTTGGTTTAATTTAAATAAATTCCCAATAAAAAGAAAAGGTTTTTACACGTTTAAACCCCTTTCGCCATTCAACTGCGAGGCAACCATGAAAAAATGGATGAACGCCGTGCAGCTCTTCCTGGTCATTCTGGCTTTGCCGGGATGGGCTCAGGTTCAGAAAATACACCTGGCCGTCACGCCCTTTGCCGCCCTTGGCGTCGACCAAGCCTCGGCACAAACAGCCAATGCCCTGCTGCGCCAGGAATTGGCCAGGTCCGAGGAGCTGGCGCTCATTGCGGAAGCGCCGATCAGTGAAGCGCTGCAGGATCGCACCTGCTTTGAGACCGAGTGCGCCGTCGCTCTGGGTCGAACCCTGTCCGCGGACCGGGTTCTGCTCTGCTCCCTCAACCGGTTGGGCGAAAAAGTCATCGTCCAATATCTGCTGGTGGATGTGGCCGGCGCGAAGAATCTGCTCAGCGACAACACCACCTCCAGCACCATCGAGGATCTGGAAACCGTGATGAAGCGGATCGCACGCTGCGTGCAGACCCTCCGCCCCTTTGAAGAGTCCGGCCACGTGGGCCTCATCACCCAACGGGAAACCCTGGAGCCGCGGCGGAAAAGCGCGCGCAAATATATGGGGCTCTCGTTCGGCTATCTCTATCCCCAGAAGGGCTATGATGAAGCGGACCGCCATTTTGCCGCAGACCTGCGCACCGGCTATGAGATGAGCCAGTTCACCGTCGGCTCCCAGTTGGCGGTTCAGCACGGATTCGCTTGGAACATCTATGGATCCTATCTGCTGACCGACACCGACGTCTGCCCCTATGTGGGCGGCGCACTCGGTTTTCACTGGGTGTCCCATGAAAGCCCTGAGCACTGGGTTTATGACAACAATCAGCAATATCCGTACTATGAGGAAGACAAACGAGAGGGCGATGGATTTGAGCTGCGCCTGCACGCCGGCGCGCGCTTTTTCAGAACCTACAATTTCCAGGTGCTGCTGAACCTGGACTATGCCATCTCTTTTAACGATTTCGACGACCGCGCCATTGTCCTGACCATCGGGCTGCTGCGCTAGCCCGTTTTAAATGGGAAGCCAGGCTATCCGCTTATTATAAAGCCCGCAATCGAGTCTTTGCATGACAAAATCTAAGGTTGTCTTCCTGAGGCGCAAAGCGATAGATCTCTGGACCTGGGTGCGCAATCCGCAGAGCGCCGAAGGATCTAGCGGCGTACTGAACCGGCAAAAAAATCAAGTGCTGTTCGTCGATGGATTCCTCGCCCTCATAGGCTGCATTGGTCTGGTGGAAATACGGGGCTGCGGGCTCGGAAAGACAAAATGTAATGCCCGCAATCCATTCTTTGCATTCAACGAAAAGCGTAACCCGACAAGGCGCGCTGAACCGCTAAGAACGTGTCCATGTCCGAAGAACTAAAAACCTTCATCATCCAGCGGGCATGCGCACTGGACTTTGGCCAGGTGGGCGTCGCCCGGGCGGAACCGCTGCCGGAGCATGGTCTGCGCTCCTGGCTGCAAGCGGGATTGCACGGCCAGATGTCGTATATGGCCCGTGATCCTGAGCTGCGCCTGGATCCGCGCCTGCTGTTAGCCGGAGCGGCATCGATCATCGTCCTGTCGTCTAATTATTATTATTCGGCTGAGGATGAAACAGATTCGGCCCGGGGAATTGTCGCACGCTATGCACGCGGCGATGATTATCATGAAGTGCTGGTCGCAAAGCTCAAGCGATTGGTTGAAGAGATCCGCGAGCGTGCACCGGCGGCACAGACGCGGATTGCCGTGGACTCGGCGCCGGTGCTGGAAAAAGAGTGGGCCCGCCGCAGCGGCATCGGCTGGATGGGCAAACACAGCTGCATCATCAGCCCCCTGTACGGATCATGGATATTTTTGTCCGAGATCATCATTGACCTGAAATTGCCCGCCGACCAACCAATGGAAGATCGCTGCGGCTCATGCCGGCTCTGCCTGGATGCCTGTCCCACCGGCGCGCTGATCCGGCCCTATGTGGTGGACAGTCGAAAATGCATCTCTGCTCTTACTCAATTGAAGGCGGATCAGCCTATCCCTGTCGAACGCCAGGCCGCAATGGGCAATCGCCTCTTCGGCTGCGATCTCTGCCAGCAGGTCTGCCCTTGGAATCAAAAATCGACAAAACCGACGCTGGAATCCGCGTTTCTACCCAGACCCCATTTCCTCTCGCCCCGACTGACCGATCTGGCAGGCTGGGATACCCAGACCTTTCAGCGAATGACCAGACGCTCGCCGATCAGGCGGACAGGCTACGCAGGATGGATGCGCAATGTTCAAATTGCGCTGAAAAACAGCGGCTGATCGGGCGTTGCGCTGGAATAAAAACAACGCAGCGCGACATTCACTGCACCGTGATTAAGATGAAAATGTGATTGCTCGAGAACGAGTGGCAGTCGCCTTTGGATCATTGTTGCGAGGTGTTGAAGCGGTAAAAACAGTTTTACTTTTGACGGTCGTCTTGGTAGTGTGGAATCAAGAAACCAAGGCAGCATCATTATTTACTGATGTAAAAAATGCGAAATCAACTGTCTTGATGCCAATCATATGGTGGGCGGTTTGGCAGAGATGCCTTTTGACGCAGCTGTAGATCGGCGGCGCGGTTTTTTCGAGCCGCGCCGTTGCTGTCTAGAATCATTCTCCAAAATCGCGCACCGCCTTCAATGGACCGCTTTTTCATCCGATCCGCAATTCATTTTGTCTTTTCGCCGGCCTGGTTTACGCCTTCAGCTCAGACGTACACTGCGGGCAGCGAACGGCTTTGATGGCAATGGTCGACAGGCAATAGGGGCACTCTTTGGTGGTGGGCGCCGCGGCCGGTGCTTCCGGCTGGCGTTTGAGCTTGTTGATCCAGCGGATCACCATAAAAATGGCAAAAGCAATGATTAAAAAATTGATAATGGAATTGATGAACAATCCGTAATTGATGGTCACCGCGCCCGCGCTCTTGGCCTGGGCCAGCGTGGCGTTGGCGGGCAGCTCAGCCCCCTGTTTGAGAATCACAAACAGATTCGAAAAGTCCACGTTGCCGAGCAGCAGTCCGATGGGCGGCATCAAAACGTCGTTCACCAAAGAGCCGACGATGCTGCCGAATGCGGCGCCGATAATGATGCCCACGGCCATGTCCAGGACATTGCCGCGCATGGCGAACTCTTTGAATTCTTTCAGCATGGTGTTTCCTCCTTAGCTGTGATAGGGATCCTTTTGAACAACCATTACTTGCGACCCGGCGTCAGGTTTTGCACCATCTGTACAGCCCAGGCGCAGCCCCGTTGAATTTCGCCTTCGGCGATCGGTCCCTCATGGCCGGCGAGAAAAAAACTCTCAGGCGTCGCCGCATAGCAGCCGCCGCGGCGCTGCAGCGCCCGGCCGATCTTCCAGGTCGGCGAGACCTGCAGCCAGCGCAGCGGCTCATAGCGAATTTCAAAAACCGACACCCAAACTCCGCTCAAAGCGCCGGAGGGCAAACGGCGAATCCAATCCAAAACCGCGTTGGGACGGCTGTGGCGATGGTTGGGAATGCCGACGAGCAAGAGATGCACGCCCGCGGGGGTGTCCGCCTGGTTGACCGTCAGCAGACGAACACGCGCCCATTTCGTCATGGCCTGGGCCATAGCTTCGGCCAACTGGGCGGTATTGCCCAATCTGGATTCGTATAGGACCCATACATTCATTCTGCTGCCACTGAACGGTCATCTTCCTTTACATGGTTAAACGTCCTTGTACAAAAAGTTCTCTCGCAACGCCCCCTATTCTCAGCTTCGCAAGCCGCTGCCGGATCAACCGGCGCCGCCTCCTCCGCCGCCGGCGCCGCCGCCTCCGCCGGTCGCAGCACCGCCGCCGAATCCTGAGGCAGAGGTCATGGAGCTCACCATGGAGCTGAAAGAAGCACTGAATGACGCAGGCGTCAATCCTCCTGAGCCGCCGTGCGCCACAAACCAGGGCAGGTAAACCGACTCCTGTCCGCTTCCGAGCGAGGCGGTCAGCTGTTGATAGTGCTTTTTGTACAGCCCGAACACCAAACCATAAACCAGGTAACGGTCCAACCGGCTCAACAATGAGCTTTTTTCCAGCGAGCGAAACTGATATTTCTTCAAATAGCTTTTCAGCGCTTTCCAGCGCACATAGGCCCGTTCCCCGTCGGCCGTGCGGTGTTGAATAAATAACGAGGCCACGAACAAAACGATGGCCTCTATGATAAGGGCGATGCCCCACAACTGTCCTAAAATAACGCTGATGACGCCCAGGATCAGAACCACTCCGCTGACCAGCAAACCCAGGACCATGCCGCGAGAGCCGACCGCCTCGTAATAGTTTTTCTCAAGCGCCGCCGCTGTGACCATCTTTTGCCATTGGCTGAAAAATTTTTGAACCCGACCGGATTCTTTCCTGAGTGCGCTCATTTCGAACGCATCCTGTCCGGAAAAAAGATCGTCAAAGAAAAAGGTCACCAGCGCCTGTTCGAACGGCATCAGTTCCGCTTGACGCTGCTGCCAAGCTTTGCGGTTCAGCTGCAACGTATAGCGTGTTTTGCTGTACGGCTTGCCGAAAAGGGATTTGGATTCTTTCTCTTCCGAGATCGTGATCAATCCCCGCGCCGCCAGATCCATCACCGTGGCCGCCAGGTCCCGGGAAGTGATCATGCGGTGGTTGAGCAGATAGCTCACCACCGCCGGCGGAGTATCATCGGGGATGTCGCCGACGCTGCCCTGCGAGGACAGGGTCAACGGCCGGCGGCCATAGCGGTCAAAGATCATCCACCAGATCACAGCGGCAAGAAAAAACAACACCGCCAGCGCGGGTTTAATCCGCTCGCGGATCGCCGCGAGTTTTTCCCTGCGCGCCGCCTCTTTTTGCCGCAGTTCATTGGCCTTTTGCGCCCAGGCTGATTCCTCCTGGAGGATTTTCTCCACCACCGGCTCATCGAACATCGGTCCAGCCATAAAGGCCTCGGCGGGATAAAGCGCGCGGACCTCCAGATAGGTGCGCGCCGGCAATGTGGAGCATTCAACCTCTATGGTTCCGTCTGTCTCGATCCTGGATTGGGCCCACAGCGGGCCGTGCACCCACTCGCGCACCGCTCCGGCGGCCATCTCCGCCGGCGGTTTGATCAGGATGCGGATGTCGCTCTGCTTCAGTTTCCACTCTGAGCCGATGAACTGGTAATAAAGCACGCCGGCGTCCGGATGGCGCCTGATCAGCTCCTCCACTTTATAGCGCACGGTAAAGGTCCGGCTTTCGTCGCGGCTTTTGTAATACCAGGTGACGCGCCACTGTTCCTTTTCCTCGACGACGCGGAAGGTGTACGGCGCTTTAGAGTCATCCCGGCTGTATGCCCGCTCACCCTCCCACAATTCAAAACCGCTGTAGCGAATGACGTCGTTTTTCGGAAAAGTGCGATAGGCGTAAGTGAAGGAGCCGGAAAAACGATAGGTGCGGCTTTCTTGGATCTGCAGACCGGCGTCTGGGAGCACCTGCGCTTCGATACGTACTTTAGGAAGGGTGTAATGCTTGTCCGCCCATACGGCGGCCGCCAGGATTAGAAACAACAAAGCTGAGAGGGTTTTAGCGGGCTTCATACGCACATCCTCCGCGAGACGGTTTTGAAGCTTTCTCCATAAAAATATATGAGGTTTTTCCTTGATTTGCAAACATAAATGATTATTTTATTCTTACGGGGGTGAGCCGGCATGGCTGAATTCCCTTTTAATCCAGTGAGGATAAAACCATGAAGAGGCTGTTGGTTTCAATCTTTCTCTGTTGTACGTTTCAGGCAGCCGCACAAGAGTACATTAAGGAGTGGCTGGTGTTGGGGCCTTTTCATCATTCGGATCGCAACCTGCTGCTGAGCACCGATTATCTCGACGGAGAGGAGCAAATAAAACCTGCCCACGCCGCCGCCTGTGCAGGCCGGCACTGGCTGCATCGGCGGCATAGCGGTTCCGTTCTGGATTTCAACCGGACGGACCTTCCGTTTGAATTTCGCAAAGAGGCGGCGGCCTATGCGGCCGCATGGATTCATTCCGTCAAACAACAATCAGCACTGCTGCTGTGCGGCAGCGATGACGGACTCAAAGCCTGGCTGAACGGCACTCTGCTTTTCCAGCACGATCGCTTTCATCGATTGATCGCTGACTCAGACAGCAGCCAGGTTGTGCTTCAACCCGGTTGGAACCTCTTGCTGCTCAAGGTCAGTAACGGCAGCGGCGGCTGGCAGGTGTGCGCCCGCTTTCAGGGCGCCGAGGGGTTGACAGTCGATCATCAGGCCGGACAGCCAGCTGTTTCAGCGGAAGAGACGCCGTTCATCCCGTATAGCCTGAGCATTTCCGCCGGCTTTGTACTGGACAGCCTGGACACGCCGTGGCTCGCCGCCCGCCTCTGCCTGCTGGCCAGGCGCAACAGCCACGCCGGAATGCTGAAATCGCCCGGCTATTCTGACCGCCCCAGAACAGCTCAAGCCATCCCGCCACTGTCTGCCGACAGCCTGCACTACCTGGATCTGCGATTGCCGCTGACGACCATTCGCTCAGCCGCATCCTGCAGTCTGACGTTTCAAGAGGGAGACCGGTCTTTTCTCCTCATCGCTGCTCTACCCTCAGCGTTCGACCTGATTCACTCCTGGTTTCATCCCTGGCGGTTCGAAGGATGGCGAAGCGTTGGAACCCAATCGTTCGAACGAACCGTGCAGTTGCCGGAGGTCATGCGCGGTTGTCAGGCGGCGGTTATGGCGAATATCGGCGACGCCTGGGGACAGATGACTGCGGATGGCCGATTGCTCAAAAACCGCTTCAGCCGCGATTCCGGCGACCTGCTCTTCCATCCACACACAGCGGACAACAAAACTCATGTTCTGCGGGTTGCAATCGACTCCGGAGATCCTCAGCTGCTGCAAACGCAGCTGCAACTGCATCATGCAGACATCGAAGACTATCTTTACAGCAAGCAGTTCAGCCAGTCGGTGCCGGATCTTCCGCTGGCCGATCTGCAGGCTACGGACGCGCAGCTGCTGGCGCTTTTGTGCGACGGCCGGGCGGAACAAGCGGCCGGGCTGCTGGCAGCCGTCATGCCCCGGATCAAAGAAAGCGTCGGCCGATTCAAGCAATACAGCGTCAGCCTGCTGGGCAACGCACACATCGACCTGATGTGGCTGTGGCGCTATCCAGAGACCCTCGAGGTGATCAACAGCACCTTCGCTTCGGCGTTGAACCTGATGGACCAGCATCCTGAATTCCGCTTCGCCCATGGCCAGGCGCAGTCCTATGTGTGGCTGGAAAAACTGCAGCCAGGATTGTTTGCCAGAGTCAAAGAGCGCATTCAACAAGGCCGCTGGGAGATCATCGGCGGCAGCTGGAGTCAGCCGGATAACAACATGCCCTCAGGCGAATCGCTGGTGCGCCAGTATCTGTACGGCAAAAGATATTTCAAAGAAAAATTCGGCGTCGACGTTTCGGTCGGCTTTATGCCCGACACCTTTGGCCACCCCGCCAGCCTGCCGCAGATCTTGAAAAAATGCGGCATCACCGATTATGTTTTTTTCCGCCCGCTGCCGCAGGAACAGCTTTTTTACTGGCGTTCGCCGGACGGCAGCACGGTGCTGGCCTATCGTCCCCCTGACTGGTACAACAGCGACGTCACTGCGGATATCGGCCGACTGCCGATGATCACAGAGTCAAAATTCGGCGTCGCCAACACGCTGCGTTGTTACGGCGTCGGCGATCACGGCGGCGGTCCGACGGCGCGGGATGTGCAGCTGGCCAAGCAGCTCAACCGCACCATCGGCTATCCGCAGGTGCATTTTGTCAACGCCCATGATTATTTCGATCAAATCCGGCCGCACACCGCCAAATTAGACACGGTGGAGGATGAGCTGAATTTTGTCTTTGACGGCTGTTGGACCAGTCAGGCCATGGTGAAAAAATATAACCGCCGGTTGGAGGCCTTGCTGCCGGCTGCCGAGACCTTTGCCGTTCTCGCCGGCCGCTACGGCGTGCTCTATCCTCAAGCCGAGTTGGAAGAGGCATGGCACGACGTACTGCTCAATCAATTTCATGACATCCTCGACGGCTCCGGCATCGCCGCTATTTATCCGGATGTGCAGGCCATCTATGAACACGCCGACAGCCTGGGACAGGCGGTGTTGAACCGGTCCCTGACCGCCCTGGCGCAACAGGTCGCCATCGAGGCGCCGCAAGCCGGGGCCAAGCCTATCCTGCTGTACAACAATCTCAATTGGCCGCGACGAGAGCCGGTCACCATCCGCCTGCAGGAACCATCAACAAAACATGTCCAATTCCTCGACCAACAGGGACAGGTGCTGGCCAGCCAGAAGGAGGGCGACGGCCTGTACACGCTGCTGCCGCCCGAGACGCCGGCCTTTGGCTACACCGTTGTCTTTTACCTGCCCGCGGCGACCAAACCGGTCAAGATCGCCCAGCGCAATCTGATCCTGCAAAACCGGTTTCTGCGCGTAGAGGTCAACCACAGGACCGGGCATGTGGTCAGCATCTATGATCGCCGCCTGGCGCGCGAACTGTTGCGCAGCCCTGCCAATCTGCTGCAGCTGCAAAGTGACGACAATCTGTCCATGACCGCCTGGACGATCCGATTGCAGGGACCAGTCACCACCCTGAACAAGCCGGTGGCCACCCGCATCGTGGAATCCAACGAACTGCGCAAGGTAATGCGGGTCATCTATCAGTCCGGCCCGTCGCGATTCGAACAGGACATCATTCTTTACGCCGATCTGGCGCGCGTGGATTTCCGTCTGCGGGTGGACTGGCAACATCGCGACACCATGCTCAAAGTGGCCTTTCCGCTGAATGTGAACGGCCGGGCCTGTTTTGAAATGCCGTTCGGAGCCATAGAACGGAAACAGACCGGCGAGGAAGTGGTCTCGCAAAAATGGGTGGATCTTTCGGAGAACGGCTTTGGCATAGCGTTGCTGAACGATTGCAAATACGGATTCGATGTCTACAACAATGTATTGCGCTTGAGTGCGCTGCGTTCGCCGCACGATCCGGATTCCACCGCCGACCGGGGGCGCCATGAAATGCATTATGCGCTTTACCCGCACAGCGGCGACTGGCGGACCGGCCAAGTGCCCGCTGCAGCCGCTTCTTATAACACACCGCTCTGGAGTCTTCCGGCAACCGTTCAGAGCGGAGCGCTGGCCATGAGCCACTCTTTCTTGCAGGTGCAGGGCGACGGCGTCCAGGTCAGCGCGTACAAAAAAGCAGAGGCCGACAGCGCCACCATCATACGCCTGGTGGAGACCTTTGGCCGGCCTGCACAAGTGCGTCTGGATCTTCACGGTTGGAAATCGCTGCAAGAAGTCAGCATGGTGGAAGAGAAACTACGCGAACTGCCCGCGGATACAAGCTCGGCGGTGCTTCGCATGTCGCCCTGGGAGGTGAGAACGCTGGCGGTGTACGGGGCCGACGGAAAAAAGACGGCGCCTTGAAGACAAAGCTTTTTTCGTTACAGTTTCCAGAGAGGTATGAAAACCGATTGACTTTTAAAAATGGCCGCGGTTGACAGCTGCAATTCCTGGCGTATTCTCTCGCCCCTTCCTGTCATTGCGAACGGAGCGGACGCAGCTGTGAACCGGTACATTCTTGAATGGCATCTCCTGCGACAGGGCGCGGCTTGTCAACCCTCCGCAGAGTCCATTTTTTCATTGCCACGCGCTTTAGCGCGTGAGTAGATAATCCCAACATTTTATAATACTATCACAGCCGGTAAAGTTCATTCTCCTGTCGAAAAAAAAGCCCGGATGGATCCGGGCTTTATCATGCGCAACCAGGTCATTTAAAAGTATAGGAAATCGTGACGACCAGCCCCTTGACCCCCAGCTGGTTGTCCACCTCCCACTCGTACAAGCTGGTTGCCACATCGCCGCTCTGCTCGATGATATCCCCCCGATAGCCCAAATTGATCCCCAGGCCAGAGGCAAAACGATACCCCAGACCCAGATTCAGCGTAAACAAACCGCATTCCAGATCGCCTTCAGAATCCTCTTCCAGTGATTCATCGGTCTCGGTTGAGTTGATGTCTACATGGTAAGTGGTCGATCCCATCAAGTAGGACACGGAGCCAAAGGCGTACAGACCTGAAGTGCCAAGGGGCAGGGTGCCGCCGACGCCGGCGCCGAACAGCGGCGCCTTGAAGGTCTCTTCATATTCGTAGGTGTCGACCAAATAGCCGTATTGATTGTACCAGTCGAACGAACCCTCCTGGGTCCAGGTCAGAAACTTGAGGCCGGCGAACAGATTGATATTCGGGTGAACCCGATACCCGACCGTGAAATTGAGATCCGTGCGCTTCATATCGTCAAAGTTCGTCTCCTCCACCGGGATTTTGCCGAAATAGAGCGAAGCGCCAAAATTCCACTTGCCGTGATTGATGCTGAGATAGGGGCCAAAAAGATTGCCAGTGCCGTATTCATACAGATCCTCTCCATCCTCATCCTGCGCAGTATAAGAGGCGTTCCAGTAGCTGCCGCCCACGGTCACGATGGTCCGCACCGTCTCCTGCGCCGGCACAGCGGTTGAGGCCAACCAGGCCGCACACAGGGAGACAACAAGGAAATTCTTCATGATGCTCTCCTTTGTTGATCGTTGCATTAGATTTTGACAAGGAAAACAGCTTGCAGGAAAGACACTAAAAAGCAGGTGGCGCTTGAATCGTTTTTTCGCTGGTACCGGTTTTTTTGGCCGGCTTTTTCACCTCCCCCTGTTTTAAACGGATCGGTTCAGAGGTCATGCGCACTTTGTCGCCGACACGAAAGGGCGAGGTGGACTGATGTACCACGGCCTCGGCGTATTCGGGTTTGACCGACGTAATCTTGATGCTGCCGATCCTGTCCTCTGAGCGCCCGATGATGGAGCCGCCCAGATCGGTGATCACATCGCCGACGCGCACCACCAGCAGTTCCTGATCCTCGAACAGGCCGTGCTTGCCGCCGAGGTCGATGAGCACCAGGTCGGAGTTGATGCGGATGATCGACCCTTCCACCGTCACCTTTTCAGAGATATGCGACACCAACTCGATGATGGCGCTGGTGAGACCTTCTTCGCCATGATCGCTCTTGGCGTTTTGGGCCAGCTCCAATGCGCCGGTTTTGACATCCACCAGTCGGGTGTTGACGATATAGCTGTCGCCGAGGCGGCTGACGCTGCCGATCATGATCTTTTGCACGTTCAGCAGTTTGCCGATCTCAACAGCGGTGCTCATGTCGGTGACGCCGGTCATCTGCAGTTTTTGTTCTTCGAGAATGCGCGTGATCGCCTGACGCTCAATCACAGTAAATCTTTGAGAATTAAACAATTCGGTGCTCAGAATGTCGGCCACCGCCTCCGCGGTTTCTTTGCTGACGTTTTTGGCTTCCAGAGAAAGGACGGCGATGGTGGGTCTACCCTGCGCGTTGAGAGTGGCGATGAGAGTCAGGATCATCATGGCAAGGCTGGGAAGCATCTTTCTGACGAAACTCATTGACATCCTTTCCATCGGATCGTCGGCATTCATGGAACAAGCCGGCTGCTGCAGTGAAAGTATCAGGGAAGGGGATGGGTTAAATTTAAAGAGCTCGATATAGAATGTCAAGCGCTTTTTGCGTTGATTTATTGATGGAAACCGGCGAGGCGGTCGCGTAAGAAAAGGCGGGCGCGATGCAGATTAGACTTGACCGCCGGCAAACTCATACGCAGCATTTTGGCGATCTCTTTCAGAGAATAGCCGTCTATGTCCTTGAGGACAAAAACCGAACGGAATTTATCCGGCAGATCGGCGATGGCCTGTTCCATGGCTTTGCGCAGTTCATCATTCATCGCCGCCTGCAACGGATTATTGCCCACCGAGAGATTGAAAGAGTCCATGGCCGCTTGGCTTACATGCCCCTCAGCGTCCTCGAGTGATTGAGGCCGCCGTTTTTTGCCGCGCAGGCGCATGAGGGCATAGTTGGTGGCGATGCGGTAGATCCAGGTCGACAACGACGATTGCGCTTTGAACTCGGGCAGAGCCTGCAGCACTTTTAAAAAGGTCTCCTGCAGCACGCATTCGGCCTCCACCGGATCCGCCAACAGCCGCAAAGCGGTGTTGTACACCAGCCGTTCGTTCTCCTGGACGATCTGCGCCAACGCTTTCTGATCGCCGGCCACCGCCGCGGCCACCAGCTCTTTTTCACCGGCTTTGATTTTATCCAGCTCGTCGATAGCCAGAGGATGATCCTGAAATTTTCCACAGGTCGCAACAACGATGATGAAACATTTGATTAATATACAGAAGAAATACATATTTCAAAAGGTTTTCATCGCCGTCGGACCGGCGGCAGTGAACGCCTCTCCGCCAACAATGCAAAAACCCCCTGAGAGCGACGGTTTCTCAGGGGGTTCAGGCTGGCGATCACAACCGCTGCGTCAGGAAACAGCAGGCGCAAGATGCCTGTTAAGAACCTGGACGATCTGACTTTTGGGCACAGCGCCGACCACGGTGTCAACGATGCGTCCGCCCTTGAACAACAACAGAGTCGGAATGCTGCTGATACTGTACTCCGCGGCAACCGTGGGATTGTCGTCCACGTTGAGTTTGCCCACTTTGATTCGGTCGGCGAATTCATGGGCCACGCTTTCCACCACCGGCGCTACAAACCGACAGGGCATGCACCATTCCGCCCAAAAATCCACCAGAACCGGTTTTTCCGACTGCAACACCTCTGTTCTAAATGTGTCTTCGGTAATCTCTATGACGGATTCACTCATGGCATTCCCTTTCTGACTTTGCCCCTCTGATCTCATACTCGGTGGTAATCCTGGCGGTTTTCTTCAGCATGGCGGAAGCAGAGCAATATTTGGTCTCCGAGAGTTCGATGGCCCTTTCTACCGCTTCCTTTGGAATAGCGTCCCCATAAAAGACGAACTGGATACGTATGTCGGTGAAAACTTTGGGATGCTCCTCGCTGCGTTCCGCTTCAATATGCATTTCAAAATCGTCCAGAACGACTCTTTTTTTCTGAAGGATGCTGAGCACGTCCATGGCGGTGCAACCGCCCAATCCCATCAGCACCAATTCCATCGGTCGCGGTCCCTGATTGCTGCCTCCCGTCAGGACGTCGGCATCCATGATCACCGGGTGCTGCGAGTCAGCGGCGGCGGTCAAGGTCAGGCCTTGACTTCGTTTGATTTGCACATGCATATTTTTTCTCTTCAGCGATTATTTTTTCAACAACGTCAGGATATCGTTTTCAAACACCGAACGATCCTGATAACCCACATACTTTTTATACACGTTGCCCTTTTTATCGAGAACCAGGGTGGTGGGAATGCCCTGAATCGGACCATAGGTCCTGAGCAGCTCTTCGGTCGCCTGCACATTGGTATAGTTCACGCCGTTGTCCTTGATGAACTTGACCACTGCGTCCTTACCTTCGCGTCCGATGGCTGCGCCGATTATTTCCAACCCCTTGCCCTTGTAAGTTTTGTAGAGATCTATAAAGTGCGGGATCTCCATGCGGCAGGGCGGGCACCAGGTGTCCCAGATGTCGATAATCACCACTTTGCCGCGAAAGTCCGCCAGGGTCACGGTTTTGCCCTCCATGGTCTGCAGCCTCATTTCAGCCTCGCCGGCTTTGGCTGAGGCGTTCTCTTTCTGTCCGCAGGCGGTGATAGTGAACAGCGCCAGCATCAGGGTCCAGGCGATCTTTTTCATACATCCTCCAGAAATCGGTTTTTTCCATTCTTGTCAAATGTCTGACGAATGAGATCGTTCAGGTTTTGCCGCAACAGGTTACGGGCCATAGGGCTTTTGCAGGCCTTGCCGAATTCGGCATAGATCTGCTGGCTCAACATCTGCGCAACCTCGCGGCTACGGCAGGCGCGGATGCGCAACGTCAGGTCACCGAACTGCTTTAGCTTTTCATCGATCATGATTATTGGATGTAAATGATCGGAAAAGGATTCACCGATATGCGCCCGGATCATCTCCACCGCAGTATTCTCTTGACATTGTATGATGATTTTACTAAACTTTTACAACTGATTTCCTTTAGTTGACCTCTACCGATAAAGCGACGCAACTATGCTGTCTGTTAAGATCGCACTGGTAATGGCGTTGCTGGCAGGAGCGTTCTCCTCGCCGGCGCAGGAAACCATAGTGACTGATCCCGGCGAACGTGCACAATGTCTGGGTGTACTGCGCGAGATCGGCGACTGGGCGATTGACGCTGAGATCGGCAGCGGTGCGCTGGCGGTCGAGGACCGGCGCCGCACATCGATTTTCACCAACAGCAATCTGGGGCGTGTGCTGCTGGCCCTGTATGATCTGACCCAGGAGGAACGCTACAAGACTCACGCTCTGGCCTGGTTTGACCATCTGGCGGCTTTGCAGCAGATCACGCTTTCCAGCCGCGGCGATACAGTCGGCTATTGGGGCGACCTATCGCCGACGGGCAATATCTATCTGGGCGATGCCGGCACCAGCGCCACGGCGCTAGCCGGCGCTGTGCGCTATGCACAGGGCGAACAGCGCTGCGCCTATCTCACCGCCCTGCAGCGATATGCGGACTTTGTCCGTTTCGGCTGCCAAGACGACCCACAGGGAAAAAACCGCGGCGGTTCGCCCGGTTGGATTCTTACGAATGGCGACGACGCCGGCGCAATTGGCTGCGGATATTATCGCGGCCAACTGTCCGTTGCGCCGTACACTATTGCCACCAGCGTCACCGGCGCCGCCTTCTTTTCAGCTTGGTACGAGCTCACGGGCAATACAGAGTACCTCACCATTGCAGAACAGGCGGTCCGATGGCTGTTGAAAAGCCGAATGCCTGATGGTGAAATACCCTACCGCTTGCATAATCGAGTGCTCGCCCAGTGGCCTTTGGACACCATGAGCTACGTGGGCGAGGGCCTGGTCAGCGTGTACCGGCGCAGCGATGACAGCGCCCTGCGCAACGAAATCGTACGGGTGATGCAGCGCAGTCTGCAATGGCTGCTGAATCGCCAGGAACGTCGAGGCGTTTGGGGTCGCATGCGCAGCGAGGATCAACAGCGCAGCCAGGGCGTGCTGACGCTGCTGATTTGGCATCAATCAGCGGTGGCAGCCGACCGGCGCATCGCCAACGCCCTGTCCCGCAACCTGCGCTACTTTCTGGATAAAGACAATCGCAAGGCCTTTGGCGTGAATGAATTGCCCATCGCCACCGGCTTTGTCGGCTTGGGCATCGCTGAAGCCCTGCAGCCAGGCGTGACCTACCGCATCAACTGACAGAGGTCTGGAATGGGAAAAGCCAAACTCACCGACCGGCTTGACCAGCTGTATGAATTTGACCGTGAGCCGGTTCATCCGGAACAATTGAAAACACCGGGCAAGTTCGCCGCCATTTTCAGCGGCGAGCATGTGGCGGCCACAGAGTTTGTCATCGGCCCCATGTTTGTCATCCACGGCGTCGCTGCGGCGGATCTGTTCTGGGGTTTGCTGATCGGCAACCTGCTGGCGGTTCTGTCCTGGGCGTTTATCGTTGCGCCGATCGCTGTGCGCACGCGCCTTACGCTCTACTGGTACGTGCGACGCATCTGCGGACCAGGGCTCACCTTTATCTACAACTCGGCGAACGCGGTTCTCTATTGCGTGCTTGCGGGCGCCATGATCTCGGTCGCCGCCACAGCCATCGGCCTGGCCTTTAAGGTTCCTGTGCCTGCGCTGACCGATGTGCTGCCCAGCAGCGTGGGTTGGGTGGTGCTCACCCTGATCATCGGCAGCGTGGTCACCTTGGTGGCCATCCTTGGATTTGAACAGGTATCGCGCTTCTCCTCGGTTTGTGCACCGTGGATGTTCGCGATTTTCATCGCCGGCGCTCTGGCGCTGCTGCCGCGGCTGGGGAACGTTCGCAGTCTGAGCGACTTTTGGCAAGTGGCCAATCAAAGCATCTGGACCGGCATTCCGCTGGCAGGACAGGAAAAGTATCATTTCTGGCACATCACCTTTTTCGCTTGGTCCGCCAACCTGGCCATGCATGTGGGGCTTTCCGACATGGCCCTTTTTCGTTTTGCCAAGAACTGGAAATACGGTTTTCTCTCCGCCTTTGGCATGTACCCGGGCCATTTTCTCGCCTGGATCTGTTCCGGCATCATGGTGGCCGCTGCGGCGCGGGAAATGAACCCCGGCGGCATGGCCTACATGGCGGCTGGTTTCAGCGGCGCCCTCTGCGTGGTGGTGGCCGGCTGGACCACGGCCAATCCCACCATGTACCGCGCCGGCCTGGCTTTACAGGCCGCGACGCCAAACTGGAAACGCTGGCGCGTGACTCTGGCGGCAGGCCTGCTCACCACCGTGGTCTCCTGTTTTCCGGTGGTGTTTATGCGGTTGATGGATTTCGTCGCGCTTTATGGATTGATCCTCATGCCCATCGGCGCCGTTATCTTTGCCGAGCATTGGCTCCTGCCCAGGCTGGGATTGCTGCCGTATCGCGCTGAACAGCAAGGCTGGTTCATCAACTGGATGGCTCTGATCACCTGGATCGTCACCCTGATCATTGTGGCCCTGCTGCCGATCCATCTGTTCTTCAGATGGCTGCCAGGCTATCTATTCGCACAGGCCCTCTATCTTTTACTTTGCTGGCTGGAACAGACGCGGAAAGGAAAAACAGCATGAAAAAAATCGCCGCCGTCGTTTCCCTCATCGCCCTGACGGCCATCCTGGTGTGCGCGCTAATGGTTTTCCAAGGCCGAATGGCCTTCGGCCGATATGCCTCCTGTCTAACCGTGGCGACGCTGGTATGGTTTCTCAGCTCGCCCTTCTGGCTGATAACCCCCAAGGGGCCTGCTTCCGGATTGCGGAGAAAGAAGGATGATGCAGCGGATTATCACCCACAATGATTTTGACGGCCTGGTCAGCGCAGCGATCTGTTCACACTGCCTGAACATCCAGTATATCGTTTTCACCGGACCGCGCGCGGTCTCTGAGGCGCGCATCTCCATTACCGCTGAGGACGTGGTCTGCGATCTGCCCTATCCGCTGGAGTGCGGCATGTGGTTCGATCACCACGAGGGCAATGTGGAAGAGCTGCGCTATCGCAACATCGATCCGTCGACCCTGGCCGGACGCTTCAGCGTCCGCAACTCTTGCGCACGGGTGGTTTATGAGTATTTCCTCGACCATGAGTTGCCGTCTCATTTCAGCGCCATGGTGGACGAGGCCGATGTCATCGACGCGTTTGCCTATCGAAGCATCGCCGATTGGCGCACCCCGACGCCGGGCAAGATCATCGACAGCGCCATCAAGCTGCAGAGCGAGGATCAGGAGGCCAAGCGCCAGTTCTTGCGCAGCCTGATCGGCTTGCTCAAAGAACGTCCCCTGGACCAGGTCTGCGAAACTCCGTCAATACAAAAACGGTACAAAGCGTTTCTACAGGAAGAAGAGCGGATGCTGGAGCGAGTGCGCCAGGACATCTCCTTTCTGGAGCAGGATGAGGCGCACGCGCTGATCATTTTAGATCTGACGCGGCACAAGCGCCGGCCTTATGTGCTTAAGCACTTGGCCTATCTTCTGCACCCGGAAGCCCTGGCTGTGCTGGAGGTGAAGAACCTATTCAACCAGGATGTGAAGACTAATGATCTGGCGCTGTCCATGTCTCTGAGCCTGAATGTGGCGCCTGATCAGGGCAAGGATCTGGGCGATATCATGAGAAAGCTCAACATCGGCAGCGGACATCCGGGAGCGGCAGCGGGACAGATTCCGTGCCGGTCCAAAGAAGAGATGCAAAAGACTAAAACGATTATGTTGGATAAAATCTATCGCATGTTCTGTTCGCAATCAAGCCTAGAAACAAGGGACTGAAGCCATGTCGCCTAAAAAACAGGAATACGTCGTCGGCATCGATCTCGGCGGCACCAAGATTTACGCAGCCGTGGTCGATCACAAGGGGCGCATTCTCGGTGTAGGCCGAAAACGCACCAAAGCCGAACTGGGATTTGAGACCACCGTAGAGCGCATGGCGGTCAGCGTCAAGGAGGCGGTGGCTGAAGCCGGCGTGGACTATGACGAGGTCATCGCGGTGGGTGTGGGCTCGCCCGGTCCCTTGGATCTGAAACGGGGCACGATCATCGAAACCCCGAACCTCGGCTGGAAGGACGCGCCGCTCAAGGCCAGTCTGAAGAATCTGCTCAAACGGCCGGTGGCCATCGACAATGACGGCAATGTCGGTCTGCTCGGCGAATTCGCCTACGGCGCCGGCCATGGCTGCCGGGACATGGTCGGACTATTCATCGGCACCGGCATCGGCGGCGGGGTGATAATCAACGGCAAACTGTTGCACGGCTTTAACGAGAACGCGGGCGAACTGGGTCACATGATCCTGAATCCCGAGGGCCCGATGTGCGGCTGCGGCACTCGGGGCTGTTTGGAGGCGTTCGCCAGCCGGTTGGCCATCGAACGGGAGATCCGTGCAGCCGTGGCCGGCGGTGCGGCTGCCGCTATTTTCGATAACGTGGAAAAACCCGACGCCCCGCTGCGCAGTAAACGGTTGAGCGAAGCTTTTGCCGCCGGCGATGCAGCAGTGGTGGCAGCCGTGGAAAAAAGCGCCCGCTACGTCGGCTATGGCGTGGCCTCCCTGCTCAACATATTCAATCCCGAGGTGGTAGTGATCGGCGGCGGCGTGGTCGAGGCCATCGGCGAACCGTATGTGCGGTTGGTGAAACAGACGGCGTCGCAGAACGTGTTCAAAATCGCTCTGCGCAATGTCCGCATCGTTGCCGCTGAACTGAAAGATGATTCAGCTGTGCTCGGCGCCGCCATGCTGGCCTGGCAGAAAGCATACAAATAAACGCCACCTGAACCCTTGGAGGACTAAGATGCCAGCCCCAACCCGGAAAACCAAAGCCAAGTCCAAAGCCCTGCCGGAACCCATGCCCGCCAACGAAGACATTCGCTTCGGCCGCTATTTCCTTCTCGGCGTGGTGATTTTCATTGGAGTGGTTTTCTTTAAAATGATCTCCATGTTTCTCATCCCCATCATTCTGGCTGCGGTTTTTTGCGGGCTGTTCTACGGCTTTTACGAAAAATTGCTGCGCCGTTTGCGCGGCCGCAGAGGAATCAGCGCCGGCCTGTGCTGCCTGCTGCTGCTGTTGCTCCTGCTGATCCCGCTTTACTTTCTCGGCAGTCTGGTCGCTCAGGAGGCGGTGGATTTTTATGATTCAGCGGAGGCACAAGTCAAAGAGGTCATCGCGCAAGGGGACCAGGGCCTTCTCGGCCGGTTGAGTGAGATTCCCTTGCTGCAACGGTTGGGGGTGGATCGCATCGACTGGCAGGCCTCTCTGCAGGATGTATTTAAAGGCGCCGCGAGCCTCATCGCCAACGTCATCAACACAGCGACCAAGAGCACCTTCAACGTCATCGCCAATCTGTTTTTCACGCTGTTCGCCATGTTTTATTTTTTCAAGGACGGCGACCGACTCATCGCTTATATGAAAAAATTCAGCCCGCTGCCGAATGAGTACGAAGATCAGCTCATCCGCCGTTTTCTGGCGGTGTCCCGCGGCACGATCAAAGGCACGATGCTTATCGGTCTAATCAAGGGCATTATCGGCGGCTTGACGTTTTGGATTTTCGGCATCCGCTCGCCGATCCTCTGGGCGGTGATCATGGCGATCCTGTCCTTGATCCCCATGGTGGGCGCCTGGCTGGTGATGTATCCGGCGGCGTTTGTCCTGATGTTGACAGGACAGGTATGGCAGGGTATTCTGCTGTTCCTCATCGCCGCTGTGCTGGTGGGCAACATCGACAACGTTTTACAGCCGATCCTCGTGGGACGCGAGACGGGCTTGCACGATCTGCTCATCTTTTTCTCCTCCCTCGGCGGCATCGCCATGTTCGGAGTGATGGGCTTTATCATCGGGCCCATTATCGCCGCGTTTTTCCTGACCGTGCTGGATTTTTACGCCATCGAGTTTCGCAATCAGCTCGCTAAAGTGAACAAAAATGATGGACAGGGGTGACCATTCCCGCTGCACGCGCCTGGCAAAAGCGGACAAGGATCAGGCTTTCTGCGCCGGAATAGTCGGGCCGACGAATAGGCCTGAGGCAAAGCACGAAGGACGATGCCCCGCACAGCCGGCTGGTTTGTGCGCAAGCGTTTCCACAAACACCGCCTTATGACCGCGGCGATCAATCCACCCGCTTTTATTCCGTTTGCTGCCATTCCGCCGCGTTCACCGCGCCGCCTGAAGAGGATAATGCGTTGTCATAATACCGGTCGGTACCTCTCTGTTAACCGCGCGTCTTATACCTCAAAGCGGATGCCCTGTGCCAGCGGCAGTTGGTCCGACCAGTTGATGGTGTTGGTTTGTCGCCGCATATACGCTTTCCAAGCATCGGAGCCGGATTCGCGTCCGCCGCCGGTGGCCTTCTCGCCGCCAAAAGCGCCGCCGATCTCTGCCCCGGAGGTGCCGATGTTGACGTTGGCGATTCCGCAATCTGAGCCTGCATGGGACAGAAACGCTTCGGTCTCGCGCAGATTCGTGCTAAAAATGGAAGAAGACAATCCCTGCGGCACCGCGTTGTGCAGTCGGATCGCCTCCTCGATGCCGCCCTGATACTTGATCAGATAAAGAATGGGCGCAAAGGTCTCCTCCTGCACGATCGGCCAATGGTTCTCCGCCTCCATCAAAGCGGGCGAGACATAACAGCCGGACTCATAACCCGGTCCCTGCAGCACCTTGCCGCCAAAGAGGATTCGGCCGCCGGCAGCCTTGCCTTTTTCCAGCGCTTCAACAAAGGTCTGCACCGCCTCCCGGTCCACCAGAGGACCCATGTGATTTTTTTCTTCCATGGGCGTACCGATGGCCAGGCCGCTGTAGGCCTTGAGCAGAGCGTTTTTCACCTTTTCATAGACAGCGTCATGGATGATCAACCGGCGGGTGGTGGTGCAGCGCTGACCGGCTGTGCCCACGGCGCCAAAAACCACGGCCGGCAGCGCCAGCTTGAGGTCTGCATCCGGGGTAATGATGATGGCGTTGTTGCCCCCAAGTTCTAGAATCGTACGCCCCAACCGTCCGGCCACCACGCGGGCGGTGTGTTGGCCGACCCTGGTGGAGCCGGTCAACGAGACGAGCGGAATGCGGGGATCCTGCAGCATCTGTTCGCCGATGGTCGATCCGCGGCCGATAATCAGATTAAAGATCCCCTCGGGCAAGCGGTTTTGCGCCAACACGGATTGAACGATTTTCTGCACCGCGATGGCGCAGAGCGGCGTCTTGGAGGAGGGTTTCCACAGCACCACATCGCCGCAGACCGCGGCGATCATGGCGTTCCAAGCCCAGACCGCGACTGGAAAGTTGAACGCCGTGATGACCGCCACCACGCCCAGCGGGTGGTATTGATCATACATGCGGTGCCGCGGCCGCTCCGAATGCATGGTAAAGCCGTATAGCTGACGGGATTGACCGACGCTGAAATCGCAAATGTCGATCATCTCCTGCACTTCGCCCCATCCTTCCTGCAGGGATTTCCCCATCTCACAGGTAACCAGCCGCCCGAGGGGGTCCTTGTACTCGCGCAGCTTATCGCCGATTTGACGTACAATCTCACCGCGCTTGGGCGCCGGCAGCATGCGCCATTCAGCGAACGCAGCCACCGCCCGCTGCATAATCTGTTCATAATCCGTCGCAGAGGCCTGATGCACGGAGGCGATCTTTTGACCATCCACAGGAGAGATCACATCCAGCGTGCCCTGGTCCTTCGTTTTGCCCCATGCGACGCCGGAGCTGCTGCCATAGTTCGTTTTTTCAATGCCCAGCTTGTGCAGAAAATCCATAAGCCCTCCTTTTTAAAAAAGAAAAAAAGCACAGACTAGGGCGCCTGTGCTTTCACTTTTTTTCAAGACGAATGCTTTCGCTGCTGCCATAAATCACCCTTGATCAGACCCATGGCTATACGATTCAGTTTAGTCAATAAAAGCAAAAAAGTCAAATATAATTTGCTTCATTGACGATGAGCAGCACCCTGCCCTGATAACGGGCTAGGGGAACCGCGTTGCCGTCGATATCGGTTACAGTGAAAGAATAAAGGGACATTGGATAAGACTCCTGTGCAAATGGGGCGGTTCGCGGGCCTTGCGGGGCCGCACCGGCGCCGGATAACAACACACCAAACAAAACAGCTCTTTGCCTCTTTTTCATCATCAAGACTTCCTGTAGACGTTTTTATATCCTTCTGTCAGCTGAAATATTCCCATGCCGGCCCTGGCTGTCCGCTTTTTACGATTGTAAATCAGGTTAAAAATGATTACATTAAGCCAGAAGAGCGGCGGTGAGAGTCGGCCGCCAGGGTCGTGCTGAGGAGCTATGAGAAGATACGAATATAAATCCAGCGAGTTCGCCCAAAAAATCAGCGAGGTCTCGGAAAAGCTGAAAAGCCTGGTCTGGGAGATGATGCAGGAGCTGCGGGAATCCGAACAGATGTACCGCTCCATCGTGGAGAACGCCGAGGATGCCATTATCACCATTGCGCCGGATTCCAAAGTAACATCGTGGAACAAAGGCGCCTGCAGGATATTCGGCTATGAGGAGGAAGAGGCGCTGGGGCGGCAGATCGACGAGCTGATCGCCCGGGATTCGGTTGGCAAAGAGGCCATGAATCTGTCGCGCAAAGTGCTGCAGGGCGAATCCATTAAAAGCCTGGAAGCGCTGCGCTATGACAAAAACAATGAGGCGAAAAACGTCCTCATCTCCGCTTCGCCGATCTTTAACGAACGGCATGAGGTGGAGGCGGTGACTTTGATGTACAAAGACATCAGCGAGCTCAAAAAAGCCCATGAGCAGCTGCTGCGCACAGAAAAACAGGCCACCCTCGGCGTGATCGCGGGCAGCATCGGCCATGAATTGAACAACCTGGTCGGCGGACTGCTGATCCACGCCCGCTTGCTGCAGCAGAGCAGCGACCAGCCGGAAAAGGTGAAATCCATCGCTGAAACCTTCGCCGCCAATCTGGAAAAGGTGGCCCTGCATGGTCGGAACCTGCTCTCACTCAGCCGTCCCACCAAACCAAGATTCGAACCGCTGGACCTCAACGCCGTGCTCGACGAGACCACCGAAACCCTTTTGCTGACCGGCGTTCTCAAATACATGAAAGTGGAAAAAAACTACAGCCAGGAGCGGGCCTATATCTACGGCGACCGCAATCTGCTGGAACAGGTCATCCGCAATTTGGAGATCAACGCCGCTCATGCCATGCAGCCGGGGGGCCGTCTGACGCTGACCACGCGTTTGGAGAAGAACGGTGAGGAGCTGCTGATGGAGTTTCAAGACACCGGGCACGGCATTGCCGAAGAAAATCTCAAGAAAATATTCCTGCCGTTTTTCACCACTAAATCAGAGGGCGTGGGCACCGGACTCGGGCTGCCCATTGTCAAAGACATCATCGAGCAACACAACGGCTATCTGACCCTGGAAAGCCAAGTGGGACAAGGCACCACGATCACGGTTCATTTACCTGTAGCCAAAGATGTTCTATTCACTAAAAACCTAACCCTCTCCTGAGCGAGTCCTCTTTTTGAAAGGAGGCCCTCATGCCGGATCGCACTTCTGATCCCATTCGTTGGGAAAAACATGTCGCCAAACAGGTGACGATGTGGCGGGTGCGTCATTTGGAAAAGGCAAACGACCGGCAACCCAAGTTGCCGGCCCAGTGGGCGGGATTGTCCGTGGCTTTTTCACGTATGCACGGCGCAGGCGGAGACGACGTGGCGCAGGCGTTGGGCGGCCTGCTCAACTGGCCGGTCTATGACCGGGAGTTGGTGGATTTCATCGCCCGGAACGCGCAGGTTCGCAGCCAGGTGGTAGAGAGCTTTGATGAAAAGAAAAAAGGCGAGATCGAAACCTGGCTGCAGACCGCGTTGAGCGCCGGCCATCTGGATATCGATCGTTACGGCAAACATCTCTTGGCTGTGCTGGCGGCGTTCGCTGAACATGGTCAGGCGATCCTCATCGGCCGGGGCAGCGTCTTTGTTCTCAAGCCGCAGCAGGGGGTGCGCGTCCTGATCAGTGCTCCGCTCAAGTGGCGCAGCCACCGGCTGGCGCAACGACGCATGATCAGCCCCCGGGAAGCGCAGGCCATCATCCAAAAGGTTGATCAGGAGCGGTTGGCCTTTGTGAAAAAATATTTTAATCGCGATCCCAACGATCCGGATAACTATGACCTGGTGATCAACGCCGCGCATTTTACCCATCTTCAGGCGGCGCAGCTGATCCTCGCCGCCCTGGAACAAAAGGCCGGATCGCCCTATCCGCTGTCAACGGACCTGAATCAGGCTCGAGGAGTGTGAGTCGAGAAACAACCTGGCGCGGCTGTGGGTGCGTAGGATCGAAGCCGGACAGGCGGTCTCGATGGGTCCGTACAGCGCCGCCCGCACCGCCGCGGCCTTGCGCTGATCCGGCACCACGCAGCTGATGGCGCGGCAACGCATGATGGCCGGGATTGTCAGGCTCAGGGCCTGCGTGGGCACATCCGCCAGAGTCGGAAACCATCCCTCTCCCAGCTGCTGCCGCCGACACGCTTCGTCCAAATCCACCACCTTGACCAGTCGCGGGTCCTGAAAATCCGCCACCGCCGGATCGTTGAACGCAATATGCCCATTCTCGCCGATGCCGATGCAGGCGACGTCGATCTCGTTTGCGGCCAGCAGGGATTCATACCGTTTGATCTCCGCCTCCACATCCGCGCTGTCGCCGTTGAGCAGATGCACCTGCGCCGGTTGCACCTCGTCCAGAATTCTCTCCTTTAGATATTTACGAAAGCTGGCGGGATGGGTGATGGCCATGCCTTTGTATTCATCCAAATGAAAAACGGTGATGCGCTTCCATTCAATCGCCTGTTTCTTCAGGCTCTCAACCAACTCGAACTGCGAGGCGCCGGTAGCCAGAATCAGATTGGCCTTTCCTTTTTCCCGAATCGCCTCATCCAACAAGGCGCTCACCCACACCGCCGCCGCATCCGCGAGCGCCTGTTTGCTTTGATAGACCTGCACCTGCAATTTTTCCACCTTGAACGTTTGAACGGTTTCCATGGTTGCTCCTTATCTCATGAGAATCATCTTGCGGGTGAACTGATAATGACCGGCGGTCATGGTGCAGAGAAAAAGGCCTGACGAAACCGGCGCGCCCGCGTCGTCGCAACCATCCCATTCCACTTCATGATGGCCGGCAGCGTACAGCCGGTCCTCGAGCAAACGAACCCGACGGCCGCTGTCGTCGTACAGGCATACGCGCACCCGGCACGTCTGCGCCACGGCGAAGGGGATGCGCGTGCGCGGATTAAAGGGATTGGGATAATTCTGCAACAAGGCGAATTCGGTGGGCAGAGCACCGGCGGCGGCCACGCCGCTCGCCATATCCACTGTCCAGCTGTGCTCGACGGTGTTGAGCCCATCGCTGACTCGCACCGCCAATCGGGACGGAAAGGAAACAACCGATCCATGGCGCAAAAGATATCCCGTGCCCGAGGCTGCAACTAGTACGTCATTCAACCACCAGGTATAATACAAATAATTGCCGTCCAAGTCAATAGCAGTGACAGCAAAGGAGATGTTCTCGTTGTCCATTCGCACCACAGAGTCCATGGGTGTAAAAGTGGTAATGGTTGGCGGTTGCGGCACATCAAGGACGGTGATCGTCGCCGTCGCGGTATTCCTACCGCCCCAAAAGTCCCGGCCCCAAAACACAATTTTGCTGATGCCGGCGCTGCGATAGCCCGGCGTCCATACGAATCGTCCGGACAAACTGTCGATGGACGCGCTGTCGGGAAGTTGTTCGCAGCCAAAGATCAAGGAATCAAGGTCCGCATCGCTTCCTTTGATCATCAAAAGCAGCTGTTGCCCCTCCTGAATGGTTGTGTCTTTCACGCAGGAAAGGGTCGGGATATGATTTTCGAGCAGCCTTGCCTGAATTGCGACGTTTGGTTCTTGCCGGTTTTCAACCGTTGCGATCAGCTTTTGCTCGCCTGCTAAGCCCAACCGCCAAGTGACTGCAGCCAAACCCTGGGAGTCCGCAACCACCTTGGCCTGTGGATAGACGGCGCCGCCGCCGATAATCTGAAAGTGAATGATAACACCGGCAAGCGGTTCCTGAAAAGTGTCCTGCACTTGCACCACAACCGGCTCAGCCAACAAGGAACCTGGTCTGGCCGCCTGCGCATTGCCATGGATGGTTTTCAATTGCCCAACTTCCCGCGCGGTCGCTTTGGCTTGAAAAGTCACCGGGGCTAGATTAGCGCAGGACACCTGTAGATGATGCTCCCCCGCCAACCCGCTCATAGTCCAGCTGTATCTCACCAAGCCCTCCGCCGTTGTGGTCACGTTCGCCAGGGCATGTTGACTGGCATCCGGCCAGGTCTCGTTCAGGGCCAGAACCGCAACGACCGGATTGGCGAATGAATCCGTCACTGCCATCACCAACGGCAACGCCAGGGCTCGGCCTATGGGAGCGCTCTGGTCATTGCCGCTCACCTTTTTAAGAACCGCCGCCGGCCCAGGGCTGAAACGGACACGAACGGTATCCAGAACGATGGCAGTGTGCAGAATCTGAGCCCAAATGTTTTTTACTTCCGCTTTGGTGCTGGTCAAGCTAGCGACGACGAGGCCTTCAGCCGTGCTAACCCCCGCAGGTTGGATCAGTGCGTTCGCCGTTCCACTGCATTGGAATCGCACCTGCAAACCGGGCAGCGGCTGATTCTGTGAACCTCTCAGCATCGCCTGCAGCCGCAGCGTCGCCCGGCCATCTGCGATGGCAAGAGTGTCCGCCATCAGGCGGGAAAAATGGCGGTCGATGGCTGGCAGAACCAGACTGGCGTCAAAAGCCACAGGCGACCCCTGCAACGGCACAGCGGATGTGCGCGCCTCTGCTGAAATACGGATCATCCCCGGCGTCACTCCCAAGGTCACGGCTGTTGCAGCGATACCATCTGAATCCGTGTAAACGGTGATGGATGGATTAGATTGAAAATGGGCGTCTCCCTGCTGAAGCAAAAACGTCACAGGATGCTGGGCAACCGGATAGCGAAGAGAGTCCAACACCTGTACCTGTAAAAACTGCGTGAGGGTAGAAAGCGGCGTTCCACTCTGGCCGTTGCCGGAAAACAGGCTGAGGTGAAAAGCCTTCGGCGCCAGCCCAGTGGCCCACAGGTGAACAGGGGAACCGGCTAATCCAGCGCTCTTCACCGCCAATTCATTGGCGCGGGTGGTTGATTGGGAGCCAAGAAGCCAACAGCAGCGTCCATAACCCTGTCCGTCGGTCAGGACGGTCACACTGTCCTTGCCATTCACTTTGCCATGGCCGGCCAAAACCTTGAATGTGATCGGATGCTCCACAATCGGTGTACCCCAATCATCGGTCACCCGTGCGACCAGGGAATCATGCAACGCACGTCCGGCCTGTCCATAAAGCTCGACACCGCTCAGCAGGACCAGTCGGGTGGCGATCGCAGGGGTGACGGTGGCGGTAAAAACCAGCGGTGAACCGGATAGGCCTTTTCCGTCCACCTGCGCGGAGGCCTCAATTTGCACCACACCCGGATTGAGGCCGAATTTGACCGCTGCCTGCGCCCTGCCGCTGCTGTCGGTCGATAGGGTGAGGTGTGAGGCGCCGTTCAGAGTGGCGTCTCCCTGCTTCACTTGGAACAGGACCATGTGGCCCGCTATTTTGTTTTGCAATGAATCGGTGATCAAGACTGTCAGGGGAATGGGCGCAGTTGACCGTGGGCCGCCGCTTTGATCGTCCCCGGCAATCTTGGTCAGCTTGAAAGCCCGGCCGGCCGATGCAGTGGCCTGCAGCTCCAGCGGCGATCCCTGCAGAGATCCGGCGGTGATCCTCAGCCGGTTGTTGAGCACGCCGCTGACTGGTCCCATACGCCAAAACGCTTGAACCGCGCCGTGCTCATCGGCATGGACATGGACGCTGTCCTTGTCATTGACCTTTCCGCCTCCATGCACCACCTGATAGATCACCTCAAATCCTTTGACGGGAAAACCGCCGTCATCCATCACCTGGACGACAACAGGATCAGGCAGGAGCGATCCCGCCTGCCCAGTGTAGGCCGGCGGTCCGGAATAAACCAGGCTTTTGGCAATGGCCGGGGAGAGCGTGGCCTGAAAAACGACCGGAGAATTCCGCAACGCCTGGCCGGCATCAGAGCTGGCAGCGCTCACGCGGACCGTACCGGTGACAGAGCCCATGGTGATCCGAACCTCGGCAAATCCGAGGCTGTCGGTCAGCGCCGATGTTTGCGTCGAACCGGATATCAGCGCGTCGCCCTGAATGATGGCGAACTGCACGGCCTGCTTGGCAATCCCGTTGAGCAGCGAATCAGTCACCTGCACCCTCATGGGCAACGGCGGCTGCCGAAAGGGTCCGCAGTTCTGTTTGTCTCCGGATATTTTCATTAAGGAGAAGGGGCGTCCCGGCGCGGCACTGGCATACAGATTCAGCGGCGATCCGGACAGACCCGCGGCAACGACTGCAACCCGGTTGTTGCGCGTCCCGCTTTTAGGACCGAGCAGCCAATTGCAGGAGGAGATGCCGTCGGCATTGGTCTGCACCTGCACGCTGTCGCGGCCGTTCACCTTACCGCCGCCGGCTATGATGCTAAACAGCACCGCATAGTCTGCAACCGGATGACCCTGATCATCGGTCACCCGGACTGTAACTGGATCGTCCAAGGAACGGTTCACCTGTCCATACCGTTCACTCGCTCCACTATAGTGAAGCTGGCGGGCAACAGGAGTCGCTTGCGCGGTAAAGATCACCTGATGGGACGGCGATGACGGCGCCCAGGCAAGGAGGCGTTGCGTCTGTTGAAAATCGGCGCCCAGCCGCCAAGAGATGGATGCCAAACCGTTCGCATCGGTCGATATCATGGCAGAATCCGCATCATTTACCTTGCCGCCTCCTGATGCGACTTTGAAGCGAATGGGGAGCGGAGGAACCAATAGACCGGTGATGCTGCTCACTTTAACCGTGAGCGGTTTGATCAGCACCGAGCCGGCCTGGCCGGTCTGTTGATCGCCGTCCTGTTTTGCCAATTGCAGTGTATCGGGAAAAACGACGGCAGCGGTCAACGTGACCGGAGAGCCCGACAAAGCGGCGCCGAGATATTCCGCCCTGATCCGCATCGACTGAAGGAGCGCACCGGCCGCCTTGCCCAATTTCCACGCAACCGCTGCATTTCCATCAGCCTTGGTATCGATGGTCCATCGGGCCTGATCGCCGGGCAATAGAGAGCCGGTTCCGGACAATAATTCAAAGGTCACCGGCAGACCCGCATAGCCGTAACGGTCTTTATCCAGGATGCGAACCTTGATAGAGTCCGTCAGCACTGCGCCGGCTTGACCGCTGCGTTGAGCAGGTCCCATCAGCTGCATCTCATTCGGCGTCGATTGCAGATGGACGATAAAGTCAGCCTGGACGTTCGGTAGACTGGGAACGGTCACCGCCACCGTTTGAACGGTCGCTTGGCTTCCCAGGATAAAGTTCACTTGGGCATAGCCATTGGCATCGGTCATCATGGGTTGGGCCTGGACAACCGTTCCATTCTTCGAGTTAAAACGAATGGCGGTTCTTGCCAGGGGCTGATTGTTTTGATCTCGTACCTGCACTCGCAAGGGAAGGGGCAGCGTTTGATTGCGCAATCCAGATTGGTGGTTGCCGGAAAGGATGCGTATGGACCCAGGCTTACTGAACGTGATCTTGCGGTTGCCGGCCGTCCGCGGGTACTTGAGCACCGTGCTGTCGGTCAACACGATTTTCACATCCACGGTGTCGCGTTGTCCGAGGCCGAAATGCTGCACCGGATCGTCCTGAGAGCAGAATCCGTAGGTGCTGATGATCTGCTTGTAGCCGATGAGATGATTCAGGTCATCCATATATCCTTTTTCAAAAACCCAGATCTTGCTGCCAAAGGCGCCGGCATCGCCTTTGGGGCCGCGACCGCAAATTTTCAGCCAACGATTCGTGTTGCTGAGCTGGTTCTGAAACAGATGATTATAATACTGGGCGGCGCCGATCTTATTGGTATCGGTCAAATAGATATCGAGATCGCCGTCGTTATCGATGTCCGCCACGCTGGCGCCGCGGGTATCATAGATGGCGACCTCGAGGCCCGAGTTCTCCTGTTTGCTGAAATGGCCATGGCCGTCATTCAGGTACAACCTCATCAGATCCTGAGCCTTGATGTTGGAGGGCGTGAGCAGGTCAAGGTCGCCGTCGTTGTCCACATCGAAGAGCACCGGCGTAAAACCACGTTGATAGATCGATACCTCATCGGTCAGGTCGACAAAGGCGCCATTCCCCTGATTTTGATAGACACAGACCTTTCGTCTCACTTTGTCGTTGCTGCTGGAGACGAACAGATCCAAATCACCGTCGTTGTCGTAATCGGCAAAAGTCGCGCCGTCGCTCCATCCCAAGCCCAGGACGCCGAGCTCCTGGGCTTTATCGACATAGGTCCCATCCGCCTGTTTGACGAAAAACTGGTTGGCGGGATGGGTTGCGGTGGGATGGAGGCGATCCACGATGGAAACATAGATATCGACATCTCCGTCTTCATCGTAATCGGCCGCGGTCACCCCGTTCGGTCCGAACCCGGCGCTGTTGACATTCTTGGCCCCCCAATCGACCATGGTAAAAGTGCCGTCGCCCTTATTGATGTAAAACTGGTTGGGCACAGCCGCATAGGTCGTTGGGTCAGCGCCTGCGGTGTAAATATCCATATACCCATCGTTATTGGCGTCAAACACCGCCGCGCTGCGGGCGAAACTCGGCAACGCCTGGACGCCGGCGGTCTTGGAAAGGTCGCCAAAAACTCCGCTGCCGTTGTTGCGGTAGAGGCGGTGATAGATCGTCGGCCACACCGGAGTTGCCCCGGTGTTGGCGTTGAACAGATCAAAATCGCCATCATTGTCGTAATCAAAAAAAACAACGCCATGGCTGCCGATGCCATAGCTGTCAAGGACCCGGCGCACGCTCGCTTCTTCGTTGTAAGCGGCGTTGGCCTTGCTGAGATAAAACACCTCGGGAAAAGTCACCGCGCTGTCCACTTCGACGGCGTTGGAGACGTAAAAATCAGGCAGCCCATCCTGGTTGATGTCTGCGCAGGCGATGCCATGGCCGTACCGATACGCCTCCCCGATCCATAATCCCTGAACGTTTTTATTCTTGGATATATCCGCAAATTTGACGGTCTGCCCGGCCGCTGCTTCGACGCCGATTGACATCAACCAGATGGTCAAAAGGGCAAATCCTATCAGGAATTTTCTCTTCATCAAAATCTCCAATTGCTTCTGCTTTGCATGAGAGGACGAGATCCCGACGCTCATCATGGCAGCGGCGCCGATCCCGTCCAGCCCAGCTCCGGGACGGCCTAACTTCAAATGTACTCCCTGTTATAACACCAAACGCAGTGATTTGCGTAATAAAAACACTTGCAATTTTATCGTGCAAACCGTATTATGGCGGCAACAAAGGAAGAGGGCCATGAAAAAATTTCCCGACCGTTTTATCTGGGGGGCTGCTACCTCCAGCTACCAAATCGAAGGCGCCTGGCTGCAAGGGGGCAAGGGCTTGTCCATCTGGGATGCCTTTTGCCACACGCCCGGCAAGATCCATCAGGGGCAAACCGGCGATGTCGCTTGCGATCATTATCACCGGTTCCGTGAGGACGTAGCGCTGATGAAGGCCATGGGATTGCAGGCCTATCGCTTCTCCATCGCCTGGCCGCGCATCCAGCCGCTGGGGTATGGCAAAGCCAATGCCGAGGGGATCGCGTTTTACTCGGCTTTGATCGATGAACTGCTGGCCAACGGCATCACCCCCTGGGTGACGCTCTATCATTGGGATCTGCCGCTGGCTCTGCAGCTGGAAAAGGACGGCTGGCTGAATCCTGAGATGCCCGCTCTGTTCCGTGCGTACGCCGATCTCTGCTTTGAGCATTTCGGCGACCGGGTAAAAAATTGGATTACATTCAACGAACCTTGGGTTGCCGCCATCCTCGGTTACGGCCAGGGGGTGTTTGCCCCGGGACGGACCTCCAATGTGGAACCCTACCAGGCGGCGCATCAACTTCTTCTCAGCCATGCACAGACGGTCCAGCTCTATCGCAGCAAATACCGTGAACAAAACGGCCGCATCGGTGTTGCCAACAATTGCGACTGGCGTGAACCGCGCACGGATTCTCCCGCGGATCAGGATGCGGCGCAAAGGGCGTTGGAATTTTTTCTCGGCTGGTTCGGCGATCCTGTCTTTTTAGGCGATTATCCCCAGGTCATGCGCGACCGGGTAAAAGAACGCCTGCCGGTCTTTACCGACCGGGAACGCGATTGGCTGAAAGGATCAGCGGATTTTTTCGGTCTGAACCACTACACCACCATGCTGGCGCAGGACAGCCGTGGAGCCAAGATCTCTCAGGAGGTCTATGGCAACGGCGGACTGTCTGAGGACCAGGAGGTGCAGCTGTCCACCGATCCCTTCTGGCAAAAAACCGAGATGGGCTGGGCCATCGTTCCCTGGGGGATTCGCAAGCTGCTGCACTGGATCGATGCGCGCTATGCTCACCCGGCCATCGTGATAACGGAAAACGGCTGCGCCTGTCCGGACGTGGTCGAAGAGGGGGCTGTACATGACCCCATGCGCATCGCCTACCTGTCGAGCTATCTGGGTGAAGTGTACAACGCTCTGTCCGCCGGCGTCGATGTGCGCGGTTATTTCCTCTGGAGCCTGATGGACAATTTCGAATGGGCTTCAGGGTTCAGCAAACGATTCGGCCTTCACTATGTTGATTTTGCAGCCGGCGCGCGTATCGTCAAAGATTCGGCGAAATGGTACAGCCAAGTGATCCGACAGAACGGCATTGATTGAATTGAACGAATAGGAAAATCTGCAATGAAAAGCGGATGGGACTGGTTGGCGATCGCCTTATATCTTTCCGGCCTGCTCGCCGTCGGCGCCTATTACCAGCGCAGAACCCATTCGGTCGACGATTATATGCTGGGCGGCCGCAGAATGCGACCCTGGAGCGTAGGACTCTCCCTGTTCGCCACTCTGTTCAGCGCCATAACCTATCTGGCCATGCCCGGCGAAATGATCAAGCATGGCCCGATGATGTGGAGCAAAATCGCCTGCTTGCCTCTGGTTTATTGGGTCGTGGGCTGGTTTTTAATACCGCACATCATGAAGCTTCAAGTGACCAGCGCCTATGAACTGCTGGAGGTGCGCCTCGGCGTCAGAATCCGTACATTGGCTTCGCTTTTTTTTCTGCTCATGCGCCTTATCTGGATGGCAGTCATTATCTTTATGGTGGCGGAAAAAATCATCGTTCCGGTCATGGGGTGGTCGGAGGAGACCGCCTTCTGGGTCAGCGTGGCCATCGGGGTTCTCACCATCGTCTATACGTCCTGCGGCGGTTTACGCGGTGTGGTGGTCACCGACGTCCTGCAAAGCTTTATCATGTTCGGCGGAACGCTTTTAGCCATTCTCATTATTGTGAATCATTTCGGCAGCGTTCGTGCTCTGCTGCCGGCCGATTGGCCGCAGCATTGGGCTGAGTGGAAATTTTACGATGCCCGGGCCAGGGTGAGCTTTATGACCATGGTCATCACGGTTTTCGGCCAATATGTCTGCACCGCCGGCTCGGATCAGATGTCCATCCAACGCTATCTGGCCACACGGGACAGCGCTGCGGCGCGCCGCGCTCTGCTCACCTCTTTGATCGCGAATGGGTTGATCTATGTGGTTTTGGCTGCGTTAGGAATCGCCCTCATGGCCTATTATCAAGCCCATCCGGAACTCATCATGACGGGCCGTTCATTGAGCGAGGCGGCGGATTGGCTCCTGCCTCTGTTTATCGTCCAAGGTCTTCCGGTCGGCATCGCCGGCCTTGTCTTTTCCGGACTGCTCGCTGCAGCCATGTCCAGCCTCTCCTCAGGCATCAACTCATCCAGCCATGTGGTCATCAATGATTTCATTCTACGTTTTAAAAAATTCAAGCCCTCGCAGCGGACACAGGTTCACTGGGCGCGGGCGATCTCGCTGGTCATCGGCCTGGCAACCCTTTGCCTCAGTCTGATCATGGGCCACGTCAAGGGCAATCTGATTGAAGTCACGTTCAAGACCGTCAACCTTCTCACGGCGCCGCTGTTTGTGCCGTTTTTCATGGCCCTGTTCGTGCGGCGTGCAAACGAAAATGCCGTCTTGATCGGCACACTGGCCTCTGTCGCCGCGGCGGTATGCATCGGCTTTGCTGATGTGATCTTTGGTCAGCTGATCTCTTTTCTCTGGATTATACCCGGATCCTTTGCGGTGGGCGCGGCAACCAGTCTTCTGTTAAGCATCCTCCTGCCGCGACCAACACAGAACAGGTCAAAATCAAATGGAAACTAATGCAGCCACTTTGGCCGTCCGCAGCGCGCGGACGGATTGCCCTGAGGCCTTTGACCTCGTCGTCTGCGGGGGCGGATTGGCCGGCGTCTGCGCCGCTCTAGCCGCCAGCCGGCTCAAACTGACAACCGCATTGATCCAGGACCGGCCGGTGCTGGGCGGCAACAGCAGCAGCGAGATCCGCGTGCCCCTGGCAGGCGCAGCCAACGGCAACCCCTGGGCCCGGGAAAGCGGCATCATCGAAGAGCTTTTACTCACCGAGCGCTACAACAACTTTACCAGCCGCCGCGAGAGCATGATCAACGACGTCTGGGACCTGGTGCTCTACGACGCCTGCCGCAGAGAAGCCTCTCTTTCTCTCTTTCTCAACACCAGCATTCGTGGCGTCAACAAAGCCGGCGGCAGGGTGGTTTCGGTTCGCGCCAGCCAGTTGGCCAGCGAACGCGAGTGGGAGATCCGGGGCGACTTGTTCGTCGATGCCACCGGCGACGGCACGGTCGCCTATCTCGCCGGCGCAGCCTGGCGCATGGGACGCGAAGCCAAAGGGGAATTTGCAGAAGCCTGGGCGCCGGAGGTTGCCGACCAAGGTATTATGGGCAGCACGCTCCTGTTCGCCGTCAGAGACATGGGCTCACCTGTGCCGTTTCATCCGCCGCCCTGGGCGGAGAGCTATGCGGCGGACAGTCCCATTTTAAAAACACGTTTTCATCAACGGTTGCCCGGCTATTGGTGGATCGAGGTCGGCTTTCCGTTTCATACGATTCATGACAATGAACAAATCCGCGATGAGTTATTGCGCCATGTTCTCGGCGTGTGGGACCATCTGAAGAACAAAGAGGATCATGGGTTCTCGCATTATGCACTGGACTGGATCGGAAAAATCCCCGGCAAGCGGGAAAGCCGAAGGATCGTCGGCGATTATATTCTCACCGGCAACGACCTGATGCAGGGCCGCCTGTTCGCCGACGGCGTGGTCCATGGCGGCTGGTATTTTGATCTGCATACGCCGGGTGGGATTCTGGCCAAAGGGGAATTTCCCGAGCCGACCTACGGCGACGCCTCTCTGATGGACCTGCGCCAAGTGCCGGTCTACTCCATCCCTCTGCGATGCCTGTATGCCAAAGACATCGACAATCTGTTTCTCGCCGGCCGGAATATTTCGGTGACGCACACCGCGCTGGGCAGCGTGCGTCTGATGGCCACCTGCGCGGCCATGGGCCAGGCGGTCGGCACCTGCGCCTGGTTATGCAAGCACCACCATATTCTGCCGCGCGAGGTGTTTCCTGAAAAGATCGAACTGCTCAAACAGCAGCTGCTCAAGGACGATCACTATGTGCCGGCAGCCAAAAACGAGGACCCCGCAGACCTGGCTCGGACTGCAAGGGTGACTGCCAGCAGCTCTTCCCCCCTGCAGTTCCCTGAACCGACGGCTCCACGCCGGTTGCATGTTCCGCTGGGCATACTGTTTCCAGTTTCAAGCGACAGAGTGGAAAGCGTAGCTTTTATGCTGGAAGCGGAGCAGCCGGCGCGGATCACGGTGCATCTGCGCCGCAGCCGGCGCACCTGTGATTTCGCAGACGAGACCGATGTCGCCTGCGCCAGCGAGGAGGCGCCGGCGGGAGGAAAAGCCTGGGTGTCCTTCAGGCTGACGGCGAAAACCAGTCCCCACAGCCTCTACTGGTTGGCTGTTGATGCCAATCCCCAGGTGATTCTGTATGGCAGCGAAAAGAGCGCCCCCACAGCCGCCGTTCCGCTGTACAAGCCGTTCAACAAATGGCATTATCTTAAACCTTTTCTCACCTGGGAGCGTTTACAGGCCGTGCATCAGCAGTGGCATCCATCGTTGAAGATAGAGCCGGTGCAGCATCCCTATGAGCCGGAGAACATCCTCTCCGGCGTCACTCGGCCGGACGAGTGGACCCATCTGTGGATTTCTCATCCGGCTTTACCCTTGCCGCAATCCGCGACGTTGGAGTTCAACCGAACAGTCGCATTCAACGCTGTATACCTGACCTTTGACACCAACCTGGGGCTTTTTGCCAACCTTCATCTGCCGAATTGGCGCGCGCCCGAAGAGACGGTGCGGGATTATCGCCTGTTGTGTGAAAGCAATGGAATATGGCAAGAACTCGGCCTATATCGGGACAACTATCTTCGTCGTCGCATTCATCGGTTCAAGCGAATGAACGCAGAAAAGATCAGGATAGAGATCTTGTCCACCTGGGGCGCTCCCTCGGCGCGGCTTTATGAGATCAGGGTGTATGAGGAGTGAAGGCGAGAAAATCCATGGAGGGGGGTGCGGTTCCAAGGTAAAGTCTGAAAGGAAAACCGGGGTTGATGTTGGAAGGCCGCCGCAAGCAACTTTCGAGCTATCGACGCGGAGCGCACACTGGATCGGGCGGACCATTCATTTAAAAAGGAGGAGCAGTTATGATCGAGTGTATTGAAAAAGAGGAAGAACAGCCGATCTGTCCACATTGCGAAATGAGGCTGGAGACGATCTGGTGCCGGTCTTTGAGCAGTATATTCGGCAAACGCTATATCTACTTTTGTCCCCATTGCCGCAAGACGTTGGGTGTCTCTCACCGCAAAGGATTCTGGATGGGATGAAACACGGATAAGGCGCAGCGCACCAAAAAAAAGCCCTATGGAAAAATCCACAGGGCTTGAAAAAATTCCCGGCAACGTCCTACTCTCCCGCACAGTCTCCCGAGCAGTACCATCGGCGCTAGAGGGCTTAACTTCCGAGTTCGGAATGGGATCGGGTGTGGCCCCTCCGCTAAGGTCACCGGAATTCTTAACAATTTGTATGTGCTGCAAACCGTTTGGTAACGCAGCATCGAACTATCTGCTGCGGTTAAAAAGTTTGGTTAAGTCGCACGGCCTATTAGTACCACTCGGCTGAACATGTTGCCATGCGTACACCTGTGGCCTATCAACCTTGTCGTCTACAAGGGGCCTTCAGACCGCTTACGCGGTGGGATATCTAATCTTGGGATTGGCTTCGCGCTTAGATGCTTTCAGCGCTTATCCATGCCGAACTTGGCTACCCAGCCATGCCGCTGGAGCGACAACTGGTGCACCAGAGGTTCGTTCATTCCGGTCCTCTCGTACTAGGAACAACTTCCCGCAAATATCCTGCGCCCACCACAGATAGGGACCGAACTGTCTCGCGACG
>Ga0209311_1000078_pt1 | contig 123053 bp, 125 predicted proteins | sample AD_UKC045_MetaG_FD_184417 | JGI IMG/M metagenome (GOLD analysis project Ga0209311, IMG submission 184417) | Active sludge microbial communities of municipal wastewater-treating anaerobic digesters from USA - AD_UKC045_MetaG (SPAdes) (version 2) | ecosystem: Engineered > Bioreactor > Anaerobic...
TATCTGGTGTTTTACAAAAGATGGGCGCTAAAAAATTAAGAACTATAGAAAATTGGTATGATTTTAATGAACCATTTGACTATTTAGAATTTGAAGTTGAGAATTTAAACAATAAAAAATAATCATGAATCACAAAATTACATTAATTCCTGGCGATGGGACTGGACCGGAAATTGTTTATGCGGTTAAAAAATGCATTGACTCCACTGGCGCAAATATTGAATGGGAGGAAATGGAGGCGGGACTTTCGGCAATCGAAAAATATGGAACGCCATTGCCCCCAAAAACCCTAGATTCGATTAAGAGAAATAAGATTGCTTTAAAAATAGAAAATGCTTGGAAAGAGGTGATTGAGGAGGGGAAAGACGTAACTTACGATCTAAAATTAGACAGAAATGACCCAAGTGTCGTTGGTACAATAGAAATGATTAATGCGATTATAAAAAAGTTTTTAAAAGTGATATAATTAAAAGATAAGTAAATGTTTAACCGCTTCGCTTGTTTAATGTTTGATCGCTTCGCTTGTTTGGAACGTGCATTTCAAACATTTCGAACATATCAAACACTTCCAACGTGAGCGATTAGCGAACAATTATGTTTACCAAAGTAGCGATAAATGGTTTTGGAAGAATTGGTCGAAGTTTTTTTAGATTAGCACACGAACGCAACGAATTAAGAATTGTGGCAATTAATGATTTAGCTGATTTGGAAAATTTGGCTTATTTATTACAACACGACAGTGTTTATGGAAAATATAATCATAAAGTCGGTGTTGATTTAAAACAAAAAAAACTGATTATAGATAATCAAAAAATTGATTTTTATCAAGAAAAAGACCCAAGTAAATTACCTTGGGGAAAATTAGGTGTTGATGTGGTTGTTGAGGCAACGGGATTTTTTGATTCATTTGAAAAATCTAATGCCCATATTCAAGCGGGTGCAAAAAGAGTTGTGATTACTGCGCCGTCAAAAGATGATGATGAAAGTTTCAAATTAGGCGGAACCGTGCTTTTAGGAATCAATGAAAAAGATATGGCAAGAACAAATATAACCTCTAACGGTTCGTGCACCACAAATGCAGTTGCGCCGGTTACGGCAATTTTATCAGAAAATCCCGGTATTAAAAAAGCAGTTTTAAACACAACTCACGCCTATACCGCAACACAGAAAATTGTTGATGGTCCGGATGTCAAAGATTGGAGAAGGGGAAGGGCGGGAGCAATTAGTTTAGTTCCTTCTACGACTGGAGCGGCAATTACTGTAACAAAAGTAGTTAAAAATTTGAAAGGAGTATTTGATGGATTAGCTATTCGTACTCCTGTACCAACGGTTTCTTTGGCAGATATAACCTTTATCGCAAACAGAGAAACGAGTGTTGAAGAAATAAATAATATTTTGATTGAAGCGTCTAAAAAACCACATTGGAAAGGAATTTTGAGTGTAACTAACGAAAAATTGGTTTCTTCAGATTTAATTGGTATCACTGCTGCTGCGGTTGTTGATTTGGGATTCACTAAAGTTATTGATGGTGATTTGGTAAAAGTCATGGTTTGGTATGATAATGAATGGGGATACTCTTCAACTTTAGTTGAACACGTAATTAAAAGCGGAAAACTTATAAAAAGTTAAAAGTCTAAAATCAAAAGTTAAAAGTTGCAGTATTAAATTTAAAATATTTAATGCCACAAGATAATAAAAAATTTAGCGAGGAATTAAAGAAGAGAATTTATAATTGGATATTAAGATTGATAAAATTTTTAGATATTTTGAATAAGAACGATAGTTTGTGTCGTACAGTCGATGGTCAACTTATTAGGTGTGGAACAAGTATTGGAGCAAATTATGTAGAAGCAATCGCTGGAAGCTCCAAAAAAGACTTTGTAAATTTTTTAAGTCACGCTTTAAAATCTGCGAATGAGTCAAAATTTTGGTTGGCATTATTACGAGATTCTGGAAAGGGAAATCAAGACGAAATTAATAATTTATTAAAAGAACTTATTGAGCTTGCGAATATTTTAGCATCTAGTATAAGGACAATGAGAAATAAATAATTTTTGATTTTATATTGTAATTTTTAATTTTTGACTTTTAATTTTTAATTTAAAAAATCTATGATTTTTTTAGGCGCTGACCATGGAGGATTCTCTTTTAAAGAGAAAATCAAGGAATATTTACAAGAATTTGAATTAGAGTTTGAAGATTTAGGAAATTTAAAATTTCAGGGCGATGACGATTTTGTTGATTATGCAACTGTAGTTGCAAAAAAAGTTGTAGATATGAACGGAAAGGGGATTTTAATTTGTACTAACGGGGAAGGAATGTGTGTTGCGGCAAACAAAATCAAAGGAATTAGAGCAGTAAGTCCGACAAACAAAAAAGCAGCACAGCAAACAAGGGAACATTTAAACGCGAATATTTTATGTTTAGGCGAACATACGCTTTCGTTTCGAGAAGCGAAAAAAATTATTAAAGTTTGGCTGGAAACAAATTTTTTCAACTCGGAAAAATATATTAGAAGATTAAATAAAATAAAAAATTTAGAAAATTATGAATTAAACAAAATGAAATAATATGAATAAAATAAAATTTAACAGAATTTTATTTATAATTATTTTGTTGTCAGTTTCAATTTTTCTTTTTTCTTCAATTTTTATCGGAAAAATATTTGCTTCCGATTTGAAATATTACGGTTTTTATGGAGAGCCGGGATACAAAACTTTTTATACGAGTGCCACAAATAATATAGCAACATTGGGATATAGCGGGCAAAATTTAGCTGATTATATTAGTTTATTGGAAAGCAACGGAAACAGAGTAATAATATCCATGGCAAGTTATTTTAGGGCAAATATCAATGCATCGGAAAGTGAATGGAGAATTGTTTTAGGTTCTTTAAAGACGAAATTAGTTAATAGCGGGACCCTCAATAAGGTTTGGGGGATTTATGTTTTTGATGAGCCGGGAAATAGAGAGGGCGAGACCGCGGAAAAAATTAATTTAGCTGTGAATTTGGTTAAAGAATATTTTCCCGATATTTATACTTATGTGATATTTTTTATAAAAGAATCAGAAATGAAAGCCGTTCTTAATAATTCTAATTTAGACATAATCGGTATTGATCCTTATTTTTTAAGTAATAAATACGAATCTTCTGTTAGTAATGCATATATTTGCAATACCGCGAATAAAGATCGTTTTAATGCGGTTGTTAAAAAGAAGATTTATTGGATTAAATCCGGAGGAAAAAGTATTGAAAATGTATGTGATTATCCTTATGATTGTTCGGCGGTAGATCAGGTTATAAATCAAAATACCAATAAAAAAATTATGCTTACTGGCCAGAGTTTTAAATGTAATGGCAATAATGATACGGGTTCATGGCAAATACAAAACCTGCCAAGCATTTGCGAACAAAAATGGTACTATGAGTATGCGAAGAATGATCCAGATATTATTGGTTTAAATTGGTTTAAATATTCTTCATCAGCGGAGGTGGCTAATTATAATAATGCGGTGGTGAGTTGTTTGGGGGTAAGCGAAGAGGAAACTCCTGATATGGTTGATGCTCATGAATCTTGGGGGTTAGAAGTTTTATGCACTAATCAAGAGACAAGACCGTTTTGCGCAGAAAATGGTGTAAGTTATAAAAATGCCGATCAAGCAAAATGTGTTGGGAAAAAAGTCATAAAAGCCGGAGGGGCGGGTGTTAATCGTTGCGATTCAAATTGTGGTGCTGATTCGGCATGTCATGGTGTTGTTCCGGGGACTGGGGCTTGCAATTCGAGTTGTAAAAAAATCACCATTACTTTAACTGCTTCGCCAACAACTATTTATTCTGGAAATTCATCAACCTTAACTTGGTCTGCAACCAATGCCACAAGCTGTACCAGTTCAGGAGCATGGTCTGGCAGCAGAGCAGTTTCAGGAACATTAAATGTTAGTCCAACAACAACTTCTACCTATACCTTATCTTGTTCTGGCGCAGGAGGAGCAACAGCAACCCAATCGGTTACAGTTACTGTAAGCGCTGTGCCAACAATCACCATTACTTTAACTGCTTCGCCAACAACTATTTATTCTGGAAATTCATCAACCTTAACTTGGTCTGCAACCAATGCCACAAGCTGTACCAGTTCAGGAGCATGGTCTGGCAGCAGAGCAGTTTCAGGAACATTAAATGTTAGTCCAACAACAACTTCTACCTATACCTTATCTTGTTCTGGCGCAGGAGGAGCAACAGCAACCCAATTAATTATGATTACCGTAAACAATGTACCGATAGTAAATTCCGCCCCAATTCTTTCTGCCATTGGCAATAAAACAGCAATAAAGGGAAATAATTTAAATTTTATAGTTTCAGCGACAGATATCGATAATGATTCTTTAACATATTCAATAATAAATATTCCTTCGGGGGCAACTTTTATCAACAAAAGTTTTAATTGGACGCCATCATCAAATCAAATTGGCATTTATAATATTACTTTTACGGTTTCTGATGGCAAGCTTACTGATGCAGAAATAATTACAATTACCGTTGTTGATACTGCCGTTGTCGAAATACCGCAAAATCAACCGTTAGACGGAGAACCTCTTTTGATTAAAATAAATGAAGATAATAGGGTTTATAGGATTATTGATAATAAAAAATTCTGGATACCGACAGCAGAAGTATTCAATCAAATGAATTATAATTGGAATAATATTAAAATAACTGATAAAATAACTTTAGATACATATTCTAGAGTAAAACTGACGAGAGCGATTGGTGATGTAAAAGTTTATTATTTAACGGAAAGCGGACTCAAAAAATGGATACAAACAGAAACAATATTTAATTCATATGGCAATAAATGGGAAGATGTAATCGAAGTATCGGGAGTAGAACTTACGGCAATTCCAAATGGTTTTTTGATTAAATTACAAAATGCTCCTAGGGTTTATAAGTTAGAAAATAATCAAAAAAGATGGATTCAAACTGCAGAAACATTTAACAGATTAAAATATGATTGGAGTAAGATTATGCCGATAAATCAAACAGAATTTGATAGTTATTCTACGGGAACTGATATAAAATAAATTTTTAAAACAAATATATTTATATGAAACCGGAAATAATTCCTACAATTTTAGTTAAAACGTTTGAAGAAGTTAAAGAGAGAATAAGATTGGTTGAAAATTATGTTGATTGGGTGCAATTGGATATAATGGATGGTGTTTTTGTGGAAAATCTTACGTGGAATAACCCCGAAGATTTAAAAGATTTTAAAACAAAAGTTAAACTTGAAGCGCACTTAATGGTAAAAAATCCGGAAAAAATTATTGATAGTTGGCTGGAGGTTGTAGATAGAATAATTGTTCATTATGAATCATCAGAAAAAATTCAAGAAATAATTAATAAAGTGCATAAAAATGGAAAACAAATCGGTGTCGCATTAAATCCCGAAACAAGTATCGAAGTTGCAAAGCCGTTTTTAAATGATTTAGATTTAATTTTGTTGATGTCGGTTCAGCCGGGAAAAGGCGGACAGGAATTCGAATTAGAAATATTGGAAAAAATTAGAAACTTACGCAATATTTGGCCGGGTGGAAATATTGAGGTTGACGGTGGGGTAAGTGACAAAAATATAAAAGAAATTTTTAATGCCGGAGCCAATTTGTTTTGCGTGGGAACGTATGTTTATCAAAGCGGTGATATTAAACAAGTAATTAATAAGTTAAAAGAAAATTATGAAACAATATGATTTTATTGGAATAGGGGATATTGTTACTGATGCTTTTATTAAGCTAAAAGAGGCAGAGGTTAAAGACGGTAACGATGGTAATAAAAAAATTTGTATGAATTTTGGAGATAAAATTCCTTACGAAGATGTTTTTATTGTGCCGGCCGTAGGCAATAGCTCCAATGCATCGGTTAGCGCGGCGCGATTAGGATTAAAAAGCGCATTTATTACTAATCTTGGAAAAGATTATCAAGGCAAAGAATGTTTTGATGTATTAAAAAAAGAAAAAGTTGATACAAAATTTGTTAAGATTCATAAACATAAAAAAACAAATTATCATTATGTTTTACTTTTTGGGCCAGAAAGAACAATTCTTATAAAACATGAAGATTTTCCGTATGTTTTTCCAGACATTGGTAGTCCGAAATGGCTTTATCTTTCGTCTCTGGGTCCGAATTCTTTAGAATTTCATAAAGAAATAGAAAAATATTTAGACAAACATCCAGAGATTAAACTTGCTTTTCAACCCGGAACATATCAAATGAAATTTGGAGCAAAAGCATTAGAAGGAATTTATAAAAGAACGAATATTTTTACCTGCAATAAAGAAGAAGCGCAAAGAGTATTAGAAAATGATGAAAAAGATATTAAAAAATTGCTTTTAGGCATACATAATTTGGGTCCAAAAATTGTTGCAATTACGGACGGCAAAGAAGGAGCATATCTTTATAATGAGGGTAAATGTTATTTTATGCCGATTTATCCGGATCCAAAACCGCCGATTAATCGCACCGGCGCGGGAGATGCTTTTTCATCAACATTTGTGATTGCTGTTTTATTAGGGGAAAGTCCGGAAGAAGCGTTAAGGTGGGGCCCGGTCAATTCTATGTCGGTAACGCAACAGATTGGAGCAAGAGCTGGTCTTTTATCGCGTGAAAAACTTGAAGAAATTCTTAAAAACGCACCCGCAGATTACAAACCAAAAGAAATATAATTTATGAAACCAATAGAAATTTTTGAAAAAGCACAGATACATAGTTATGGAATCGGGCAATTCAATATTTCCACCGATGAGCAGATAATTGCGGCAGTAGAAGCGGCAAAAGAATTAAATTCACCGATAATTATTGGAACCTCGGAAGGGGAGAGGGAATTTATTGGCATTGAACAGGTGGTTGCGCTGATTAAAACATGGAAAGAAAAAACTGGTTTGCCGATAATTTTACACGCCGATCACTGCAAAACATTTGAAAGTGTTAAAGAAGTTGTTGATGCCGGATACGATAGTGTTCATTTTGACGGATCCAAATTGCCATTTGAAGAAAATGTGAGAATTACAAAAAGAGTAATCGAATACGCGAAAAGCATAAATCCAAATATTATGGTTGAAGGAGAGATTGGTTATTTGCCCGGCGGTTCGGATATTCATGGAGAAGTGACAATTAAACCGTCAGACTTAACTCAACCGGAAGAAGCAAAAAAATTTGTGCAAGAAACTGAAGTTGATAGTTTGGCAATCGCAATCGGGAATATTCATGGTATGAAAGAAAATTGCGATGATTCGCATTTGTATTTGGACAGATTAGAAGATATAAAGCGCGCAGTGCCAGGAACATTGTTGGTTTTACACGGTGGCTCCGGAACACCAAAAGATGATATTGAAAAAGCAATCAAATTGGGAATAGTAAAAATTAATATTAATACTGAAATACGTCTTGCTTATCGTAACGCCCTAAAAGGGTATTTAGAAGAATATTTAAGTGAGGTAAAAACCTACAAAATTCTTGAACCGGCAATGGAAGCAGTCAAAATTGTGGTAAAAGACAAAATAAAACTTTTTGGTAGCGACGGAAAAGCTTGATTTTTAAATTAAGTTCTGATAGTATAAAAACATTATGGAATTGGAGTTGAAAGCGCAGACAAGAGAAAATGTCGGAAAAAAATTGGAGTCCCTTCGCAAACAAGGGATTGTTCCTGCTATAGTTTATGGTTCAAATCATAAGCCAATTTCAATTCAGGTTAATTATGAGGAATTCAGAAAAGTTTTTGAAAAAGCCGGAGAAAGCACGCTATTAAAACTCAAAATTCAAAATCTAAATGATAAAAAAGAAGAAACGAAAAATGTATTAATTCATGATGTGGCTAAAAATCCGATAAGTAGAGAATTTATTCATATAGATTTTTATCAGGTAAGAATGGATAAAGAGATTAAAGCTGAAGTTCCGTTTCTTTTTGAAGGTGAAGCACCGGCAGTTAAAATATTAGAAGGGGTTTTAATTAAGGCGATGAATCATATCGAGATCGAAGCTTTAGCAAAAGATTTACCGCGCGAAATAAAAGTGGATATTTCTGTATTAGATACACTCGATAAAAACATTAGAATCAAAGATTTAATTTTACCGAAAGGAGTAAAAACCAATATTAATCCGGAAGAAGTGATTGTCTCTATTGTTCCGCCAAGGACAGAAGAAGAAATTAAAACAACAGAAGAATTACCGACAGAGACCATAGGGCCAGAAACAACAGAACAATCCGTGGTGGGCTCAGAAGGCAAACAGACAAGTTCGTCGAATCCTGAAAACGCTGGCGGGGGAGATAAACCCAAAACTTAAAAATGATTAAGTTAAAAAAACTTAATAAATTAACTTTAATATTAGCAATTATTCTGCTTTTGATGGGATTTACTCCGCTTATGGCGGAGTTATTCGTTTTTGCAGAAATTTCAGCTGATTTAAATGCGCAAGAAGTAGAGGCAGAGGCAAAATTAAAAGATTTGGAATTAAAAATATCGCAGTATCGTGAAGCAATTAGCGAAAATCAGCAAAAAGTTAAATCTTTAAAAACAGAAATAACAATTTTTGATGATCAAATCAAATCTTTAGAGTTAGAAATTCAGAGAACAGAGCTACTGACCAAAAAACTGGATAAGCAAATTAATTCTAAAGAAAAATCAATTAGAGAAATAGAAAGAGAGTTTGATTTAGAAAAAACAACACTTGCAGAATTGGCGCGGGAAATTAGAAAATATGATGACAAGTCGTTTTTAGAAGTATTATTAAATAAAGATAATTTTTCGGATTTTATTGCTGAATTGAAATCATTGGAAGATTTTAATAATCAGGTTCAAGAAGAATTAAAAAAAATAACTAAAGCAAAAACAGAATTAGAAAAAGAAAAAGAAGATTTAACCAACGAAAAAGAAGAACTTGCTGCTTTAAAAAAATTACAAGATCAACAAAAAATTGATGTTGAAAAAACGAAAAAAGAAAGAAAAACTTTATTAGAGCAAACAAAGGGACAGGAAAATTTATTCAATCAATTGTTGAAAAAAACCAAATCCGATATTGAGGCGATTAAAAATAAACTTTATTTTTTAGAAGGATTAGTTTCTGACGGAGCATTGAGATTTGAAGATGCGTATAGATTTGCCAAATATGCCGGAACTTATACTGGAATAAGGCCGGCATTTTTACTTGCAATTTTGAGCAGAGAGTCGGAATTGGGGAAAAATATCGGTAAGGGAAGCTGGAGAGTAGATATGAAACCGAGTCAAAGGCAATATTATTTGCAAATTTGTCGTGAATTAGAAATTGATCCGGACAAATATCCGGTTTCAAAAAAACAATGGTATGGGTGGGGTGGAGCAATGGGTCCAGCGCAGATTATGCCGGCAACCTGGTTGGGGTATAAAGCAAAAATAATTGAAATAACCGGTAATGATCCGCCGTCTCCTTGGAATGTTAAAGATGCATTTGTTGCTTCGGCATTGTATCTGGTAAATAAAGGCGCTGGAGAAAAAACAACAAATGCAGAATGGAAAGCGGCAATGATGTATCTTGCCGGTGCGAATTGGAAAAAAGATTCATTGCGTTTTTACGGAGATCAAGTAATGGATTTAACAAAACAATTTCAAGAACAAATTGATATATTGGAAAAAGAATAGGATTCCCAAGAATTAAATATATTTAAATATGTTTTTAAAAAATTTAATTTATATTTTATGCCTCATTGCTGAAGAGAATAAATTAAATATGTTTATAAATTAAATATGTTTATATGTTTACAAATCAAGTGTGTTTTTGTGCGTAGTTCAGGTTATCGTGTTTAGTTCAAATTATCGTGTTTAGTTCAAATTATCGTGTTTAGTTTAGGTTATCGTGTTTAGTTCAGGTTATCGTGTTTAGTTCAAATTATCGTGTTTAGTTTAGGTTATCGTGTTTAGTTCAGGTTATCGTGTTTAGTATATTTATACCTCATTTATTGTCATGGCATAAAATGTGAGATAAATTTTTATTCTATTTTAGTGTTGTTTTGTCTCAATATTGCTCTGTTCCAATTAGTGTTGTTGTATCTCAATATTGCTCTGTTCCAATATTGTCCTACTCCAATGTTATTCTGCTTTAATATTGTTCTGTTTCAATGTTATTCTTAATTATAATATAAATTTTTATTCTGTTTTTTGGAATTTTTTAATGATTGGCCAAAGGTCGCCGTCTAAAATGCGATCTATGTTGTGCCAATCTTTTTTTATGCGGTGGTCGGTAATTCTGTCCTGTGGGAAATTGTAAGTTCTGATTTTTTCCGACCTGTCTGCTGTGCCGATTTGTATATTTCTTTCTTGTCCTAGTTTTTGCATTTCTTTTTCTGCCATAAACGCAAAAAGTCGTGAACGTAAAAGATTCATAGCCATTTCTTTGTTTGCTGCCTGACTTCTTTCTCTTTGTGAGGCAACAACAAATCCAGAAGGAATATGCGTAATTCTAATTGCTGATTCGGTTTTATTTACATATTGCCCGCCGGGACCGGATGAGCGAAAAGTATCAATTTTCAAATCGCTCGGCTTGATTTCAAATTCTTTGGGTTCAACATAAGGGAGTATTGCAACGGAAGCAGTAGAAGTATGAATTCTGCCATTTTTTTCGGTTTTAGGGATTCTTTGTACGCGGTGAACTCCGCCTTCTTGTTTTAATAAATTATAAGCTTCTGGGCCGGAAATTTGTATTATATTATCATCCAAGTTTTTAATTTTCCAGCTTTGTTTTTCTGCAAAGCGCGCATACATACGATATAAATCAGTAGCAAAAATAGTGGCTTCGTCGCCACCAGCTCCAGCACGAATTTCAATTATAATACTGTTTGGATTTGACATAAAATAGCGACACTAATTACCAATAACACAAGAATTTACCAATATCAGATTAGTAAATTAGTTTTAATCAGTAATTAGCGTCGAGCCTTGGCTAATCGTTTTTTGAATTTTTCAACGCGTCCTGCAGTATCAATTACTTTATCCTGTCCGGTATAAAACGGATGACAAGCACTACAAACCTCAACATGCATTTCCGGTTTGGTTGCGCCAGTTTTAAAAATTTTTCCACAGCTACAATGGACTGTCGCGTCTTTATAATATTTAGGATGAATATCTTTTTTCATAATATCTATGTTATAATAAAAATATTAAATAGTCAATTTGCAATATTTAAATTCTTGTGATAGGATAATTGATATGACAGAAAACAAAAAAACAACAATAGTTTCGAAGGAATCCGCTTCGCCGAATCGAAGCGAGTTGGCAAGACAAATGTTTGATGCCGGTGTTCATTTTGGTCACAAAAAAACCAATCATCATCCAAAAATGGAACCGTATATCTGTAGTATTAAAAACAACATTCAAATTATCGATTTGGAAAAAACAATAGAAGGATTGGAAGGGGCGTTGAACTTTATTAAAGAAATAATTAAAAATAACGGTAAAATTCTTTTTATAGGAATTAGACCACAGTGTTATCAAATTGTAAAAAGAACTGCGGAAAAATGTAAAATGCCGTATGTTGCTTTGCGTTGGATTGGCGGACTTTTGACTAATTTTAAAACCATCAAAAAAAGAATAGATTATTTTGTGGATATGGAAAAGAAAAGAGATGCAGGAGATTTGAAAAAATATACCAAAAAAGAACAAAAGCATTTTGAAAAAGAGATTGAAAAACTAAAGAAGAATTTCGATGGGTTGCGTGAGTTGGACAAATTACCGGAAGCAATTTTTGTACTGGGTGTAAAAGAACATCTTACGGCAATTAAAGAGGCAAAAAGGAAAAAAATTCCCGTAATTTCGCTTGTTGATACCGATAGTAATCCGAGCTTAATTGACTATATTATTCCCTCAAATGACGAGGCAGTAAGCGCGCTTAAATTTATGTTGGAACAAGTTGAGGTGGCTATTATGCAATAAATTTCGCGAACGAAGTCGCGTTTGACGCGACGAAGCATATTTCAGCCGAAATAAATAGAAATAAATAGAAATTAGTCCCGCAGTTGCGGGACGAAATTAAGTAAATATTATATTTATGATATTAGCAGAAACAGTTAAACAATTAAGAGAAAAAACTGGGGCTTCAATGATGGATTGTAAAAGAGCGCTAAAAGAAGCTAATGGCGATACAATAAAAGCCATGGAAATTTTGAAACAAAAAGATAAATTAACCGCTATGAAAAAATCAGAAAGAACGGCAAATCAAGGATTGATTGAAGCTTATATTCATGCCAATGGTAAAATAGGAGTTTTGTTAGAAATGAAATGTGAGACAGATTTTGTCGCAAAAAATAGCGAGTTCAAGGAATTGGTGCATGAAATTGCGATGCATATTGCTGGTATGGATTCGAAAGATTCGGAATCGTTATTAAGCGAACCGTTTGTAAAAAATCCTTCAATAATAATCAAGGATTTAATAGAGGCAAAAATTGGTAAATTAGGAGAAAACATCAAAATCGGTAGATTTATACGTTACGAATTATAATTATGATTTTGGTTTTTCAAATTTTATTAGGAGTGAGTATTGCAGGGTTTCTCTGTGTAGCAATTAAAAAGATCCCTGTTCTTTTAAATTATCCGCGTCATTCTTTTGAAGAAATTTCTTTGAAACAGAAAATTTATGAGAAAATTCAGAAGTTAAAAGAAAAAATTGTTCAGAATACTCTTTTAAGAGAGGCGATTATACCAAAAACAGAAAAATCATTAAGAAAATTTAATTTGTTTATTCTAAAATTGCATAATCTTTTAACTAAAATAACCAGTCATTTACGAAAAAATAAACAAGACGAAAATAAAGACAATCAAGATGACAATTTCAATTTGCCGACGTAGCTCAGTGGTAGACCTGTTCGCCATTGCTACGCAAGGCGTTGCAGGCAGGGCAACTGTTTTGTAAAAATTAATATATTCTGCCATCTTAGCTCAGCGGTAGAGCAACTGTTTTGTAAACAGTAGGTCCTCGGTTCGAATCCGAGAGATGGCTTGTTTGGGGGAGCGTCGCATAGCGGCAATTGCAACAGACTGTAAATCTGTCGCCTCACGGCTCCGGTGGTTCGAGTCCACCCGCTCCCACTTTCGTTCTGCGCTGCAGAGCTTCGGTGGATGGGCCTATTGTACCGACGTAGCTCCCACCTTCGCTGAAGCTTCGGCAAGGCAGGCAGTAGTAGACTTTGGCGGGGCACCTCTATGCCAAGATAGCTCAGACGGCAGACCTGCCCGCCATTGCTACGCAAGGCGTTGCAGGCGGGGCATCCTTTCGCCGACGTAGCTCAGTGGTAGAGCGCCTCCATGGTAAGGAGTAGGTCGTGAGTCCAATTCTCACCGTCGGCTCCATAAGTAAAAATAAAAAAATGAAAAAAGATTATACGGTAAAATTAGCATGCGACCAATGCAAACGCATTAATCATTTTACTCGCAGAAACAAAAAAACTGTTGAAAAAAAGTTGCAACTTTCTAAGTTTTGTAAATTCTGTAAAAAAAATACAACACATAAAGAAGCGAAGAAATAAGCGGTTTTCTTATTTGCCGAAGTTGTGGGGACATAGTTTAATGGTAGAACGATGGTCTCCAAAACCATTGATCAGGGTTCGATTCCTTGTGTCCCCGTCAGACAACGGCGGGCAGACAAAACCGCAGTTAGAGGTTTAATTCTTCTGTTTCCCACCCAAATGGATGATTTAATACAAACATTAATTCAAGAAAATTATTTAAAAACTCCTTTGATTATTGAAGCGTTCAGAAAAATAAAAAGGAAGGATTTTGTACTGGAAAACCTTAAAAAAGATGCTGATATCAATATGCCTCTAACAATTGGTTATGGCCAAACAATTTCTCAGCCATTAACCGTGGCATTTATGCTGGAATTATTGCAACCGAATCCGGGAGAAAAAATTTTAGACATCGGTTCGGGTTCTGGGTGGCAAGCGGCTTTATTGGCTTATTGCGTAGCCGCCCCGCAGGAGCGGGGCGAGCCTCGCCAAGAGGGCGGGGGAAAAGTTATTGCCGTTGAACGAATTCCAGAATTAGTTGAATTTAGTAAACAGAATATGACCAAATACAATTTTATTAAAAAGGGAGTTATAAAAATTATTTGCGGTGATGGAAGCAAGGGATTGGAAAAAGAATCGCCATTTGATAAAATAATTGCGGCGGCAAATGCAGAAGAAATTCCTGAAGCGTGGAAGAAACAATTAAAAATCAATGGTAGAATTGTGGCACCAATAAAAAACAGTATTTGGTTGTTTATTAAAAAATCCGAAAATAAATTCAGTGAACAAGAATTTCCGGGATTCGTTTTCGTTCCATTGGTTTTATGAAAAAAATATTTCAAGATTTAATTAATTTTTTAAAAAACAAAGCGCAAAATAGAAAATTAGTAATAATATTTTTTACTATTCTTTTTGTGTTAATTTTTATTTTAGGGCTAATAAATACAAATTGTTCGGGCGAAGATAAAATTGTGATTATTGAAAAGGGACTTGGTTCGGATGAAACTGCGCAGGTGTTAAAAGACAATGGTATTATCAATAATAAGTGGGGGTTTGTGTTTTATCTTTGGATTAGGGGGTATGTAAATCACATACAGGCAGGGGAGTATTTGTTAAATTCTAATATGGGCATGCCGGAAATTGCCAGAAAAATTGTAAATGGCGAGGTGAATAAAAATTATGTTAGAATTACTATCCCCGAAGGATGGGATATTAAAAAAATCGAAACGCGTTTAAAAGAAAACAGAGTAATTAATGAAGATGAAAAAATCCCGGTGGAAAATGAGGGATATTTGTTTCCTGATACATATTATTTCAATAAAAATTCGGGAGCAGATGTGGTTGTCAAAAAAATGCGTGATAATTTTTTAAAGAAAATAAGCAGTATTTCTAAGGATTTATTGATTGATTCAAGTAATAGATTGCGCGATGCAGTAATTATGGCAAGTATTATTGAAAAGGAAGTTAAAACCAATGAAGATAAAGTAATTGTTTCGGGGATTTTTTGGAAAAGAATTGAAAACAATATGCCTCTGCAGTCTTGTGCGACAATTGCATATATTTTAGGAATAGATAAGGCGCAGTATACTCGCGAAGATACACGCGTAAAATCGCCGTATAATACCTATCTTAATTTAGGACTCCCGTTTGGCGCAATTAGTAATCCGGGACTATCTTCAATCAAGGCAGCATTCGAACCTCAAAAAACCGATTATTGGTATTTTTTGAACACTTCAGACGGTACAATTATTTATTCTCGCACTGCCGAAGAGCATGCACAAAATAAAACGAAATATTTAGAATAGACGAAGTGTGCCAGAAATGAATAAACTTGACACTTGTATTTTATTATAATATTATAGATTTATAATTAAATAGCCGCAGACAGTGAGCATTCCTAAGTCTCACCGAGGTAGTTTGTCCCGACCATGTGTCGGGATTCCGACAGCGGTCGGAATGTCTGCGAAAAGGTCGCAGATTTTTGTTTAAAAATTTATGTTAACAAAAAAACAAAAAGAAGAAGTTGTAAAAGATTTAACTGACAAAATTAAACGTCAGAAATCTTTAATTTTTACCGATGCCAGTGGTGTTAAGGTAAAAGATATTCAAAAAATTCGTAGAGAGTTGAAAAAACTTGAAGCAGAATATAGGGTAGCAAAAAAGAGTTTAATGGAAATAGCGCTGAAAAAAGAGAAAAAACAAATGGATTTATCTCAATTCAGCGGTTCATTGGCGTTAAGTTTCGGCTACAAAGATCCGATATCTTTGATCAAAACACTTACCAAGTTTGCCAAAGAAAATGAAAAATTTAAAATTTTGGGCGGAATAGTTGAAGACAGGGTAGTGTCGATTGATGAAATCAAAGTGTTGTCAAAAATTCCTTCAAAAGAAATTTTGTTGGCGCAATTGGTTGGTTGTATTAAAGGACCAATATCCGGATTTGTTAATGTTCTAAATGGGAATATGAGAAATTTGGTAGGGGTTCTAAATGCGATAAAAGAAACTAAATAATAATTAGTAATTAGTAATTAATTTTATGACTGAAGAAAAAAAATCCTCCACCGCCGAGGCTAAGGCGGATAAGGAAATTAAAGTTCCGGAAAAATTCAAAAAACTTATTGATGAAATTGAAAAAATGAGCGTTTTGGATTTATCAGAATTAGTTAAAGTATTAGAAGAAAAATTTGGAGTTTCAGCAATGGCTGCGATGCCGATGATGGCTGGTGCGGTTGCTGGCGGAGAAGCTGGCGGAGTTGAAAAAGCCGAAAAAACTGCTTTTAATGTTGAATTAAAAGCAGCCGGAGATCAAAAAATTCAAGTAATTAAAATTATTGGTGAAATAACCGGACTTGGATTAAAAGAATCAAAGGCAATTGTTGATGGCGCTCCGAAAGTTGTGAAAGAAAATGTTAAAAAAGAAGAGGCAGAAGAATTAAAGGCGAAGTTAGAGGCCGTTGGTGCAACTATTGAATTGAAATAATTTGATAAAATCTTGTATAAAAAAACCCCGCAACTGCGGGGTTTTTTTATATTTAGTTTTACTATATTTGTATTTTATGAATTTCCAAGCCGTTGAGGAGATAAATAGTTTGTTCATCGGAATCCACCCAAAGATCGTGGAGATTTTTTAATTCGGAAACGGAAAACTGTTTTATCAATCCGTCAGTTTTATTATAACAAATTATTCTTGCATTTTGTGGGTCTGAAATGTAAAGATTTTTTAGGTTTGCAGAAGTGAATATTTGTCCGGCCCGCAATAATGGCGGGGTAATCTCAAATTTTAAATCTTTTGTTCTGATGCCTTTGGAATATTGAAAAACTCCACCGGAATCAGTGGCGACATATATATCGCCATCAACGGCTAAAGAAACAGCATTTGTTAATTCGTCTGTTGGCCCTTTAATAATCCATTGCGTGCCATTTAATATGTCTTCGGTTTTAGCGTATTTAAAAATATTTAATCTTTGCGTATCTAAAAAAAATAAATTATTGTCATAACTAAACATATCTTTAATATTAAATGTGTTTTCTAAATTTGGTTTTAAGAGATAAAGATTATATTTTTTATCATAATTATAAACAGCGATTTTTTCCGGATTTGCCAGAAGCAATATTTCGTTTGAAGTTGCCGCGCCGAGTTTAAAAGTGTCTTTTGAAGAAAGAAATGTCAATTCTGAAGAATTATCAATTAAATCGATTTTATACAGAAAGCCGGAAGTTAATTCATATAAATAAAGGAAATTTTCTAATTTCAAAATCCCGTTAGGGATAAAGCTATAAGTATTTTTTGAAAGATCGGCTATTTTTTCTGTTTCCACAACATTAATGATGTTGTCTAAACTATTTTTTTGTTTGTTGAATAAGGTTTTAATTGTTTGGAACTCTGTTGATATTTTGTTTTTTGCTTCTTCGGATAATTTTGCGAACAAAAAATCGGCGCTATCCATCAAGGTATTCGCGCGCTTGAAAAACATTCTTGATTCGGTTTGATTTTGATAGGTTAAAAATAATTGACTTTTTTCGATATTTTCTGTGATTCTTTGCATTAATCCATTTATTTTTCTTATTTTGATGTCGTAATTTAGTTTTGTCACCAAATATGGAGAAGTAATAATTATTAATCCTAAAAATAATATAAAAATGTATTTTATAATATGATGTTTTAAAAAGAAATCGGTTGTTTTGTTGGGAAGCGTTATTTGATTTTTGATAATTGTGTTAATTCGATTTGCCTTTAATTCTATTATTTTTTTAAAAAATAATTTTGTTTCTGGTGATTCTTCTTGTTCTGATTTATTGGAATGAAATCGATTTTCGTAAAGAGTGTCTTCTTTTTTTGGTGCTTGAGTTTCTGCATCTAATAATAAACAAGCTAAAGGTTTTTCTCCAAGGTTGTCTTTAATAAAATGATATAGTTTATTGGTGGTATGTTCGATAATTAATTCTTTAGTTTTTTGTGTTGACAAAACCTCTGATAAATTATTAGTTGCAATTAAAATTTTATCTTTTTTTTCAATTTTTCCACTGGCAATATCGGAAAATGTTTTATTTGGATCCGATTGTATGGCGGTTATAATGCTTTGACCGATATTTGATATTGTTCCGGAACGGAACAATTGGATAATCATATTTCCGGTTTTACCGATATGAATATTATTTCGCGAAAAAACCAAACATGCCAAATGCAGATTTCCAATCCACGCAGTGTGTCCTTTTTTTGTAAAGTCATTTAAATAAATATTGGCGCTTTGAAGTGCTGACTCTAAGGCCTCAAGAGTTGTTCTTTGATAATTTGAGTAGAACTCTCTTTTAATTGCCGAAACTAAAAGATTCAATAAAAAATCAGAATTTCGGTATTGTTTTTTGGGAATATTGGAAATTTCGCCAACAATATAAAGATTGCCCAATTGCATATCTTCAATGTTTGCAGCTTCATAGGAAAAAACTCCGCAAACCGAATTTTTTTTGCTTTTAGGGTCTTGATAAACGATTTCATGAAAATACAAATTAAGACCTTCCGAGTTCATAAGCATTATTTTACCACAATAAAAACCGCTTTACAAAACAGAGATTCAGAGGTAAAATTCAAATAGATAAAAATTATATGGAAAACTTAGATAAAGTGATAAAAAACAATATTTTGCAAGCGTAATTAATGAAATTGATAAATAAATACTAAAAGACATATTGAGCATTGAAGAAAAAAGTTTTCTGGGACAAATGCAATCAGATGAAGAGGACTTAAGGGAAGTTTTAGAAAACAAAAAATGTATCCAAATTATTGCTAAAGATGAAAAAGGAGAATTAGAATTTGATATTAAAAATGATAAAAATTAATCCCTAAAATAAAAATATGAAGAAAAGAATTAAAAAGATAAAAAGAAACAAGGGGGAGAAAAAAAGAGTTAAAAAAACAGCGAAAAAGATAAAAATATCGAGAAAATCGAAAAAAGTTTTGAGGCACAAATCCCGACGTTCGTTGAAAACGAAGTCGGGACCCCGACATCGAAGATCGTCGGGGAAAATAAAGAGAATAAAAAAGTATAAGGCAAAAATATCCAAGTTTAAAAATGTAATTGGTAGAGGGGCCCTAGAGCAGTTATTTGAATCATTGGTCAAGGTTAAGCTAATGAAATTCTTTTTTCGTAATCCGATTGATGTTTTTTCGACAAGAGAGATTTTGAAAATGGCACGAGCCAATAAATCTGCCGTAAAGCAAGAGATTAAAAAATTGGAAAAAATCGGATTAATTGATAGCAAAAAAAGACAAGGAAGAATTGTTTATTTCTTAAATCCCAATTTTGATTTTTTGGAAGAATTGAAAAATTTGATTTTAAAATCAACAGTTTCTTCAAAAAGTAAATTGGTTAACGATATTCGTAAAACGGGAAATATTAAATTATTGATTTTGGGTGGGATTTTTAGAAATAGTGAAACAGATGGAGCCGATATTTTGATTGTTGGCGACAAAATAAATCCGAGAAAATTAACAACATTTTTAAAAGATTTAGAAGCAGAGGTGGGTAGAGAATTGAATTGCGCTTCAATGTCAGCAAAGGAATTCAATTATCGTTATGATATGTATGACCGTTTTGTACGCGATTTAATTAATGAAAATAAAGATATTTTGATAAATAAATTGAATTTGTGGTAGGCGCAGGAGGGCGGCTAGCTCAGTTGGTTAGAGCGTACGATTCACATTCGTAAGGTCACAAGTTCGACTCTTGTGCCGCCCATAAAATCCGTGGCCTGCCTGCCGGTAGGCAGGTTCGAGCCCACGCGCGCCCACAATTAATTTATGTCAACACCGATTACACATATAGTTTTAGCAGAAAAAGTTTTTAATAAAAATTTCTCGGATTTATCTATTCGGGATTGTTTGAAAATTCCTACCCCGCATATTATATCGCAGTGGATTTTATTGAAGATGAATTGTTGTATAACAAGGTCGGTAATTGGAACGAAATAATAAATTTTTTTAAAGAGATATTGCCCGAAGAAGAAAAATTTAATACGAGTATAAAGAATACTGACATTCTGAAGTGGCACCAAATAATGCGTGATAATTTTTATAAAGCCCCGAATGAATAGAATCGTAGACAAATTGCCGAAGCGGTAGGCCTATCAGAAAATGTTATTTCTAAAATATTTGAAACAACGGAAATGCTTTAAAAAGACAAAAAAGCAATAAGAGCCATAAAAGATTTTTATAATAACTTTGAATCACTTTTAGCGTAATATTATGATATATCATTATATCATAATAATGGAATAAGAATATTGATACCTGTCTTTTAATTCATTAATTTTAAGTCATAATTATTAAGGGGGGCAAAATATTATGGAACAAAAAGTGCAACAAACAGCAAAAGAATTTTTAAAAAGAATACAAGAAAAGCTGCCAACAGAAAAAGCCGATAAACCGAGCATTATTGGAATTGTTGGAATGATTGGTTCAGGTAGGACGCTTTTGGCAAAAACATTGATTGAGAATGTTAAAGGTGCAGTTTTAATTTCTGCTAACAGTGCGAGGTGGCTTTTGAAAGAAAATAATTTGGGATGGGGAGAAAATGTTTATGAGATTTTACTTTATGTTGCTGAATGGTTAGTTAAAAACGGCTATATTGTTGTTTATGATGGCAATCAAGTTGATAAAAATAGGCGAGAGGCGATTAAGGAGCTTGCCGATAAATTGAGCGCAAAATATCATCTTTTAAAAATTATTACATCCGCAGCAACTGCGGAAAAATATTTGCGCGAAAAATATACAGAAACTCCGCATAATACTTTTGAAGATTATTGGCCAGGAACAGGCGTCGATGATATTGTGCAAAATCTTCACGAAAGGAATAAAGACTTTTTTGCTATAGATCAAGAAATTCCAAAACCTGAATTTTTTGATGAAATCGAAAACGAAGGCACGATTGAGGAATTCAAACAAAAGATAGTTGATTTGGCAGAAAAAATCAAATAAAGAGACAAATAGTGGACATCGCAAGTCCACTATTACAAGTCCACTATTAAGTTTAATATTATCATTCGTTTTTTTATTTCTTAAAATTATTGTATAATATAAGCATATGCCGATTATATTAGTATTTTGGAGATGGTATTATACTGAAGCAGTAAAAGATGTTTTAACTGCTTGGAAAAATTTTATTTTCTTTGCGATAAATTATTTTTCTATACCATTATTATTTAAAACCTTATTTGCGCCATGGAAAAGAGATGCTACTAAGAGACCGCGCGGATTGGATTTAAAAAGATTTTTTGAATATATTACTTTTAATGCAATTTCTCGAGGATTGGGTTTTGTTGTGAGATTTTTTACAATTATTGCCGGAATTGTTTATTTAATTTCGACTATCGCTATTGGAGCGGTGTTTTTTGTTTTATGGCTTGTTTTGCCTTTTGTTATATTGGGTCTTTTAATTTTTGCAGTAATACTATTATTTGAATCTGCAAATTAATATCCGAATTCACGAATTTGTTGATTCGGATAAAAACTAGTATCATTCGTATAATAATGTTTCATGTTTGACTTAGAAAGAAATAATTTAGTTTATAAATCAGTGCAGTTAGAGCGGATTTTCCCAATGAAAAATATTAGAATTTTGGGAACGATTTTTATTTTGAGCGCTTTAATTTTTTTTGTTGGTTTTTTGAGGTCAGGAATTTTTGGTATAGATTCACAACAAAGTTTTGCTTTGTTTGTAATTTCAATTTGCTTTTTTATAATTTGTGTTATTTATACTGCGTTTGTTGATGCTTTGCGTCAGAATTTTTTATTAAAAACATCTTTAGCAGAACGGATTTCAATGGAAAAATTGAAAAATATAAATTTAGCTGAATATTTAGATTTTAGAATTGTGCGAGCGATTATTGAAGCGTTAAAGTTGTGTCAAAAAAAACAAAGAGGGTTGAATGTTTTAGCTGTTATTTATAGTTTTTGGAACGATGCCAGGGGAAATGATATTTTTGTAAAATTAGGATTAAATCGGGGTTTATTTAAAGAAAAGTTGATGCATGAAATTAAAAAACCGGTTACAGTGGATATTGATGAATTGAATTTTATGTCAGTATTAAAAAAAGCAACAGCGCATGCAATCGCTAATTTTCATAAAAATGTGGATATTAGGGATTTTTTGGTGGCAGCAGCAGAAGAAAATGAAGATTTTAAAGAGATTTTATCATCAGCGGAAATGACAATTGAAGATGTTGATAGGGTTGCGGTTTGGGAAAATTATATTGAAAATGAAATTCGTAGAAAGAAACAATTTTGGAGATTGGAAAATTTACTCAAAAAACGTGGTATCGGAAAACGTTGGTCAGCGGGATATTCTGTTAATTTAGATAAATATAGTTTAGATGTTGGTAAAATAATCATTGAAAAAAATCTATCGATTCATCTTTTCGGACATCAAAAGGAAATTTATGCCATAGAAAGAATTTTATCGCGTAGCGGAGAAAATAATGTTTTGCTTATTGGCAATCCCGGTTCGGGACGTTCAACAATTGCTTATGGTTTTGCTAAAAAAGTAAGCGAAGGCAGGTCTTTTTCAAATTTGAATGATAAAAGGGTTTTAGAGTTGGATATGCATGCGGTTTTGGCTGGAATTAATAATCCGGGCGATATTTTAGAGAGATTAAGAATTATTTTTTCCGAAGCGATTAATGCCGGAAATATTATTTTAGTTATTGACGAAATCCATAATTATTTGGGAGTTGATAAGGGTCCGGGAGCGATTGATATTAGTTCGATTTTAATTCCATATTTAAATTCTTCCAGTTTTCAAATCATTGGGCTTACTACTTTTGAGGGGTTTCATAAATATGTTGAAAGTAACGCCTCGATTAAAAATTTATTTGTCAAAGTAGAAATAGTTGAATCAACAGAAGAGCAAGTAATTTTTATTTTAGAAGATATGCTTGTTGATTTAGAAAAAAAATATAATGTTGCGGTAAGTTATAAAGTTTTACGGAATATCGTTAAATTGACTGATCGTTATATTCAAGATAGGCCATTTCCGCAAAAAGCAATTGATATTTTGACGGAAGTGTTGATTTATACCAAACAAAAAAGAGAAAAAATTGTTTTACCGGAATATGTTGATAAAATTATTTCTGAAAGAACAGAGGTTCCAATCGGAGAAATTCAGGAAGACGAAAAGAAAAAGCTTTTAGAACTGGAACAAAGAATTCACCAACGGGTTGTAGATCAAGAAGAAGGAATAAGGGTGATTTCTCAAGCAATGCGTAGAGCAAGAACAGGAATAAAAAACAGAAAAAGACCGATTGGCAGTTTTCTTTTCTTGGGTCCGACCGGTGTGGGCAAGACCGAAACCTCAAAAGCATTAGCTGAAGTATATTTTGGTTCGGATACAAAAATGATACGATTGGATATGTCTGAATATCAAGAAATTTCTACAATTAATCGATTGATTGGTTCTGCGGAAAAGAATGAGCCGGGACTTTTAACAAAGGCAGTGTTAGACAGTCCGTTTTCCGTAATTTTATTAGATGAAATTGAAAAAGCGCACCCGAATATTTTAAATCTTTTTTTGCAAGTTTTGGATGAAGGGTTTTTAACCGATGCTTTTGGAAGAAAAATAAATTTTTCAGAATCAATTATTATTGGTACATCTAATGCCGGCGCGGAATTAATCAGACAATGCGTAAAACAGGGAAGGAATTTGCAGACATTTAAAGATGATTTGATCGACTATTTAATGAAACAGGGAATTTTTAGAGCAGAACTATTGAATCGTTTTGATGCGACAATTGTTTTTAAACCATTAACTCACGAACATTTGATTAAGATTGCGGTTTTGATGATAAATGATTTAACTAAAAGATTATTAGATGGAACAGGAGTAAGATTGGTTGTGAGTCCGGAATTGATTGAAAAAATTGTTAGAATTGGATATAAGCCGGAATTTGGCGCAAGACCAATGCGTCGAGTTATTCAAGACGAAATCGAAAGTCGTGTCGCTAAAATGATTTTGGAACAAGATTTAAAGCGCGGAGATTTTGTAAAAATCGAAGCGAACGAAATTGGTGGAGGAGTGTAAAACCTGTGGATAACTTTTTAATAGATTTACCGAAATTTCCCTCTGCGTAGAGGGAAATTTTAATTTATGGCAAGTCAATCTTGCTAGAAGTGAATGAACTTGACAGAGGTATTTAAAGTGGATTAAAATGTAATCATAGTGGTTAGTTGTGGATAAAAGTGTTAATAAATAATTATAATTGGGGATAACTTCTCGACTTTGTTCGAGGCAAGACAATGTTAATTGGTGAATATACACATACAATAGACGAGAAAAAAAGATTAGCGATTCCTGCAAAAATCAGAAAAGAGCTTGGCGTTAAAGCAGTTATTACTAGGGGACTAGATAACTGTCTTTTTATTTATCCATTTAAGGAATGGCAGAAACTGGTTGAAAAATTAAGCAATTTGCCGATCGGTCAGCGCGATACAAGAGAATTTAGTCGTTTGATGCTGGCCGGAGCAAGCGAAGTTGATTTAGATACATTGGGTAGAATTCTTGTTCCCGATTATTTGCGAAAATACGCTCAACTTAAAAAAAATGTTGTGATTGCCGGGGTTTATAATCGTTTGGAAATTTGGGACGAAGCAAAATGGGATACATTTAAAAATCAAAGCGAGAAAGAAGTTGATAATATTGCAGAACGTTTAGGGGGATTGGGCGTTTAATGCTTTATGCACAAACCAGTACTTTTAAATGAAGTAATTGAATATCTGAATCCACAACCGCATGAAAATTTTATTGATTGCACAATCGGTGAAGCCGGACATAGTTTAAAAATTTTGGAAAAAACAAAACCAGATGGAAAAATTTTAGGCATTGATGTTGATGCAGAATCTTTAAAAAGAATTAATTCTGCAGAAAGATTAATTCTTATACGGGGAAATTTTAAAAATTTGAAACAAATTGCAGAGGACAATAATTTCAATAGAGTAAACGGCGTCTTATTTGACTTAGGATTATCAAGTTGGCAACTTGATGAAAGCGGGAAAGGATTTTCGTACAAAAAAGACGAACCTCTGACAATGATTTTTAATAGCGGACAAGTAGTTACAGCAGAAGAAATAATTAATACTTGGCCAGAAGAAGAACTGATTAATATTTTTAAAAAATACGGTGAAGAAAGATTTGCGAGAAAAATTGTTCAGAAAATTATTCAGCACAGAAGATTAAATCCAATTAAAACAACATTACAATTATTTGAGATTATCAAAAAAAGCATTTTCTTTTCACGAAGCGGACATTCTCGAGCAGATCGCGTAGCGGCAAGAATTTTTCAAGCACTAAGAATTGTGGTTAATGATGAAATGGAAAACTTAAAGCATGGATTAGAGCAAGCGTTTCAAATTTTAAATAAAAAAGGCAGGGTAGTAGTTATCTCGTTTCATTCATTAGAAGACAGGGTCGTAAAATGGTTCTTTAAAGATTTAGAAAAGCAGGGAAAGATAAAAATTCTGACTAAAAAACCGATTACTGCCGGAAAGGCAGAGATTATTGCTAATTCTCGTAGCCGCAGCGCAAAGTTGCGAGCAGCGATGTATATTGGGGAGATCTAAATTTTTATTTGGATCCTTAGGTGGGGTAGACCCCCACCCAAAGATCTAAAATTTAAAATCCTAAATTCGAAATTCGAAACAAATTATAAATTATAATTTATAAAATTCAAAATTATTTCATATTTCGATATTCAAATTTCGAGTTTTCACAAATTTATGACCGTAACAAGTTTGGTGCATTCTAATATTATCCGTTCTCATCATTCTACGCGCAGAATAGAAAATCGTCAGAGTAAGAAGACGAAAAAGTTTTTAATTTATGTTTTAATTTTCGCAATTTTTGTTTGCGGATTGTCATATCTTTTTGTGGCAAACAGCATTGTTGCAAAAGGATACGAAATAAAAAAATTAATAAAACAAACGAATGAATTAAATTCTTTAAATAAAAATCTTCAAGTTGAGGTTTCTAATTTAAAATCAATTAATTTTTTAGGGGCAAAAACTAATGACTTAGAAATGATTAAAGCACAAAAAATTGATTATGTTTCCTTGCCCGGGTCCAGTGCTTTGTTGGTACAATAAATATGAAAAATTGGCGTTTTGGTTTATTGGTCGGAATAGTTTTTTTTTGTTTTTTAGGCATAATTTTTCGTTTATTTACTCTTCAAATTTTGAAACACAATTCTTATCAGATTAAGGCCGCCAATCAACAACAAGGATATCAAAATATTTATCCTAGTCGAGGAGAAATTTATATGCAAGATAGATATGTTGAAAAAAAATCAATTTCTTCTTTTTTCCCAGTTGCGATAAATAAAAATTTTTATAAAGTATACGCCATTCCCAAAAACATATTGGCGAAAGAGGAGACCGCAAATTTATTGGCTCCTCTTTTAAATATTGACTTGGCAACAATACGAAACAGAATCAACAAACAAGACGACCCATACGAACCATTAAAAGATAAAGTTGATGAAACGATTATCGAACAAATAAAAAATCTAAATTTAGAAGGAATTAATTTCGAAACTCAATCTAGGCGTTATTTTCCTTTGAATGCAATTGCTTGCCATTTAATCGGATTTGTTCGAGAACAGGAAGGAGAACAAGATAAAGGGCAATATGGAATCGAAGAATCTTACCAGAAAGAATTAGCAGGAAAAACCGGATTAGCATTAATGGAAAAAGATAGCAGGGGTCAATTTATTCCTGTAACCAAAGAAATAATTGAAAAGCCCGAAGACGGAGTTGATTTAGTGTTGACCATTGATTCTAATATACAAATTTTCGCGGAACAGAAATTGCAGGAATATATTGATAAATTCAAATCGACCAGTGGAAGCATAGTTATTATGGAAGTCAAAACAGGAAAAATTTTAACCATGGTCAATTCACCAAAATTTAATCCCAACAATTATAGTGATGTTAAAAATGTAAGCGTTTTTATGAATCAGGCAGTTCAAAGTTTGTATGAACCGGGTTCGGTTTTTAAGCCGATTACAATGGCCGCAGCGCTTGATAAGGGGGTTGTTACTCCCCAAACTACTTATAACGATATAGGGAAAGTGGAAATATCGGGTAAGATAATAGAGAATGCTTTAAAAAGAGGGGAAGGAATTCAGACAATGACCGAGGTATTAGAAAAATCATTAAATACGGGAGTGGTTTTTGCTCAACAAAAATTAGGGAAAAGCGATTTTAAAAATTATATTGAAAAATTTGGATTTTCTGAAAAAACCGGAATTGATTTAAATGGAGAGGTGAGGGGAAATACCGCTAATCTCGAAACAAATAGAGATTTTGAATTTGCTAACATATCTTTTGGACAGGGTATAGCGGTTACGCCGATTCAACTTGTTGCGGCGTTTGGTGCGTTGGCTAATGACGGAATTTTAATGAGACCATATGTGGTTGATAAAATTATTTATTCTAATGGAAAAGAAAAAATAACTCAACCAACAGAAATTCGAAGAGTTATTTCTTCAAATACTGCTTCGCGTATTACTGCGATGCTGGTGAGTGTTGTAAAAAATGGACATACGCAAAGGGCGGGTGTTAGTGGATATCAGGTTGCCGCTAAAACTGGAACAGCGCAAATACCAGACCCGACAACAAAAAGATATTTAGAGAATGAAACAATTCATACGGTGATGGGGTATTTTCCGGCATTTGACGCCAGATTTTCAATGATTGTAAAATTAGATAAGCCAATTGGCGCAAGATTTGCCGAAAGTACATCAGCGCCATTATTTGGAGAAATTGCAAAATATATTTTAAATTATTATGAAATAGCACCGAGCGAATAATATGAGAAAAATATTACAAAAAATATTAAGAATATTAGCCAAAATTGCGCTTAAAAAATATAAGCCGATTGTTATCGCCATTACTGGAAGCGTAGGTAAGACTTCAACCAAAGAAGCAATTTATGCGGTTTTTAAAAATCATTTTGGAGAGAAGCGTGTTAGAAAAAACGAAAAAAATTATAATAATGAAATTGGAGTTCCTCTTACAATTTTTAATTTAGAAACAGGGGGAAATTCAATTTTGAAATGGATTCCTAAATTTATTAAGATTTTTTGGATGATTATTTTTAAAATTGAATATCCTGATTTTTTAGTTTTAGAAATGGGCGCAGACAAGCCTAAAGATATTGAATATTTATTAAATTTTGTTGAACATAGGGTTGGAGTGATTACAGCTATTGGCGAAATTCCTGTGCATGTTGAATTTTTTGAAAGTCCGGAAAAAGTTGTTGAAGAAAAAAGAAAAATAATAACAAAATTAGATAAGAACGGGGTGGCGATTTTAAATTATGATGACGAAAGAGTACGAAAAATGGGCGACAGTATTGATGCTAAAGTATTAACCTATGGATTAAGTGAAAAAGCAGACATTAAAGCAACAAACTATGAATTAAAACTTTTGTTAAATGAAAAAAATATCAGCGAACTTAATTTTAAACTTGATTTTGGAGGAAGTAGTGTTCCGGCAAAATTAATCAATGTTTTGGGAGTTCAACATTTATATTCAGCGCTTGCAGCAACTGCTGTAGGTATAACATTTAATATTAATTTAGTGGAAATATCACAAGCATTAAGGGAAGTTGTTCCGATTTCGGGACGAATGCACCTAATAAAAGGCATAAAAAACAGCATTATTATTGATGATAGTTATAATGCTGCATTATTATCAATGGAAGCAGGATTAGATGCGTTGAAAGTTTTTCAGAATTCATCTGCCAATGAGATAAAGCGAAGAAAAATTGCAGTTTTAGGTGATATGTTAGAAATTGGTAAATATTCCGAGCAAGCACATATTCAAGTTGGTAAAAAAGCAGGAGAAATTGCGGATATGATTTTTGCCATTGGCAATTGCGCAGGATTTATAGAACAAGGTGCGATAAACGCAGGATTTGAAGTAAATAAGATTTTTAAATTTTCCACATCTGATGAAGCAAAATTAGTTATACAGAAAAAAATACAGGAAAATGATGTTATTTTTATCAAAGGTTCTCATTCTATAAAAATGGAAAATATTGTTGAAGAAATAATGGCAAGATAAAACAAAATCTTACGAGGTTAAACCTCGCAAGATTTTGTTTTAGCCCTAACCGGAGTTGAACCGGTGTTTTCAGAATGAGAATCTGATGTCCTAAGCCACTAGACGATAGGGCCAACATAATGCAATATAGCAAAATTATATTCAAAAGTAAATTAATTTGATATGGAATGGCGGAATGTTTTTATATTGTTGTAATTGCATTTTTGATTTATTGGTTGGTTTATTCATTCATAAAAAAGAGTAAAAATAAAAACAAAGAAAATTCAAATTTAAAGAATGGGCAGTGGAAATAATTAATTGTACAAAAATGATCGCTCGCAAGGTGATCGTTTTTAGTTTAAGAAAGATTTGTTTTATGTTATTATAAAAACAATATGATTGTATTATATTTTTTAATTTTTGTTGTGTTGTGTTTTGTGTTGATAAAAAGCGGGGAATATTTGGTTAAAATTTTAGTGAAATTGTCCAAAATTTTTAAATTAACCGAATTTGTATTGGCTTTTATTCTAATGACTTTTGCTACGACCTTACCAGAATTAATTGTTGGTATTACTTCTAGCATTAAACATGCCGGAGTTATTTCGTTGGGTAATATTATTGGATCTAATTTTGTTAATTTGACTTTTATTTTGGGCTTAGTGGCTGTTATTTCAAAGGGAATTAAAGTTGAAAGTAAAATCGCCAAACGGGATGCTTGGATTATTTTTTTTATATCCTTGTTTCCGTTGTTATTGCTTTTTGACAAGAAATTATCACGAGGAGAGGGGTTCATGCTTTTAATTGTTTTTGGTTGGTATATTTGGCGTCTATTAAAACAAAAGGATGCTTTTAGGCATAGAGTACATGATATGCAGATTGAAACGGAAAATCGCTATAAATTATCAAAATTAATATTGCATTTTATTTTAGCGGCTATTGTTTTGGTTCTATCTGCTTGGGGATTAGTAGAAACTTCAAAATTAATTGCTATAGAACTTTATGTGCCGTTAACATTAGTAAGTATTATTTTGGTTGCTGTTGGTACTTCTTTGCCGGAATTGGTTTTCGGTATAAAATCAGCGATTTTAAAGCACGAAGGAATGTGTTTAGGGAATCTAATCGGTAGCATTGTAATTAATTCTGCTTTTATTTTAGGAATAACCGCGATAATTAATCCTGTAAAATTAGAAAATTTAAATGTGATTATGATTGGAGCGGTTTTTATGTTGGTTGCAATCTTGCTTTCCAATATATTTTTATCTACTGAAAGAAAAGTATCCGTAAAAGAGGGATGGATTTTAATCGGATTTTATATTATATTTTTAATTGTAGAATTTTTATTTAAATAGTAAAATAATATTAATGGATTATTTTTTATACATTTTAATAATTGTTTTAGCCGGAATAATTGTTTTTTTAGTTGCAAAACAAAACAAAGGAAGCGTAAAAGACGAAGAATTAAAAGAAGAATTAAAAGAAATTAGAAAAGAACTTAATGAATCGCGGGAAAAAAATTTAGAAAATTTGCAAAAACAGTTTGAAGAGAGTGGGCGTATAGCGCGCGATGCAAATGTTAGAATTAAAGATATTACTTCGCAATTAGAAAAAATTCACAACGACAACCAACATGTAATCGATGTTAAAAATCAATTAAGTAAATTAACCGATGTTTTAGCAAATCCGAAACAAAGAGGGAACTTAGGGGAATATTTTTTAGAAACATTATTACAAAATGTTTTTGCGCCTAATCAGTATCAATTACAATATAAATTTAAAAATGGTGAAAAGGTTGATGCGGTAATTTTCGTAAAAGATAAAATTATTCCTATTGATTCTAAATTTTCTTTAGAAAATTATAATCGTATTGTTGATGAACGAGATGAAACAAGAAGAGTGGAGTTGGAAAAATTATTTAAGCAGGATTTGAAAAATAGAATTGAAGAAACTGCGAAATATATCAGACCGATTGAAAAAACAATGGATTTTGCATTCATGTTTATTCCTTCAGAGGGAATTTACTACGATTTATTGATTAATCAGGTTGGAGCAGTAAAAGTAAGTACTTATGATTTAATTGAATATGCGTTTAAAGAAAAGCATGTAATTATTGTTTCGCCGACATCGTTTTATGCTTATTTACAGACAGTTTTACAGGGATTAAGAGCGTTAAGTATTGAAGAGTCGGCAAAAGAAATTTTAAGTAAGGTTGAAGTTTTGAGGAAGCATCTCTTGAATTATAATGAATTTCTTGCTAAACTAGGAACACACCTTCAGACAACGGTTAACACATATAATAAGGCCTATAAAGAGTTTGCTAAAATTGAAAAAGATACAGCTAAACTTACAGAGGGTAAAGAAAAAGTGGAGGTAATCGAAATCGAAGGACCAATAAACATTGAAGAGTAAAAAAATATGTTAGCGATTATAAAAACAGGTGGAAAACAATACATTGTTTCCCCAAAACAAAAAATTAAAATTGAGAAAATAGAAGGCAAGGAAGGAAAACAGATTGAATTCAAAGATGTTTTGCTTTTTGAAAATGATAAAGTTATTGAGATCGGTAAACCATTGATAAAAGGCGCTAAAGTATTGGCGACAATTGTGAAACAAGGAAGAACCGATAAAATTATTGTTTTCAAATATAAAGCCAAAAAAAGACAACAAACAAAAAAAGGTCATCATCAGACTTTTACCGAGGTAGAAATTAAAGAAATTATCGCCGCGTAAAATTTAGTATGATATTCTAAAAATCCTGTTGAAACATACATAAGTTCAAAGACAGATTGAAAAATCTCGAGAAGCAATTTCTACGAGATTTTTTAATAGGTGTGGCGAAACATTTTTAAGCGCAAGTGATATTTTTTTGGCAAGGTTCAATATGTATCTAATTTGAAAATTAATCAATTAAATTGTATAAATCATAAAAATAAATTATAAACAAATTTGTCTATTTGTAAATAAATTTGTTTATTGCTTATTTTAATCGTATTGTAAATTATAAATAAATTTATCTGTCATTTTGTAAATTATAAATAAATTTATCTGTCATTATTTGCCATGGCATAAAATGTGGTATAATATATTATATAAAATATATATAAAATAATGTGAAAAACAGAAAAAACAATCAATAAGCAGTGAATAATGAATAATAAAAATTAATTTTATAAATTTATGCCAACCGCAAAAATAATAAAAAGAAATTTTTATGTTAAAACAGTATTAAAAGCTATATTTATAATTGGGATAATTACTGTTGCTTCAACATCGCCATATTTCTGGCCGAATGTTTTAAAGAAAATTTCTAAAAGAGGTGAGTGCCAAAAACTACTAAAAACCTTTAAACGAAATAAGGTTTTAGATACATTTTCTTATTTAAAATCAAAAGGAATGATAAAAATTAAAGAGAGTAATAAACAAATTTATATCAGTTTAACAGATAAAGGTAAAAGATGGGCGGGTAAATATCAGATTAACGATTTAAAAATAAAAAAACCTAAGACATGGGATAAAAAATGGCGAATAGCAATTTTTGATGTTAAAAACGAACATTGCATTAAAAGAGAATCATTGAGAGGTAAATTAAAACAACTTGATTTTTATCAAATTCAAAAAAGTGTATGGGCCTATCCATATGAATGCACGGAAGAGGTGAATTTGTTAAGAAAATTTTTTGGACTTAGTAAAAACGAATTAAAGATACTTTTGGTTGAGAAAATAGAAGAAGATCAAGAGATTAAAGAATATTATAGGTTGATATGATTATAGGTTGATATGATACAACTATAAATTAGTACAATATAGGTTAGTATAAAATAATGATAAAAATAAAATAATGACAAGTAAATATTTATACCTTATTTTATGTCATGGCAATTAACGGGGTGTAAATTTTAATGTTTAATATTTTTAATATTTTTAATTTTTAATATTTGCTTTAATAATCGCTTTAACAATCACTGTTTGCTTTAATAATCACTGTTTGCTTTAATAATCGCTTTAATAATCACTGTTTGCTTTTCTTCTTTTATATTATTTATTCTTCCTTTTTTTGCACTATTTGTTTTTTCTTCATGTTGTTTATTTTCTTCCTAATAATGCATTAGTAAGGGTATCTTCGTCCATATATTCTAGTTCCGAACCGGTAGATAGTCCGCGTCCCAGACGGGTTATTTTTAATTCCGGATAAGTTTTTTTAAGCTCTTCAAATTGTCTTGCTGCATACAGGGCGATTATTTCGCCTTCGGTTGTTGCATTGGTAGCAATAATAATTTCGTTTAATTTTTTGATTTGTCCCGAATTTGTTGAAGGAGATTTTTTAATTCGTAATACTAAATTTTTTAATCGGTTTAACTGAACATTTTCGTCTTCTGTGCCAATAACATAATAAATTCCATTATAACGTTTGGTACGTTCTATTGATTCAATGTCGGTGTCTTTTTCAATTACGCATATTGTGGATCTGTCGCGATTTTTATCTTTGCAAATTTCACAAAGATCAAGTTTTGTTGTGACGTGAGCAGAAACGGGCTCAATACATTTATTGCAAAAGTGGCAGTATTTTACTTTTTTTAAGATAAATAATTTTTTGGCAAATTTTTCAATTTCTTCCCTGGGTTCGTTCAGTAGGTAAAAAACAAAACGCGCTGCTTGTCGTGGTCCGACTGACGGCAGTTTTGCGAATTCATCAATTAGGTGTTGGATTGAACGTGGTAACATTAAAATAATTGGGTCAATTAGAATAATTAGAAATTATTCATCATATTGTTTTGCTAAATTTTGGAAACTTACTTTATCTTGATTAAAATAAAGTTCAACACTTCCAGTTGGACCGTTTCTGTGTTTAGCAATGATAATTTCGGCAATATTTTTCTTTTCAGAATTTTTATGTGCTAAATCTTCTCGAAATATTAATAAAACCACATCAGCATCTTGTTCCAAGGAACCGGATTCTCTCAAATCTGATAAACGCGGTCTTTTATCTTCTCTTTGTTCGGATGCGCGTGACAATTGAGAAATTGCCAATACCGGAATATCTAATTCGCGCGCAAGCGCTTTTAATGATCTAGAAATTTCGGTCATTTGTTGAACGGGATTAGATTGGCTACCGGTAGGATTAATTAATTGAATATAATCGATTACAATTAATCCCAGGTCATGTTCTGATTGCAATCTTCTTGCTTTGGTTTTAATTTCAAGTACTGTAGAGGCCGCGGTATCATCGATAAAAATCGGAGCATCAGAAAGTATGCCCATTGCTTCTTGAATTTTGGTAAAATCATTGTCTTCTCCTTTATCGGACAATCTTCCGGTTCTTAATTTCCATAAATCAATATTTGCTTCAGAGCAAAGAATTCTGTCAACTAATTGGGATGCGGACATTTCTAAACTAAAAAGTCCGACCGCTTTTTTAGTGTTTATGGCAACATTTCTAGCGATGTCTAAAGCAAGCGTTGTTTTTCCGATACTTGGTCTTGCTGCTAAAATAATATAATCAGATTTTTGTAATCCGGCCAAAATATTATCTATATCTTTAAATCCTGTCGAAATCCCACGTAAGGTTCCGCCTTCATGTTTATGTAGTTGGTCGATTCTATCGAATGCTTCTTCTAGTGCGGGTTTAATTGGTGTAAAATATTGTTTTAATGATTTTTGTGATACGGAAAAAATATTTTTTTCTGCTTGGTCTAAGATGTTTTCGATGTCTTGCGATTCTTCGAAACTTAGTTGTGTGATATCGTATGCCGCATCAATTAGATCTCTCAATAATTTTTTTCTTTGAACAATTTTTGCATAATATACGACATTGGAAGCGGTGGGCACGGAATTTACTAGATTTGTAAGATATGTTGAACCCCCGATTTCTTTTAGTAATTCTTTTGTTTCAAGACGGGAAGAAACAGTTAAAATATCGATTGCTTCATTTTTTTCAAAAAGCTCGATCATTGTTTCGTAAATATGGCGATGAGTATCGCGATAGAAGTCTTCTGGTCTTAAAATATCAGCCACCTTAATAATTGCTTTTTTATTCAAAAGTAATGAACCGAGAACAGATTGTTCGGCCTCAATGCTTTGTGGTGGAAGCTTATCTAATTTTTCTTTATTATTTTTTGCCATGCCTTAATTTTATCAATCGAAAAGCCCGTAGTCAAACGGGCTTTTGATAAAAACTTGTTAGTAATCTGTGGGCTATATTTTCTTTAATTTTTGTCCTTTCGGCGTATCTTCGACAAGATAACCAAGAGATTTTATTTTGTCGCGTAATTCGTCGGATTTTTGCCAATTTTTATTTTTTCTTGCGTTTTCGCGTTCTTGAAGCAGTTTTTGAATTGATGCAGAAATGTTTATTTTTTCTTTTTTTTGTAAATCTAATCCAAAAATTTTATCCATTTCTTTAATTGTATGAATTTTCCCCATTGCCTTTTTGTCTCTTACTAATTTCCATAATATACTTAGGGCTTTTGGCACATCTAAGTCGTCGTTGATTGCCGAGTTGAATTGTTTTAAATATTTTCTGCTGATTCTTTTATCGTTTTTCAATTCAGAAATAATATTTTTTAATCTGTTATATGCATCTTGCGCGCTTTGTAATGATTCTAAGGAAAAATTTAATGGGTCGCGGTAATGAGTGATAAAAGTCAAATAGCGGAAAGCGAGTGGATTAAATCCTTTTTCTTGTAATTCTGAAATTGTATAAAGTCCGCCAGTACTTTTTGAAATCTTTTCTCCTTTAAAATTCAAAAAATCTCCATGCAGCCAATAATTCACGAATTTTTTTCCGGTCGCTGTTTCTGATTGAGCAATTTCATTGGTGTGATGTACTGGAATGTGATCAATTCCTCCGGTGTGAATATCAATGTGTTCGCCCAAATATTTCATTGACATTGCTGAGCATTCAATGTGCCATCCTGGAAATCCAACCCCCCAAGGGCTTTCCCATTCTTGCTGCCTTTTTGGCAGAAGTTTTCCGTTAGCGTTCATTAATGGCGAAAATTTCCACAATGCAAAATCAGTGATATTTTTCTTTTCACCTATTTCAATTCTTTTGCCTGCCTCTAATCCTTGTTTGTTTAATTTTGCAAGCTTTCCATAATCTTTTAGTTTAGAAGTATCAAAATAAATTCCGTCAGATGTTTTATAAGTAACTCCTTTTTTCTCTAATTTTTTTATTAATTTAATTTGCTCTTTAATATGTTGAGTTGCTTTGCACCAGATATTTGGTTCTGCGATGTTTAGTTTTTTAAAATCATTTTTAAATTCCTGCCAATAAAAATTCGCAATAACTTCAGCTTTTTTGTGTTCGCGTAAAACAGCTTTTTCCATTTTATCTTCACCTTCATCAGCATCAGAAGTTAGGTGCCCAACATCAGTAACATTTATTACGTGTTTAACTTTGTATTTATCGTAAAGAAAAACTCTTTTTAAAACATCAGCAAAAATATAACTTCTTAAATTCCCGATGTGTTGATACCAATAAACAGTTGGACCACAGGTATAAATTCCAACAAAACCCTTTTTAATGGGTTTAAAAATTTCTTTTCGTCGCGAAAGAGTATTGTAAAGTTTAATTTTCGAAAATTTAGTCATTGGAAATTGATTAGAAATTAGAAATTTGAAATTAGAAATTCTTTGCGTAGCAAAGCGTTATAGCCATTTTTTCTTTTTGAAAATTATAATCATTATTATTGCCAATATAAACATTAATCCCGAGATTATCCAAAAGTCATGCCGGTTTCCAATAATAGGATCATGGCGCGTGTTCATTCCAAAAATTCCGGCTAACAAACTTAATGGCAACATTATTCCCGTAAACAGGGTTAAAACTTTTATAATTCGATTTGTTTTATTAGAGAGTAAAGAATTATGAGATTCCTGCAAAGACTCAATTGCTTCTTTATGGTTATCTAAAAGCTCCCATACTCTTAAATGGTCACCAATAATATCGTCAAAATAGGGAAGAGTTATTTGCCCGAAGAAATTAATGCTTCTGGTGCGCAGGGAATTTAAAATGGTCTCTTGCGGTTTAAGTGTTCTGCGAAAATCTAAGATATCACGTCTGATTATTGAAATTTCTTCTACTAGTTTTTCTTCATTTTTAGAATTATGATTTTTAAAAATTTTTCCTTCGAGTGCGTTTATTTTTTTTGTAATATGGTCGATTTGTCGGAAAGAGAATTTATTTAATTCTTGAAGTATGTAATAAAGTACGGAAGCGGCAGAATAATTAAATAAAGAATCTTCATTTCCAAATTGGCATTTTCCCCAAAGTTCTTGAAGTGGTTGAATTTTTCCATAACGTACGGTAATCAAAGAATATTTTGTAATTAAAAAATCGATCTCCATTGATTTACTGGTCTTCTCTTTGGGATGATAAATCGGAAAATGTAAAACCATATAAAGATAATTGTCATATTCTTCAACCTTGGGGCGCAGGGTGGGAGATTGAAGTTCTTTTAAGACAACGGGATGAAAATCTAAAGATTGAAGATACAGAATATCTTCTTTTTTAGGATCAACAATGTCAACCCAGGTTAAATTTTTGATTTGAATTTTTTGCATACGATAATATTATATCATAAATTAAAATTATTTATATATGAAGTGACTCTATCATCAAATTTATCAGTATTAAATAAAAATAATCTTAAAATTAAGTTAAACCATATTAAATATATAGCAGCGTTTGCTTGAATAGAGCGGGGCTATTCGCCCTTGCGCCGCTTTTTAAATTATTAGTAAATTTGGTAGAAGGGTTGACACGGAAATTTTTATGCAATATATTTAAATTAGCACTCTATTGACAAGAGTGCTAACCTCTCGATAAGCTTGGGGTAAAAATAATATGATGACAGAAAGACAAGGAAAAATATTAGAATTTATTGTTCGGGATTATGTTAAAAATTCTAAACCAGTAAGTTCAAAGTCATTGGCCCAAAAAAAATTTGGAGTGAGTTCGGCGACTTTGCGCAATGAAATGATGGAATTGGAAAATGCGGGGTATTTAAGCCAGCCACACACTTCAGCGGGAAGAGTGCCAACAGAAAAAGCATATAGATTTTTTATAAATTTATCGGAAAATAAAAACGAAGCATTGGTTAAAATAAACGAAAAATCATCTGAAGATATTTTTGAACAGCATTTTAATTATTTGTTTAAAGAAATCGGTGAAGAAACAACACAAGTATTTATTGGCAGGGACATTCCAATGATTAAAACCAAAAAATACAGTTTGATTGTTACTGGACGTAAAAATCAAAATAAAAAGAACGAAATTTTTGGATTTTTAACCCCCACAAGAACAAATTATGATCATAATATTGCATTGATTAATAAATTGAAAGAGATATTGGAAGATATGGATAATTTCTAATTTTCAATTTTCATTGAATGTTTCATTGATTCATTGTAAATTGATTGCCTGTCTGCCAAAACTACACTTGGCGTTGTGGGCGGGTAAATTGTAAATTGATAATTAATAATTTTTCAAATGAACAAACAAGATAAAATTCAATATGTATCCGAAGAATCAGATGATTCAAGTAAAAAAGTTGAGAAGATTAAGAATCATTTGAAACAATGCGAACAGGAACGCGCAGAATATTTGGCTGGATGGCAGAGAGCAAAGGCGGATTTGATTAATTATAGAAAAGAACAAGAAGCAAAGATTTCCGAGATTTTTAAATTTGCCAACGAAGGTTTAATTTATGAAATTTTGCCGATTTTAGATAGTTTTGAAATTGCGATAAAATTTGAAGATGCCGCCACGCTTGCCGAAGGTAAGACGAGCGAGCCTCGCCAAAGGCAGGAGGGAATTAAACAATTATATAATCAATTAAAAGGAATTTTAAAAAATCAAGGATTGGAAGAAATTAGTGCTGTGGGAGAAAAATTCAATCCCGAATTTCACGAAGCAATAGGGGAAGTCGAGGGGAAAGAGTCGGGAGTAATTGCCGAAGAAACGCAAAAAGGTTATAAATTTAATAGCAAAGTAATCCGAGCGTCAAAAGTAAAAGTAAATAAATAAAAAATAAATAAACTTAATCTAAGTAAATATTTTAATTTCGGTTTTGGGTTTTAAAATTAAATAATTTAAAATTTAATAAAAATTCAAAATTTGAAATTTAAAATTTAAAAATATGAGTAAGATATTGGGTATTGATTTAGGCACGACTAATTCAGCAATGGCGATTGTTGAATCGGGCGAACCAAGAATAATTGAAAACAAAGAAGGGAACAGAACAACTCCTTCTATTGTTGCTGTTTCAAAAGCCAACGAAAGATTGGTTGGTCTTTTAGCAAAAAGACAAGCAGTAACTAATCCTAAAAATACTATTTATTCTGTAAAACGATTAATTGGCAGAAGATTTTCTGATGCTGAAGTTCAACGTGATAAAAAGCTTTTACCTTATGATATTAGAGAATCAAAAGAGGGCGCGGTTGAAATTAAATTAAATGATAAATGGTATGGTCCAGCTGAAATTTCAGCAATGATTTTACAGAAATTAAAACAAGATGCCGAAGATAGATTGGGAGAAAAAATTACCGAAGCGGTTATTACTGTTCCTGCATATTTTGATGATTCGCAAAGAAAAGCAACCATAGACGCCGGAGAAATTGCCGGACTAAAAGTAAAAAGAATCATCAACGAGCCAACTTCTGCTGCTCTGGCTTATGGTTTGAATAAAAAGAAAAATGAACAAATTGTAGTTTTTGATTTTGGAGGCGGAACATTTGATGTTTCTGTGTTGGAAGTTTCCAAGGATACAGTTGAGGTAAAAGCAACCGGAGGAGATACGCACTTGGGAGGAGATGATTTTGATCAGATTATTATGAATTGGTTGGTTGATGAATTTAAAAAGCAGGAAGGAATTGATTTGTCTAAAGATCAATTGGCGGTGCAAAGATTAAAAGATGCCGCGGAAAAAGCAAAACACGAATTATCATCCGCTATTGAAACAGAAATAAATGTTCCATTTATAACTTCCAGCTCCGATGGACCGAAACATTTGAATATAAAATTTACTCGCGCAAAATTAGAAGATTTAGTTGATGAACGCATTGATAAGGCAATAAAAATTACCAAGCAAGTTGTTGATGATTCAGGATTTAAAATTTCTGATATTGATGAAGTGGTTTTGGTCGGAGGACAAACTCGAATGCCGCTGATGCAGCAAAAAGTTAAAGAATTATTCGGAAAAGAACCGCACAAAGATATTAATCCCGATGAAGTGGTTGCATTAGGCGCTGCTGTGCAGGGTGGTATTTTTCAGGGCGATGTTAAAGATGTTTTATTGTTAGATGTTACGCCTTTATCGCTTGGGATTGAAACTTTGGGCGGAGTAATGACTAAATTGGTTGAAAAAAACACAACTATTCCAGCAGCAAAAAGTCAGATATTTTCTACTGCCGGAGATAACCAGCCGTCAGTAGAAATTCATGTGCTACAAGGGGAAAGACCAATGGCGGGTGACAATAAAACGTTGGGTAGATTTATTTTAGATGGTATTCCACCGGCGCCAAAAGGAATTCCACAGATTGAAGTTACATTTGATTTGGATGCAAATGGCGTATTAAATGTAACTGCAGTTGACAAAGCAACAAATAAAAAACAATCAATTAGAATTGAAGCGTCTTCGGGTTTGTCTAAAGAAGACATTGAAAAAATGAAAAAAGATGCAGAATTACACGCCGAAGAGGATAAAAAGAAAAAAGAAATTGCTGATATTAAAAATTCAGCGGATACATTGGTATTTACAACTGAAAGAACAATGAAAGAATTCGGGAATAAAATAAAAGAAGAAAACAAAAAAGAAATTGAGGAAAAAATTGAGGCATTGAAAAAAGTGAAAGATACCGACAACATAGAAGAGATTAAAATGGCGTCTGATGCTTTGTCTCAAGCAATCCAAAAAGTCGGATCAGAACTTTATAAAGCTCAACAGCAAGCGCAAAAGAAAGACGAAAAAAATCCAGATATTCAAGAAGGGGAGACGACAAAATAAATTAACCCAATTAACCTAATTTCTAATTAACCTAATGAATAAAACTACAAAAGAATTAATTTTGGGAGAAATTTTAATTTTATTGGAATTTTTGTGTTGGTGGATGTTGAAATTGGTTTTTTATGGAAATAATTATTTTATCAGTCATTGGTTGTTGGTTGTAGGGATTTTTATTTTATTCGGTATTGTCAGTTGTTTGGCAATGCTTTTGGTTAAAAATAAAAAAATTCTTTTAGGCGGATTTTTTATCGGACTATTGTCTTTTTTTATTTTTTTTAACGACAAATTAATATATTATGCGATTGTTTTAGTATTGTTATTTTTGGCGTTTTTATTTGGTTTGAGAAAAATCAGAAAAGAAGAAAAAATACAAGTTGATTTGGACTTTTGGAGAATTTTTAAAAGAGGATTACCGATATTTATTACTGCCTTAATTTTGGTTGCTTCTATGGTTTATTATTTTTCTCCGGAATTAATGAATAAAAAAAACAACAAAATAACCATTCCCGAAAAAACGATTGATGTGTTTTTAAAGCCATTTGAAGGATTGATTCAGGAAAAACTTCCTTTAGAAGTTAATTTGGATTCTAATGCAAGCAAAATTTTGCAAAACACGCAAATTGAAGAATTACAAGCGAAATTTGGTATTAAAATTGAAAAACAAGATACCGGCAGGCAGGTTTTGTATAAAATAATTGATAATCAAGTGAACAATGTAACTGGCGCTTATCAGTATTTAATTCCATTGGGATTGGTGATAGGATTGTTTATTATTTTAAAGATTATCAGTATTTTATATGTTGCGATTGTAATTATGTTGAGTTGGTTAACAATCAAGATTTTAATGAAACTTAATTTTGTAAAATTTGAAAAAGAAAACAGAGAAGTAGAAACAATTAGTTTATGAGTAAGGATTATTATAAAACATTGGGCGTGGATAAAAATGCGAGTAAGGAAGAAATAAAGCAGGCATTTAGAAAACTTGCTCATCAGCATCACCCGGATAAAGGCGGTGACGAAAAAAAATTTAAGGAAATAAACGAAGCATATTCTATTTTGTCTAATGACGAAAAACGTCAGCAATACGATCAATTTGGGTCGGATTTTTCTGGTTTTACAGGACAAGGCGGAATGAGCTGGGAAGATATTTTCAGAAATTATCAGTCGCAAGGTCAAAATGTAGAATTTGATCTCGGTGATATTTTTGGTGGAGGCGGAGGTTTTTCGAATATTTTCTCACAATTTTTTAACGGAGGAGGACGAACCCATAAAGCAAGAAAAGAAAAAGGCAAAGATATTGTTGTTGATTTGGAAATTAGTTTAGAAGAAGCATTTTCTGGAGTTGTAAAAGAAATTAATTTAAAAAAATACAATGTTTGTAAACATTGTAAAGGAACCGGCGGTGAGCCGGGAAGCGGAAAGAAAAAATGTTCGGAATGTGATGGACAGGGGCAAGTTCAGCAAACTAAGAGAACTTTTTTTGGAACCTTTTCGCAGGTTATTACTTGTTCGAAATGTTTTGGAGAAGGGGAGTTGAATGAAAAAGAATGTAAAGAATGTAAGGGCACGGGAAGAGTTCATGAAATTGAAAATATTAAAATTGATTTGCCGGCCGGAGTTGATAATGAACAGACAATAAAAATTCCGAGCAAGGGAGAGGCAGCTAAAAAAGGTGGCGTGCAGGGGGATTTATATGTGCGCGTGCATTTAAAACAACACGAATATTTTACAAGAAAAAGAGATGATTTATATTGTGATGCAGAAATAAAATACAGTCAGGCGGTTTTGGGAGATAAAATCAATATTTTAACAATGGAAGGGGATTTGCAATTAAAAATTCCGGCAGGAACTGAAGCGGGAAAAATGTTTAGATTATCAGGCAAAGGAATGCCAAGATTAAATTCTTACGGCCATGGCGACCAATACGTTAAAATCCATATTAAAGTCCCGCATAAATTATCAAGAAAGCAAGAAGAATTGATTGAGAGATTGAAAGAAGAAGAGCTGTAGGGGTTGACAAGATACATAATTGTATGCTATAATGTATAGCAGAAAGGAGAACGAAATATGAAATTGTACGTTCCCAAAAAAGATCGACGGTTGATGGGCTTAATGGTTGTGGGTCTTTTGACCTTCGCCATCCTCATCATCGCCAAGGCGCTGGTCAACGGAGTCTACGCGATTCCGTTCAGTTTCGTCTTTTTCTCTCCGCTGTTCTTTTCGGGACACTGGAGACGGGAATGGTTCCAGCGGTACTACGAAAAAGCACAAGAGGCAAAAAATCAACGCCTCGTCGTGTACCTGTGGCCGATGAAGACACGGTAATCGACCACGTATCCGGCGGCTGCGTGTAGGGGAAGGCCCCTCACGCACCCGCCGATTTTTTTTATACAAAAATTGTTGTATAATTGAATTAATGAATCAACTTGCTTTGGCTAATTTAGGAATTACGAGTTGGGAGCTGATTATTATAATATTTTTAATCGGCGTTGGATTTTTGTTGGGTTTATTGCTTGGCAAAGATAAACTTTTTTTGATGCTTTTTGCAAGTTATATTTCTTTGTCTTTATTACATATTGTTCCTTTGCGTAAAATATTTTCAGGATTTTTTGATAAAGAAGAAAATTTTGTAGTGTTGATTGTATTATTTTTATTTTTGATTGGAATTATTTATTTTTTATTTTCGCAATCTGTTTTAAGGGGAAAAAAGAGGACAGGAAAATCAATTTTTAAAGTATTTTTTTATGGATTATTTTTAGTAGGAATTATATTAAGTACGGTTTTTTCTTTTTTTCCGCAGGATTTAATTGGTGAATTTAGTGATTTAACTTTAAAAATTTTTAATACCCCTCTTGCTCGAACGCTTTGGTTCGTGATACCATTGATTTTTGTCGGAATTTTTAGGAGAAAAAAATAGTCATTGTTTTTTTTGAGTTCCTTTGTTTTTTGTATCCCCTTATTTAACCCCTTAATATCCCTTCGTTCAAATTGTTTACATAAAAGTCACATGTTAATTTAACCAAAATCAAATTACACTCTATCTTGTCCCGATAGCGATCGGGACTCCGATGCGGACTTTTATATAAATAATTTTCACTAAATTAAAATTGCATAATTTAAAATTCAATGAAAATTGAAAATTCAAAATTGAAAATTCCACCAAATGTGGCAGTTGCTATGTCCGGGGGCGTGGATAGCGCAGTTGTCGTCCAATTATTAAAAAACCGAGGATATAATGTCATCGGTGTTTTTATGCGTATGCATAAAAACAGCAATCCAAAAGATGCAAGAATGATTGCTAAAAAAATAGGAATTGATTTTAAAATTTTGGCTGTCCAAAAAGAATTTAAAAAAAGAGTGATTGATTATTTTGTAAACGAATATAAAAAAGGAAATACGCCGAATCCGTGTGTTGAATGCAATCGCTGGATAAAGTTCAGATTTTTATTAAAAAAAATGAACGAACTTGGTGCCGACTTTGTGGCTACGGGGCATTATGCCCGACTTCGTCGGGAATTTCCAATTTCCAATTTCCGATTTCCAATTAAACTTTTAACAGCGAAAGATAAACAAAAAGACCAAAGTTATTTTCTTTGGCAATTAAATCAAAAACAATTATCTAAAATTTTATTCCCGCTAGGCGATTATACCAAAGAACAGGTTAAGGGATTGGCAAAAAAATTTAAATTACCAGTATTTAATAAGCCCGAAAGTCAGGACGTGTGCTTTGCTGTGCCACGCCGTAGTTCCGATAAAATCGGAACGAAGAGAGGCGATATTATTACTACAAATGGCAAAATCGTCGGCACGCATAAAGGCTTGATGTTTTATACAATTGGACAGCGCAAAGGTATTGAAATTGGAGGCATTGGTCCGTTTTATGTTGTAAAAAAAGATTTTAAGAAAAACGTATTAATTATTTCAAAAAATCAGCAAGACTTAATGCAAAAAGAATTGGTTATTAAAAATGTAAATTGGCTAAACAAGCCAACGAAGTTTCCATTTAAATGCGGAGTTAAAATAAGGTCAATGGCGAAGATAACTAATTGTAGTGTTTCAAAATTAGGTAATTTGAAATTGAATCAAAATTCAAAATTCAAAATTATATTTAGCTCGCCACAGCGAGCCATTACTCCCGGTCAAAGCGCAGTAATATATTTGGGCAACGAACTTATTGGAGGGGGAGTAATTGTATGATAAAATATTATTATGACCACGAAAGAATTGAAAGAGAAATATTTGAAATTTTTTGAGGAAAGGGGACATAAAATTATTTCCTCTGCCTCTTTAATTCCGGAAAATGACCCGACAGTTTTATTTACAACTGCCGGAATGCATCCATTGGTGCCGTATTTGTTGGGTGAAAAACATCCTATGGGAGATAAATTGGTTAATGTGCAAAAATGTATCAGAACAGGGGATATTGATATGGTGGGTGATGATTGGCATTTAACTTTTTTTGAAATGTTAGGAAATTGGGGGCTTGGTTCGTATTGGAAAGAAGAATCAATAAAAATGAGTTTTGATTTTTTAATCAAAGAGTTAAATTTACCGATTGAAAAATTATCAGTATCTGTTTTTGCAGGCGACTCTGATGCGCCGAAAGATGAAGTATCGGCAAAAACATGGGAATCGTTAGGAATTTTAAAAGATAAAATTAGATTTTTAGGTAAAGAAGATAACTGGTGGGGTCCGGCAGGGAAAAGCGGTCCTTGCGGTCCATGCACAGAGATTTTTTATGACTCTGCCTGCCACGGCAAGTCGGGTGTTGCAGGCGGGGGAGTGGAAATTTGGAATAATGTTTTTATGGAATACAATAAGAAAATCCAAAATTTAAATACCAAAGTTCAAACTTTTGAATATGAACCATTAAAACAAAAAAATGTTGATACGGGAATGGGGGTTGAAAGAACAACTGCGATTTTAAATAATGTAAAAAGTGTTTATGAAATTGAACCGTTAAAATCAATTGTGGGGAAAATTAAAGAATTGTCAGAAATTTATGATGAGCGCGGAGCGCGAATCATCGCTGACCACATTCGCGCGAGTGTTTTTATTATTTCAGACGGAATTATGCCATCAAACGTAGAACAAGGATACGTTTTACGTCGTTTAATCCGTCGGGCAATTCGTTATGGCAAGAAATTAGGAATTAAAGGTTCGTTTACTCATAAAATCGCAGGGATTATAGAAATTGAAAATAAAGATTTTGTGATTGAACAATTAACACAGGAAGAAGAAAAATTTGGGAAAACATTAGAAAAAGGATTAAAAGAGTTTGAAAAAAAATTCTTTGCAGAAAAATCCCTTAGCGAAACCGCTTTTTATTTTTTTTCAACCCTTGGATTTCCCTTGGAAATGTTTTTGGAAGAATTAAAAAATAAAGGGATAAAATATGACGAAGGGAAAATTCAAAGAGAATTCGATGAACAATTAAAGGGACATCAAGAACTCTCTCGCACTGCGACTGCGGGAAAATTTAAATCAGGATTAGCAGATAATTCGGAGCAAGTTGTAAAATATCATACCGCAACGCATTTATTATTAGCTTCATTGCGAAAAGTTTTAGGCAATCACATTTTTCAAAAAGGTTCAAATATTACTGCAGAAAGATTGCGTTTTGATTTTTCGCATTCCGAAAAATTAACCAAAGAACAACTTCAACAAGTTGAAGACATGGTTAATGAACAAATTCAAAAAAGTTTGTTGATTTGTTGCGAAGAAATGTCACTAGAAGAAGCAAAAAAGAAAAATGCAATGGGAATATTTGAAAATAAATATGGAGACAGGGTTAAGGTTTATACGGTTGGGAATGAAAAAGATAAATTCTCCTGTGAAATTTGTTCTGGTCCGCACGTGACTAATACCAATCAACTTGGACATTTCAAAATTACTAAAGAAGAAGCGTCTTCATCCGGTGTCCGTAGAATTAAGGCAATTTTAGAATAAAATATTTTGTGTTATAATTTAGTTGATAGAAAGTATTACGTTAATTCGAAATTAAAAATATGGAAAAATTTTATTTGAAACCAACCGACGAATTTTTTTCAATAATCGATAATCTAAAATTAAGCAAGGAATTAAATCTTGTTTTAATTATTCCATCTGGCACCAATGCGCTGAGAAGTATTATCAATTTAAGGATTTTAAAAGAAGAATGTTCTTTTTTGGGTAAAAATATTTATATTTCTACTTCTGATGAATTAATAAAAAAACTCGCCGGACAAGTTAAGATAAAAATTTTAGAACCGCAAAAACCACAAATTATTAAAAAACCGATAGCAAAATCAATGGGAAGAATTGTAGATTTAAGAGGGATAAAAGACATTAAAAAACCCGTGATAGAAACAGATACAGAAGAAGAATTTGAAATTCCAGAAAATCTAAAGTCAGAATTTGAAGAGCCGGAAATAAAACATAAAGAAGAATTTTCAGCAGAACCAAAAATAGAAGACGAGTTTTTTTATAAAGAAAGAATTTCTGAAGAAAAAATTTTTGCCGAACCGCTTCCGGAAAGAATTCAGAAAGAAAGAAAAAAAAGACATTTTAAAATTTCACGGAAAAAAATATTTTCGGCAATTTTAATTATTATTGGTTTATTAGCGTTGGCGTTTGTGGTTTATTTTGTTTTGCCACATGCGCAAATTGTGATAAATCCCAAAAAAGAAAAAGTACAATTTGAAACAAATATTCTGGTTGATAAAGATATAAATTCTACAAATATTGAAACATCGGAAATCGCTGGGCAACTTGTAGAAACAGAAAAAATGGCAAGTAAAGAATTTCCCAGTACCGGAGAAAAAGATGTTTCTCAAAAAGCAATTGGAAAAATAATTATTTATAATCAATATAGTTCAAGTCCTCAAACATTAGTTAAAACAACAAGATTAAAATCCAAGGACGGAAAAATTTTTAGATTAACAAGTACAGTTACAATTCCGGGGGCAACGATTAACGAAGGACAAATTACTCCTAGCACTAAAGAAGTAGAAGTAGAAGCCGATGAGGCTGGAGTAGAATATAATATTGGACCTGCGGATTTTACGATTCCCGGTTTTGAAGGAACTCCAAAATATAGTGCGTTTTATGGAAAATCAACTCAGGCAATGTCTGGTGGAGCAAAAGGTAAAATGAAAGTGGCAACGCAAAACGATATTTCTGGCGCAATAGAAATTGTTAAATTAGAACTTAAGGATGTGGCAATAGCTGATTTTAAAACCGTAATTCCTGCAGGTTTGAAATTATTGGATGACGCGCAAGTATTAAGCGTTGTGGAATCTTCTTCAAATCTTAAAGCAAATCAGGCAGGAGAAAAATTTATTGTTACGGTAAAAGTAAAGGTTTCGGGAATAGTGTTTAATGAGAATGATGCATTGTCGCTTATTGAAAAAAATGTTGGCGATAAAATTCCACAAAACAGAACATTATTATTTTCGACAATTAAAACAACGTACAAAACAATAAAATTAGATTTAAAACAAGGAAGTCTTAATTTGGATTGTAGTGTTGAAGCAGAATCGGTTGTCAATTTTGAAGAACAAAAAATCAAAAAAGATTTGGCAGGAAAGAACGAGGATGAGGTGAAAACATATCTTTCTTCGCTTCCAGACATTGAAACGGCAAAGGTTATTTTTTGGCCATTTTGGGTTAAAAAAGTTCCCAAAAATCAAAACAAAATAAAGGTAACCACTAAAATAAATTAAATCAAAAGGTTTAAAGTATTGACTTGTAATTATATTTTATATATACTTAATACGCTTTTAAAAAATGAAAAATTCTGGAATTAAAAAAGAAGGAATAATCGTTGAAAGTCTTCCCAACGGACTTTTTAGGGTTAAATTAAATGATGGGGCAGAAATTCTCGCTCATGTTTCCGGTAAGATGCGGATGAATTTTATAAAAATTTTAGCCGGAGACAGGGTAAGTGTTGAATTGAGTCCTTATGATGAAAAAAGAGGAAGGATAACTTATCGCGAAAAATAAAAATATTATGAAAGTTCGAACATCTGTAAAAAAGATTTGCAGTAAATGCAAAATAGTTCGACGTAAAAGTCGAATTTATGTTATCTGTTCAAACCCTAAACATAAACAAAGACAAGGGTAATTTTAAATATGTTAAGAATCGCCGGGATAATTGTCCCAGACAACAAAAGAATATCAATTGCTTTAACCTATATTTATGGAATAGGACCGGTTTTGAGTAAAGAAATTTTAGTTAAAGCAGGAATTGACGAAAATATTAGAACCAAAGATTTGAATGAAAATCAATCTGCAAAATTAAGAGAAATAATTGAAGGTAGCGGAAAATACAAAATCGAAGGAGATTTAAGACGTGAAAAAATGATGAATATAAAAAGATTGAAAGAAATCGGATGTTATCGCGGAATAAGACATATTAAAGGTCTTCCGGTCAGAGGTCAAAATACAAAAACCAATAATCGTACCGTAAGAGGCAATAAAAGACAAACAATGGGAAGCGGAAGAAAGAAATCCGCTGAAAAAACATAAGATAAATTATCCGAATGATTCGAATGATATATTCGAATCAACGAATTCGTAGATTCGGATATTAATTTGTGAATTCGAATAATAAAATTATATGGGAAAGAAAAAAATTATTAAAGAGACAACCGAAGAGGTAATAAAAGAAAGTGAAGTCACTGATGCTAAAATTAAAAGCAAGAAAGAAGCAAAGGGTGGTCGTCATTTAGATCGGGCAAAAATTTATGTTCAAGCAACATATAATAATACAATTATTACAATGACGGATATGGAAGGCGAAGTAATTGCAACAGAAAGCGCAGGCGCGGTTGGATTTAAGGGTCCGAAAAAAGCAACTCCGTTTGCGGCCTCGCGTGTTCTTGAATCATTGATGAATAAAGTTAACAAAACTGGCGTAAAAGAAGTTTTTGTATATGTTAAAGGCGTTGGTTCGGGCAGAGAAGGCGCAATCAGGGCAATTGCTGGAAATGGTTTAGATATTTTAGGAATTAAAGATATTACTCCTATTCCATATAACGGTTGCAGACCAAGAAAACCACGTCGTGTCTAATTTAATATCATAGTATAGTATTTAATATAAAAATATGATAAGAGGATCAATTTGTAAAAAATGTAGACGAGCAGGGCAAAAACTCTTTTTGAAAGAGGAGCGTTGTTTTACTCCAAAATGTGCAATGGTAAAAAAACCTTATGTTCCGGGAATGAAAGCAAAGAAACATCGATCAGCTTTATCTGAATACGGCTCTCAATTAGCCGAAAAACAAAAAGTTAAAAGAATTTACGGCATTACCGAGAGACAATTCAGGAAATATTTTGAAGAAGCATTAAAAGCAAGAGGTGTAGTGGCAGATGTTTTAGTTAAGAAACTCGAAACCAGATTGGATAATGTTATTTTCAGATTAGGATGGGGCGGGTCAAGAGCAAAAACAAAACAAATTGTAAGTCACGGCCATATTTTATTGAATAATGTAAGAGTTAATATCCCTTCAATCAATGTTAAAAAAGGCGATGTAATTACAATAAGACAAGGAAGTCTCAAAAAGGTGTTATTCAAGGACTTGGAAGCAAAAATAAAAAAACAAACAATTCCTTCATGGCTTTCGGTGGAGAAAAAAGAAGATGGGGTTTTTAAAGTTGCGGTTATAGGAGCGCCAACCAGAGAAGAAGTTTTATTGCCAGTTGATTTAGCGATGATTGTTGAATTTTATAGTAGATAATTTTAAATAATAATATTCGAATAATATGAATCTATATTCGAATCAACGAATTCGTAGATTCGCATAAAAATTCGTAGATTCGTATAATATAATTTATGGAATACAAAATTTCTTTGCCATTGAAAGCAAAAGTTATTAAAAAAAGCGATAATCATGCGATTTTTGAAATCGATAATTGTTATCCCGGATACGGCATTACTATTGGCAATTCTTTTAGAAGGGTGCTTTTATCGTCTCTTCCCGGAGCTGCCATTGTTTCAATAAAAATAAAAGGGGTAAGTCACGAATTTTCTACAATCCCTAATGTTTTAGAAGATGTAGTTCAAATAATTTTAAATTTAAAACAAGTTAGATTTAAAATACATACCGATGTCAATTCGGCAACGGCTGAACTTAAAGTAAGCGGAGAAAAAGAAATTAAAGCAAAAGATATTAAAACGCCATCCGACATAGAGGTTATTAACAAAGATGCTCATATCGCCACACTTACTAGTTCTAAAGCAAAATTGGAGATGGAAATAGAAATTGGCACTGGATTGGGATATGTTCCGGTCGAACAAAGGGGGAAACAAAAACTGGAAATAGGATCGATTGCGTTGGATGCAATTTATACTCCGATTAAAAAAGTGAATTATGAAGTAGAAAATATGCGTGTTGGAGATAAAACAGATTTTAATAGAATTAAAATTGATATTGAAACAGACGGGAGTATAACCCCTGAACAAGCATTTGATAGGGCGGCAGAAATTTTACTTGAACAGTTTGGAGTATTTGCTCCGGAAAAAAACATAGAGGTTGAAGAAAAGAAATCTAGTTCATCTAACGTAGGTCATTCTCGAACCAGAAAAGTAGTCAAAAAATCGAAGAAAAAATAATATATGCGGCACAAAAACAAAAAACAAAAATTAGGCAGTTCGTTTCATCAGCGCAAAGCAATTTTGCGTTCTTTGGCAAGTGCGCTAATTTTGAGGGGACGAATTTTTACAACCGAGGGTAGGGCAAAAAAAGTTAAACCATTTATCGAAAAAGTAATTTCTAAAGCCAAAAAAGATACATTGGCAAATAAAAGGTTGTTGTTAAAAGATTTTAATTTGAAAATTGTAAATAAATTAATTAAAGACATAGCTCCCAAATATATTAACAGGTCTGGAGGGTATACTAGGATTATAAAAACAACCAACAGAAAGGCCGATTCTGCAAAAATGGTTTTTATTGAATTAGTTGATTCTGTCAAACAAAATTAGTTTAATAATTATAAAAAATATGACAAAAGAATACATTATTGATGCATCAGGAAAAAAGCTTGGAAAACTGGCAACGGAAATTGCTGTATATTTACGCGGAAAAAATAGTCCGGATTTTAAGGCTTATAAAATAAGCGACAATAAGGTTGTAGTTTTTAATACATCAAAAATTGTTTATTCGGGGAATAAATTAGAAGCTAAAATTTATTATCATTTTTCCGGATACCCCGGTGGCGTTAAAGAAATTACATTAAAAAAATTAGTTGCTGAAAATCCGAATTTACCATTAAAAAAAGCCGTGAGAGACATGCTTCCTAAAAACACATTACGTGATAAAACAATGAAAAATTTAAAACTATATGAAAAAGAAATCGAGTAAATCCGTTGCAAGTGTAAAACGCAAACAGACGGTTTCGTCTAAATCTGAAAATTTCGGCGGAAATACAATTAAAAAATCCAAAGAATCTAAATATTTTGAAGCAATTGGTAGAAGAAAAAGAGCAATTGCTCGCGTAAGAATTTTTGCCGTTAGTCCGTCTGAATCAATAGAATCAGGAAATTTTATAATTAATGGGAAAAATTATAAAGAATATTTTCCAACCACAATTTTGCAACAAATTATAGAATTACCGTTTACGAAACTTAAATCAGAAAACAGATTTAACGGAACTGTTAAAGTCAGCGGGGGAGGTATTGCAGGACAAGCAGAAGCAGTGAGGCATGGTGTTTCAAGAGCTTTAATTTTGTTTGATGTTAATTTTAGAAAAAAATTAAAAAAAGCAGGATATTTGAAGAGAGATCCACGAGAAAAAGAACGAAGAAAGTTTGGCTTGAAAAAAGCCCGCAAAGCTCCACAGTGGAGCAAGAGATAAAGACACACAAAATCCTCCGCAAATGCGGAGGATTTTTTGCTTGACAAAATAAGTATTAATATGCTATAATCAAATATATGATAAATATAGGAAAGTGGTTTAACAGGATGTTTATCCCGAGTCAAAAAAATCTTTGGAAACCGCATATTTTTAGGCCCAAAAATTTATTTGGACTAGCGGTAATTTTATTAGTTATAAAATTTGTGGTTTTTTCTTGGTTAGTATATTCTCCAAAGACAAGCAATTTTGCCGTAATTACCAGTTCGGAATTAATTGGATTAACTAATCAAGCACGAGCTGAACAAGGATTAGAGCCGTTAGCGGTTAGTTCTAAATTAACCGAAGCAGCCGAAAAAAAAGCAAGAGACATGGTTAATCAAAATTATTTTGCTCACACCAGTCCAGACGGATTAAGTCCGTGGTATTGGGTAACCAAGGCGGGTTATAAATATATTACTGCTGGAGAAAATTTAGCAAAAGATTTTGGCGAAAGCGAATATGTTCATCAAGCATGGATGAACTCTTCTTCGCATAGAGCAAATATTTTAAATAAAAATTTTCGGGATATAGGGATAGCTGTGATAAGGGGAGAGATAAATGGCAGGGAAACTACCGTAGCTGTACAATTTTTTGGCAAAATAGCAGCAACCAAAACTGTTGCTGTAAACGTGCCAGCAACAGTCGAAACAGAACAAATTGTTAAACCAGATGCCAATAAAATAGAAATTCCCGCAGTTGTCCCCAATATTCAGGGAGAAGAAATTGAATTATTAAAAGGTTCGGAAATTCTTAAAGAACGAGGGGTAATAAATATGGTTACCCAAGAATCAAAAAATGTTTTTGATGTTTTAATTAACAGTTCCGAAACATGGACACAAAAGTTTTATATGCTTGTTTTGGGGCTAATCAGTTTAATTTTGATATTAAGTATTTTTGTTAATGTTAGGGTTCAATATCCGAAAATGATTTTAATGGTTGTAATTTTTATTATTTTAATTGCAGCCATAACATCATTTAACGGTGGAGCGTTATTAAATAAAGGTATAGATATTATTTAATATGAAAGAATTTTTAATTTTTCTTTTAATTTTTTTGATTGTAGCAAGTATTATTATAATTGTTTTTAATGGAAGATATATTTATTCTCAAATAAAATATGCTTATATTGGTTTACCGTCCGAATCTGAAAACTTTAATATTGAAACTATTGTAAATTCAATAATTCAAAAAGAAGAAAAACATTTATTGCCGGAAAAAATCTATATTCCTCAAATATCCGTAGATGCACCAGTTGTTATTTCGCAAAATTTAGATGAAAAAAGTTTGCAGAAAGATCTTGAAAAAGGAGTTATTTATTTGCCGGGTTCCGCGGCTTTAAACGAAAAAGGAACAATAATAATAATGGGACATAGTTCCGCATATCCATGGTATAAAGGAAACTATGGATCAATTTTTGCTCTGCTTAATAAACTTAATATTGGCGACCAATTTACTATTTTTTCAGAAAATAAAAGTTTTGTTTACAGGGTTGAAGGCAAAGAGATTAAAGCACCTAAAGATTTAATATTTGAAAAAGACAAAAATAATTCGGTATTGTATTTAATCAGTTGTTGGCCGATAAATACCGCGTGGAAGAGAATTGTTATAAAAACTACTCAAATACTTGACAAATAATTGGTAGTATGCTATACTTATAGTATATAAGCATTAAGCGTCTATGACGCTAAAATTTATATAAAATTATGAAAAATTTAATCTTATCAAATAAAAATATAAGATTTTCAATCACAGCAACGGTTATTTTAACCAGTGCTTGTGTTTTGATATCTGTTTTTGCAGTAATCGGTACGGTTAACGCAGCCGGAACAATTCCAATCGGAGGAGTTTGCAATAAAAACTCTGAATGTGTTTCGAATAATTGTCTTTTTGGGCATTGTTTTGCTCAGCCATTTTCAAATTGTAATATTTCGTCTGATTGTGCCGGAACAAACACCAACACGATGGGTTGTTTCAACAAAGGAAGTGGAAATAAATGTTATGGAAGACACGGTTATCCTTGTGGCAATTATAGAGAGGATCCTGTTTGCGCTCCGGAATTTCATTGTGATATAAATGGAAACTCTGGTCCTATGGGATATAATTATTGTGAAGCTGATCATGCGTGGTGCTCAATTACGGCAAGTCCTACAAGTATTGCACAAGGCGGTTCTTCGGTTTTAACATGGAATTCAATAAAAGCTGTTTCTTGTATTGCGTCCGGTGCTTGGTCGGGATCAAAAGCATTATCTGGGACCCAGTCTGTTTCGCCAAATTCTGATTCAACATATAAATTAACTTGTTATAATAGTGTTGGAGCTGATTATGTTTGCTCTGCCGCTATTAATGTTTCTGCTTCAATTCCCACTGTTTCATGTGCTGTTTCAGCATCTCCTGATTCAGGCACAGCGCCAGTAAATGATGTTGATATTACTGCGAGTGTTGGAGGTTCAGCTACTGGCAATATTGTTTATCAATTTGACTGCACCAACGATGGAACTTATGATTATACATCTTCAGCTACATCAACTAATCCATTTACCAGAAGTAATTTATGTGATTATGCCTCGGCTGGAACATATACAGTGAAAGCCAGAGTTACCAGACAAGGAGTTTCAACTACCTGTACCGATACGGTTACGGTTAGTGCTCCTCCGACCCCCACTGTTTCATGTGCTTTAGCTGCTAATCCTAATTCTGGCACGGTTCCATTAAACAATGTGGATTTAACTGCTACAGTCGGAGGTACGGCCACAGGAACAATTAATTATAAATTTGATTGTAATAATGATGGGGTATGGGATTATGTTTTTGACAATATTAACGATAATCCTAAAATAGTTATAAATGCTTGTAATTATTCATCGGCCGGTACTCATGTTGCAAGAGCTAGAGTTGAAAGAAGCACGGCTAATTCTGCTCAATGTTATGCAACTATTAATATTGATTCAGTACAAAATACTCCGACTTGTTCGATTTATGCAAGTCCGAGTTCGATTACCAATGGAAATTATTCAACTTTGAATTGGACTTCAAGCAATGCCACATCTTGTTATGCTTCAAATGCTTGGAGCGGAAACAAATCATTGTCCGGAAGTCAGTCAGTTTCTCCGAGCAATAATTCTACCTATGCTTTGATTTGCTCTAATGGATATTATTCAACCACATGTTCGGCAACAATTGATGTAACTACAGTACAAAATACTCCGACTTGTTCGATTTATGCAAGTCCGAGTTCGATTACCAATGGAAATTATTCAACTTTGAATTGGACTTCAAGCAATGCCACATCTTGTTATGCTTCAAATGCTTGGAGCGGAAACAAATCATTGTCCGGAAGTCAGTCAGTTTCTCCGAGCAATAATTCTACCTATGCTTTGATTTGCTCTAATGGATATTATTCAACCACATGTTCGGCAACAATTGATGTAACTACAGTTTATAATAATCCTAATTTAAGCATTGAAAAATTAGTCAGAAATACCACTAACAGCAATACAAGTTTTTACGATACGGTTAATGCTAATCTTGGAGATGAGGTGGAATTTTTGATTAAAATTAATTCTATTGGCACGGGAACTGTTTATAATGCAAAAGTTAAAGATATTTTACCTTCTGGATTAACATATGTTTCTGGCAGCGCAACTGTTAATGGTTCTTATCTTGTTGATGGAATTATAAACGGATGGATTTCAATTGGAGACATAATTCAAGGAAGTTCAAAAGAAATTAAATTTAAAGCAAAAGTTTCTTCAGTAATTCCGGGAGTTTCCGGCGGATCAGCAACAATTAATGTTACAAATCAAAATATTCAGACATCAAACAATGTTTCTATTTCTACATCAGGAAGAAACATTACTCGTAATGGCAATTGGGGTAATTCATTTCAGGCATATTATGGCGATGAAGCTGAATTTTCAGTTCAAGTCATTAATAATACTGCTTATTCTTTGACTAATGTTATTATTAAAGAAACAATGCCGTCGAATCTTTCGTTGATTAAAAACAGTACCGCTGTTGATGGTATGAATTGGGGTGGTGATATTATTGGTGCAGGATTAAATTTAGGAACTCTTGCTCCGGGGCAATCAAAGACAATAAAATTTAGAGTCACGGTTTTAGAACAAACATCCAATGCGGGCGGGTCAGTTACTTTGACAAACACCGCATATGCAAGCGCGGATAATGTTTCGCAGCTTTACGATAATGCATCTATCATTATCAGCTCTGGAGATGTTTTAGGGGCAATAACTGTTGCTACTGGTATGAATTTATTCGGATTAATTTTTTTGGTGATTGTTAGTTGTTTGATTGCAATTGTTGTTTATTGTCGAGTACGAGAAGATAAATTATCAGGATATCTTAGCAAAGAAAAGGGAAATAGATTTTTGAAATGGTTGATAGGTTTATATTTCAACATCAAATTAAGATTTAAGCTTGCGAATTTAAGATTCAAACAAGTTTATCTTTAATAAAATAATTTCTATTCTCGAAAATACAAAAATCCTCTGCGACCACAGAGGATTTTTGTATTGTATCGGATTAATAAAATGTATTACATTTGATATACATCAATTTTTCTGTTTTTTACTTTTTCTTTACTGATTTCTATTTTTCTCAAAAACATTTCTAATTGTTCGGTTTTATAAACGCGATAATTATTTAAAGGGTGGCGGTAGGCTTTTAATTTTCCATTTTTGTCCCAGTTTCTTAATGTAAGCGGAGTGACATGTAAAAGTTTTGCTGCCCGTTTAATTGTATAATATTTTTGTTGCATAAGACATTATTAACAATTGAGGTATTGCATTAATAAAATTTATGTTATAATTATAACATAAATAAAAATTAATAAAATATTTACCCCATTAAATTTTGCATAGCGAAAATTATAAAGAGGAATTATTTTAAAAAATAAATATAAAGTAAACAAAAATATGGAAAACGAAAATATGCAATCTCCAAAATTATCTATTTTTGCCAGATTAAATATTTTTAAATCAACAATCGGCAAAGACATTTTAAATGAAGCGATTAAAAAAATTATTTATGTGTTGGTGTTTTTAATTCCGATATGGTTTTTGCCGATTACTATTAATGCGGTGGAGTTGAATAAGCAGGTTGTAATGGTTTTATTAATTATCGCAAGTTTGATTTTGTGGTCAATAAAAATTTTGAATCGCGGAGAAATAAAATGGAAAAGTAATATTTTAAATGTTGCTTTTGGAGTTTTTGCATTAATTTGCATTATTTCGACCATATTTTCAATTAGGCCTTATGGAAGTTTGGTTGGCTGGTCTGATCACTTGAGTGGTAGCTTAATCAATATTTTATGTTTTATCGCGCTGTATTTTTTGATTGTAAATAATTTTAAAGAATTAAAAGAAACTTTCAATCTGCTTTTCATTTTCACTGTTTCTTCGGCAATAGTTTCTGTAATTGGAATGTTGCAGATTTGGGGTAAATTTATTCTTCCGTTTGGAATTACTAAAATAATTTCGTTTAATACCATTGGTTCGGTAAATACTTTAGGCATTTTTGTTGCCGTAATGACAATATTGATTACAGCAATGTTATTTATGGTTAAACGAAAAGGAATCAAATTATTTCTTATATTACTCGGATTATTAAATATCTTTATTTTAATTAGTATTAATTTTTGGGTGCTATGGCTGGTTTTAGGGGTGGGAATGATAATTATTTTATTGTTTGGTTTAATGCAGATGGTTAAGCTTGGCGAAAAAATAAGCTGGATTGCTCTTCCTATAACATTGTTGGCAGTTGCGTTGATTTTTTTGTTTTTTAGACCAGTGCTTCCGCTCAGGCCGAATTTGCCGATAGAGGTTGGTTTGAGTTATAAAAGCGGATTATCGATTGTTGGAAATGTTCTTCGTCATAATCCCATTATTGGAACCGGGCCAGAAACATTTGTGTTTAATTACGCAAAATATAAACCAGAAGGCATAAATCAAACAGCGTATTGGAATGTAAGATTTTTGAACGCACCGGCGAAAATTTATTCTTTAGCTTCTGATTTAGGAATTTTAGGACTATTGGGATTTTTAGCGATTATAATTATTTTTGCGGTTAAAGCAACAAAAAATCTTATAAAAGAAAAAGAAGAAAGCAATATTTTGAAAAGATTTTTAAGTATAGGATTTTTTGCAGCATGGATTGGCATTGCCGTGTGTTGGTTTATCTATTCTCAAAATCTTGTTTTGATGTTTGTATTCTGGTTATTATTGAGTTTATTTTTGACAGAAGAATCAACGTCTAAAGAAAAAGTTTATGATCTTAAAAAATCTCCAAAAATATTATTAATTGCCAGTATTTCTTTTATGGTAATTATAGTTTTGGTTATTGGGTTGTTGTATGTTATTGGCACAAAATATATCGCAGAAATAACATATAAACGAGGCGTAAGCTTGATTGAAACCAATGAAAATGTTAACAATGGATTAAATAAAATTATAAAATCTACAATAATTAATCCTCATGAAGATAATACTTATAAGGTTTTATCGCAATTGTTTATTTATAAATTGGAACAGGATGCAGTTAATACCGCATTAACGCAAGCAGAAAGGGCCAATATTGTTCAAACAGACGCAATGAGCGCTATTAATTCCGCTATGCAAACAACCAATCTTTCTCCTCGGGATGCCTCAAATTGGTTATTGCGTGGTCAGGTTTACAGAAAATTGATGGCGATTATTGACGGTGCTTCGGATTGGGCAGAATCTTCGTATAACAAAGCAATTGAATTTGAACCGTCAAACCCTTTTGTTTATCTTGAATTGGGTCGTTTATACGCGAACAAAGCGGACATGATTGTAGAAAAAGCTCGCAATGATCAAGAAACAAGGAAAACATGGAATGAATATATTGCAAAAGCAATGGAAAACTTTAATAAATCAATTGAATTGAAAATAAATTATTCCGATGCTTATTATGAACAGTCAAAAATTTATGACAGACAAGGAAAAATAGCGGAAGCAATTCAAAAACTTGAAATTAATAGGCAATTGTCTCCAAGCGACAAAAACATTGCTTTTCAATTAGCGGTATTGTATTATCGTTCGGAAAAATTCAAACAAGCGAAAGCCGAATTTATCAGAGCAATTGTTTTGGATGATAATTTTTCCAATGCAAGATATTTTTTGGGATTATTGTATGATTGGGAAGGGGACAGAGAATCAGCATTTGATCAATTTGACAGAATTGCGGAACTTAACCCAGACAATGAGCAGATTAAAGACATATTGGAGAATTTAAATGCAGGCAAACCGGCGTTGGGAAAACCGATTAGCGCAAAAACTCCCGCTGAATTATTGGTGGAAGAGCAACCGATTAATCAATAAATAAATGTGTTTAAGTGTTCCTGTTAAGATATTAGAAATAAAAAATAATAAAGCCGTTGTTGAAATAAATGGCAATAAGCAGGGAGTGGGGATTGACTTGATTCCTGAAATAAGAGAGAATGATTATTGTCTGGTTAGCAACGGTTTTGTTGTTAAAAAGATATCTGCCAAAGAAGCAGAAGAGATCTTTAAAATTTTAAAGCCCGTTAAAAACGAGGCGAAAGGAAAATAAACAAAATGAAATACACCACGCAAGCATTAGATTTGATGAAAAAATATACAGTCAAGTGTAAAATTAATTGGGATAACTTAGATGGTACGATATTCCAATTTCATATAGAAAGTCGTGCTAAACAATTGGGTTTAAATGAAATTACGGTTAATGTCGTAAGGTGGTATTGGTTAGAAAAGCACAACGAGGTGCTTGAAAATCTTTATGTTGCTGGCAAAATCGAAGAAGATGAAAAAAATTATTGTAAAACATTTGTTAAAAACAGAGAAGTGTTTCATAGAGATGAGTTTATTGAAAAATTGGAGGGCGTATAAAAATTAATATCGCCCTCTTTTAATTTTTGCTATAATATAAATATGATTGAAATAAAAAGAAAACCAGTAATCGCAATTTTATCCTTAACCTGCTGTGAAGGTTGCCAGGTTGCGATTTTTGATTTAGGTGAAAGGTTCCTAGAATTTTTAACTAAAGTAAATATTGGAGATTTTAGATTGGCCGAAGATTTGCCCGATGTTGATAAATACGACATCGCAATCGTTGAAGGAACAGCAATTACTAAAGAGCAAAAAAGAAAACTTAAAATAATCAGAAAAAAATCAAAAATTGTCGTTGCCATTGGAGCTTGCGCTTTGCTCGGAGGTCCGCAGGAAATAAAAGATTACCGAGGAGATAAAAAAGCATTGATTAGGCAGATTTATCCGAATGTAAGAGGAATTAATAATCCAAATGTGAAATCAATTAAAGAAATGATAAAAGTTGATTATGAAATTCCCGGATGTCCGATAAATAAGGAAGAATTTTTCAGAATTATAAACGAGATTTTGGAAAATAAAATTCCAAAAATAGAACAAAAGTCGGTTTGTGAAGAATGCGTCAGAAAAAACAAAATGTGCTTGCTTTTGATTGGGAAGCCGTGTTTGGGAGCAATAACTTTGGCTGGTTGCGGAGCGCCATGCCCAAAAAATAATTTTCTTTGCGATGGATGTCGTGGACCAAAACAGAAAATAAATTTAGAGGCAATGAAAAAAGCGCTAAAAATTAAATGCCGATTGGATGATAAGAATATTGAAATGTTGTTACAAAGATTCGGCAAGCGTAATGAATTAAAAATTAGCGATATTAATTATAAATAACATGCAAATTTACAAATATTGGTAAATTAGTCTTAATTAATAATTAGTATTGAGTTTTGTATGAAGCTAAGAATAGATCATATTGCAAAAATTGAAGGACATGCGAGTTTTACCGCTGACATTGTCAACGGAGATGTGCGTGCAGCAAAAATAAAAATTGAAGAAGGCGCACGGTTGTTTGAAGGAATTATGCAAGACAGAAAAGATGAAGAAATTCCGGAGATAGGTTCACGAATTTGTGGAGTGTGCCCGGTTGCGCACAGTTTTGCCGGATTTAAAGCAATTGAAAAAGCATATAATATTGAAGTTGCAGAGACGGCATTGTCTTTAAGAAAATTAATGGCACTGGGTCAGTTGATAAATAGTCATGCTTTGCATTTATTTTTCTTTTCTTTGTCCGACTTTTTTGGATTTAAAAGTGATTTGCAATTAATTAATGCTTATCCGGAAAAAACCAATGACGCAGTTAAAATTAGGGATTTGGGCAATAGGTTGGTTGAAATAATCGGTGGGCGTTCCGTGCATCCTTTAACTCCATGTATTGGTGGAATAAGTAAAGCGCCGGATATAGATGAATTAAAACAAATTTTGAATGACTTTCAAAATAATTTGGAATTGGCAGTTAAATTAGGAGAATTGTTTGTTGATTTAAAATATCCTGAATTTGAAAGAAAAACGACTTTTGTTTCTTTTTATAACCCAAACGAATATGCAATTTATGACGGACAGATTAGGGTTGACGATAAATTAATGCGTCAAGAAGAATTTGCGTCTTTAATAAAAGAAATTCAAAAAGACAATGACCCCGCAAAGAGAAGTTATTTTGCAGACAAAACTTATATGGTTGGCGCTTTGGCGCGATTAAATAATCACGGTTATCAGTTAAATCGATATGCAAAAGAATTATTGAAAAAATCAGAATTGAAATTTCTTGTCTCGCCGAATAGCGGATTATGTTATAATCCTTTTTATAATATTTTGGCGCAGGCGATTGAGGTAGTGCACTGTTTTGAAGAAGCAATTAAAATTTTAAGTGAGTTGATTAAAGAAGATAAAATTGAAATCGTGGAAACAAAAACACAAAATAGAACAGGTGAGGGATTGGGAGCTTTTGAAGCACCGAGAGGGTTGTTGTTTTATGATGTTAAAATTAAAGAGGGAATTGTAGAAAAAGTGAATATTATTTCTCCAACTTGCCAAAATCTTGCAAATTTAGAAGCGGATTTGGAAGAATTTGAACATATGAATGGTTTTGATAATTTAAACACTGACGAACGTAAAGAAAAAATTAAAATGTTAATCAGGGCGTATGATCCGTGTGTAACATGCGCCGTTCATTGATATGCACGATATGCATTTGGCGGAGCAGATATTAAAAATTGTTCTGGAACACGCCGAGAAAAACAATTTTAAGCAGATTAAAAAAATCGAGCTGGAACTCGGTTCAATTTTAGAGCACGGAGAATACATTTCTCCAGAAAATTTGATTTTTAATTTTAAATTACTTTCTAAAAATACTTCCGCTGAAAATGCAGAATTAAATATTGAAAAAGTTTCCGGCGATGATTGGAAACTTGTTTCTATGGAGGGAGGTGAGTAGAAGTGTTCTTTAAAATTTATTTTAATGTGGTTCTAACAATTTTTTTGTGGCCGTTAAGAAAATCTTTTGCCGACATTGAATTTTTGCCCTCCAGTTGGAGGGTTTTTAAAATTAAAATGCCATTGCCGGTTTGGACGGCAAGATTTCCTTGATCTGTAAGGAATGTGTTGCCAATCCCTTTGATTTCCCCTTGAGTTCCCTCCATCGACGGATTATTCGAAGGGTTATCCATGGGGCTACCTAAAGAGTTCGAAGGGGATTCAATGTTTGCCTCTAATATTTTTAAAACCTTACCATTGAAATCCGTATAACTTTCCGGCCATTCTTGAAACGCCCGAATTTGACAATCAATTTTTTCCGCTGATTTGTTCCAATCAATTTTTCCATCTTCTTTTCTAATCAACTTGCAAAGAGTTGCCTGCGAATGGTCTTGTTCTTGTGGTTTGATTTTTCCATCAATATAATCCGGCAGAACTTTAATTAAAAGTTTTGCACCTAAATCAGAAAGTTGTTTTGATAATTCTGTATATGTCGGTTTATTGGAAATTGAAAATTGTAAATTAGAAATTATTTGACCATGATCCATTTCTGCGTCCATAATCATTAAACAAACCCCTGTTTCTTTTTCGCCATTTAATATAACTGATTGGATAGGGGATGCACCTCGATATTTTGGCAAAAGTGAGGGGTGAATGTTTAAAGCTTTATATTTTGGTATGTCCAAAATTTCTTGGGGAATAATTTGGCCAAAAGCAGTCAAGATTATTAAATCCGGATTCAAATTCTTAATTTTAGCCACCCATTCGGGTTTTCTGATTTTATCAGGCTGTAGAACCATTAATTTGGCCTCTGTAGCCCATTTTTTGACAGGAGAGGGGGAAAGTACCTGTTTTCTGCCAATGGGCTTATCAGGGGCTGTAACCACTGTTATTATCTCAAATTGATCTTTAAGAGAATCATAAAATTTACGAAAAATGCTTTCCGCAAATTCCGGCGTCCCCATTAAAATTGTTCTAATTTTATTTTGCATTGTCGCAGATTAAAATTCCGTTAAGATGATCGTTTTCGTGTTGAATTGCGCGTGCCAGTAAATTTTTTGCCTTTAATTTGAATTGTTTGCCTTTTTCGTCAATTGCTTTGATTTTTAATGATTTCGCACGTTTGATTGGCATAAATGTATTTGGCAGGCTCAAACAACCCTCTTCAATAATTTCTGTTTTTGATGATAATTTGATAATTTCAGGATTTATAAATACGCAATTTTTTGAATAATTGTTATCAATGACAAATAATTGTATATTTTTTCCAATTTGGCACGCGGATAGTCCAATGCCATTATCTTTTTTCATTGTTTCTTGCATATTTTCAATTAAATTCAAAATTTCCGCATTTATTTCTTTTACGGGTTCTGATTTTTTTCTTAAAACAGGATTATTTTTTCCGGTTTGGATTTCCAGTTTCATTTTTTTTATCTTTTTTATCTTTAGACAAATACATAAAAAGTTTTGCTCGAGATTCGATATCTTTCAATTGTTTCATTTCTGAAAATATTTGGTAAGCTCGGTTTTTACCGATTCTTTTTATTACGCCTAAATATAATGCAAATTTTTTTGGTTCATTGCAATATTCGCTAATGTCTTTGGCAATGGCATGTATTTCTGAATGTATGCCATGAATTGGTTTGGTTAGCATATTTTTATTTTATCACTTTTAAATGGTATAATAAAGATATGATCAAGAAAAGAATATTTATTGCCATTAATTTATCAAAGCAAATAAAAAAACAACTTTTTGATTGGGAGCTGAAATTAGAACAAGAATACAAATTAGGAGAATTTCGCGGGAAAAACATTAATTGGGTAATTAAAGATAATTTGCACATTACCTTGGTTTTTATCGGTTATGCCACAGATGATGAAATTTATGATATTGCTAAAAAAATGAAAAGTGTTGCTAAAAAACATCAACCATTTTTTATAAATTTAGAAAAAATTATTCTTGGCCCCGCATCATCAATAAACAGGCCGCTGAAATCAAAAAGAATGTTCTGGGTTGAAGGAGAAAAAAGCCAAGAATTGGCAAAATTACAGAATGATTTAGAGGGTGCATTAAACATGAATGATAATTATCAAAAAGAACTTTATGTTTTTAATCCGCATATTACTTTGGCAAGATTCAAATCATCCGAGGTTGTTAAAAGAATTAAAGAGCAGGGGATAGTTGATAAAAAAATAAGTTATCAGATTTCAGTAGACAATATTGAATTAATGCAATCAAATCTTAGTCGTCGTGGTCCGGAATATATAGTTTTAGAATCAATAGAATTAGGAAAATGAGCTTTGTTAGATATCTTATGGATGTTTGCGAGGTTCATAATTAATAAAACCATGTTTAACGAGGCGAAGGTTGAAATTTTTGGAATAAAATTTGATAATTTGACGATGGAAGAGGTGGTGGAAAGATTAGAAAAGTCTTTATTCGTCAGCAAGCAGAAATTCGTAGTTTTGCCGTATTCGGAATTTGTGGTTAGAGCGCAAAAAAATGAAGAATTCAGAAATATTTTGAATAGCGCAGATTTTTGTTTGTGCGAAGGAAAAGGATTGTATTTGATGGCAAAATTGATTGGAAAAAAATTGAAACAAAATATAAACGGAATAGAGTTAATTTATAATATTTGTAATAATTTCCAATTTTCAATTTCCAATTTTCAATCAAATTTCAATAATCAATTTTCAAAACCCAAGATATTTTTATTTGGCGGAACTGAAAACATTGTTAAAAAAACAGCGGAGAAATTAGGAAATAATGTTGTTGGGTTTGATCATGGATATCTGGAATATGACCCAGTAATTCAGAAAATAAACTTAATTGAACCAAATATTCTATTGGTTGGATTAGGAAGCCCGAAACAGGAAGAATTTATTTATGAAAATTTACATAAAATGCCGAGTATAAAATTAGCAATCGGCGTAGGGGGGGCATTTGATTTTATTTCCGGACAGGTTAAACGCGCTCCAAAATTTATGCAAAAAACAGGCACAGAATGGTTATGGAGATTAATTATACAGCCAAAAAGATTCAAAAGAATTTTTAAGGGGGTTGGCGGTTTGATTTGTTTAACTTTCAAAAATATGTTATGTTTATTAATTCGGTTTTAGTATACTAATTTTTAGTAAAATAAATTATGGCTTCTGTAAATAATTATAATAAAAAAATTGGAATTGATTGTCATGTACTGGATAAGACAAGAACCGGCGTAGCTCGTTATTTGTCGAATTTGTTGGGTTATTGGAAAAATGAAAAAAACACGGAATTTATTTTTTATTCAATGCAAAATGTTAAAAACCCGTTTAAAATTAAAAGTACTGCATTGTATTATAATTTTTCTTTGCCACGTAAGGCAAAAAAAGACAAAGTTGATATTTTATTTCTTCCGTTTTATATGCGCCCGTTTTTTTGTAGCGTTCCAACCGTTGTAGCAATACATGATATTTCTTATATTACACATCCTGAATGGTTTAATCTATATCATAGATTGGCTTATAAAATATTGGTTCGAAGAGCAGTTAAAAAATCAAAAGTAATTTTTGCTTGTTCGGAATATACTAAAAACGAAATTTTAAAATATTATTCTTCTTCTGCAAACATATATGTTGTTCCTCTTGCCGCAGACAAGAAATTCAATGCGATAAAAAACGAAAATAAAATTCAGACAATTAAAAATAAATACGGATTAAAAAATAAATATTTATTTTATGCTGGAACAATTTTTAATCGTAGGCATGTGTTGGAATTAATTGAAGCGTTTAAATTGATTTTAACGGAATTTCCCGACCGTCAATTGTTAATTAGCGGAAAAGATTTAACAAATCCACATCAAAATATCGATAAAATAATTGAAAACGTTCCTCAAATTAAAAAAATTAATTATGTTGATGAAGAAGATTTGATTTATTTGTATCAGGGAGCAGAAATTTTTATTTATCTTTCCGAATATGAGGGGTTTGGTTTGCCTCCCTTAGAAGCAATGGCTTGCGGAACGCCAGTTTTAACCACAAGAATGACTTCGTTAAACGAGGTTTTGGGTGATTATTCGATTGCAGTTGATAATCCGTACGATGTTAATGAAATTAAAGATAAAATAACAAAAATATTAAGTGATGAAAATTTAAGAAAAAATATGATTGAAAAAGGATTGCAGCGCGTTGAAAATTTTTCTTGGGAAAAAACAGCGCAAAAAACATATAAAATACTAATTTCTAATTATCCTGATGTCTGAATATTCTAAAAACAACACCGTATTTTGGATTTTGTTAGGAATTGAAATTTTAGCATTGGTTCTGGTTTGTTTGAATGTGTTACCAAGAGAATTGGTTTTAGTTTCTAATGCTATAGTGTTGTTTTATTTAATTGTCAGTCCGATAGAAGACGGATTATTTCTTTTTGTCGCTTCTATCCCTGTTTTGGTTGCTTTACCGATATCGGAAAGCTTTGATTCATTAAGTGTCGGCAGAATATTTATTTTGGTTTTATTTTTTAAGTGGTTGTTGTCTAAAAAACAAATTAAATTTCAACGAATAGAAATTTTATCGATTTTATTATTATTAACGATGACTCTTTCAATTATACCGGCAATAGACAAAATAGTAGCAATTAAAAAAATTATTTATTTGGTCAATTTAACCGCTTTAATTATAATTGTTAAAAGTACAATTAAAGATAATGTTGTTTTTAATAAAATAGGCAAGGCAATTTTAATTTCCGGAGGGATAGTATTTTTAATTGCGTTAATCCAATTGATTATTATTTATTTTTTTACACTCGGCGGATTTTGGGATTGGTGGGCTAATCATGTTTCTTATAATTTTTACGGAGAAAATTTAAAACAAATCGTTAAAACAAATAATGCTTGGTTTGCCTCATCGCCAAATAGTTCATCGGTATTAAGAATTTTTGGTTCGTTTACCGATCCACACAGCTTTTCTTTGTATTTATTATTAGTTATTCCTTTTATGATTGTTTATGCGATTCCATTTGTGCAAAATAAAATTCGAGAAGGAAAAATTTCAAAACAACAAATTATTTGGTTGATTTGGCTGGTTTCTAGTTTGTTTTTTGTTATTCTTTCAGGAACCAGAGGAATATGGTTTGGGATTGTTTTTGCGATTTTTGTTTGCATATATTTGTTTATTAAAAAAATGAATTCAAACTGTGTTGTTTCTGCCATTATGATAGTTTTAATAATTTTTATAATATTAATTCCGATCGTTTCTGCTTTTACAGCCATTCCGCAATTTAAAGAATCGGGAGGGAGCGATGCGAGTTTAATCATAAAAAGATTAGTATCAATACTTAATTTAGACGAAACATCCAATCAGGGGCGAGTATATATTTGGAAAAAATCTTTTGAAAGTTTTAAGAAATATCCGATATTGGGAATTGGTGCGGGAAATTTTCCGATTATATTGAAACAAGATATAGCGCTGGCAAAAGCCGGTTCTTCTGCACATAATTTATATTTGAATTTTTTAGTTGAAAACGGTATTTTTGCATTTATTTTGATTGTTTTGATTGTTTTAGAAATTTTATTAAATATTTTTACTGTTTTGAAAAAAAATTTGTCGCCGGATAAAAGAAAATTAATTACTGCAATATTTGTTTTTTTTGTGTGGATTTTTGGTTATAGTTTATTTGATATTGCGCTTTTGGACGAAAGAGTATTTTTATTATTTTTAACAATTTTGGGAATGATTTTGGCAATTGAAAGAAATCCCGAAGTTTTAAAATATGAATAAATTGGTTTCAATCATTGTTTTGACCTATAATTCGGAAAAATACATTAAAAACTGTCTGCAGTCTATTTTTAAGCAGACATACAAGAATATTGAATTGATTGTTATTGATAGTAATTCTGAGGATAAGAGTGTAGATTTAATAAGGGAAACTCTAAGGGAGTATAAGGGGGCGCAAAAGGTAATTTTAAGTGATAAAAATTTAGGATATGCAAAAGGAAATAATCTCGGAATCAAACAATCTAAAGGGGATTATGTCGTAATTTTGAATCCTGACATTGTTTTAGATAAAGATTTTATTCAAAAAATAATTGATACTTTTGAGAAAGATAAAAAAATCGGTTCGGTTCAGGCAAAAATTTTACAGCTTAATCATGGAATAAAAACAAACATTATTGATACTGTTGGATTCAAATTTTTAAAATCAGGAGAAATAAACGATTTAGGGCAAGGAAATGAAGATAAACAACAATACGATAATTTACAGCAAGTTTTTGGGACAAACGGAGTAGCGCCGGCGTATAGACGAATTGCTTTAGATAGTATAAAATTAAAAGAAGAATATTTTGATGAAGATTTTTTTTGTTATGTAGAAGATTTTGATTTGGCATGGAGATTAAATTTACAAAATTGGCTATGTGTTTTTGAATCCAAGGCAATTGTTTGGCACGATAGAACAAGTTCAAAATCAATCAGTGGGGGATGGAAAGAGTTTAGGCAAACCAGGAAGTCGCAATCGTTATGGCTACGAAGAATCAGTTGGCGTAATATGTGGTTGACATATATTAAAAATCTTTCGTTGAAATTATTTTTTCATCCGCAATTCATAAAACGTCAAATTAAATTCGTTGTTTATCTTTTATTTTTTGAGCCGCGAGTTTTATTCGCAAAATTTGAAATTATAAAATTTTTGCCAAAAATGTTAAAAAAGAGAAAATTAATGCAAAAAAAATTATGTTAGACTCAATTACTCCTCCGAAAGGATTTAAAAAAATATTCAGAAGGCACGATAAGAAACAAAATGATCGATTTGAAACAAAAATTTCTAAAAAAATCAATAAAAAGAAATTAATTATTTGGATTGTAATTATCGTTATTTTGCTTGTTCCGGCCTTTTATTTGTTTAAAACCGGGTCTGCTTTTTCTAAAATTATTACGATTAAAAATATCGCTTGGGAGAAAATTTTTGGTAAATTGCCGAGTTCGGAATATACTCCGCTTAAAGATGAAAACAGAATTAATTTTTTGCTTTTAGGCATAAGAGGGGACAATGATCCTAACGCCGGAGCATGGCTTACTGATGCGATTATGATTGTGAGTATGGAAAAAAATACAGGAAAAATCGCATTAATTTCTGTTCCGCGGGATTTATATCTGCAAATGCCAGGAGAGGCAATTTATGAAAAAATTAATACTGTTTATGCGATTGGAAATAAAAAGTATGACAGCGGGTTAGATTATGCAAAAAAAACATTGGCGTATTTGACTGGAATTTATATTGATTATGCTATAGAAGTAAATTTTGATGCTTTTAAAGATATCGTAGAAATTTTAGGAGGCATAAAAGTTAATTTAGAAAAAGCATTTATAGAAAGTAATCAATGGGGGTGCGACGCAATGGGTAAAAATTGTATGGTATTTAAAATTGATGCTGGAGAGCAAAATTTAAACGGGGAAAGCGCGTTATTGTATGTGCGTTCAAGATTTTCCAGTAGCGATTTTGACCGCATCAGAAGACAACAGCAGGTGATGATAGCTTTAAAAGATAAAATTTTATCGTTGGGAATATTGGCAGATCCGTTAAAGGTGAGTGGAATTATTGATGTATTGTCGAAAAATATTGTAACCGATGTTAGTCCATGGCAGATTCCGGAATTAATTATTTTGGCAGGTAAAGCAAAAACCGACAATATTACCAGAAAAGTTTTTGAGAATTCTTCGGAAGGGATGCTTTATGAATCAAAAATTAATGGAATGTATGTTCTTTTGCCTACAGATGCAACCTTTAATAATATTCGAGAAGCGTGTCAAAATATTTTTAAACAAAATTAAATAAAAATGAAGCTTTCCATTATTATTACTCATCATTTGACTTCAAAATTGCTGGATCTTTGCATAAATTCAATTAATAAAACAATTGGAGGATTAAAGCATGAAATTATTGTGGTAAACAGTGAATCAAAAGAGAAAGACGAGGAATTTATTAAAGACAAATGGCAAGAAATAGAAATTATTTCTTTTAAAAAAAATACCGGATATTCAAAATTAGTGAATACAGGCATTAAAAAAGCGACAGGGGACTTTATTTTGCTTTTAAATGCGGATATAATAGTTTTAGAAAATACAATATTAGAAATGATAAATTATCTGGAAGAACATGAAAATGTCGGAATCGTCGCTCCAAAATTAGAAGATTATATCGGAAATTTGCAGATTTCCTGTTTCAGCGATCCGATTCCCAGTATTATTCTTGCACGGCGTACATTTTGGGGGAAAACCAAAAAAGGCAAAAAATTATTAGAAAAAATTTCAGTTTTACACGATAATAATTTAGCAAAAGAAGTTGATTGGGTTCAGGGTTCGGCAATGATGTTTAAAAAAGACATAATCGATAAAGTTGGGTTTTGGGATGAAAGATTTTTCATGTATTTTGAGGATAGTGATTGGTGTAGAAGGGTAAGAAAAAAAGGATATAAGGTTATTTATTTGCCGACAGCAAAAATGGTGCATTATTACCACAGAAGCAGCAAAAAATTTGGAGTTTTGGGAGATTTAATTTTTAACAAATATGCGCGTATTCATATCCTTAGCGCAATAAAGTATTTTAAAAAATATGGTTTTAAATAAAAGAAAAATTGTACGTATAATTATTATAGTGGTTTTAGCCGTGATATTGTTTGGCGGAGGATTTGTAATTGGTAAAAAATCAGTTGATAATGTGCAAATTGCCAATAGAGTATTTTTTAATAGAGAGTTAGGAAAGCCGGAACCGATTGATTTTAGTTTGTTTTGGCAAGTACTTGATACAATTGAAGATAAATATGTTGATAATTCAAAAATAAACTATAAGGAAATGTTATATGGCGCAATATCCGGAATGGTTGATTCGTTAGGAGACGATTATACTGTTTTTATGAGACCGGATAAAACCGAAACATTTATAAAAAGTGTTAGCGGAGACGATAGTTTCGAAGGGGTAGGCATGGAAATAGGAGTAAAAAATAAAATTTTAACGGTTATTTCTCCGATTGAAGGAACTCCGGCGCATAAAGCAGGAATACAGGCAGGAGATTTAATTCTTAAAATAGACGAAAAAGAAACTGACGGAATGACATCAGAAGAAGCTGTAGGATTGATTCGAGGAAAAAAGGGAACAGAAGTTATTTTAACTATAAATAGAAATGGTTTTAATGAGCCTAAAAAATTTACTTTAGTAAGAGATACAATTCAGGTGCCAGTTATTAAATGGGAATTGAAAAATAGCGATATTGCTTATATTAAAATTTATCAATTTACCGCCAATCTTCCGGCAAAATTTAAAAGCATTGTTGCGGAAATTTTAAAAAGTAATGCAAAAAAAATAATTATTGATGTTAGAAATAATCCCGGAGGATATCTTGATTCTGCAGTCGAAATTTCCGGTTGGTTTTTACCTAAAGATTCGGTTGTTGTAAAAGAGGAATTCAAAAATGGAGAAGGATATGAATATAAAAGTAACGGATATAAAGCAATACAAGATTTTCCGGTGATTATATTGATTAATAAAGGATCTGCATCGGCATCAGAAATTATGGCTGGAGCACTTAGGGATATTGAAGGAATAAAATTAGTTGGAGAAAAAACTTTTGGCAAGGGTTCTGTTCAACAAATGGAAACATTTAAAGACGAATCATCGTTAAAAGTTACTATTGCAAAGTGGTTGACTCCTTCTGGGGTATCAATTAACGAAGAGGGACTATCTCCGGATTACGAAATTGAATTAACTGAAAACGATTATAATAATAATTATGATTCGCAATTAGATAAAGCAATTGAATTGTTGAATAAATAATTTATGAAAATAATTCTATTAAAAGATGTTGTTGGATTAGGTAAAAAGGGGGAGATAAAAGATGCGGCTGACGGGCACGCAAAAAACTTTTTAATTCCTCGTAAATTAGCAAAAGTTGCTACCGATAAAGCTATTAAAGAATTAGAACAAGAGAAAGCAATGGAAGCGCAAAAAGCAGAACAAGAATTGCAATATGTTGAAGAAATGGTTTCGCAGATTGATGGATTAGAAATTGAAATTCCGGCTAAAATGGATGAAACAGGAAAACTTTATGGTTCAATTAATGATCAGAAAGTCAGTCAAATATTTAAAGATAAAGGATTCAATATAAAAAAGAATCAAATTAAAATTCTCCAACCCATTAAAGACGTTGGAGAATATCCAATAACAATTACTTTTGATCACGGATTAGAAGCAGAAATAAAATTGATAATTATTGATGAGTCTTTGAACAAAAATTAATTCTATAAAAGAATTAAACAACATCAACAGTTTTAAAAAGTTTTCTTTTGCCGTTAAATCCTGTTTTGGCGGTTGTTTTGAATTTGACTATTCCTGATTTAAGCGCGTAAAGAGTATCGTCTTTTCCTTTTTTAACATTTTTTCCGGCAATAAATCTAGTTCCGCGTTGACGAATAATAATATTGCCGGTTTGAGCTTTTTGTCCCTGGTAGAGTTTTACGCCTAAATATTTTGGTCGCGAGTCTCGTCCTAATTTAGTTGATCCCGCGGACTTGGTTGTTGACATATATTTTACAGATTTACAAATTAATTATAGATTATAGATATACAAATGTTAGCAAAATTAAAAGAATTTGTCAAAAGAAACAACCATGACATTTTTATTGTTATGGTTATTATTTTAATTGCACTTATATTTTTTGGTCTTGGCCGTCTTTCTGTATTTTCTTCAAACTTGCCTTAATGACAGTATATTTTTTATCCTCTTTTTTTGCCTGATGAATCTGGTCTTGGATGGACCGGGGTAAAGTCTTGATGATTTGTTCCAGTTTTTTGAGATCATAACCGCCAGTACGGATTTGGTTTAAACGAGTAATAAATCCAGCATCGCCAAAAATTCTTTCTATTTTTTCATTGTTTAAGTATCTTTCAATGATTTCTTTTAATTCATTGATTTTTTTGTTGTTTTGGGTGTTGTTTTCTTTTAATGCCAAATATTCGTTAACCACTTTTTTTGCCTGCTCGTCGTCAATAGAAAATTCTTTTTTATAGAGATGTTTCCACATTGAGCAGATTTTTTTGTATCCGCACCAATCACACAAGACAGAGGGAAGAGGTTCAAATTTGCTGGCCTCTATTTCTTTTAATTTTTTCCAAACGTGTTCTTGAATTTTATTTAATTGTTCTTGTGTTCTGTGCGTGGAAATTGTTTCTTGGTGTTTTAAATAATATAAAGTTAATTTAATGTTTTCAATTCCTTTTTCTGCAAATTGAGGCCAGCGGTTGATTACACCTAAGCAATAAAGGGACATTTGCATACTGTTATGGATATCTTCCTGTGAGGGAAGTTTTTTTGTTGTTTTATAGTCAACAACTTCTATTCCTTCTTTGGTTTTATCAACGCGGTCAATAATACCAGTTAAAAGGCATTTTTCTTTTTTGTTTTGCGGATTTTCAAGCATAACTTCAAATCTGGTCTCGGTTCCAAGTACGGAAAAATTATCTTTGATTTTTAAATAATTTTCATAATAATTTTTCAGAATTTTTATTGCTTCGGAAAAATAAATCATATCTTCATCTTCAGAAAAAACAGATTCATTTTTGGGCCAAATTTCTTTAAATTTATTCAGCAATTCGTCGGAAGTAGGGGATACCGGCGTTTGTTTATGGAACCATTCGAGTGCTTTATGTAAAACGCTGCCAAAAACCGCTTCTTTGGTTTTTAGAGTTTTAATTTTATCAACAACCTGATATTTATACTTAAGCGGACACTGTTTAAAAGTGTCTAGTGCCGAGTATGAAATTCTTAATATTTTTTGTTCCATAGATTAATCATACAATAAATTTAAATAAGGAAAAACCCTGACGTGAAAGGTCGGGACAGGCAAAAAAAAGAGAGATTATTTTCTCTATTTTATAATGCTACCCAATTTTGGACTCGCAAGGTAATTAAATTATATGCGGTATGGTCTGTAACGTTACCATTTGTTCTTTCTGCCATTGTACCATAATTAATAATTATTCCTTTAATTTTTTTCCACTATGAAATTGGCGGTGGATGTCGCGGAGATGCTTGTTGGTGACGTGAGTGTAAATTTGAGTTGTGGCAACGCTTTGGTGGCCGAGAATTTCTTGAACAGTTCTTAAATCAGCTCCTTGATTTAATAAATCCGTTGCCAATGTGTGTCTTAGAACATGCGGAGTAACTTTAATTGGTAATCCTGCAATATGCGAATATTTTTCAACCATGCGTTCAATAGAACGCACAGTGAGTCGGGCAGGGGATATATCATTTTCTTTTTTTGCCCGATAATTGATAAATAATGCTTTATCATCATCGTTTCTTGTGTCCAAGTATTTTTTTAGCCATCTTACAGCGCGGTCAGAAAAATAAACAGTTCTTACGTGTCCGCCCTTTCCAGTAATGCTTAATTCAATATCTTTGGTGTCGGGTTTTATTTTAAATTGGTTTCTGTCTAATGCAACTAATTCTGCAATACGCAAGCCAGTAGAGAAGAGGATTTCCAAAATTGCGCGATCCCGTAGCCCAATATTGTGCGACGTAGTAGGTGTGAGCAATAATTTTTCCACCTGGTCTAAGGTCAGGAATTTTACGGTTTGTTCGCTTTTTTCACGTTTTGTAAGTTTTATTTTTTCCATAGGCAATGAATCAATATCTCTATCGGTAAAAAAAGTTAATAAATTTCTTAGTGCAATCAAATAAAAATTTTGTGTTTTTTTGCTTAATGTCTTGGTGCTGGTTTCGGAAATAGGTGAGCGTGCCAAAAAGATGCGGTACTGCCAAACATGTTCCGGGGTCAGTTCGTGAGGCTTTAAATTTTCGCTTTTGGTTGACCTGAGCCAGTTGGCGAACTTATGAAGGTAGCGGGAATAGTTTTCTTGGGTTTTGGACGCAGCCCCGCGCTCAATTTCAAGATATTCAAGAAAGTCGGTAATATGTTTTAATATTGGTAAATTAGATTTTTGCATAAAAGTTTTATAAATTATAAAAAATAAAAGGGAAAAATAAGGGGAACAACAAATCTCAAATGGTAACAGAGGGGGAGTGGTCTCTAAGAAAATGTCTCTATAGAACGTCGCTTAACTATGATTGTCCGACGTTATTAATATGTATAATAAAGCCTCTTTGGCCTCTCTCCTCTATTGATATTATATAAATATATTTTATTATTAAATAAATTTATTGTAAATATTTTTGCGGATCTAAGTGCGCGCCAATCGGCACTGTGCCATACCATACTTTTTGTACTTGAATTGATTCTGAAGTGTAAACCCCGAAATGTAGGTGCGCTCCGGTTGAATAACCTGTACTCCCCTCATATCCGATAACGTCCCCTCTTTCTACTGAATCACCCGCCTTAAATGATCCGTAGTTTGATAAGTGTCCATATAAAGTAGTTAATTTGTTGTCATGTTCTATAAGAACCCATTTGCCATAAGCATATTTACCACAATTTCCTATTGCCAGAATTTTTCCCCCTCTTGCCGCTTTTATCGGTGTTCCATATTTTGTGGATATGTCTATGCCGTTATGGAACCCGCTTTTATACATTTTTTTACTAAAGGCGGTATAACCATATCCTTGGGTTAAAATCCCTTCCAGCGGCCAACTAAGGGCACCAGGACGCGCCTCGGGCGTGGAACTGGGATCTAATGTGGCCTTTATCTTATCTTCCAGATCAAATATTTGTTGTTCAATTTCTTGTTGTTTTCTGAGCGTATCATTAAGCAATGTTTGATATTGTTTTTCTTGGCCCTTGGTTTGGGTTAATAAATAATTTTTTTCTGTTTTTTCTTGATCAACTGCGCCCTTTTGTCCTATGAGTTGATTATTTAGTGTTGTTAGTTGTGATTTTTGATATTCGGCTTGAGATTTACTTTTTTCCATTTCTTGTTTGATAGTTGAAAGTTCGGTAATGGTTTTTTGAATATTTTCTTGAAGCAATTCGATGTTGTGTAATTGGTTTATAAAGTCAGAAAGGCTGTTTTGGGTTAAAATTATTTCTAGTAAAGACTCTTTGTCATATTCTGCCAAAGTACGTATAATATTTGCTATTTCTGTTCGTTTTTTGTCTATTTCGTCTTCTTTTTGTTGAATGTCAAGTTTCAACTCTTCGATTGTTAATGTTGTTGAAGATATTTTAGCATTAGTAATAGAAATATCATTTTGTAAATTCTTAATTTTGCTGGCGATTATCGCAAGTTGATTATTAAGAGTATTTTTTTGCGATTGCGCGTTTTGCAATTCTTTTTGGTATTGTGTCGCTTGTGCTTCAAGTTGTTTTATTTCCGCTTCTTTTTGGTTTATTTGTTTTTGTAAATCATCAATTAAACTGGCCGAACAAGTATTCGGCAAAATACAAAATACAAAATACAAAATACAAGGTATAAGAATTAGTTTTTTCATTTTAGCCTATTAATTGCTTTTTGAATTCGTTTTAATGTTTCGGTCTTCCCTAATATTTCCGCAATTTCAAACGGACCTGGTGATTTTTCTTTTCCGCTTAATGCGACACGCATCGGCCACAATAATTGTCCGCGGTCTATTTTTCCTTCTGAATTTATAAATTTTTCTGCTTCCGGCATTAGAATTTGTTTTAACTTTTCAGCTCCAAAACTCCCATCTTTAACGTCGCACAATATTGAGTATGTTTTATTTAATGATTCTAATGTTTTTTCTTTTGGGGCATCTTTCTCTCCGGGCCTTTGGCCTCGTAGAGCCGGAGGCCATGTCAATAAATCCTTATTATAGTCCAATTCTTTAAAAAAGAAATCGCTACTCTCTCCTATATCCGATAGTTTATTCATTCTTGGTTGTTCTAATTTGATTATTTTTTCAATTGTTTTTTCATTTAAATCAGAATCTTTTGGTAAATATGGCAAACATAGTTTAGTTAATTCTTTTATCGGTATTTGTTTGATGTATTGGCTATTGATCCAATCTAATTTATCAATATCTAAAATTGCTGGATTTTTATGTACTTTGTTCCAATTAAACATTTTAATCAAATCATTTAAACTTAAAATTTCTTTTTCCTTGTCTTTAACGCTTAAAATTGTCAGTCCGATAAAATTAATCAGCGCTTCGGGTAAATATCCGTTTTCCAAAAAACTTTCTACTGCGACGTCGCCTTTTCTTTTGCTTAATTTTCCGCCATTTTTATTTAGCATTAAAGACAGATGAATAAAAATCGGCGGTTTCCAGTTTAAATATTTATATAATAAAAGATGTTTGGGTGTTGAAGAAATCCACTCCTCTCCTCTCATTGCGTGTGATATTTTCATCAAATGATCGTCAATAACAACTGCAAAATGATAAGTTGGAAATCCATCGGATTTGATTAAAATTTGATCGTCAATTAAATCAGTTTTAAATTCAATTTCTCCGTGAAGCAGGTCGTGAAATTTAATGGTCTCCCCTGCTGGCACTTTCATTCTAATTGTATATGGAGCTTTATTTTTTAAATTTTCTTCAATTGTTTTTTTATCTAAATTTCGGCAGTGCTGGTCATACATCGGCGCCTGCTTGTTGGCAATTTGTTCTTCGCGCATTTTTTCTAAACGTTCTTTGGTGCAAAAACAATAATATGCTTTTTCTTCTTTTAATAATTGTTCGGCATGTTTATTGTAAATATCAAGTCGTTTTGATTGATAAAACGGACCTTCATCAAATTTAATTTTGAAAGTTTTTAAAGTTTTAAGCAAGGATTCAATTGCGCCTTCGGTAAATCTTTCTTGGTCAGTATCTTCAATGCGTAAAATAAAATCACCTTTTTCTTTTTTAGAAAAAAGGTAATCTAACAAGACAGTGCGCAAACTGCCAATATGTAAAAATCCCGTTGGCGACGGCGCAAAACGAACCCTAACTTTAGAGTTTTTAAACATACATGGTATATTATATCCTTTCTATAAAATTAGGGCAAGCAAAAATATAAAAATCAAGAAATAAGAGCCAATTTTAAAACCGCTCTTTTGGAACGGTTTTTATAAATTATATTTTGTATTATTTATTGTTTTGGTGTAAATTTTAGGATTTCGTCTCTGATTAACTCTGCGGTTTGGGGATTGTAGAAGGATTTGGCTTTTTGCGACATTTCAGACATTTTTTGCGGATTGGATAATAAGTTTGAGATTTGCTCTATTAACATATTTGGTGTTAAATTTTCTTGTTCTAAAACAATTGCATCACTTATTTTTTTGTATTCATATGCGTTCTCTTTTTGGTGGTCCTGTGCCGCGTTTGGCAATGGAATTAAAATACTTGGCTTTCCTAACGCTGCAATTTCAAATATTCCTCCTGCTCCGGCACGGTTAACAATCAAATCCGCCAACGTATAAGCATGTTTTTGTTGTTCGGTGTTTAGAAATGGATATAAATGATATTCTGGAGACTTAATTGTGTCTTTTTCTAATTCCTTAAAATTATTTTCTCCGCAGGCATGAATTATCTCTGTAATTTCCAATAATTTCGGTAGATTTACTGTAACGGTTTCGTTTATTTTTTGCGCTCCTTGCGACCCTCCAAGAATTAAAGTTATCGGTTTATTTATCCCGAACGTAGTCGAGGGGGTTGAAACAATATTAAACATTTTTCTGCCTTCTTCTTTATTTCCATTTAATAATTCTTGTCTGATTGGATTGCCGATTACAATAATTTTTTCTTGTTGTTTTGGTTTAAAATATTTTTTTGCATTCTCAAATGATAAAATAATTTTTTTGGCAAATTTGGCTGTTTTTTTTGTAACTCTTCCGGGCACTGCATCGGAATCGTGAATAATAATTGGAATTCTATACAAACGCGCAGCAAATAAAACTGGAAAAGCGCCGTATCCGCCTTTAGAAAAAACAACGTCAGGAATCCAGATGAAAAGATAAAACAATGATTGAAAAAATCCAACGATTGTTTTGGTAATTTCAATTAATATTAATGGATTGAAAAATCTGTACAATTTACCCGCCAAAATAAACCTTGTTTTAATATCTTTTAAGTTTTCTTTAATAAAATCATCAGGTCCGAGATATTGAAATTCCGGATTATTATTAAATGTTTCCTTTATGGCAGTGATGGGGAAAATGTGCCCACCCGTTCCGCCTCCAGTAAATAAAATTCTCATATGATTAAATTTTCAATTTCTAATTTTCAATTTTCATTGAATGTTTCATTGATTCATTGAAAATTGATTGTAAATTGTAAATCGATAATTGTAAATTAATTTGCGTGTTTAGCTATATTTACCAATATTCCCGCAGCCACAAGATTAATAATTAACGCCGAACTTCCGTAGCTTACAAATGGCAAAGGAATTCCGGTTAAAGGAATTAATCCCGTAATCGCTCCAATATTAATCAATGTTTGAAATCCGAACCAAACAACAATTCCGCATGTCAATAATTTTCCGAAATCATTATTACTTTTTTGCGCTATTTTAAATCCTTCTAAAATAAATAGAGCCATTAAAATTATAAAAATCAAACATCCGATAAATCCGATTTCCTCCGCCATAATTGCAAATATAGAATCACTCATTGCTTCAGGCAGATAATTATATTTTTGAATACTGTGACCCAATCCTCTGCCGGTTAATCCGCCGGAACCGATTGCTACAAGCGCTTGATTTATTTGATAACTAATGCCTTGCGGATCAAGAGACGGATTTAAAAATGTCATTATTCTTTGTATGCGATGCGGGAAAAATTTAATTAAAGCAAGAAATCCTAAAATATAAACAAAAGCAACAATAACAATATTCAATAATTTCGTTCCACTTAAAAAATACATTACAAAACCGATAATCGCGATTAAACTTAATGTGCCGACGTCATTTTGTAAAGCAATCAATCCTCCTGAAATAGCGATAATTGTTAAAAATGGCAAGAGCGTAGTTAATTTATTGGTTGAAGAATAATTTTTGCCGTTTTTACTGAAAAAGGCGGCCAAATATATTATTAATCCGAGTTTTAAGAGTTCTGATGGTTGAAAAGTGATTGGTCCGAGACTTAGCCATCTTTGCGCTCCTCCGTACTTCATTCCCAACGAGGGTACAAAAACCAAAACACAGAGAGTTAATGAAATGAAAAAAAATAAAAGAGAAAATTTTTTGAATATTTTATAATTTATTTTTGAAGCAATAAAGAAGCAAATTATTCCCAGTAACCCGCCATATAATAATTGGTGAAAAAAATAATAATACGGTTTTCCGGTTTGTTCTTGAGAAATTACAGTCGAAGCATTAAAAAGTATTCCTAATCCGAAAATTAATAAAAAGAAAATTAATATAATTAATCTTTTGTGCGACTTTTTTTTCTTCATATTCTTTTTAAAACCTGTCCTGTTTTTTTTCCGGTAATTTGTTCGTTTTCAACAGCCAATTCGCCGTTAACGATAACATATTTTATTCCCGTTGGAAATTGATAAGGATTTTCAAATGTTCCTTTGTCTGAAATTTCATTCGGATTGATTAATACTAAATCTGCCCAATAGTCTTTTTTAATCAGTCCCCTGTTTTTTAATCCGATTTTTTTTGCCGGACCATGGGTTATTTTATAAATTGCTTCTTCCCAGCTAAGTAAATGTTCTTTTTCAACATATTTACTTAAAAATCTCGGAAAAGCGCCAAAACACCTAGGATGTACCAAGTCATTTTTTTTCCGATAATAATCAATGTTGTAACCAGCACTATCGGATGCGACAAAACTTAATTTATGAGTTAATCCGGCTTTAATATTTTCTTCGCTTAAAGTATTCAAAAAAATATTAACTCTTCCCTCTGAAATTAAGAGTAAATTAATAATTGCTTCTTCTACACTTACTTCTTGCGCTTTGGCGATCTCTGTAATTTTTTTTCCAATAAAAGCACGGTTGATTGGTGATGTGGCAATGGTTATATTGCCGTATTCATAAGATTTTTTTTCTTGCATTTCTCTAATAACTTTTTCTTTGATTGAGGCATCTCTTAATCTTTTTAATAATTGTGTTTTTCCTCCCTCGGCGACCCAATCGGGCAAAAGAATATATAGGACCGAACCAGTCACTGTATAAGGATAAACATCAAAATTAATATTGGCTTTGGTTTTTTCAATCATTTCAATTGCTTTTTTCATGTTTGGCCAGTGATTTTCACCCATTGCTTTTAAATGTGAGATTTCGGTATTTACTCCGGTTTTTTTGGCAATTTCAATTGTTTCTTCTATCGCTGGAATTAGTTCTTCTGCTTCGCCTCTGATATGGCTTGTGTAAAGTCCGTTAAAGGCTTTTACTGTTTTTGCCAGTTCAATTATTTCTTTAGTTGTTGACATTTTGGCATGACTATAAGCTAATCCTGTAGAAAATCCAAATGCACCTTGTTTCATTGCGGTTTTTAACATCTCTATGATTATTTTCAATTCTTTTGGTTTGAGTTCTCTGAATTCGTCTTTTATCAATCCTCTTCTTAATGTTGAATGTCCAACCAAACTAGCGAAATTAACTCCAATTTTTATTTTCTTTAATGAATCTATAAATTCTTGAAATGTTAGCCAGTTTAAATTTATTTGTTCCGGATCAGTCCATTTTTGTATGGCCTTTAATCCATCTTCAGAGATTAAAGGAGCCAAAGATGAACCACAATTTCCTCCCAAAATTGTGGTTATTCCTTGGCGCAATAAACTATCTTGATTAGAAATTGTAAAAAGGGTTAAAAATGTGTCAGAATGATTATTCAAATCAATAAATCCGGGAGTTAAATACATATCTTTAGCAAAAATAACCTTTTTGCCCTTTTTGGCATTAATGTTTTTATCGATTTTATCTATTTTGCCATCACATATTCCGACATCAGCTCGATATTTGGCACTATTGCTTCCATCAATTATAATTGCATCTTTTATTAAAATGTCATACATACAATAATTATTCGAATGATACGAATCTGTGTCCGAATCAACGAATATTTTATTTTATTAAATTAGAATCAATAAAAAATAAAATTAAACCGATAACAGTCATTACTCCGGAAATAATCCAAAAACGCATTGTAACTTTCGTTTCTGGCCATCCTTTTGCTTCAAAGTGGTGGTGAATCGGTGTTGATAAAAATATTTTTTTATGGCGGATTTTTTTAGAAATAACTTGTACAATAACGGATAGCGATTCAATTAACAGAATAAATCCAATTAATGGTAGAAAAAATAAAGTATTAGTAAGCATAGCAATAACTCCCAGCGTAATTCCTAATGCCATAACGCCAGTATCGCCCATAAAAAATCTGGCAGGATGAATGTTGAACCAAAGAAACGCTAAAAGCGCTCCTACGATTGCTCCGCATAAAGTCGCCAATTCTATTCTTCCTTGTTGAAAACAAATAACTCCATAAGCAGCGAATGCAGATAAAAGAACTCCTCCGGATAAACCATCTAATCCATCAGTCTCGTTAGCAGAAAACGCAGATGCTACAATGGCAAAAATGAAAATTGGAATATACCAAATCCCGATATTAAAATCTCCAATAAAGGGAATATGCAATAAATCCCAATCAAGTTTGAAATAAAACCAATAAGCAGCAACGCAAGCAATTGCCGTATAAACAATAATTCGTTCGCGCATTAACAGTCCTTTTCCGGTTTTGCCCATTCTGCTTATGCCCATAAAATCATCAATTAAGCCGATTAATGCGGCAAAAAACATAACTCCCAAAGGTAATAAAGTTTGTTTTCTGCTTAAAAAATTGTAATCCGAAAAAATAGTATCTGGTCCGAAAATTTTAGTTAAAATTAGAATAATAATTGCAAGTCCGATAACTGTAACCCAAATTAAAATTCCTCCCATTGTCGGAGTGTTTTCTTTTTTTTTGTGCAATGCGGTAAAAACCGGAGTCGTGCCTTCGTCCCTGATCCCTTTGCCTAGTTTGTATTTATACAAGAAATGAGTAAGAATCGGAGTTGAAAAAAGCGCAATTACAAAAGCAACTGCGGCGATGATTAAAATTTTTATTATTGGAAAAATATCTACTTCCATATCCATGCAGTTTGCGTCCAATCAATGAGTTTTTCGGTGTCATTTTCTCTTTGAGTTGAACCCAAAATTACTGTAATTAAATAATTATTATCTATGATATTTGAAATCGTCATTAAACATCCGCCAGCCTCTTCGGTGTATCCTGTTTTACCGCCGATTAATTGAGGAATTTTTCCCAACAATTTATTGGTGTTAGTAATTTTATGAATAATATTTTTATTTATAGAATAAACTGTGGCTTCGGATGTTTTTAAAATTTCCGCGAGCAAAGGAGAATTGAAAGCATATTCGGCAATAACCGCTATTTCAGAAACGGTTGATTGATTATAAGAGTCAAGGCCAACCGGTTCTTTAAATGTTGTGTTGAATAATCCTAATTCTTTTGCCTTATCGTTCATCAGTGTAATAAAATTTTCATAGGACATTTTTGGATTGTCTTGAGCCAATGACATTGCCGCATCATTTGAAGATTCAACAAGCATAATGTACAATAGATCCTTAATTTTTAATTCTTCTTCGGCAATCAGTCCCCCGCTGTTTCCATCTATAAGCACTGAATTTTCAGAAACTTTAATGATTTGTTCCGAATCATAGTTTTCGATTACTACGATTGCGGTCATTAGTTTTGTTAAACTGGCAACAGGCAGTATTTTTCCGGTATTTTTTTGATATAAAATACTGTTTTTTTTGTCGTTTTTGAAATTTAAGACTATTGCCGATTTGGCGGAAATTTCCGGTTCATTTATTGCCCAATTTCGAATAGGTAAAAAACTATTTTCAATGTTATTAGCAATGGGAAGTTGAGAAATAATTTTATCTCCTTGTGTTTGATTGAGATTCGCCTGCATCGGCTGGTTATTTTTTTCAATCAATAGTAAAACCCACGCAATTGCGATTAATAGTAAAATTATCAATATTTGCAGATAATATTTTTTCAGCATTTATTTTTTAGTCTTTTTTTCCGCAAACTTTATACCTAATTCTTTAAGTTGTTCTTTGTCAATTTTGCTTGGCGAATTCATCATCAAATCTCTGCCGTCTCCTGCTTTGGGAAACGCAATCACCTCGCGAATGCTTGGTTCGTTATTTAAAATCATAATCAAACGGTCAATTCCTATGGCAATTCCTCCGTGTGGAGGTACGCCATAACTGAATGCTTCAAGCATATGTCCGAATTTTTCAATAACATCTTCGGTTTTATTACCCATTAATTCAAATATTGCTTGTAATATTTTCGGATTATGTTCTCTGATTGACCCTCCGCCAATTTCATATCCATTACACACAAAGTCATATTGATGCGCTAAAATTGTTGCCTGATTTTTGTTTAAATGTTTAATAAATTCTTTTTCGGGCAAATTATCGGGATTTTGCGCTTTAGTAAATGGATGATGGGTTGCGTCCCAACGTTTTTCAGTTTCTTTCCATTCAAATGCCGGAAAATCAATAACAAATCCAAATGCTAATTCATTTTTATTGTTTTTATCTTTTCTTAAATCCGGTTTATCGGAATTATATTTTTCCATTGCTTCTTTGTGGGTTAAGCGCGGAAATGGAATTTGCGAAATATGTTTTTCCGGGCAAATTTTAGCAACCATTTCAATGGTCATTTTTTCCATTAAATCTAAAATTTCATTTTGGGTTGGAAAACTCATTTCAACATCAAGCTGGGTAAATTCCGGTTGTCTGTCTCCTCGTGCATTTTCATCCCTGAAACATCGTGCAATTTGAAAATATTTTTCTATTCCACCCACCATTAATAATTGTTTGTATTGTTGCGGTGATTGCGGAAGTGCATAAAAAGTTTTGTGCCATAATCTTGACGGCACAACATAATCACGCGCTCCTTCAGGAGTTGATTTGGTTAAAATTGGTGTTTCTATTTCTAAAAATTCTTTATCGGACAAAAAATTTCTGATAAATTGAATAACATTATGTCTCAAAATTAAATTATTTTTTACTCTTTCTCTGCGGACATCAAGATATCTGTATTTTAAGCGAAGTTCTTCATTAATTTCATAGCCGTTAGTGTCAACAGCAAATGGAGGTGTTTCTGCTTTATTGATGATTTCTAGTTTTTTCGCCTGCATTTCCACTGTTCCTGTGGGAATATTTTTATTTACCATTTTTTCCGGTCGGGCATTAATTGTTCCTTCAATTGCAATAACCCATTCATTTCTTAACTCTTTAGCAATTTCAGCGTCGGCAAATACAACTTGCAAAACTCCTGATCTGTCGCGTAAATCAATAAAAATAATCTTGCCGTGGTCTCGGCGATTATGCACCCATCCGGCAACTTTTATTTTCTCCCCTATTTTATTTATTGTTTCATTAATATTAGTCCGTTCCATGCCCCGTAGTAGATTTCTTATTAATTAAAATTAATATTGCCGCTCCGCAGCAGTGAGAAATTCACTACGGAGCACATCTTTTATTTTATCATAAATATTTAAAAAATAAAATAAAATCCCCCGCAACTGCGGGGGTTTTTATTCAATGCTTAAAATTTTATAATGAATTTTACCGTTTGGGGTTTGGACAATTGCTTCATCTCCCTTTTTTTTACCTAAGAATGCCCTACCCAATGGCGATTCATTTGATATCATTCCTTGCGAAGGATTAGCCTCTTCCGACCCCACCAGCACAAATTCTTTTTTGGTTTCGCTGTTTTTTATAACAATTCTGCATCCGACTTCAACTTTATCGTATTTGTGTTTTTTGTTAACAATAACTGCTTCGTTTAATAATTGTTCAATTTCTCTTATTTTTCCTTCATTGAATGCTTGCGCTTCTTTCGCTTCTGTATATTCGGCACTTTCTGAAATATCTCCTCTTTCTTGGGCTTCTTTGATTTGTTTGGAAATTTCTTTTTTATTTTCTTTTAATTCCTTCAGTGTTTCATGAAGTTCTTTGAATTTTTCTTGGCTGATATATTTCATGATATTTATAAAACTGCAAAGCCATTCGAAATGGCGTGCAGACATTAATAATTTTTTTATTATTATTTAATAATACCGTAAATAAAACCTTTGTCAATCTTTTCAAATGTGTTTGAGAGCAAAATTTTACTTTGTGAAATACCAATTTAATGTTTCTTTGGCAACAGCGACTGACATTCCCCCTATTTCTGCGCCGTTTTCAATAAGTACTACAATGACAATTTCCGGATTTTCATAAGGTGCAAAAGCCGTAAACCACGAATGCGCATAGGTTTTATTTTTGAATGTTTCTGCTGTTCCGGTTTTTCCCGCAACATGCACGGATAAATTATTCAATGATGTTGCGCTTCCAGAAACAATGGTTTCTCTCATGCCCTGTTTTACAATGTCAAAATATTCTTGTTTAATTGAAATTTTTCTGATTATTTCTGGTTTTGAATTTTGAAGTAATTGAGGTTCATATAAAGTTCCATTATTGGCAATAGCCGAAATAGCTAAAGCCAGTTGTAAAGGACTTATCGTAACATCTCCTTGGCCAATAGATGTATTATAAGTGTCGCCAATATACCATTTTTCATTTTTGTTTTCTTTTTTCCATATTTCATCGGGAATTAGCCCGGTTTTTTCCTCGGGTAAATCAATTCCTGTTTTTTGTCCCCATCCGAATAATTCAAGATAATTTTTTATCCTGTCTATGCCTAATCCTTGTTGGTTTCCATATCCTCCGCCAATAGTGTAAAAATATACATCACAAGATTCGGCAATTGCTTTAATCATATTAACTGTACCGTGTATACTCCAATCTTTAAATGTCCAATAAATTTTTCCTGATTCATTATACAGATTAATATATCCGGGACAATTTATTGTTTTTAAAGGATTAATAATATTTTCTTGAAGCGCTGCTAGAGCAAGCATGGGTTTAATTGTTGAACCAGAGGGATAGCCACCGGAAATTACTCTGTTAATAAGCGGAAAATTATTATTATGAAATAGGTTATTTATGTATGTTGCATCTCCTTTAATAAAATTGTTGTTATCAAAACTTGGCAAACTGACTAAAGCTAAAATTTTTCCGTTGCGCGGATCCATTGCCACTGCAGCTGCGCGCGAAGTGGAAAGTTGAGAAAGTTTTGATTTCAATGATTGATAGAGTATTTTTTGCAATTTTGAATCAATAGACAGAGTAAGATTTTCTCCTTCAATCGGTTGTTTGGTTGCTAATATTTTTTGTGTCTGACCAAGATTATTAATTTCAGTTAACTCTTTGCCGTGAACCCCTTTTAATTGTTGATTGTAAGTTTGTTCGATGCCTGTACGTCCGATATAATCATCTAAAAAATATCCTTCGTTTTTAACTTCTTTCATTGTAACTTTCCCTAAATAGCCCAAAATGTGCGCAAAAATTAATCCGTCTTGATACTCTCGTTTACTGTTTTTTTGAATTTTAATTTCCGAAATATCGGAAAATTCAGATTCCAATAAAATTGCTTTGCTGTTTTCTATGTCTTCGGCAATTATAATAGGATAAGCAAATTCAATATTTTCTTCTATTTTTGTGTTTATAGTATCTTCGGAAATATTCAATATTTTGGCCATTTTTTTAATAATAATTTTATAGTCGGATTTTTTCTTGAAATCAAACGGCACAATCATCAAGTCTAATTTTGGGACATTAATTGCTAAGGGTATTTTATTGCGATCGTAAATTATTCCCCTGAGCGGTTCTATGGGATATGAACGGATTCTGTTATTTTCTGCCAAATTTTTCCAATAGTCACCTTTTAAAATTTGCAAATCAAAGCTTTTAATGGTGAGAATGATTAAAATAATAATTGTAAAAATCAAGAAAAATCCCAACACTTTTTCTTTAATTGGCTTTTCAATTTTTTCACGTTCGCTTTCAGGAGAATCTTTTAATTTTTTTGAATCTAGTAAAATTTCTTCTGTTTCAATGTCTTCGCTGAATTTGCGTTTTATTTTGTATTTATTTGATTTTATCCACATACCATTTTTCAATATAAAACATTGGCAATGCTAAAATTAAACTATAAATAATTCTAATAATCAATTTTGATAAATAAAAATCATATCCCGTATCGGATATTTTGAAAAAAAATAATAAAATTAACTCATAAAAAATTATTGCGCTTGTAAAAATTAAAATGATTGACAGTTTATTTTCTTTTTTGAAGTATTTTTGATTTAAAAATTGTGTTAGAAAAGAAGATAGTAGCATGCCGATTGTTGAAATTCCCAAGATATTATATGAAGAATAAAAATCTAAAAATAATCCGAGTGAAATTGTCCACAACAAGGCTTTTTTCCAGCCAATCAAAATAGTTAAACCAATTGAGATTAACAAAAAAAGATTGGGAAATACGTTAAAGATTTTAAGGTTCGGTAAAATCCCAACTTGCAAAAAGAAAATGACAATAATATATAGAACTATACAAAAATATTTCATAAATTTCTAATTATTCTAATCAAATCTCAATTTGGGTTAATTAGACTGATTGGGTCAATTGATTATTTTATAATAATAACCTGTTCTAGTTTAGAAAAATTAACCGCTGGGGTAATTGTAATTTTTTGAAAAATTTGATTATCCGATTGATCAATTGTTTCTATTGTCCCGATAAAAATTCCCTTGGCATAAAGATTATCGGTGCCAGAAGTAATAATTCTTTCTTTTAACTCTATTTTTTCGGTTTTTGGTATAAAGTCCATAAAAATCTCGCCTTTTTCATTTTTTTTAATTAGTCCCTCTGTTCTGTTATTTTCTAACATTGCCGCAATATTCGAATCTTTACTGCTGATAAGTATTACCTTAGAAAATCCTTCTAAAACTTCGCTAATTCGACCTACAAGAGCTTTTTCTTGCGAAATTACCACCATGCCAGTTTTTATGCCATGTTTTGTCCCTTTATTGATTAAAATCCAGTCTTGCAACCCTTGAATGTCTTTGCCGACAACAAAAGCAATGTCGGTTTTTATTTGTTCTGCTTTTGAAATATTAAGCGCTTGTTTTAATACTTCATTTTCTTGTTTTATGGTTTTTAATTCAGCAATTTCTGTTTCCAATATAATATTTTTTTCTTTTAAGGCAAGATTTTCTGTGTTGAGTTCGCTGATAGAAATTAAAACCTGAAAACAATTAATAATTCCTTTTCCGGCATTAGAAAATAATCTTTCAATCGGAGAAAATACCGCATAAACAAAATTCCCAAGTCCTTTTGTAAGACCGGGGATTAAATTTATAATTGCTAAAGCAACTACTAAAATTAAAATAGTTAAAAACGCTTTATTCATTTTATTTTGGAACTTCGCCGTAATCCATTTGTACTAAAACGCTTCTTAATTTATCTAAATCTTCTAAAATAATGCCTGCTCCGCGGGCAACCGCCGTTAAAGGATCATCAATTATTTTAACTGGCACTTTGGTCTTTTCTTTAATTAATTTATCAATTCCGCGCAACATGCTTCCTCCGCCGACCAAAACCAATCCCCGATTCATTAAATCTGAAATTAATTCTGGTGGAGTTTGTTCGATTGTTTCTTTAATTGCTGTGATAATCGATTCATTGGAAGCATATAAGGCTTCTCTGATTTGATCACTGTTGACTGTAATTTCTTTAGGAAGCCCGGTTGTCAAGTCTCTTCCACGCACTGTTGTTTCTAAAATTTCGTCTAATTCATATGCTGAACCGATTGTAATTTTTAAATCTTCTGCTGTTCTCTCCCCTAATACAATTTTTAATTCATCGTGAGCATAATTTATAATGTCTTGGTTTAATTTATCACCGGCGATTTTTAATGTTTGACTGGCAACAATTCCGCCCAATGATATAACAGCAATATCTGTTGTTCCTCCGCCGATATCAACAATCATATTCCCGACAGCTTCTTGGACCGGTAATCTTGCGCCAATTGCTGCTGCCATTGCTTCTTCAACTAAATAAACCTCTCTTGCGCCTGCGCTTAAAGCAGCGTCTTTTACTGCTTTTTTTTCAACTTCAGTAATTTCTGAAGGAATGCCGATAATTATTCTCGGTCGAGGAAACAAACTAAAACTGTCTTTATGAATTTTATGAATAAAATAACGAAGCATTTGCTCGGTTACTTCAAAATCAGAAATAACCCCTTCCTTTAATGGTCTGGTTGCGGTAATGTGTGCGGGAGTTCTGCCAATCATTCTTTTTGCTTCAACGCCTATTGCTAAAACTTGTCCGGTTTTTTGATTTACGGCAACTACCGAAGGTTCATTGATAATAATCCCCTTTTCTTTTACGTAAACAAGGGTTGTGGCAGTGCCCAAATCAATTCCAACATCTTTGGAAAATTTACCAAATAATTTATTAAACATATTAGTATGACTTAGCAAATAATACTTCGTATTTTCCTTCCTTTGCGCATTTTATACAAACATCTTTTTTATTTTTTTGATCGAAGGGAATACATCTTATTGTGGCTTTTGTTTCTTCTTGTATTTCTTTTTCACATTTTGGATTTCCGCACCAATGCGCTTTTATAAATCCGCCATTGTTTTCTAAAATTTTTTTGAATTCTTTATAAGATTTTACTTTGCGGATATTTTTAATCGTGAATTCTTTTGATTTTTCGTAAAGTCGTTTTTGCATTGCGTTTAATAATTTTTCCGGATCAAATTGTTTTAAATCAATGTTTTCTTTTTTTAATAAATCTCTTGAAGCATAAGTAATTTTATTTTCTTTAACTTCTTTAGGGCCGATTTCAATTCTTAATGGCGCGCCTTTTAATTCCCATTCATTAAATTTCCAGCCCGGTGTTTGTTGTTCGTTTTTATCAATGAAATAGTCGATTTGTTTGTTTCTAATAATTTTTTCTATTTTTTCAATATATTCAAATATTTTAGAATCATAAGTAATTGGAATTATTACTATTGGATATTGGGCTAATTTTGGAGGTAATATCAATCCTTTATCATCTCCATGCGCCATAACTATTCCGCCAATCATTCTTGTGCTTACTCCCCAAGATGTTTGCCAAACATATTTTTTATTTCCCTTTTCATCTAAAAATTGAATATTAAATGACTTAGCAAATTCTTGTCCTAATTGATGAGAAGTTCCCATTTGTAATGCTTTGCCGTCTTTCATCAGCGCTTCAAATGTAAGCGTATATTTTGCTCCTGGAAATTTTTCGGATTCGGTTTTTTCTCCTGGAATGCAATAAATTCCTAAATATTCTTCGGCAAAATCATTATACATTTTTAGTACTGTTTTTGTCATTTCATCTGCTTCTTTTTCGGTTGCATGTGCCGTATGCCCTTCTTGCCAAAGAAATTCCATTGTGCGTAAAAACAATCTTGTTCTCATTTCCCATCTGACAATGTTTGCCCATTGATTTACCTTAAATGGTAAATCGCGGTGAGAATGAATCCAGTCGGAAAAAGCATCATACATTACTGTTTCTGATGTTGGTCTGATAGCGAGTTTTTCTTCTAATTTTTTTCCTCCGCCATGAGTAATCCACGCAACTTGCGGATTGAATCCTTCAACATGTTCTGCTTCTTTTTTAAAAAATTTTTCAGGAATAAAAAGAGGAAAATAAACATTATTTACGCCTAATTTTTTTATTTTTACGTCCATTACTTTTTGGATGTTTTCCCAAATCGCATAACCATAAGGCCTGATAATCATACATCCTTTAATTGGGGCATAATCAGCAAGTTCTGCCCGCAAGATTATGTCATTGTACCATTTTGAAAAATCGTCTGATTGTTTGGTTAACATATAATTTATTTCTACTTTATCTCGCCCCGCAGCTGCGGGGCTTATTTCTATTTATTTCTGTTCTGAAATTAGCTTACGCGAAATTAGCTCACTGCGTTCGCGAAATTTATAGAAATTAAAAAAGCTTAATTACATCTCTTAATGTGATAATAAGCATTAAACCAATTAGAATTATAAAACCAAGAGCGTGCGCCAATCTTTCGGTTTTAAATTTTATTGGACTTCCTTTTATTTTTTCAATTAATAGAAATAACAATCTTCCGCCGTCTAGTGCCGGAAAAGGTAAAATATTAATAATTGCCAAATTAATTGATAATATTGCGGCAAACTGTAAAACATAAATCCAGCCAAGATGTACTACTTGAGAGGTTAAGACTGCAATCCCTACTGGCCCGGCAATTTCGCCAATTATTTTTCCTTGAAGTAGTAATGTTTTAATTAATATCCAAAACATTAAAACCATGGTTGCTGCTAATTTTCCGGTTGTTTCAAATCCTTTTAAAATTGCTTTATACCACGGATATGATATTAATCCAGTTTTAGACATGGCAATACCCAATGCTCCTTCTTCTTTTGGCGGGTCAACGCGCGGAGTTAGATTTTTTTCTAATATTTTATCCCCTCTTTTAACAGTTATAGTGATTTCTTCTCCAACATGAAAAGCAATGAACTTTTGAACGTCTTCGATATCGTTAATTTTTAATTTTTCATTTTTAATTTTTAATTCCAGTATTGAATCGCCGACTTTTATTTCGGCATTTTCAGCCGGAGAATTTTTTGCTGTTTCCACAATTTGTATTTGAATGTTTTTATAGTTTTTTTCTTGCCCTTGTTCAACTATGGTCGGAACGCCAAGCATATGCACGACGGAAAGTAAAATTATTGCTATGATTAAATTCATTACAACTCCCATTACTAAAATAATTGCTCTTTTCCAAATTGGTTTATTATAAAAGGCACGAGGACTTTTACTTCTTTCCTCGTCCTCCGTAGTCTCTGACGAAGGAGAGTCTTCACCAAATATTTTAACAAAACCGCCAAGCGGTACGGCATTTAAAGAGTAAGTTGTTTCTCCTTTTTTTATACCAAAAATTCTCGGTGGAAATCCGAAACCGAATTCTTCAACTTTTACTCCTGCTTTCTTGGCGCTGATAAAATGCCCTAATTCGTGGGCAAAAATCAGTAATCCCAATATTAAAATAAAAACAATAATAGTTAAAATCATATAGTCATGATGTCCGTTTCTTTGGCTTTGTGCATTTCGTTAATTTTTTTATTATAATCATCCATTAATTTCTGTAAATCGTCTTTGGCGCGGAATTTATCGTCTTCGCGTAATTCTCCTTTCTTTTCCATTTCTTGAATTTCTTTCCAAACTTTTTCTCTATGCAAACGCATAGAAATTTTTGTTTCTTCGGATTTTTCCGAAGCGATTTTCACATATTCTCTTCTTTGCTCTTCATCTAATGAAGGAATGTTTATCCTGATTAAGTCTCCATCAACAACCGGGCTGAATGGAGATTTGTTTCTTACTCCTCTTTCAATCTCCTGCATAACGGTTTTGTCCCAAGGTTGGATAGTGATTAATTTTGCGCCAATAACATTAATCGCCGCCAATTGTTTCAAAGAAAATTTTTGGTTATAACATTCAATTTCAATATCTTCCACCATTGTCGGTGTTGCTCTGCTGGTTTTGATTTTCCCTAGCTCGGCTTTTAAAAATGCCAACGCTTTTTCAAATTCTTGTTTTAAATTTTCTAATAATTGTTTATACATAAATTTCAAGAACAAGATTTTCTAATGCGAGTCTTGTATTAATATTGGTGTTTGAAATTAAATCTTTAATTTTGTTTATTTCTTTGATTTTATTTAATAAAGAAAAGTCATGTTCTGTTATCAATTTTTCCCTAAACCAAAATAGCCAAGAATTAAGAATTGTAAAAATTTCATTTATGTCTTTATTTTCGGATTTTGTAATTTTTTCAATATGTTTTAAAATATCATTTAGTGGTTTATTTAAAATGTTAACATGTTCTTCATTAATAAAATCTTTCGCTGTTTTATTTAACGATACTGATTTAAATCTGACTTCTTGTAAACGAGAAAGGATTGTTTTTGGCAATAAGTCCGGTAGTGATGTAACTAAAATTAAAATAGTGTTGCCTGTCGGTTCTTCCAATGTTTTTAAGAGGGCATTTGATGCCTCAATATTCATTGTCTCGGCATTATTGATAATAGCAAATTTATAAAAACTGTTATAGGGCGAGAGCGTAAGATGTTTTTTAATTTCTTTAATTTGATTAATTATTATTTCTTTTTTGTCTTCTTTAGGCGCTATGCAAAGAATATCAAATTTGTCTGTTTTCAAAAATTCGGCGAATTCTAAGGCAGTATTCATCATTTCTTGATTTACGCCGTTATAAAATAAATAAGCATGCGCTAATTTTCCATTTTTGGCCGCATTTTTCAAAAATTTCAACATATAATTAAAATTATTATGTTGCCCCGCAATAGTTGAGAATTCACTACGAAGCATAAATTTAGATTATCATATTTACCCTTCTTTCGCAAACTTGCTTATGAATTTTAATATTTCTTTTTTAAATCTTTCTTCAGAAAATTGCTTAGCATGTTCATAAATAAATTGTGGGTTATAATTTTTAAGATTAAGTCGTAATCTGCGCATGCCATCTGCTAAAATAGCAGGATTTTGATAATCAAAAAATTCTCCGGTTTTTCCCTCGATAACTGTTTCTGTTGCTCCTCCCTTGCGAAACGCTAAAACCGGTTTACCATACGACATTGCTTCAACTGGCGTGATTCCAAAATCGTCTTCTGTTGGAAAAATAAATGCTGTGCAGTTTTGATAATATTCTCTTACTTTTTCATCGGATTGAAATCCCAAGAATTTTATATTTTTCTTTGCCATTCTTTGTAGGTTTAATTTTTCCGAACCGTCTCCGATAATTATTAATGGTAATCCCAACTTATTAAATGCTTCAATTGCAATATCAATCCTTTTATATCTACGAAGCTGACTTACGATTAAATAAAATTCGTTTGGAAATTGATCATTTGAAAATTGAGATTTGTTTGGAAATTGGAAATTGGAAATTGGAAATTGAACGGGCGGGTAAATTACCACAGAATCACGTTTATAATATTTATATATTCTTTGTTTTACTGTTTCGGAACATGCAATGAATTTATCTACTCGTTCTGATGCTTGTCTGTCCCAAACCCTGAAATAATGAAGTAAAATGTTTTTTCTTGATTTGTCCCATAGGTATCTGGTTGGGCTAAAACAATAACAAATATGTGTTGTTTTGGGGCGTGTAATAATTCCTTTAATAAACGAGTGACTTGTTGAAATAACAATATCAAAATCGCGCAAATCAATTGTTTCAGCTGCAATTGGTAAGAATGGTAAAAGTAATTGGTAATGTTTTTTGAAAAATTTTGGAAGTTTTTGTAAAAATGAAGCATTTATTCTTCTAATTGGGAGTAATTGTTTTTTGATTTTCGGATCGTAAAATAAGGTGAAAAGTTCAGCATCCTCAAAAATATCCGCTAAAACTTTAAATGTTTTTTCTGCTCCACCGTATGAAGTTAAATATTCGTTTATTATTGCAATTTTCATATATCTGGAGGTTTAATCTCCTCAAAATTTTGGATATTAAAATGATTAGATTAATTAGAAATTAACAGGTTTAATGTTTCTTGAGCACATTTTAACCAAGAAAAACGTTGAACATTTTCGTGTCCGCGTTTGATTAATTCGTTTTTAAGTTGTTGATTTTGAATAATTTTATATATACCTTTGGCAATATTTTTTGGTCTGTAAGGGTTTACCAATACTGCGCTTAATTTGTTGTTATCGGGATTTCGGATAATTTCCGGCATACTTGAAATATTTGAACAAACAACCGGAGTGCCAATCTTTTGTGCTTCTAAAATTGGGATTCCAAACCCCTCATAGAACGAGGGAAAAACAAAGATGTCGGCATTTTTAAATAATTCCCATTTTTCATTGACTTTTACATATCCCGTACAAATAATATCTTTTTTGATATTTTTATTAATTTTATATCCTAAATTCGGACCAGCTAAAACTAATTTATGCGGAATTTGATAATTTATTTTTAAAAAATCAAATGCTTTAATCAGACCATTAATATTTTTTCTTTTATCTCCTCTACCCAAGTATAAAATATAATTTTGAATTTTTAATCTATTTGTCGGTGGGCAAAATTTTGAACTTTGAATTTCTTCTGTTGGATCCCCCACTCCGTGATAAATAATAAAAATTTTTTCCGGATTAATATGGTAATATTTTATTAAATCATTTTTTGTAGATGTAGACGGAACAATAATTTGATTTGCTTTACGAGAATTTCTTTTTGTAACCCATCTTAACAATTTTCTTTTAAAGAATGGATACATTTTTGGTAATTTTTCAAATTCCAATCCTTGAATTGTAACAATTAATTTTGTTTTTTGAGGTACAAATGGACACAGGTGCGCAGGAACGAACAAAATATTGTATTTATTATTCCACATTTCCCAACTTAATCGAAAAATTGTCCAAAATTTACGTAAGGGCCAATTTAATTGTTTTAAAATATATTTTGGATTTTCTTTTAATATTTCTGTAATTTGTGGAGTTAATATAAAAATTTGATTATTTTCAAAACCATCAACTTTTGAAAAATTTTGTAGCAAACAATAAATATATTCTTCTACTCCGGTTCTGTGTTCTAATGGTATGTTTATTGATATGGCAATTTTCATGGTTTATCTATTTCGGACAAATTATTTTATTTTTTAGACATAATTGAACGCTTGTATATCTCTAAATTTTCCAACACTGCGCCCGCACCTTTGGCAACACAAAGTAATGGATCGTTGGCAATATAACAAGGAACACCCGTTGTTTTAGTAATTAAATCATCCAAATTAGATAAAAGCGCTCCGCCTCCAGATATAAACATTCCTCTGTCCATTACATCCGATGCTAATTCTGGCGGAGTAATCTGTAAAACATTTTTTATCGCCCTAATGATTTCTTTTAATTCTCCGGAGATTGCATCAACCACTTCTTTATTAGTAATTTCGATAATTTTTGGAAGACCTTCAATTAAATCTCTACCTTTTATTTTAATGCTTCCTCTTTCAGAATTTAAAATTGCGCTTCCAATTTGGATTTTAATTTCTTCCGCTGTCCTATCTCCAATTGCCAGATTATGTTTTCTTCTTATGTAGTCAGCAATAGCTTTATCTATTTTGTCTCCGGCAACTCTAACTGAAGACCATGCAACAATTCCGCCTAAAGAAATTATTGCTACGTCAGTTGTACCTCCTCCTATATCAACAATCATATTTCCAACAGGCGAATTAATTGAAACTCCTGCACCAATAGCCGCTAATACCGGTTGTTTGGCAATATAAGCTGATTTTGCTCCGGATTGAAGTGCGGCTTCAATTACTGCTCGTCTTTCTGTAGAAGTTATGCCGGCAGGAACAGAAATTAAAACTTCTGGCCTGAAAATTCTAAATTTACCACTTGCTTTATTAATAAAATAAGAAAGCATTGCTTGGGTTACTCGATAATCAGCAATCACGCCATCACGCAGAGGTCTAGATGCAACAATTGAATCTGGCGTTCTACCAATCATTTCTTTTGCTTTATTTCCTACCGCTAATACCTTATTGTCATCAACAGCAATGGCAACAACCGATGGCTCATTAATCACCACTCCTTTTTCCGGGATATAAACTAATGTATTTGCAGTACCTAAATCAATGCCTATTTTTTTTACAAACATGTTCCTTCGCCTTGCTCAGTCAAATTTAAAATTAAAAATGAAAAATTCAAAATTAACTTTTAACTTTTGACCTTTAATTTTTAACTTTCCTCTTCTCCCTTTATTCTATATTAGTCTTTAAGTGTTGGCAAGTGTTTAATGTTGAGTTATCATAATAATATGACCAAAAAAACACGCAGAATTATTTTTTATATTTTTGTGGGAATTTTTATTATTACTGTTCCAATGATAATTCTTTATGCTTTGGGATATAGTTTTGATTTAGAGAAAAAAACAATTGTTGCCACTGGCGGAATTTATTTAAAATCAGAACCAACAAAAGCGCAAATTTATATTAACGATAAATTTAAAACAATAACTAGCAAATTGATTAAAAGATTAACTCCGAAAATTTATAATGTGAAGTTAGTCAAAGAAGGCTTTTATTCTTGGGAAAAGGATTTAACTGTTCAACCGAATCTTGTAACTAAAGCGAATAATATAATTTTACTTCCGATAAATCCTAAAATTTCTTTAGTCGCTACTTCCAGCCAGGAATATATTGATTTTAATGCCGAATTGAACCCCGAGCCGTATTATATTGTTAAAAACAATCTGTACCGCGCAAAGGATAAGAAATTATTAGCGCAAAATGTGTTAAATTATATAATTTATAAAGATGGAATCATTTATTTGGATAATATTAGCGGTAAAATTTTTGAATTGGATTTAACTTCGTTGAAAACAGCGGAGTTTTTTGATAGTGTTTATCCTAATTTAAACAAGGGAAAATGGATTTTATCTAAAGATAATAAAAAACTGCTTTGTCAAAAAGACAAATCAGTAGAAATTGTGTGGCTGGATGATGTAACCAGTAATTCAATTATTAGAAAAAAGGGGGATTTGGAAAAAATTGATTTAGGACAGAAAATAAATCAGGTTATTTGGTATCCAAGAACAAATGAACATCTGATTATTGCCGCCGACGACGCAATCTTGTTTACCGAATTGGATAATCGTTTACCGCGCAATACAATAAATTTCATCACCTCCGAAAAACCACAGATAAAATATAACTCATCAAACAAAATTCTTTATTTTATGAGTCAGAACAAATTATATCAAACGGAGTTGTAATTTGTTTCAAAATATAAAAAAATCGCGGGGAGAGACACAAGGCCCCTTCCCCGCGCGATATCAAATCCACTCTTTCAGTGGAGTTTTTTGTTTTACTCTCCATATCATAAGCGGGAATGCGATACTGAATGCGGCAACAAACATATAGATCGGTAATATATAGTTAGAAAATGTGTGTTCAGTAATCGCAAATAACACCAGAGAATAAGCAATCGCGAACATGCCCCACGCAAATGGACGATCTTTATCGGGATTGTTCCAAACAAAGATAATCGTAGGAATAGATGCGCAGGAGTCTGCAATGATTGCAATATAAAGAGCGTACTGTACGAGTGTCCGGCTTTGACGCATGCCGAGCCACATCACCAAGGAAAGAATTCCGATTATCAGGCATACTTGTTCTAGGCGATCGAGTTTTGTCAATTTCCCCCGCTGTTTTATCACTACGATAACAGTAACAATTAGTGGGTTGATAAACCCGAACACCGCTGGCCATATGTTGGATCCGGCACCAGAGCTTTTATATGTAAGCAAAAGCGCCAGACCAATCAGCGTCCAAAGCGACCAACTGGTAAGCCTTGGATGAATTTTGCCCTGATACGTTCTCAGGGCATATGGAATCATACTGATTATCACCAACAAGCCCGATATTAAGCCGATTATTTCTTTGTTCAACGAACCTCTCCTCTTATTTTTAGATACTATAATTATAGCACAAAATCACTAATTTTGTCAAGCAAAAAGCCTCGAATAAAATCGAGGCTTTTATGTCGACATAATAAATGATTTTTTATTTTATTTTTTTGTCTCTATACATCTCATTAAACTCTTTTAACTTTGCACCGACAATTGTGTCGCAGGTTTTGGTGCACATTCCGCATAAAACGCATTTTCTGATTTGTTCTTCAATTTCCGGAAGCTCGGAATCATTTTCTTTAACATTTAACATCCTATATCTGATTAAATTTTTGAATTGTTTTGGTCCAGTCTCCCCTTTCTTGGCGGTTATCCATGCCGGACATTTATTTTGGCAATAGGCGCATTCCATACATGGCCATTCTTCAATTCCCAATGGTTTCATTGGAAGCTTGATGTTGTCATAAATTTTCGCCTTACTAAACATCGTGTTCGGATTTAAAACATCGGTTGGGTCAAAAATATTTTTGATTTCTTTCAAATACTTTGTGATTTTTCCGCCCCATTGTTTTTTAATATACATACTTCTGCATCTGCCTCCGCCATGTTCAGTAGAAGTTGTGCCGTCATATTTAAAAACCGCTTTATAAACTCTATCGGCAATTTTTTTAATTGTTTTAACGTGTTTGGTTGTTGATGCCTCAATAACCGGATCAATATGAATAGTTCCTGTTCCAGCGTGACCGTATAAAGCAACTTGAATATTTAGATCTTTAAATATTTTTCTCAAATCTTTCAATAAATCTGGAATATCTTTAATTCGAACCCCAACATCATCAATTGAAACTAATGGTTTTGTGGTTGGAGAAAATTTAGCAGTTAAGGGCAATAAACACTTTCTTAGTTCCCAAATTTTTGCCATTTTTTCCGCATCTTTAATTACTTCGCCGACTAATTTAAAGTTTTTTAATGAATTTTCAAATTCTTTTAAAGTTGCTTCAATATTTTCATCAAACTGCACAATAAACATTCCTTCTGCTTCTTTTGAAAGTCCCAACATTGGAAAACAACTTGAAGCAAGTTCTAATGAAACCTTGTCTACCAATTCTACTCCTGAACAACCAAGTCGCTTAACTTCTTTAATAAAATTATCAATTTGATATAAATCAGATAAAAATACCGCCCAAGATACTGGTTTTTCCGTTGGCTTTGGCGCAACTTTTAATTTGATTTCAGTAAAAATTCCCAAAGTGCCGATGCTTCCCATCATTAAATGTGCAATTAATTCATTAGTATCTACATATTTATCAAAAGCAGTAATATTATAAATTGAAGCATCTTGCACGTCGGCTTTTCTATTCATAATTGCCATTGATTTTTTGTCATTCAAAATTCTTTGACGCAAAGCTTCTAGTTTTGTTTTAAATTTTTCTACGCCAACTCCAGTCTCGGTGTTTACAATATCGCCGTCAGCATCAACAAATTCAATTGCCAGTATAAAATCATCGAGCGTTCCATATTTTACTGCTCCTCCTCCGCAGGCTTTTGTAGCAACATTGCCTCCAATCATACAAGCCCTTGAAGAAGCTGGTACTGGAGGTAAAAATAAGCCCTTTTCAGCGAGTTTTGCCTGCAAGTTGTCATAAATTACGCCAGGTTGGGTTTTGACAAAATCAGGACCTATTTCAAGCACTTGATCAAAATATCGAGTAATATCTAAAATAATTCCCGGTCCAACCGATGTTCCCGCAACAGAAGTTCCTGCTGCTCTGCAAGTAATGCCAATTTTATTTTCTCTGGCAAATTTAACTGTTTTCTGGATGTCTTGTTTTGTTTTTGGCAAGACAATTAACTCCGGCACAAATTTATAAATACTTGCGTCGGTTGAATAAACTTCGCGCTGAAATCTTTTGTCCAGCACATCTCCTTCAATTTGTTTTTTAAATTCGTTTATTGTATTTTTATTTAACATAAAAACAATTTTGAATTTCAAATTTTAAATTTTAATTCAATTTTAAATTAATTAATTTTTAAACTCTGTTTTAATTATACAACAAAACGCAGAAAAGAGCGAATATCGACAGAATATTATCACAGAGCGATAGTAATAATAACCTTTTTGGCAATTATTTGCTCTTTTTATCTCTCACCTGTTTTGTCCTAAAAAAGCAGGATCAAGTCGGACAAAAAGCAATTGCTGTTACGATATTCACTCTTTTCTGGCTCCTATTTTGCCAAATACGAGCACATTCATTTTATAAAAACACTTTTTAAAAGTCAAGCCATGTCAGACGCGGTTAAGAATTTTTTTTAATTACAAATTTATTTACAATAATTCCCGATAAAATACCGATTAATGCGCCGGCAAGAATGTCTATTGGACGATGTACACCAATCCAGACTCTGCCAATTCCAACCAAAATTGCTAAAACAAAAGCAATGATTCCCCATTTCTTATTAAAATAAAAAACCGCCATAGCAATTGCAAACACTATTGCAGAATGTCCTGACGGGAATGAAAATGGCTCACCATTTGGCCTGGTTATGTTTAAAATTCTTTTTAAGGGTTCGGTAATTACAATACGAGAAAGAAATACAGTAATAATGCTGGAAATTACCATTAAACGATTTTTTTTAATAAAAAATAAAATAACCAAAACAACTCCAATAATATAAATCAAATATTCTGCAAAAAACATTTTTATAAATTCTTCCATATTCTTAAAACATTATATCTTCTTCTGCGCGTTTATAATCGTGAATTTCTTCAGGTGAAAACCAAAATGCAATTTCGTTTTTGGCTTCTTCTATAGTTCCGGAAGCATGTACGATATTGTGTACTGCTCTTTTTCCGCTGTTCGCCTGCACTGAAGAATCAACAGAAAAATCTCCTCTAATTGTGCCCATTTCTGCCAAAGCAGGCATAGTGTTCCCTGCTAATTTTCTCATCATATCGACCGCATGAACGCCCTTAACCACTATTTTTACCAATGGTCCATCAGTCATGTAGTCAATAAGCCATTCTTTTACCATTTTTCCGATTTTAATATTATCTTCGGTTCCCAATTCTTTTTCAATATCATACCCGTATTTCCCATAAGTCACTTTGGTTTTTTCACCAATAGTATTTAACCATTTTTCGTCGCTCGGATAATTACCCGCTACTTGTTTTTTTGTAGCCCAAATCATTTCTAGGGCAATAATTTTAAGTCCGCGTTTTTCAATACGAGAAACGACTTCGCCGATTAACCCGCGTTTTACTCCATCGGGCTTGATTAAAACCAATGTTTTTTCTTCTTTTGGTTCCATAATGTTTATTATTTTAAATGAATTTAATTTTTAATGCAAACATAACGATATTTTTTGAATTGATCTTTGTAAATTTTATAATTTGTATAATTTAATTTCTTTAATAATCGTTCTAAATCTGTTTTTTGCAAGTGGTCGAATTCCATATAAATTTCTCCGTTTAGTTTTAAATATCTTCTTACATCTTTCAAAAATTTTTTAATATAGAATAATCCATCTTTTCCGCCAAACAACGCCAAATGAGGTTCGTAATTTAAAACAGAATTTTGCACCAAATGTTTATTTTTCAATGGAATATACGGTGGATTGGCAAAAATATAGTCAAATTGTCGCTCTTTTTCTTGTTTACATTTTGATTTTTTTTGTTTTCTCTTTGATTCCCCCAGAATCTCTTTAAATATATCCGATTGAATTACTTTATATCTCTTTGGATTAATCTTATTTAATCTTAAATTTAATTTAATCTGTTCAATTAAATTTTTATTAATCTCGGCGAAAGTTACCCTTCGACATTGCTCAGAGCAATTCTTAAGAACTGCAATCCCAATACAACCTGAACCGGAAAAAATATCAAGAATGTTGAAATTTTTTCCTCGAATTTGTTTTATTGCTTTTTTTACCCAAAATTCTGTTTCAATTTTAGGAATAAAACACTTAGACGATAAATTTATTTTACATCCGAAAAAATTAGTGTAGCCTTTTTTATATTCAATTGGACAGTTGTTATCCATAAAAAAACAATGAAGGGAATTCAAAGGGAAACAAGGAAGAATTATAAAGGATTTACAAAGTTTTTACCAATAATATATATTTCTCTGCTTTCCTTGCGACTTGCAAGAGGTTTGTAATACTTGGCAAAAGAAAAATTTTGTTTTATTTTTTTGAAAAAATTTTGTGTCCTTTCGCCCTCAAAAATTTTACAAAGAAAGTTCCCGTTTTGTTTAAGATTTGTTTTTACAATTTTTAACGCCTTTTCGCATAGTTCAATCGAATTTTCAACATCAACACCGTGATTTCCCGAAGTATTTGGCGCCATATCAGACAAAATTACATCAAACTGTTCATTTGTTTTGAAATTATTTATATTTTGTTTAATGAATTTTATATTTTGGGATAATTCAATATTGATATCCTGTAAATCAACCCCTAAAACCTTGCCTTTTTTTGCTACATACAGCAACCATGAACCGGGAGCGCAACCTAAATCCAAAACATTGTCTCCTTTTTTGATTAAATTGAATTTTTCGTCAATTTGTTGAAGTTTGTAAATTGAACGAGCAGGATACTTATCTTGTTTTGCTTTTAATGTGTAATATTCCTTTTTTAAATTTTTGCGGTACATTCGCTTCGTTTTAAAAAAATAATTATTCTATTAATTTACCATCCTCCTCCCCCGCCACCTCCTCCTCCGCCACCGGAAAATCCTCCGCCTCCCGAACCCGAATAAGTTCCTGCGCTGGAAGATATTTTATTGCTGATATTTTCGATGTTTGAAGTAAAATTGCTGATGTTAAAAGAAGCGAAATTCGGACCCACAAACCACATTGGATGATAATTATTAATATATTCTTTGCCATAAATTTTTTCTATTTTCTGAACCCATAATTTGGTTATCCCAAAAATCATGGCATACGGTAAAAATTTTTCAAAAATATTTTCTTTTTCATTGAATTGTTGACGATATTTTTCTGCCGTTTCCATATATAATTTGAATCCTTTAATGCGCCAATTCAATTCTGCTCCTTTTATCGTTCTTTTTGGCATTAGAAAAGAAAAAATAAAAATAATTATTCCGCTTATTCCGAATATAAAAAATAATGGAGTAAAAATTGTAATTAAACCAATTATTAAAAAAGCAATTTGCATCGAAAGACCCTTTTTCCCGATTAAATCTTTTTCGATTAAATCATCTTTAACGACTTTCGCAATTTCTGAAACGGATTTATAAAATCTATTTTTTAACGAAGAAAGTAAAATTTCGTTTTTATCTTCAAACAATTCATTTAAAACCATTAATTCGATTTTATCCAAGTTATTAATTTTTGCATCTGATTTTATTTTTTTAATTTTAAAATCTTTTGCGGAAAGAAAAAGATTCTTACTTGTTATTTCTTCAATGGCAATAAATCCTTTAACTGCTAAATTGATTATGGTTGCGGAGATAAAATTATTTTTTAATTTTCCAAAATTCATTAATGCTCCCATTTGAACAGGAGAAAGATTTTCCGGTATTTCAAATTCAGGCACAATTGTTTTTTTGATTTTCGGGTCTTTGCCAAATTTATTCCATATCAAATAGCAAACTATTAAAGTAATGACCGACAAAATAAAAGGTAGCAACACAAAAAAATTAAATTTTGGCTTGTAGGGCGAAAAAATATTTTTGGGAAATGTTGCGGAAACAGTAATTCCTTGCCCCGGCTTTAGGGTTTGAGCGTTAAAAATTTCCAAAATATTATTCAGATTCCACCTGTAACCGGTTAAATCAATCGTATTTTGTCCGAATATTCCCGCATACGCATTAATAGATGTGTTATCTCTGTTAACTTTTTCGGGAAAATTTATTTTTGCTCTAAAATTTTCAACATCTATTTCCCAAAAGTTTCCCAATATGTTCCAATAAAATTCGTCAAACTCTTGATTATCAAAACGAATTACGTTTTCAATTTTATAAATTATTCTATAATTATTTACTCCATTAACTGTTTTATTGGCGTCTCCAATTTTCCAAGTAATCGTATTGTCATCTTCTATTGTTGAATATTTATATGAAATACCATTGAAATCAGTAATGCTAATTAATTTTATTGGAGTAGAAATCGTTTTATTCGGAGTAATGGCTTTTATTGGTATTATTCTGAAAATTCCATGCTTATTTGGCAAATCTCCGCAATCAGCAATTATGTTTTCTGTTATCAATAAAGAAGAATCTTTATTTACGGTAATTTCAACATAAAAATCTTTTATGTACCAATCGGAAATCACGTCTCTTGAAAAAACTAAAGATGGAAAGAAAAATAATGAAAACAAAATTAGTAAAAATAATTTTTTCATATTCGTGAGATTTAGCAAGTTTGATCCTTTTTTTCGATTGCAAATGCGATTATTTTTTGAATCAAATCAGCATAATTTATGTTGGCGACAAATGCTGCTCGTGCAGTATCAACGTCTTCTGATATGTCCGGGTTGGGATTAATTTCTATGATATATAATTTTTTTTCTTTTTCGTCATATCTAAAATCTATACGAGCATAACCACGACAGCCAAATATTTTATAACATTTCCGCGAGGTGTCTTCTATTAATTTATTCAATTTTTCATCAATATTTGCGGGACAAATGGTGTTTGTATTTTTATAAGCAATACTTTGTTTTATCCATTTTGCCCTGTAACTGACAATTTTCGGCAAATGTTCCGGCATGCCGGTAAAATCAATTTCTGCAACGGGTAGAACAATCGGTCTTTTGTTGCCGATTAACGAAACAGTGAATTCTCTGCCGTCAATAAACTCTTCAACCAGTGCTTCTTGTTTATGAAGATTAATAATATGATCAACTTCCTCTTTGAGTTGTTCTTCATTATTAACAACCGATCGTTCTCTGATGCCGACACTTCCGTCTTCCCTGATTGGTTTTACAATCATTGGAAATTTTAATTCTGGATTAAGTTTTCTTTCTGCGGATGTAAATACTTGAAATTTTGGGGTCAAAACCCCGTTATAAGTTAAAATATCTTTTGCTCTGGCTTTATTTTTGCATAAGGCAATTGTAAAATAATTATTTCCGGTGTAAGGCACATTTAAAATATCAAACATCGCGGCAACATGCGGTTCTAAATTATAATCTCCGCGGAATCCGTCGTCGCAGAGATTAAAGACTGCATCTGGTTTTTCTGCCCTAATTTGATAATAACTGTCTTCGCTTAAAGGAAATATTTTGACATCGTGACCGGATAATGCTTTTTTAATTGCCAGCGCATCTTTGATGTTTTCACGCCCATATCCTCCATTTGCATCAGATGTTTTACCGTTGATTTGTTTTGTGTTGGCGTCTTTAATCGAACTTAAATTTCTGGTTAAAATTAATATTCTCATTTTTTTATTTTTACTTATTTTGTCTTTGTTCTTCTTCTTTAATTTCTTTATGACTTAATTTTGATAATAAATGCATTATTGTAAAAAATATTATAAGTCCGATTAATAAACCGATTTCTCCGTATTTAATATATTTCTTAATAAGATCTATGGATGATGCAAAAAAATAAGCAAGTCCGCCAATAACCGTAGTCCAAAAAGCGCCAGCAAAAAACATAGTCCAAAAATATTTCTTAAAGGAAAGATGCGTTGCGCCCGCTCTAAGTAATACGGCATGGTGTATTCCGTATGTAAATTTTGTAATACAAAGCGTGCTTATGGGATATTTTTGCAATCGTTTATCTAATGTTTTAGTTATTTTTGCGGCTATTTTTCTAAAAAATTCTGATCTTTTTTCTAAGTGTTCTCCGATTTTATACCAAATCACATCACCGAATACAACTCCAACAACAGCAATAACAACCAAAAGAGGGGCATTAAGATGTCCTGAATTAGCCAGATAAAAAGCAGTAAAAAGCACAACATCGCCCTCCATAAACATAGCAACAAAAATAATTAAGTAAGCCAACCATCCAAAATCAGTTATGTATTGTAAAAAAATAGTTTCCATTATAATTTTTTGTTTATTTTTTTCTCTTTAAATTCCATTTTAAAGTAATTATTTTATCAGAAGAGAATATTTTGGCGCCAATAATTACGAATATCATAAAAACAATAAATTGGTAAATTATTCCATAAATAATTGGCGCAAAATTTCCCAAAATTATATTTTGAGTAGCGAGAAAAGGGTGTGAAAAAGGTATCGCATAAATTATATATTTAAAAATCTGCGGAACAGTGTTGAAATCTAAAAATAAAACCAAAAAATACGGTAAAAGAATAAAAATCATCAATGGCGTTATAGTTACTTGAACGCTTTTTATGTTTTCCGATAAAATACCTAAAATCATTGCAATTGCTAATCCCACAAGTATGCTCACAAATAACGATGATCCGAGCAATAAATATCCCAAAGGACTTATGACAATTCCCAGAGAAACGAAGATATCTTTAAGGTTTTCGTTTACTGAAATTGCGCCTCCGCTTATTCCTGTCATATATGAATTCATACCGATCATATAAACTCCAACAAGTAAAAGCGCAACTAATCCTGCAGCGATAAGTTTTGCAAAAATAATCGTTTTTCTGTTTAAGGGAGAACTTAAAAGAATTTCAAATGTTTTATTTTCTTTTTCGCTGGCAACAGTCATTGCCACCATTTGTGATGCTAAAATAATAACCATAAATAAAATAATTGGAATAAAAATAGTTTGTTTTTTAATATATCCTGAAACCGCGGACAAAGGAACATTGGCCGTTTTGTCTTTAATGGATATAAATTCATCGATTTTAACGGGATTTTTTAAATTTTCTGCATCAATACCAATTACTTTTTGCGTAATCCATTCGTCGCTATAATAAGTATTAATTATATTTACAACATTATCTAATTTTGAATATTTTATATCAGAAAACATGGAAAAATTTTTCAGAATTTTATAAACAACTAAACGATGGGGGCGAAAACTATTTATATCTTTTTCAAAGCCGTTTGTAATAATTAAAATTGAAGAAATTTCATTTTCTTTTGCTTTATCCAACGCTTCAGTAATATTGATGTTTGTTAAAATTTCTGCTTTGAAATTATTTGTTTTCAATATTTCCGATATTTTGTTCCCAATTGAAACTGTGTCTTGATTTAATATTAAAATTGTTTGCGGTGTAGATAATTTAGCAGTTTCTTTAGACATAATATTTCCGATTAAAGAAAAAATTATTACCACCACAATCATGGGCAAAATCGTCTGCAGAGTAATTAGTTCTTTTATTTCTTTTTTTAATAAAACAAAAAACTTTTTCATGATTATAGCGCAATTTTTACAAAAACTTCTTCTAAGTTTTGAGCGTGATTTTGCGTTTTTAATTCCTGTGGCGTTCCAATGGCTTTTATTTCGCCTTTATTAATTAATGCGACGCGGTGTGATAAATATTCAATTTCCAACATATTGTGGCTTGATAATAATACGGACATTCCTTCATTTGCCAATTTTTTAATCGTATTTCTAATCTCAACAGCATTAATTACGTCCAATCCCGACGTTGGTTCGTCTAAAATGGTCAATTTTGGTTTTGACATAACCGTTCTGGCCAATAAAAGTTTCCGCGTCATACCCTTACTATAAGTTTTTATCTTGTCTTTTAATCTTGCTCCCAATCCACAGACTTCTTCGGCAAATTTTAGATATTCTTTTTGTTTGCTATTGTCATCGGTATAAATAGCGGCCATAAATTTCAAATAATTGTGTCCATTTAAATTTTTATAGGCCCCGGCCTCTTCAGGTAAATAACTTATCGTTTCTCTAATTTTATCGGAATTATTTGCAATATTTTTATTGTTTATGAATATTTCTCCATTTGTCGGAGCTAAAATTGTAGCAACGATTTTTAATACTGTTGATTTACCGGCTCCGTTTGGTCCAACTAAAGCAAAAATTTCTCCTTGTTCAATTTCAAAATTAACATTCTTTACGGCATTTATTTCTTTATAGTTTTTAACTAAATTTTTTACTTCTAATGTTTTCATTTTTTTATTTTAATGCTTTCAGAATTTTTTCTTTTAATCCTTTTGCGTCAAAACCGGCAAATTCATAAACCTCTGCAGTTGTTCCTGATTTTAAAAATCTATCAATGCCAATTGTTTTGTTTTGATAATTTTTTTGCGCCATAAAAGAACTTAAAAATTCTGGCCATCCATTATGGATTGTAATTACTCGTTCTCTATCTTCATCGGAAAATATTGTGTTTGCTTTTTCAGGGTTTGTTTGCCTAAGTTCTTCAAATAATTCCGGAGAGGTTACGGCAACAATTTTTATATCATAATTTTGTTCTAATTCCGGAAGTACTTCTAAAACATTTGCTAAAACCTGTCCACCGGAAATCGCTAAGCATTTTTTAGTTTTTCCGTTTTCCGAATAATTTTTAAATACATAAGCGCCATTTATTGCTTCGCGGGCAGGAGGAACTCCATTTTCTCTTTTAAATACCGGCGTATTCGGCCTCATTATTGATAAAGCAATTGGTTCGCCTTTTTCTATGGCATAAAATAACATTTCAATTGTTTCATTTGCATCTAATGGTTTATAAACTTTAATTCCCGGATACGCCATAAATAATGACATCCAAAATAAGCCATGGTGTGTTGGTCCGTCCTCACCTGTTTCCGGTCCATCATGCGCTGCTAACATAATAAAAAATCCTTTAAATGCCGGATTCACACAATTATTAATTAAAGCCATTCTGACCGGATTTGCCATCATTGATGTGAATACTCCATAAGTTGCAAAAACACTCATTGCTTTAAAATTACCTGGTAAAATATCTTGAGTTAATGCCGTAGACATCATTGCCATATTTTGTTCAGCAATTCCGAATCTGATTCCTCTGCCAAGTGGATTTTGAGAATTAATAATTCCATAAATATTTTCAGCTGTGCCGGTTAAAATTGATTTTGCTAAATCTCCTGAACCCAAATAAAAAAAAGCTGTTTGCTCCATTAGCCATTTGAAAAATGCTTCGGTTGCTTTTCTGGTTGCGATTGGTTTTCCGTGTTCAAATACTAATTCTGTTGGTAAAATTTCCGGTCTTCTGATTGTTCTATAATCAACAAGCGGACGATTACCAAGCGTTTTTTTCACTTGTTCCAACAATTCTTGTTCTGATTTTTGTTTTTTCGCGCCAACCTCTAAACGTTCAATCAAATAATCGACATATTCATTGGTAAATTGTGAAAGAATAATATCAATGTCTTTAAATTGTTCGCCTTCAACTCCGGGTATTTCAAAACCTAACTTTCTAACAACCTGCACATATTCTTCGTGTGGCAAAGGAGCGCCATGCGAATCAGCCGTTCCTTCTAACTTGCCATAATCTTTACCTTTAATTGTGTGAGCAATAATAACTGTTGATTTTTTGTTGTCAAAACCTTGAGATGCTTTTTTATAAGCATAAATTAATTCCGTAACATTATGTCCATTAACTTCAATGATGTTCCAACTCGAACCAAACCAATGATTTAAATAAGGAGAATTAATCACATCCGTAATTGGTCCATCAATGCCAAATTTATTTAAATCCAAGCTTACAATTATGTTGTCCATGCCCATTGATTGAATCAAGTTTCTTGCCTCATAAGTCATTCCCTCCTCTGTTTCTGCGTCTCCAGCTAAAACAAAAACTTTTGTATCCAATCCATTTGATTTTTGTAAGGTTGCCAGTCCCAATGCAGCTGACAATCCGTGCCCCGATGCTCCAGTGGACATATCGGATAACGGATAATTTGATTCTACATGTCCGCTTGGTCCGTTGCAATGTCTGAATTTTACCAAACATTGCGGATAAAATGCTTCCAGTTTTTCAATATTAAATTTTTCACCCTTTCTTTTTAATGCTTCGTAAATTAACGATAGTGTTGAATGGAATAATGGCGTACAATGTCCTGCTGCCCAAACAATTCTGTCTCTGCCCGGATGATTCGGTTGTAATGGATCAAAAATAAAATCACCGGACAAAAGCAAAGATAAAATTTGTTCTACTTTTGACGATGATCCACCCGGATGTCCTGATTTTATACTATCTATGGCACAAAAAGCCATTGCTCTTAATGTCTTCGCCAAATGCTCCGTTTTTTTAAAATCAATTCCTTCAATTGGTCTTAAATTTAATCCCTGCAGATTAATATAATATCCGCCTTCTGCAAGATATTTAAATCTTTTTGGCTCTTTTTTTATCAATGAATTTAGTTCTTTTTTGTTTAGAATATTATAATCAAATTTTTTTATTTTTTTAGAATTTTTGATTTTGATTTTTTTTATTACCATATTTTTAAAAATTAAATTTTATAAATTCATTATAACAAAAATAAAATTAAAACAAAATTAAATTGAGGGACGATTCCTTCGTCCCTCAATATTTTTCATTTTCTTTTTTTTATTTTTTTATTTTCCTTCTCCCATTTCTGGGAGAAGAGTTCTCATTTTCCATCTGCCATATATGGTTCTTGCATTTATAATACCGCCTGCAAGAACCGCAAATTGCGATATGCTTTGAGACCTTCTCGTAACGTTTTTGGGCCTCTTCTCTTCTCATACTTTTCTTTGCAAAAAAAAGAAAAATTTCCCTTTGGATTTTTAAACAAAAATTTTTGTCAAACTTCAAAGAACTCCTCCTTTAATGAATTTATTATCAGAATAACAAATTAATTTTTATAAGTCAATTGTCCGCAAGCGCCGGAAATTTCCGAACCCAAACTTTTTCTAATCGTAGTACTAATTTTTTTATTGATTAAAAAATTTTTGATTTTTTGAATTTTATTGTAATCTGATGCCTTAAATTCAGATTTTATTGCGTTATATCTGATTAAGTTCACATGCAATAAATAATGATTCTTGATTGATTTTAAATATTCTAATAATTTATTAATATCTTCTTTCGTGTCATTAATGTCTTTAAGTAAAATGTATTCAATAAATATTTTTCTTTTTGTTGTTTCAAAATATTTTTCAATTCCTTGTTTTATTTTTCTTAAATCATACTGTTTATTGATCGACATATATTTATTTCGTTTTTCGTTATCAGCAAAATGAAGCGAAATTGCTAAATTAATCTGCGGAAACTCTTTTGCAAAATTTTTAATTTTATCCATAATTCCAGAAGTTGAAACCGAAATACTTCTTGCTCCGAAACAAAATAAATTTTTATCTGTTAAATCAATCAAGGACTGTTTTACATTCTCGTAATTTAAAAACGGTTCACCCATACCCATAAAAACAATATTAGAAATATTGTTTTGAATTTTCAATTTTGAATTTTCAATTTTCAAATACTGAATCCAAAACAAAATCTGATCGGTGATTTCTTCTGCCGATAAATTTCTTTTGAATCCCATTTTACCCGTGGCGCAAAATCTACAATTTAATGCGCACCCCACCTGCGAAGAAACACATACTGACCACAGCCCCGGCTTAGGAGAAATTAAAATTGTTTCAATAAAATTTCCGTCTTTTAATTTTAACAATGCTTTGACAGATTTTTTATCCATAGAAATGAGTATTTTTTCCGGAACAAACGACAAAATCTGTATTTTGGTATTCAAAATTTCACGTAATTCTTTGGAGATGTTTTTAATTTCCAAAAATGAAGAAATACCATTTTGATAAATGGCTTTTTTGATTTGTTCCAAGCGATATTTCGGTTGTTTTTCTTTAATTAAAATTTCTTCAAGTAATTTATAATTCATTTATGCATTATGTTTTATTTCAATTACATCGCCGTCTTTAACAATATACTCTTTGCCTTCAGTGCGAATCAGTCCTTTTTCTCGCGTGTTGCCAAAACCATTTGCATCCAATAAATCTTTCCAATTCACAACTTCTGCCCTTATAAAACATCTTTCAAAATCAGTATGAATTGCTCCCCCTGCTTGCGGCGCAGTACTTCCTCTTGTTATGGTCCAAGCACGCGTTTCGTCAGAACCAGTAGTTAAAAAAGTAATTAAATCAAGCAATTCATATGCTTTTTTAATTAATTCATCTAATTTTGATAATTCCGACAATCCCAATTCTTTTCTTTGTTCAGCGCTTAAATCATTTGCTCCAAATTCGCTTAAAATATCAATAATGATATACGGCCAATTTTTGTCTTTAAAAACATTAATAAACTCATCAGGGATTTCTTCTTCAGAGCCATTCAGTAGATACAATCTCTTTTTCATGGTCAAAAACTGATAATTATTCAGAATCTCTAGTTCTTCCTTTTCCCATTCCATTTCGCTGAGAATTTTTCCGGCCTTTAAAAATTCATCAGCTTTTTTTATTACATTGTATTCACTAATTGCTTCTTTTTTTCGTGATTTTACTTCGCTTTCCAAACCCTGAAGACGTTTTTTAATTGTTTCCAAATCTTTTAATGCCATTTCTGTATCTAAAATTTCTTTATCTTCAATCGGATCAATTTTTTCTTGCGTATTAATGATTTTGGCGTTTTTGAAACAACGCAAAACATAAACAATCGCATCAACTTCTCTGATATTTGCTAAAAATTTATTGCCAAGCCCCTCTCCTTGGCTTGCACCCTTAACTAGTCCCGCAATATCTACAAATTTGACCGTAGCATAAATTTTTTTGGCAGAATGAGTTAAGTCTGCCAATTTATCTACGCGCTCATCCAGAACCGCAACCACGCCCACATTCGGCTCTATGGTGCAGAATGGATAATTTGCGCAATCTACTTGTTTTTTGGTAATTGCCTGAAACAATGTTGATTTCCCCACATTTGGCAACCCCACAATTCCGATTGAGAGTGACATATTATTTTAATAAATTCATAATAATTTTTATCATCACATCTTTTTCTTTCGGATTGCTTACGGCAATTAATAATGCTAATGCAACCAATGCATTATCATTAATTTTTCTTTCACCAGTTTCTCGATATAAATAATAATTTTTGTCTAAAAAATAAATAAATAAAAATGAAGCAATACGTTTATTGCCATCAGAAAATGGATGATCTTTAATCGTTAAATATAAAAGATGCGACGCCTTTTCTTCAATTGTTTTATAAAGCTCTTTACCCGAGAATGTTTGATAAAGTCCCTTTATAATTCCTTCAAAAGATTTATTGCGTTCTGAACCAAACAAATCTCCTGCTTCTTTCTTATTAATTAATTCTCGTCTCAATTCATCAATTATCTCTTTACATGTTTTATATTGTAGTTTAGTTTTTACTTTTTTACCTTGTGGAATTAAAACATCCCCTTGATCATATTGACTTAAGATAGACAATGTTTTTGTGTAACCAGAAAGTAAATTTAAAATTTCTCCGGCTTGATTTTGCAATAGTCCAGTTTGAGATTTTTCCTGCAAAAATTTTATCGTATTTTGTAGTTCGTTAAATTTTTCTTTAGTTTCTAACAATCGTTTTTCATTTATTGTATATCCTTTGAGTAGATGTTGTTTTAGAGTTTTTGTAGCCCAAATACGAAATTGAGTGGCGCGCTGTGAATTAACCCTATAACCAATAGAAATTATTAAATCTAAATTAAAAAACTCGATATTTCTTTTTATAAAACGATTTCCTTCCTTTTGAACTATTTCCATTTTAGAAATAGTTGAATTCTTGTTTAATTCTCCGTCTTTAAAAATGTTTCTGATGTGTTTAGATATTGCGGGCACATTAACATTAAACAAAAAAGCAACCTGTTTTTGAGTCAACCAAACAGTTTCTTTTTCTAGTTTAACTTGAATTTCTGGTCCTTTTGTGGATTTATAAATTATTATTTCACCTTTTTTAATATCGTTATTCATATCTTTATCCTACCAAAAATCATTAAATTTTGAAAGTTAAAATAAAAAAATTACGACCTCGTAAGTCGTAAAGTCGTAATTTTATTCCAAATACTTTTTATTTTTTAATTTATCCGGCAGATATTCCTGTTTTTCCTGATAATTAAAATCCGGAGAATATTTATATCCTTTGCCGTAATTTAAATCTTTCATCAATTTTGTCGGCGCGTTTCTGATATGCAGGGGTACGGGCAAATTTCCAAATTCTCTCACATCATTCATAGCTTTTTCATATGCAACATACAATTCATTTGATTTTTTGCATTTTGCCATATAAACAACCGCCTGCGCTAAAATTACTCCACATTCCGGCATTCCGACATAATGACAAGCGTTATATGCGCCTATTGCCTGATTCAATGCCAAAGAATTTGCCAATCCTATATCTTCTGAAGCAAATCTGATTATTCTACGCGCAATATACAATGGATCTTCCCCGCCCTCTAACATTCTGCAAAGCCAGTAAAGCGCCGCATTTGCATCTGAACCACGCATTGATTTATGCAAGGCAGAAATAATATTATAATGTTCCTCTCCGTTTTTATCATAAAGCAAATGCGACTTTTGAAACGCCTCCTTGACAATATCCAAGGTAATATCTTTTGACAATGATGATGCATACTCTAAAACATTTAAAGCGGTCCGTGCATCGCCATTGGACATATGTGCCAATAAATCAATAGCTTTTTTATCTGTTTTTAGTTTTAAATAGCCCAATCCTCTTTCTTTGTCTTTGATCGCTTTATTAATAATTCTTATCAAATGTTCTTTAGTCAATTGTTTTAATACAAAAACTCTGCATCTTGAAAGCAAAGCGCCAACAACTTCAAAGCTCGGATTTTCAGTTGTTGCGCCTATTAAAATAATCAATCCCCTTTCAACATCCGGCAATAACGCATCCTGTTGTTTTTTATTCCAACGATGAATTTCATCAATAAATAAAATTGTTTTTTTACCTAAACGTTCATTTTGTTTAGCAATTTCCACAATATTTCTTAATTCTTTTAATCCTGTATCAACAGCGCTAATTTTTGTAAAGTCAGATTTTGTGGTTTTAGCAATAATATATGCCAATGTTGTTTTCCCACTCCCCGGAGGACCCCAAAAAATCATAGAAGGCAATTGGTCTGATTCAATTGCCCTCCTTAACAATTTTTCATTCCCAATAATCTCTTCTTGTCCAAGAAATTCTTTTAATGTTTCTGGCCTCATTCTATCAGCCAAAGGATTGGAAAATTTTCCCATAATTTTATTATAAACTATCTATTTCCGCTTGATATTTATTTGCTAATGAAACTACGTTATCTCCATAAAATCTGAATCTGGTATTCGTTGAGCCTGAAAAATAAATCATTGCCGCTGCCCACTCACCCTTTATTGTTCCTGCTCCACCTGCTTTAAGTTTTATGGCTGCAGCAAGAAAGGCATCGCGAATATCCCAAGGATTTGCGGTTTTGCCGGTAATTGCCGTAATTTTTGTTCGGTAACCCATCCAAGTTGATGGTATAAATTGCGCCGGACCCATTGCTCCGCCCCAACCAATTTGCTTTCCAGAGCTATTACGCATCGGACAGGAAACAGGAGTAGTATCAATATCTAATCCTAATTCACTGGTTATTGTTTTAAACGGTTCATGATCACGTGACGGCTTCATTACCACTTTCCAACTTTTTTCCGGGGGATCACCTGTACGATTACAAGTTCCGACATTTTTACCTAAATTTGATTCTTGAGTTAAAATCGCCAATAAAAATGCCGCTCTAACTCCCGTTTGTTGCGATGCCCATTTCGCAATTTCTAATGCTTCTCCAAAGGTAACTTGAGTAGTTACTCCGAGCAAAACATAAAGTCGTCCCCTAATTTGCGCCGCGGTTTTTTGTTTATCAGCAATCACTGCTTGATAATTACTTTCTTTTCCTTTTGTTGTTTGCAATAAACTGTTTTGCTCGCTCACGCTGCCAGACAAGTTTTGTTGTTGTAAAACTTTGATCGCTAAAAGATTTCTTGCTTCTTCTTGCTGATCAGCTAAAATTTCTTTTTGTTCGCCCAATTGTTTTTTTATTTCTAATACCCGATTAAGCAAATTTTTAATACTCACAAGCACTTGATTTTGCTTTTCTATTTCAGCAATACTATCAAATAAATTGTTCTCGTTGATTAATGCATATAAAATAGGAAAATCGTCATAATCATTTATGACGCGAATGAATTCAGCGATTTCCGCTTCTAACTGTTGGGCTTTATTTTCACGATCGTTTATCGCTGATTGCGTTTCAAATATTTTTCCACCTAATTGTTGCACTTTAAGATTTGTAGATTTAATCTGTAGGGTCAATGTTGCTTGTTGTTTTTTGAGCTGATTGATTTTATTTTGCAAAGTATTTTTTTCTCCCTGAATAACATTTAGCTCGTTTTGATATTGTTGAATTTGCGCTTCAATTTGTTGAAGTTGCTGTTCAAGTTCTGCTTTTTCATCGGCAAAAACTGGCAGTATATATGTACCTACTGTCAATATAAAAATAAAGCCTATTATAATAATAAATTTATATTTTAACACTCTTTCATTTTACCATATTGACTAATCTATTTGCAAAGCGCTTTACATGGGTGTATAATAAGGATATAACTAATAAAGTTAATAATTAATTAAAAGTAATCAGCCTCGACTAGATAAAAAATCGAGTCTAGGCAGAAAACAATATGGCAAGAAAACCAAACGCAGCGTTTATGAAACCTTTAAAGGTTAGCGCTGAATTAGCCGAAGTTGTTGGCAATGGTCCGATGCCGAGATCTGAAGTTGTTAAAAAGCTTTGGGCGTATATCAAAAAAAATAAGCTTCAGGACACAAAAAACAAACGGAACATTAATGCCGACGATAAATTAAAGGCAGTTTTTGGCGGAAAAAAGGTTGTTAATATGTTTGAGATGACAAAGCTTGTCTCAAAACATTTATCATAGTTAGTTTTTGAGTTTTTTAAAGAAATCAAAAGAAAAATGGGCGGCCGGAGGCCGCCCATTTTCTATCTTTCAATTTTAAATTTTATTTAATCGCAGAAATTCGGTTTTAATATTTCGTCTGAAAATTTATATTGTTCTTTCATTAAATTACAATCAATTGAACCATTGCCATCGTATACAAGTTTCCATACATTTCCTTTTTTTACTGCTAAAAATAATCCTCCTTCGCCCAATTGATCATTTTGTAAAAATGATATATTTCCTGTAATGTGAGTTTCATCTGATTTAGTGATATCGACCATAATATCCGAAATATTTTTTTCATACTTCAACGCTAATTGATATTCAATTTCTTGTTCTGCGTCTTCATAACATGTTTCTTCCCAAATTCTTAAACATTTTTCTTTTGCTTCGCACCAAGAATAACCTGCTGACGGAATACACTCATGTTCATCTCTATCTCCACCGACAATTTGATTATCGTTGTTGTTTATTTCAGAACTGGATTTTTTTGTTAAATTGAAATAAACCGCCCCACCAATTAAAATTAAACAAACTATAATTATAAGTATATTTACTTTTTTCATGTTTTTAATATAACATAAAAAAATTAAGCAAACAATTATACTATTTTATTCATATTTTTTTCACCTCCTCCATATTTTTATACAACAAAACCATTCTTTTTATTCCTCTTCCTCTAACAGACGTTTGGCAGAATCTAATTCTGATTCTCCCGCTTTATACTCATCGCAAATCTGTTTGTATATCACTTTATCTGTTTCATGGTCCATTGCCACTTCCAATTCTTCCATTCTTTTTTCTAATTGTTTTACGTGTTCTTTTTGCTTATTTCTAAGCTCTTTATCTAGTTGTTTTTCTATGCTTTCTCCCATAAAATTTTTACCAAAATTTAATTATTAATTATTATTTATATTTATTTCGTAAGTACTGACGAGACCGCTTTATGATTTTATTATATCACTTTTATTATTTTTTAGAAATTAAAAATCCCCGCTTATTATAAAGAAGAGATTTTTAATTTGTAGATGAACACATAAAAAGCTCATCTGATTCTCGGAATTTTATTCCTCTGTTTTCGGTTCTTCCGAAACAAGATTTTCTTGTGAAGTTTCAGGAGCGATTTCCTCTGACAAATTTTCTTCTGACGGAATAGATTCCTCAGGGGTTTCAAGAACTAATTCTATATTATGTGTCGGACAAGTTCCTGGATTTTCACTCTTGTAATCACATTGTGAACATTTGTACATTCTTTTTTGCCCCCTTGCAATTCCTTAGAATCACAAAGCAGCTAATTAATTATTATCAAAATAATTATAACGTTTTTTTAAAATTATTGCAAGTAAATTTTTATTTAATAATTTTTATCGCCTTACCTTGAATTATTGCTTTACTTATTTTTTTGTATGCTGAAGTAATAATTCTCTGAAAAGTGCTCTGAGAAGTTTTCATTTCTTTGGCCGCATCAACCTGATCTAAGTCTTTAATATTCTTTAATCTTAAAGCCTCTGCTTCTTCGGCAGTTAATTCAATTACCTCAAGATGTCTCATGGGTACACCCTGAGGTTTAAAATAAGTTATACGTGGATTAAATCTAATTCTTCTGCACAATCTTGGTCTTGTCATATTGTTTTATTTTAACACAAGATAAACTTATTGTCCTTTAAGGGTTTTTAATTCTTCTTCAGCTGCTTTTAATTCTTCCTTTAAGATTTTAATATCTTCTTCTATTATTGATTTTCCATCTTGTTTAGAATAATTTCTAAAACCATAACCGTAGCTCCTATTAAATCCCTTTCCGAATCCTGATCCCGAACAGCAAGGACCAAATTCCCTGCCTGTTCCCGGACCATAACCCATTGGACCTGTTCCATTAAATTTTGGCATAATAATATTTTTATTTTAATAACTAATTAACGACCTTTAATGTTTTATTGATTTCCAATATATATTATGAGTATATATTCATAATAATCCTTTGTCAAGTGTTGGGGATAAAAACTCAAAAAGCGTCGCCGTGAGGCGACGCTTTTTATTGTATTTATTCTGCTTTCTATTTAGTAAACAGTTTCACCAACCAACCGAACAAACTAAACTTGCTTTCGTTTGCCTGAATAAATAAATTTATTCTTTCTTGTTCTGTTTGCATTGTCTGAATTTGCAACTGAAGTGCATCTTGATCGTTTTGATTTTGTGTTTTTTCCATCAAATTATTGAGTTGCCTTAATCTGTTTTCCGTGTTTACCATTTCACTGCGTAATGCGCCAAGATTTTTATAGTTTGTACCAATTAAAAATATTTTGATTTTATTTCTTTGCTGAATTGATTCAATTTGATCGGCAACTTGCTCACGAGTTCTTTCCTGTTCTTGAGCAATCATTCTTACCTGTTCTCCGATTCCTCCTTTTGCATTATCAGCAACTTCCAATAATCCTTGCACAACATTTGAAACTGTATTTCTGTAAATCTCACCATTTACGGTTTTTGCTTGTTCTTTTATTTGCGCTTTTGTTTGAATCTGATTTTCTTCTCCCTGATTTTGAGTTTGTTGCTGTGTTTGATTTTGCACGGTATTGCCATTTTGTTCTCCTTCGTTATCTTGTGTTTGTTCATTGTTTTGTGTTTGAATTTGACTATTTTCGCCCTGATTAGAGGTTTGTGTTTGTTGCTGAGTTTGGTTCCCTGTTCTGGTGTTTTCGTTTTTTACGGCAAAACAAATGCTAAAAGTAAAAACAAAAGCAATCATTAAAACGCCTGCTAATAAAATTTTATTTTTCATATTTTTGTTTTTTAATGGTTAATTATTATTTATACGACCTATTTTATTATATCAAATTTTTAAAAATAAAAATAGCAATCAATTAAAATTTGATAAAAAAATATTTTTATTATATACTAAAATCACTACCATTCCGCAGTAGCTCAACGGTAGAGCAGCTCCCTGTGAAAACATTTTTCTCCATTAAAAATTTATCTATTTAAATTAATGACGGAGAAAAGAAAATATGCTAACCGAAAAAAATATTTAATCGCGGCGGTTGCTAAAAGACGACGCAAGATTAAATTAATGGCCATTGAATATACCTTCATCATATCAATGGCGAAAAATCTTTCGGTATTGGCGATAAAAGATATACTTGTTCTTGGGAAAGAACAAAACAAGAATTAGGTAAATGTATTCTAGTATATGCCAATTGTCATAGAGAAATTGAGGCTGGCATTACGCAGCTTCCAAAAGAAATTTTGGAATGAACTTTTCGGGATAACGATGAAGCCCCGTAATTACGGGGTAATATCGTGGGAACCTCAAACATTTTGAGGGCACCGTAGAGACTAGATACCGAAATGCCTAAAATTAATTTTATTAATCATGGCAAAGATATAGTCCACACCCAGAAGTAATTTTGGGATTATGTGTAAGGAGTTGGTTGTAGGTTCGAATCCTACCTGCGGAGCCAAATTGTATGTTCGGCGTTTGTTGCCTCGCCGCAAAGCGCCTCGGCACGCCCGCCAGAGGCGGGCAAGGCTGATTTTGAAAGGATTTGCCACGCTCCGCGTGGCTCAAAAACCAATTCCCGTTCCCGCAAAATTCGGTTCG